>Ga0209987_10000242_pt1 | contig 27357 bp, 22 predicted proteins | sample N074metaG_FD_182134 | JGI IMG/M metagenome (GOLD analysis project Ga0209987, IMG submission 182134) | Deep subsurface microbial communities from Kermadec Trench to uncover new lineages of life (NeLLi) - N074 metaG (SPAdes) (version 2) | ecosystem: Environmental > Aquatic > Marine > Ocean trench...
ATCGCCCGCTGGGGCGGGCTCCTACGATCGCTTTGTAGGAGCCCGCCCCAGCGGGCGATTGACATTCACTCCCAACGACTTTGATTAAAACTACCTGTTCGTCTCATTGTTTCTCCTTAGCGTGTTGCGTCGCAGCTCACGCTTTGGAGTTACTATGGGACTTCTGGAATTGTCAAACTATGGCTGCCTCCCCGGCAGAGCCGGGGGGTCTCCCGGTTTTACTAGTACTCCGTCAAGGTAGTATTGATGGAGTACCAGGAACAACTCGCAGATCTTGCCCTCTAAGGTGCGGTCTAATGTTCCGCCGCGGATTCCCGCAGCCGGAATCGTTGCACCTTACCCGTGTGCGTTTTCGGCAGTTCGTCCACGAACTCGATGGCTCGGGGATACTTGTAAGGTGCGATGGTCTGTTTCACGAAGTCCTGAAGGATCTTAACGAGTGCGTCCGTTGGATCATGGCCTTTTCTCAGTACGACGAACGCCTTGACGATGTTGCCACGCGCCTCGTCCGGCGAGGCCACCACCGCACACTCGGCCACGGTGTCGTGGCCAAGCAAAGCCTCTTCGACTTCCGGGCCCGCAATGTTGTAACCCGCTGAGACAATCATGTCGTCGGCACGCGCCTGAAACCAGAAATAACCGTCTTCGTCATGCCTGTAGGTATCGCCGGTGACGTTCCAGCCATTGACCACATAGGCCCTTTGCCGCTGTTCGTCGTCCATATAGCGGCAGCCGGTGGGTCCCTTGACGGCCAACCGGCCGATGCTGCCCGCTGGCAACGGCTGATCCTGGTCATCGAATACGCACGCCTGGTACGCCGCTAGCGGCTTGCCCGTAGCGCCAGGGCGTATGTCGTCGCCCGACGCACCAATGAAAATGTGGATCATCTCTGTTGTGCCGATGCCATCGATGATTCGGATGCCCGTCTTCTCGTGCCATGCGTCGGAAGTGAGCGCAGGCAGGGCCTCGCCTGCGGAAATGCAACGATTCAGGCTGGAGATATCAGAGTCGCCAAGCATAGGCATAAGTGCCCGGTACATCGTCGGCGCTGTGAACAGGGCAGTGGCGCGAAACTTGCCGATTGCCGCCAGCAGCGACTCGGGATTTGGTGTCTCGACCAGGATGGCCGCAGCGCGAAACCGCAGCGGAAATACCAGTAGCGCACCAAGACCGAACGTGAAGCCCAGCGGCGGCGATCCGACAAAGCGGTCCTCAGGCTGTGTCTGCAGCAAGTGCCGGCCGACCACGTCGGCCATCGCCAGCACATCGCGATGGAAATGCATGGTCGCTTTCGGCTGGCCGGTGGTGCCGGAGGTAAAAGCCAGCAAACAGACATCGTCGCGCAACGTATCGACATTATTAAACTCGTCGCTCTTGGACCTCGCGCTGGCGGAGAGTTCGGAGAAACCAAGCCGCTTCGATAACAGCCCCGTCTCGGCTGCCGCTGTAGCGACGTCGTCTGCGAGCCGATCATCGTAAAGTGCATGGCTAATCTCTGCCTTGCGCGCGAATTGCTTGAGCTCCGCAGCGCGCAGCAACGGCATGGTGGTCACCGCGATACCGCCCGCCTTCATCACCGCAAGCCATGACGCGGCCAGCATCGGGCTGTTTGGCGAGCGCAGCAGGACGCGATTGCCCGTTATGAGACCAAGGTCCTCGGTTAAAACCCTGGCGATGCGATTGGCCTCCGACAAAAGTTCCTGGTAGGTCATCGTAATGCGCTCAGCAAATATTGCCGGACGGTCGCCCTGGCCATCGGCCACGGCTTGGTCCAGCAGCTCAGTCGCACAATTCATGCGGGTCGGATACTGCAACTCCGGCAGGTCAAATCGGAACTCCGGCCACAGCTCCCGTGGCGGCAGGCGGTCGCGGGCAAAAGTATCCGCGTATGCAGTTTCGTCACTCATGTTGCTGGCTCCAGGCTACGCTGCCGATTTGTGATGCAGGTCTCACTTCCGTTCCATTTTCGCCCGACGATCCGCTTTTTGTGAACAATAACCTGCAAACTTGGCTGCAATTGCCGCATTTTGAGCCACTCTGATCGGTCACAGGAAGGCCCAGGTCCTGCCGTGCATATTCCAGCGAAATACTACGAACGAATTCCCAAATTCTATTTCATTGTGGGATTACTGCTACTCGGTAACTCGCTCTACGATGGGTTGAATGATACTGCCGCCTACGCGCACTTCTTTTTCGGCGCGATGTCGATTATATATGCCGTGAGCGTTCAGAGGGCACGCCTGAAGCACCGGGAAAATCCACCCGCAGAAGACAGTCAGCAATCACCATCGGAATCACCATCGGAATCACCATCGGAATCGCAAGCAGAATCAGAAATTCGCGATCTCACGTAGAACGGCAGTCGCATATCCGCCACGCGTAAGCCTGAAGTCCAGCCAGAGTGTTTGCGCGTCAAGCTCCCATTGCAGATCGCGAACGGCGAGACGCAGCGCTCTGCGTGATTGATCCATTTGCGTTTCGAGACCCTTTTTAAGTTGCTCGAATGGGGCAACTGCCGATTGTTCCAGCGACAGGATATCGCCGCTGCAAGCCGATTCACCTCTGCCCCACAACGCACCGCCCGGGTGGATGTCCATTTCCACACAGCGCTTTTGTAGTTCCTGATCGACTTCATCGACAACAAAGATGCTGTTGCTGCCATCAAGACAAGCGCACTCGCCCGGGATCAGGCGGTTCCAGCTGCCCTCGCGTACCCGATGTTGAAGTATGTGATTGAAGAGATACGAACGCGCAGCCGATAACGCGATACTGCGTTTGTTCCTGCGAAGTCTCCTGCCCGCGAAAAGATCCGTGGCCAGTTGCAGGTTGTTGCCGTCGCGGCCAAAGCGTTGTTCACCGAAATAGTTCGGTACACCCGCTGCCCGAATCAAGTCGAGGCGCTCATTGACTGTGGTCGCTGCCGCGTCGACTCCCCTGATCGCGATACGAAATTTATTGCCGGAGTGCGCGCCACGCCGCAGCTTGCGGCCGTGTCTCGCCTGCCCGAGAATCCGCACGCCCGGCAGATCGAAACTATCCCAGTCTGTGCCGGCCGACGAGGGCCGCCGCACACTGAACCACTGCCTCGTCAGGGCGTTACGGTCCTTCAGTCCGGCAAAGCCGACATCCGACTCGCGGATGCCGGCATGCCCGGCCAGTTTGCCGGCTATCCAGGCAGTGTTCGCGCCCTGTTTTTCGAGCCAGAGATAGTCGTGCTCACCAGCGCCCGAGGGTGCGTAGTCCAGCACCTCCGTAACCTCAAAATCACTCGCAGACTGGCGAATATGTCCCTGAATTTCAGGGGTCCCGTGCGTGCGGGTCCAGTCAGGGATTGCCTGCATTGGCGACGATTCCGGAACCGCCGGCGGGAATGACCTGGTAGAAAGTCTCGGTCTTGCCGATCATGCCCAGATCGGTGCGGGCCCGCTCTTCGGCGGCATCACGGGCCTGCTTGAGATTAATCACCTCGGCATCAAGGCTTGCATTACGATCGCGCAAGCCCTGGTTTTGTCCGCGCTGCTCTGCGACGGCGGCGCGCAGGCCACGAGTCTTGCGAAAGCCGTCGTCCGCCAGCCATAGCTGTCCCTGCACCGCGAGACCCGCAATCGCCAATACGATCAGCATCCAGCGCACACTCAAAATTCAGACCCCTTGGCAACCCATGCCGGAACTGTCAGCCCGGTGCCTTCACCGGGAAGGCGGCGCGGCCAGCATAATCCGCGTCCTTGCCCAATTCCTCTTCGATGCGCAAAAGCTGGTTGTACTTCGCAATGCGCTCGGATCGGGACAGTGACCCGGTCTTGATTTGCGTTGCTTTCGTACCCACCGCGATGTCTGCAATCGTGCTGTCGGAGGTCTCGCCTGACCGATGAGACACGACGGCCGTATAACTCGCCTCCACCGCCATAGTAATTGCATCAAGAGTTTCCGATAAGGTACCGATTTGGTTGGGTTTTATCAATATGGAATTAGCGACTTTTTGCTCTATGCCCCGGCTGAGGAGCTGCGTATTGGTGACAAACAGGTCGTCTCCAACGATCTGCACCCGGTCGCCGAGGCGCTCTGTCAGGAGCCGCCAGCCGTCCCAATCGCCTTCATCCATGCCATCTTCGAGCGTAATGATCGGGTAGGCATCGACCAATGCAGCCAGATAATCGCAGAAACCCTCGGCATCGAAGTCCCGGCCCTCGGACGCCAGCACATAACGTCCGTTTTCATACAATTCAGAGCTCGCAACGTCGAGTCCGAGCAGAATCTCCTTGCCAGCCGCAAACCCTGCGCGCTCGATCGCCTCGACAATGGTGTCCAGCGCTGCCTGATTCGATAGCAGGTCCGGTGCAAAGCCACCTTCGTCCCCGACCGAGGTGTTGAGGCCTTTGCCATGCAGCACGCTCCTCAGGGAGTGGAAGATCTCGGCGCCATAACGCAGTGCTTCCGCAAAATTAGGCGCCCCGACAGGCAGGATCATGAATTCCTGGATATCGACGTTGTTATCGGCATGTACGCCGCCGTTGATGATGTTCATCATCGGCACCGGCATGGTGGTGCTATCGCCGAGATGCCTGAAAAGCGCTTGACCCTCCGATTTCGCCTGCGCCTTCGCCGCAGCCAGTGACACCGCCAGCAAGGCGTTGGCACCGAGATTGCCTTTGTTGGGACTGCCATCCAGGTCGATCATCTTCTGATCGAGTGCACGTTGATTCGCAAACTTCTCGTCGAGCAGCGCAGCACGAAGCACGCCGTTCACATTCGCAACGGCCTTTTGCACACCCTTGCCGAGATAGCGCGATTGGTCGCCGTCCCTGAGCTCGACGGCCTCGCGCGTTCCGGTAGATGCGCCAGAGGGCACTGCGGCGCGAGCAAAGCTGCCATCTGCGAGCGTTACCTCGGCCTCAATGGTGGGATTGCCGCGGGAATCGAGGATTTCCCGGGCGTGGATGTCGGTGATTTTGATCATTTCAGTTCCGTTAACAGCTTCGCCCGCTGGGGCGGGCTCCTACGACACTTTGTAGGAGCCCGCCCCAGCGGGCGATCAAACACCGAGGCCGTACTCGGCCTCGAGAAAATCCTCTTTCTTGACGCTGGCATCGATTGACTGCAGGGTCTCGAGGAGCGCATACATTTTATCCAGCGGCCATGCGTTAGGCCCGTCACTCAGCGCATTATCCGGATCGGGATGGGTCTCCATGAACAATCCCGCGATGCCGGCCGCAGTGGCCGCACGCGCCAGTACCGGAATGAATTCACGTTGCCCACCGGATGCGCTGCCTTTGCTGCCCGGTAACTGCACGGAATGCGTGGCATCGAATACGACCGGGCACCCTGTGCCACGCATCACGGCGAGGCTCCGCATGTCAGAAACCAGGTTGTTATAGCCAAACGAAAATCCGCGCTCGCAAACCATGATGTCCTGGTTGCCAGTCGATTTGGCCTTGTCAACGACGTTCTGCATTTCCCACGGTGACAGGAACTGACCTTTCTTGATGTTGACCGGCTTGCCGGCACTTGCCACTTTCAGAATAAAGTCAGTCTGGCGGCACAGGAATGCGGGCGTCTGCAACACGTCCACGACAGATGCCACCTCGGAAAAGGGAGTGTCCTCGTGCACATCGGTCAGCACCGGCACACCCAGCTGGCTTCTTACCTCGGACAGAATGCGCAGCCCCTCCTCCATGCCGGGACCGCGAAAACCCGCCTGCGAACTGCGATTGGCCTTGTCGAAGGATGACTTGTAGATAAACGGGATGCCAAGTTCGGCGGTAATTTCCTTGAGCTCTCCGGCAGTGTCCAGCACCATCGCTTCACTCTCGACGACGCAGGTGCCGGCAATCAGGAAAAATGGTTGGTCCGATCCAGCATCAAAACCGCAAAGCCTCATGCCTCGGCAGCTCTGGGCAATTCGCCGCTGTGATGCTGTCGCGCCGCCAGAATAAAGCTCGTGAAAAGGGGATGACCATCGCGAGGGTTCGACGTGAACTCGGGATGGAACTGGCTGGCCATGAACCAGGGATGATCCGGCAGCTCAATCATTTCCACGAGATCATCAATGGAGAGTCCGGAGAACCGGATGCCCGCCTGCTCGAGCCGCTCGCGATAGTTGTTGTTGACCTCGTAACGGTGGCGGTGCCGTTCAAATATTTCCGGTTTGCCGTAAACTGATGCGGCAAGAGAGCCATCGGCGAGAAATATCTTCTGGGCCCCAAGTCGCATCGTGCCGCCCATATCGGAATCCTCGTCACGCTGTTCCCGCTCACCGGCACTGGTTTCCCATTCCGTGATCAGTGCGACCACAGGATGCTCGGTGCCGCGGGAAAATTCCGTGCTGTGCGCGCCCTCGAGGCCAGCCAGGTGACGGGCGATTTCGATGATGGCGACTTGCAGGCCAAGGCAGATGCCAAGGTATGGCACCTGGTGCTCGCGGGCAAAACGCACTGCCTTGACCTTGCCCTCGATGCCGCGGTCGCCAAATCCGCCCGGCACCACGATCGCGTCCATATCCCTCAGGCAATCGATGCCGTCACGCTCGACAGCCTGGGAATCGAAATAGTGAATGTTGATCCGCGTACGCGTCTGAATCCCGCCATGCAGCAACGCCTCACTCAGCGAAATATAGGCGTCCCGCAATTCGACGTATTTGCCGACCATCGCCACGTTGACCTCGGCCTGCGGGTTCTGCTTGGCCTCGACGATGGCCTGCCATTCGCTGAGATCTGCCGGCGGCAACTCCAGCCGCAATTGATCCGCGACGATGTCATCAAGGCCCTGCTTATGCATTATCTCCGGAATTTTGTAGAGATCGTCGACATCGTATGCCGAGATAACTGCTTTTTCGGGCACATTCGTAAACAAGGCAATTTTGCGCCGGTGTTCCGCCGGCAAAACCTGTTCGGATCGGCAAACCAGGATGTCCGGTTGAATACCGATCGATCGCAATTCCTTCACCGAGTGCTGCGTCGGCTTGGTTTTGATCTCGGCCGTCGTTGCGATATACGGCACCAGCGTCAGATGCACATAGACGACCTTGTCGCGACCCATTTCCACGCCCATCTGCCGGATTGCCTCAAGAAATGGCAGTGACTCGATGTCGCCGACGGTGCCGCCGATCTCGACCAGGCAGATATCGGCGTCGCCGGCGCCCCGGCGAACGCTTTGCTTGATCTCATCGGTGATATGCGGAATGACCTGAACGGTGGCGCCGAGGTACTCGCCACGGCGTTCCTTGCCAATGACGGTCTCGTAAATGCGGCCAGTCGTAAAGTTGCTGTTGCGTCCCGTCGTTGTGCGTACGAATCGCTCGTAGTGCCCCAGGTCCAGATCGGTCTCCGTGCCATCCTCGGTCACGAATACCTCGCCATGCTGGAACGGGCTCATGGTACCCGGGTCCACGTTGATGTACGGATCCAGCTTGATCATGCTGATTGAAAGACCCCGCGACTCCAGCAGGGCCCCAAGGCAGGCCGACGTAATCCCTTTCCCCAGGGAAGAAACCACGCCGCCGGTAATAAAAACATACGATTTCATCGATAAAGCCTGTTATTGCAGGCGCCGGGAAACAATAAAGGGTCAGACCAAAAAACACGGATTCGCGACCGTTGCCTTTCGCGAATGTGCTTTTAATCTAACCCGGAAGAAGCCGTAAAATGCGCTATTTGGGCTCCCAATCAAGACCCGCCGTTTGATTAAAGACGGTGTTAGAAGTTAACAGATCAGTGCAGGCATAACAATGCAAGAGGGACAGTTTACTTATTTCCGCCTCAGAGGATCCGAATCGCGTTTTGAAATAAGTAAACTGTCCCCTTAATTTAGCGGAGACCTGTCCCGCCAGCAGACCCCATAGCCCGCCTCGTGGCTACACTCTGCGGCAATCCACAAATCGGCCACCGCGACCAGGTTTCCACCCGAGTACAAGAGCGGTAAACGCGAGCGCATCCACGGCACGATGCCCTCCTGCTGCAACAGCTTCTTCAGTTTGTGGGTGCAGTCGTGTCCGGCCAGACGGATCTCCTCGCCGCCCTGGCGATAGCGGACGCGCAGCCCTGCACTGGCGAGTTCGGGATTGATACCGCCGTCAACATCCGGGTTGAGGACGAGCTGCCCCATCCCGGGCCCGAGATCCAGCGACGCTTCGGGCCGCAGAACCTGTAACGGCTCACCAGGCAGGTCGGGAACACCGGGCATGATGTACAAATTATTGCGATATCGTCGCAACTCGGCACCCGGCCAGGCTACCCGCGGCTGGGCATCCTGTCGTGCCGGAATCAACTCATCAACGGCCTGATAAAGGCGTGTTGCAGGTGGTGGCGGCAGGCCGCACAGGCTGATGGCCCGGCGCAGCAGGTTGCGCTGCCGTTGCAGACTCAGCGCCCGCAGAACCTCGAGATCAAGCCGCTCCGGGCTGCCCGATGCGGCGGCAAGATCGATATCGGCCAGGTCTCGCAGGAGGGTGCTGGCTTCACTGGCAAGGTCAGCGCTTTGTTTGAGACTAGACGCTACACCAGGCCAGCGCGATGCGAGCCGGGGTACGATCTCCTGCCGCAGAAAATTTCGGTCAAAGCGGGTATCCGCATTGCTCGGGTCCTCGATCCAGCCCAGGTCATGGTGTTTCGCGTAGTCCCGGATTGCCTCAGCCGATACACCCAGTAACGGCCGCAACAGCCGGCCCTCACCGAATAATTGTGCAGCACCGATACCGGCAAGCCCCGCAGGGCCGCTGCCGCGCATCAAATTGAGTAACAGCGTTTCGGCCTGGTCTTCTTCGTGATGCGCGCTCAGCAGACAATCGCCTTCCCGCACCAGTGTTTGCAATAACGCATAGCGTGCCTGACGCGCCGCGGCCTCCGGTCCGCTCTGCAAATCGTCGTCCACAGAAACCCGCTCGCTGATGTAGGAAATGCCCAGCTGGCCCGCGAACTGCCGGCAGTGAATTTCCCAATTCCGCGATTCGGCATGCAGCCCATGATCGACATGAATAGCGGTGGTTGCGGCCGGATGTCGTTCGCGCATACACGAGAGTGCGTGCAACAATACGGTTGAATCCAAACCACCGCTGAAAGCGACCAGCCAACGTGATGCGGGCTCATCGACTGTTAATACCGTGAGTCGTTCAAGCAAGATTTTTGAATCGAAAGTCATGGCATGAAGGTACATCTAAAGGAATCGCGGCTGAAGCCGCTCCCACAGGTTTTCTATTGGCACCGCGATTCCGTATTCGCTAGCCTTCCTTGTATTGGCCGAATCCGTCGAGGCGCCGCTGACGAAGCTCCAGGAGCTGTTCAACATCGAGCTGCTCGAGGTCGCCCAGGTATTTCAGTAAGGCATTGCGAATGACATCTGCCGCCGCAGACGGATCGCGATGTGCAGCCCCCAACGGTTCCGGCAGAACTTCGTCGATCAGGCCGAATCCATTGAGGCTTTCTGCGGTAATGCGCATTGCCTCCGCTGCTTCTTTTGCTTTTTCCGCACTTTTCCAAAGGATCGATGCACAGCCTTCGGGAGAAATAACGGAATAAATACTGTATTGCAGCATTAACAGGCGGTCACACACGCCGATGGCCAGCGCGCCACCCGAACCACCCTCGCCGATAACAACACTGATAATCGGTGTGCGTAATTTCGCCATAAGATACAAGCTCTGCGCTATGGCCTGACTTTGCCCGCGTTCCTCGGCGCCAACGCCCGGATAGGCGCCAGGCGTGTCGATCATTGTCACGATCGGTAGCGAAAATTTTTCCGCCATTTTCATCAGCCGCTGTGCCTTACGATAACCCTCGGGTTTGGGCATGCCGTAATTACGCCGCACACGTTCCTTGGTATCGCGGCCTTTCTGGTGACCGATGAACATTACCGGCCGGCCATCAATTCTACCAATACCGCCGATGATGGCCGGGTCATCCGCGAACATGCGGTCACCATGCAATTCCTGAAAATCCGGCGCGATCAGGCTGAGATAATCCGCGGTATACGGACGCAGCGGATGGCGCGCAATCTGCGCAATTTGCCATGGGCCGAGTTTCGAAAAAATGCTCCTGGTCAGCGCCTCGCTCTTGCTCTTGAGACGCGTGACTTCTTCGTTGATATTGATCTCTGCATCGTCACCGATGAACTTAAGCTCGTCGATTTTTGCTTCGAGCTCTGCGATCGGTTGTTCGAAATCAAGGAACTTCAGGTCCATAACAAATTATTCAATCTGTAGCGCAGGCACAATCGCCATCGGCCCCGAAAAAAACCTGCAATTTGCGGTCAGGGCAGATGGCGTAAAAAAGGACTCTACATCATTTCCCGGCCGGGCGCGTAGAGCAATCGGACACTATTCTGACCCAGCAATTCAGTCAGCTTGTCCCTCAGTTCGCGGCTTGGGCGCACCGCCCATTCCGGCCCGAGACTCAGGCGGGCAGCAGCATCACTTCCCACATATTGCACAGCAACATCGCAATTACCCTCCCGGTACGGCAGGAGCACATCATGCAGCCGGTTCAGGAGACTCTGGCCCTGCCCGTTCGGTACGAGGCTAAGGATCATGCTTCTCGCACTCATCTCAATGGCGCGATCGATATGTACGACGTTTTTCGCATTGACCTGCCAGCCACCGGCAAAATCGTCATACCGCAAAGTGCCGGTGACGACGACAATCTCATCCTTGATCAGAAGATGCCGAAATTCCTGGAAGGCTTCGCTGAACAGGCTGACATCCAGGCGACCGCTGTCATCATCGAGGATTACAGTCACACGATTGCCACGTTTTCGCACATCCATGATAAGCCCGGCAACGGTTACCTCGCGTCGCTGCTGCGCGTAGTTACGTTCGCCACTGCTGGTCTGCGGCGGCGGCTCGGACGAAATTTTGGCAAGCTTGTCGTCGACAAGATGCTTAGCATCTCGTCGCACTGCATTGAACGGATGTCCGGTCAAATAAAGACCCAATGCTTCTTTCTCAAAGGCAAGAAACTCGCGATCCGTCCACTCCACAAGCTGTACCTGCTCAACCGGAGTTGCCAGTTGCGACACCTCTGCAATTCCGAACATGTCGTTCTGACCTGCAGCTTTCGCACGCGCCTCCTGATCCGCGCTTTTCAAGGCCTCGGGCAGTTCATGCATTAAACTGCGTCGTGTTGCGCCAAAGGTGTCCATCGCACCGGACTTGATCATCGCCTCGAGTGCGCGGCGGTTTATTTTTTCCAGTTCGACGCGACGGCAAAATTCTGCAATGTTTTTGAAGTCACCGTTTTGTTCACGTTCGGCGATAACGGCATCCACTGCGTTTCGCCCTAATCCCTTGATCGCTCCAAGCCCATACAGAATTGACTCATCGTCGGCAACGTTGAACTGGTAGGCGGACTGATTGACATTCGGTCCCAACAAATTCAGACCCAATTTTCGGCAGTCATCCTTGATCATGACGAGGCGATCTGTGTGATCGAGATCGGCACTCATAACCGCTGCCATGAATGCTGCCGGGTAATGCGCCTTCAGCCAGGCAGTCTGGTATGCGAGCAGCGCATAGGCGACGGAATGCGACTTGTTAAAGCCGTATCCTGCAAATTTCTCCATCAAATCGAAAATTCGCGTTGCCGTAAATTTTGCGACACCGCGCTCGGTTGCGCCACCGATGAAAACCTCGCGCTGCTTCGCCATTTCCTCGGGCTTCTTCTTGCCCATCGCACGTCGCAGCAAGTCAGCGCCGCCAAGCGTGTAACCGGCCAGTACCTGCGCGATCTGCATGACCTGCTCCTGGTACAGGATTACGCCGTAAGTCGATTCCAGGACTGACTTAAGATCAGGATGCAGGTAGTCGATTTCCCGATTGCTGACATCATGCTTGCGGGATATAAAGTCGTCGACCATGCCCGACTGGAGAGGACCGGGACGGAACAGGGCAACCAGCGCGACCAGATCCTCAAAGTGATCCGGCTGCAACCGTTTGACAAGATCGCGCATACCGCGAGACTCGAGCTGGAACACTGCCCTGGTCTTACACGCCCGCAGGAGTTCAAACGTCTTCGCATCCTGCAGCGGGATTTCCCTGATATCAATCTGTGTGGCAGGGTCACGGGATTTTATGATCTGAACCGCCCAGTCGATGATCGTAAGCGTCTTTAGTCCGAGGAAATCGAATTTAACGAGACCGGCCGCCTCGACATCGTCCTTGTCGAACTGTGTCACGACATTCGCGCCGCCTTCTTCGCAGTACAGCGGCGTAAAGTCCGTCAGTTTGTCGGGAGCGATAACGACACCGCCCGCATGTTTGCCGGCATTGCGTACGAGGCCCTCAAGCGATTTTGCAAGATCGATAATCGACCTGACGTCCTCGTCGTCCTGGTACATCCTCGCGAGTTCGTCTTCCTGATCCAGCGCCTTGTCCAGCGTTATGCCGATTTCGAAAGGAATCTGCTTTGCGATGCGGTCGACAAATCCGTACGGTTGTCCGAGCACTCTGCCCACATCACGAATCACCGCCTTGGCGGCCATCGTGCCATAAGTGATGATCTGTGAGACCCGGTCCCTGCCGTACAGGTCCGCGACGTATTCAATGACGCGGTCGCGACCTTCCATGCAAAAATCGATGTCGAAGTCAGGCATCGATACGCGTTCAGGATTCAGGAATCGCTCGAACAGTAAGTCATATTCCAGCGGGTCGATGTCGGTGATACCCAGCACATACGCAACCAGCGAACCTGCACCGGAGCCGCGACCGGGACCAACGGGAATGCTCTGATCCTTGGCCCAGCGAATGAAGTCGGCAACAATCAGGAAGTAGCCTGCAAAACCCATTTCGCAGATAACGACGAGTTCATCGACCAGACGAGATCGGTACGGTGCTGCCACGACATCTCTCTTTTCGCTGGCGACAGAATCTTTCGCGAATTTTCTGTCCAGAAATTGTTGCAGACCAAGTTTTGACTCGCTCTCGAGATAGGTCTCCGTCGTTTGCCCTTGCGGCACCGGAAACGCCGGCAAGAATGTCTCGCCAAGCTTGAGTTCCAGGCTGCAACGTTTGGCTATTTCCAGCGAATTCGATATTGCTTCCGGAATATCCTCGAACAGGCTGACCATTTCGTCGCAGCTTTTGAAGAACTGATGTTCGCTGTAGTGCCTGGGCCGATCAGCATCGGCCAGGCTTCGCCCTTCCTGGATACAAACGCGTGCTTCATGCGCATGAAAATCGTCTGCATGCAGGAACCGGACATCGTTGCTGGCGACAACGGGGGTGCCAGTGGCGGCCGCCAGTGAAACTGCCTGTTGCACATAGTCCTCTTCGGCGCTGCGTCCGGTACGCGCAAGCTCAATGTAAAAACGGTCGCCAAAGATCTCCTGCCACTCACACAGCCGATCGGCGGCCTGCCCGGCGTTTCCGGCGACGAATGCACGGCCAATGTCTCCGTGAATGCCGCCGGAGAGCGCAATGAGGCCCTCGGTAGGGTCGCGGCATATCCAGGCGCGCTCGGCAAGCGGCACGCCACGGTGTTGGCCCTCGAGATAGGTCCTGGTGATCAGCCGGGTCAGATTACGGTAGCCGGCGAGATTCTGGCACAGCAGTATCAGGCTGAACGGACGATCGGCCTCGTCCGGGTCCCTAAGCTTCAAATCAACGCCGATGATCGGCTTGATGCCGCTGGCAAGTGCCAAGCGATAAAACTTGATCAGTCCAAACAGGTTTCCCTGGTCAGTCAGCGCCACTGCCGGCATGCCATGCTGCACGCATTGATCCATCAATGCCGGAATGCGCACAGTGCCATCGACAATCGAATACTCGGTGTGCAGATGCAGATGGACGAATGGTTCAGTCATAACCACTCGTAGATTGTCTGGTCGGATTCACTGGCAGCATTCTGGCTTGCTGTTGCGGGTTCAGGTAGCCATTCTAGCAGTCTGTCGAAAAAGCCATCCATGGCTTTTTCGACAGACTGCTATTCTTATTGACGGCCGCTCGTCATCGCCGATATTGGCGAGAAGCTGCGCCGGTGTTCCCGGCAGGGGCCAAACTGCCCCAGGCGCTCGCGATGATCGGCCGTGGCATAACCCTTGTGCTGGCGAAAACCGTATTCGGGATAAATAACGTCCATCTCGCGCATGATCTCGTCGCGACGGACCTTGGCGATGATTGATGCGGCACTGATGGCCGGTATCCTGGCATCGCCGCCGACCACGGCACAGCCATCGATCTGCCGGTCGTGAAAGCACAGGTTTGGTAACCTGTTACCGTCAACTTCAACGTAAACCGGCTGGAGTCGCAGGCCAAGTATAGCTCTGCGCATTGCGAGCAGGGTCGCCTGCAGGATGTTGAGCAGGTCGATCTCGGCTGGGTCCGCCCAGGCAACGGACCAGGCCAGTGAGCGCTGAAAAATCTGCCCAGCCAGCTCGGAGCGACGGCTTGCTGAGAGGATCTTCGAGTCGGCGAGCCCCTCGATTGGATCCTCGCTGCGGAGAATCACCGCACCTGCAACAACCGGACCTGCCAAAGGCCCGCGCCCTGCCTCATCCACGCCGGCAACCGGTCCGGCTTCAGCAACAATGAGTGGCCTTTGCATCAGCTCTGTCCGCCTGCAAGATCCAATATGGCTTGCGCTGCCAGTTTGTTGGCTCCCTGTGCAAGCTCGGCGCGCAATATGGCGAACTGACCGGCAATGGCCGCCCGGCGATCAGGATCCTTCATCAGGCCCGATACAGCCTTTGCGAGCGCCTCCGGGTTCGCAGCACCCTGCAGATATTCCGGAACCAGCGGCTCAGGCGTCAGCAGATTCGGTAACGTGAAATGGGGCACCTTCACGAGCCCGAAGGTCTTCACGATGGCATATGTCAGAGGCGCAGTACGATACGCGGCCACCATCGGCCGGCACAGCAATGCGGCCTGCAACGCAGCAGTGCCCGACGCCAGCAACACCACGTCCGCTGCTGCTATGACTGTCTGGGCGTTGCCATCCGTCAGCATGAAAAGTGAAGCAACATCTGCCCTCGCCAATTGCGCTTGAAACAGTCGGCGGATCTTGCCGGAGGTCATCGGCGCCACGAATCTCAGGCCGGGCTCAGCCGCGGCAAGCCGGGCACAAGCAGATGCAAAGACTGGTCCCAGCCTCGAAACCTCACTCATCCGGCTGCCCGGCAGAACCGCGACCACCCGGTCTGCCTTGATGCCGAGAGCCGACCTTGCCTGCATCGTACCGAGGTCTGCCGGAGTGCCGTCCGCCATCGGATGGCCGACAAATTCGGCCACCACATCGTGTTGGTCGTAGAACGCCTTTTCGAATGGCAGCAAACACAGCACCTTGTCGGCGGCCTTTGCCACTTTGCGCACACGCCCCTGGCGCCACGCCCACACCGACGGACTCACATAGTGCGCGGTGCGCACCCCGCGCTGGCGAAGCCTGACCTCTAACCCTAAATTAAAATCAGGTGCATCGATGCCAACGAATACGTCCGGTGGAACCTCTCTCCAGCGCCGGATCAGCATCCGCCGGAGTTTCAGCAAGCGGGGAATTTCCTTAAGCGGTTCGATGAGGCCCATCACGGCGAGCGCCTCCGACGATTCCCAGGCTTCGCATCCGGCAGCCTGCATTGCCGGGCCGGCAACCCCCTCAAAACGGATGCCGGGTGACCGCGCCGTGAGTTCTTTTATTAAGCCTGCGCCCAGCAGATCGCCGGACGTTTCGCCAGCAACAAGACCAATGCGCATCTAGTGTCCTGTCCCGTGAATAAATGGATAAATATGCGCGTAACTATTTGCCGGTGGCGAGGCGCGACGACGAGTAGTGGCAGGCCCCACGTGAGGAGGAACAACACGGCCAACGGCAAAAAGGGCCAGCAGATTTTTAAATTTATTTGCGGGACAGTACACCAGTTACCGCAGCAAGCCGCGCTCCGACGTATGTAATGAGTCGAGAAACAGGCGCAGTTCGGGCTGTTCCGCAACCAGCGACTCGATTTCCACAATGGCATCCGCCAGCTTCATCTTCTTGCGGTACACCAGGCGGTAAGCATTCTTGATGTTGCGAATCTGATCAACCGTGAAATCACGCCGTTTCAGTCCCTCGGAATTGATGCCCTTCGGCGATGCGGGTTGGCCGCCGACCAGTGTATATGCAGGTACATCCCGGTTGGTCCCGGCGTACATGCCGATAAAACTGTGTGCGCCGACCCGGCAGAACTGATGCGCGCCGGAAAACCCCGCAAAAATCACCCAGTCACCGATATGGACGTGACCTGCAAGCGTCGCGTTGTTGGCAAAAATCGTTCGACTGCCAACCCGGCAGTCGTGCGCGATATGCACGTACGCCATGATCCAGTTGTCATCACCGATGGAGGTAAGGCTTTCATCCTGCACGGTGCCACGACTGATCGTGCAGTACTCGCGGATGGTATTGCCATCGCCAATCGCGAGACGTGTCGGTTCGCCTGCATACTTCATGTCCTGCGGATCGTCGCCGATCGAGGAAAATTGATAAATGTGATTGTTCTTACCAATGCGCGTAGGACCATTGACGACAACATGACTCTCGATGCAACTGCCGGCACCAATTTCAACGTGATCGCCGATAATGGAGTAAGGACCAATTTCGACATCGTTGGCCAATACGGCTGAATCGGCGACGAGTGCGGTCGGATGTATTTTCATTCCTGGGCTCCCGGCGCACAGGCAATGTCGGCGGTTACCGCAACCTGTCCGTCGACGCTGGCGGAACATTTGTAGAACCAGATGCCGCGCTTGATTTTCTCAACGTCGACCTGAACCAGCAGTTGATCGCCCGGCAACACCGTTCGCCTGAAGCGCGCGTTCTTGACCCCGGCAAGGAAAAACAGCGGTTTCGGGTCGACGTCACCCAGCGTCACATGAGACAGGACACCACCGGCCTGTGCCATCGCTTCGATGACAAGCACACCGGGCATAAGCGGTCTGCCTGGAAAGTGCCCCTGGAAAACGGGCTCATTGATCGTCACGTTTTTCAGCGCGGTTATCGACTCGCCCGGCTGACAGGCGATAATTCTGTCGATGAGCAGGAACGGATATCGATGCGGCAGCAATTCCATGATGCGCCTTGTATCGAGCGTAATGTTATCAGTCGTCATCGCCGCCTGCCGATTTCTCCAGTGCCCGCACTCGCTTCACTAACTCATCCAAGCGCCGGAATCGCGCGACCTTGCGCTTCCAGTCGCCGGCCTTTTCCGCAGCGAAGCTGCCGGTATAGAAGCCGGGTTCCCTGATATCCTTGGAGACCATCGATAAACCGCCGACCACGACGTCATCACAAATATTGATGTGCCCGACGGTACCTGAGCGACCAGCGAACATGCAGCGCTTGCCGATGATGGTACTCCCGGAAATACCGGTATACGCGGCCATTGCGGTGTGTTCACCAATGTGTACGTTGTGTGCAATCTGAATCAAATTATCCAGCCTGACCCCGTTTTCGATGACGGTATCGTCTATCGCCCCACGATCGATCGTGGTGTTGGCGCCGATCTCTACATCATCGCCAATGCGTACGCCGCCTACCTGGGGCACCTTGACCCATCCGCCGTCACTCATTGCGTTGCCGAAGCCGTCGGAGCCGATCACCGCGCCCGGATGCACAATACATCGCCCGCCCATCTGCACATCCTGCACCAGGGTAACGTTCGCAAGAAGTCGGGTGCCCGCACCAATTGTGCATCGCGGCCCGATGACAACACCGGGTCCGATGAAAACCTGATCGCCAATGACGCAGTCGTCTTCAACGACTACATTGGCAGATACCTGCACAGAGTCAGGCACTCTTGCCGATGACGCTACTACAGCAGATTTGTGTATTCCCGCCGCAAGGTCCGGGAACGGATACAAAACATCGGCCATTCTCGCGTATGCCAGGTAAGGATCGTCCGCGAGCAACGCATTGACCGGACAATCGCTCGCATCATCGGGGTGTACGAGCACCGCTGCCGCGGTCGTTTGTCGGAGCTCATCCCTGTAGGCCTTGTTCGCGAAAAAACTAAGGGACTCCGAATCGGCATTCGCTAGCGTAGCGACGCGGCAAACCCTGGCTGCAGGGTCGCCGACAAGCTCACAGCCGAACTGTACCGCCAGTTCCCCCAGGGTAGCAGACAATTGAATCTCCCTTGATTCGAATTTTAGAACCGGCTCAAGCGCCCCTGATTTTTCAAGGCCAGAAAATTTTCGACGGAGCGCCCAAAAGGTCTGAGATGAGTGCAAGACGAGGAAAAAATGGCCGAACAGCGGAGCTTACAAATAACAAGTGATCAGTTTGTCGGCCGATCCTGACGAAGTATTGTGCCGTCTCAGTCGTTCTCGAGCTTAATTGCCTGCCGCCTGGAAATTCGCTTCCATGGCGCGTAGCACATTTTCGGTGATGTTGACCGCCGTGCTTGCGTACAGAACACCGTCGCCGACAACCAGGTCAAAACCTGCCGCCTGTGCATAGTCCTGCACTTCCTTCAGGAGGGAGCGCTGCAAATTGCCGAGTTCTTCGTTACGGCGCAAATTCAGATCCTCCTGAAACTCGGTCTGCAACCGTGTAACATCTCGTTGCAAATCACGCAATTCCTTTTCAGCGTTGCGGCGTTCTGTTTCACCCATAACTGCAATATCACGCTGAACTTTATCACTGAGCTCTTTGAATTCAGTCTGCTTCGCCAGAATGGCACGTTGACGTGGCTGGAATTCTTCTTCTAATGCCGCCATTGCAACGCGTGCCTGTGGCGCCTGCTCCATCAGAACAGGTACGTTGACTACGCCTATCTTCAATTCCTGTGCGACGACAGGTAACGTAAATGAAATTAACAGCGCAACTACTGCAATCGCCTTACCCAAATGTAACTTTACAACATTCATAAAAAATCCAATTCTTAAAACGCTTGACCAATGGAGAACTGAAACCGCTCGATCTGATCTCCATAAAACCTGTCGTTACCTGTAACTTCGTTCAGCGGTAGTGCATAACTGAACCTGAACAACCCGAGCGGCGCGAGCCATTGAACGGCAATACCGACGGACGATCTCAATTCATTGTATTCCGGCTTGTAGCTGATCGGGGCACCCAGTTTGTCGGTAAAGGAAACCTCGCCGGTATTAAATACGTTGCCGATATCATAGAAAATGCTTGCGCGCGCCTGACTCTGGAACTTCTGCGGAAGCGGGATTATAAGCTCTAGTTGACTCGCAACCAACACATTACCGCCATACGGATTGCCGAATGAGTCTCTCGGACCCAACCAGGACTCCTTGTAGCCGCGAATCGACTCGGGGCCACCGCCAAAGAACTGCTTATAGGGTGGTACGGCCGTCGTATCGCCCAGACCCTGAGCGTATCCCAATTCAGCATTCACCCTGAATGTCCAGGGGCCGAACAGCGGGATGTATTTTGTATAATTGTACCGCGCGGTGAAGTATTGCACATCACTGACCGGCAGCGCGTAAGTCAGGAATACCTGCTGCCGTGAACCCCGATTCGCAAAAATCGCGCGATTCCGGCTGTCGTAACTCCAGCCGGTGATTAACTCGTAGGCATCGAACTGAGTGCCAAAAAAAGCAGTCCCGCCGGAGATATTGGTAATAAAAGGATTACCGTTGTTGGCGACCCATTCCTGAGATTGCGTTGTACTCCGCGAGGACGAGAGCAACTCGGCGTTGTTATACGCAATACCGATGCTCATTCTTTGAAACTCGGTTATCGGGAAGCCGTATTCGAGCGACGCACCGTAACTCGTTGTTGAAAAATCAGATGACGCTGACGTGAATTGCGTGATGTCGCGGAAATTGACGCCCACCGTTCTACTAACACCGTTTTTTGTCGTATACGGGTCTGTGTGCGTCAATGAGTAAAAAGTAGAAAACCTTCCCGTGTTCGCCTGCAGTGCCACCCGATTGCCAGTGCCGAGAAAATTGGTGTGAACGATGCTGCCGTTCAACATCAGTTTCTGCGACTCTGAATATCCGATGCCTCCACTGAACTGACCCGGCATGCGATACTCGATGTCAAAATCGATATCTACCAGGTCCGGACTGCCGTCGACCGGACTGTTTTCAACCTCTACTCTTTCGATATAGGGCAGGCGCTGTAATCGAATTCTTGAACGATCAATGAGACGATTCGAAAGATAGGCACCCTCCGTCTGCCGCATTTCCCGCCGCAATACCTCATCATCAACCTGATCGACACCATTGAAATTTATGCGGCGAACATACACGCGGCTGCTCGGATTGACAAAAAACGTTACCGAAACTTCCTTGTTCTCATGATCAAGCTCGGGCACTGGTTCAATATCTGCGTTCGCGTAACCTTCCTCGCCAAGTCGAAATGCCATGAACTCGGTTGATGCCGTCAGTAGCTGCAAATTGAAAATGGAGCCTGGCTGCGCAAGCACCATGGCCCGAAGTTGCTCTTCCGGCACCACCATTTTGCCCACGAGCTTGATGTCCGAGATCGTATATTTTTCCCCTTCGTGAACATTGATCGTGACGTAAATATCCTTACGATTCGGCGATATCGCAACTTGCGTGGAATCGATACGAAAATCTGCGTAACCCCTGTCCATGTAAAAGGAACGCAGTGTTTCGAGGTCGCCACTGAGCGCCTCTTTTGAGTAACGATCATCCTGGCGAAACCAGGACAGCCAGTTGGCAGTGTCGAGTTCAAACTCTGCGCGAATGTCTGCTTCGTCAAAACTCTGATTGCCGATGATGTTGACCTGGCGAATCTTCGCGCGGTCCCCTTCCTTTACATTAATTGCGATATTGACGGTATTGTTGGGCCGCTCGGTGACATTGGTACTGACGACGACACCGTATTTCCCCCGATCGTAGTATTGTTCCTCCAGGAACTGCTGGACGTTGTCGAGTACCGATCTGTCGAAAGTGCGTCCGCGTGCAAGCCCGACGCCGCGCAGCGACTCCATCAGGTCTTCCGTCTTTATATCCTTGTTTCCGTCAATCGTGAAGTTTTCAATCGACGGACGTTCCCTGACCACGATGATCAAGGTGTCTTCATCGCGACGCATTTCGATATCGTCGAACAGCGACTGATCGTACAGGGCCCGGATTGCCTCCTGTATCCTGAGTTGATCGACAGTGTCGCCAACGTTGATCGGCAAATAGTTGAACACTGTACCTTCAGAGATTCGTTGCAGACCCTCGACACGCATGTCGCGAACGACAAACGACTCCTGGGCGAAGAGTGTGAGGGGAGCGATCAGGCAGGCACAAAGAAGCGCCGGGAGCCAGATAACTCTGTTGCGGGATCGAATCGAGTGATGCGTCCTTAACATGCGCTGCGCCTATCCGACTATCCGGGCAATGTCGTTGTAAAAGGCGAAACTCATGAGCAGCAGAAGCGCCAGGATGCCGACCTTCTGGCCGAATAGTTGTGCCTTTTCCGACAGCGGGCTGCCTTTCAGGCCTTCGATGACCTGATACACAATTTGTCCGCCATCGAGAATCGGGACCGGCAGCAGGTTCAGCACACCCAGGCTGATACTGACCAGCGCCAGGAAATTCAGGAATGCGTTTATTCCCGCCGCTGCGGAGTCGCCGGCGTATTGCGCGATGTTGATCGGCCCGCTGATATTCTTGATGGAAACCTCTCCGGTCAACATTCGTGACAGCATGCGAACCGTGAATGCGATCGAAGTCCACGAACGTTCGATGGCATGGCCAATTGCCGGGAACGGGGCATATTTTCGTAAATACCAGTAATCTGTGGACGCCGTGCTGATGCCGACCCCGAGCAGGCCTGTCACCACGCCATCGAGTTCCTGTGAACCAAGCGTCACTTCACGTGACAGTCCTGCGTTACGGCGAATCAGCTCGACGGTCACTGTCTCATGGGGTCGAGCCCTGACTATCTGCTGCAGGTCCCTGAAGGTCACTACACTTTCACCGTCTATCGCGATAATGCGATCACCGTCCTCGATACCACCTGCGTACGCGGCGCCGTCTTCTGCGACGTTGCCGACGATTGCCGGAGGCTGCCACGGCTGAAAACCGAGCCCATCAAACAACATTCCGGGCTCCGTCAGACGTGACGCATCATCGCCGACATCAATGGTCGTCTTACGCACCCAGCCGTCTGTACCTTCAAGTTCAAGCGGCACCCGGCCGTCCGCAAGCATTTCATCGAGCATCGAAACCAGTGCGGTTTCCCAATCAGTTGCGTTGCGATCCCCGACTTTTAAGATGCGGTCACCGAATTCGAGGCCGGCCTCGGCAGCATAGGACCCTGAGGTGACCTCGCCGACCGCCGGCTTCATCGTCGGGACGCCGTTAATAAAGAGTACCCAGTAGGCGAGGATTGCAAACAGGAAATTAAACAAAGGGCCGGCAAGGAGTACCGCGATGCGGCTCGCAATGGGTTTGTGGTTGAACGCCCGGCCCTGGTCTTCAGGATCAATCGGGCCTTCTCGCTCGTCGAGAAATTTCACATAGCCGCCGAGCGGAATCGCGGATATGCAGTACTCGGTCCGGTCCTGGCCGGCGATTCTCGTCCACACCGGCTTGCCGAAACCGATCGAAAATCGCAATACCTTCATACCGCAGAGGCGCCCGACGATGTAGTGGCCGAATTCGTGCACTGCCACCAGTATGCTGATAGCAACGATAAAGGCGACAAGATTGATCAGTGCACCCGTCATCGGACAGACCCTTTCCCATTGAATTTCATAGTCTTACGAAATAACCGCGGTAATCGCAAGGCCGGGTTTTGAACCCGGTTGAATATTCTGACTGAGCGGCGAGTACGCAGTTCCCGACGACACTAGCCTAGCAATTATGAACCATGACTGAACAGGCTGCCTCATCGCATTCCAGCCCAGCTCAGACCCAATGCAAACAACGGCGCCGCGGCAGTCACGCTATCGATTCGATCCAGTACGCCACCATGGCCCGGAAACAGGTTGCCGCTGTCTTTCACACCGGAGTGTCGCTTGAACATGCTCACAGTAAGGTCGCCAACGATCGATATCATGGCGACTGCGAGACAAAATGGCACAATAACGGCAATCTCGATCTCGAATGCCTGGCTGCCCATTACGGCAAGCACCATGACAGCGCTCACGCCGCCAAACACGCCTTCCCAGGTCTTGCCCGGACTGATTTGTGGTGCCAGCTTTACCCTGCCAAAGCCCTTGCCGACGAAATAGGCGCCCATGTCCGCCACCCAGACTATGAGCAGCGCAAACAAGAGCAATTCCGGTCGTTGCAGGTAAAGGATATCCAGTGCGAGCCACGCAGGTACTATGACGAGTGCACCGCAAATCCAGGCAACAGGTTTCGCGATTGGTGTCGGGAAAAAGAACATCCAGGCGAGCGCGGTGAACCACCAGCCCAGTGAAATTTTCAAGATAATGCCAGCCAGGCCTGCATTCGGTAGCTCAACAAAAATTACGGCCATCAGGATCGCGATAAACAACAGGTAAACATATCTGCCCTTGTTCTCGTTGCTGAAGATAAATCCTGACCACTCCCATGCTGCGCCGAGCATTAGCAACGCAATGGCAATTCTCGCAATGATGACGGGCACGACAAACATCACTACCGCCAGTACGGATAATGCGACGATCGCTGTGACGACACGCTGTTTCAGCATCTCATGCAACTCCGAGCTGCTTTCCGGACTGTCCGTAGCGCCGTTGACGGCTCGCATAAAACGATAACGCCTCATCAAACTGACGCTCACCAAATTCGGGCCACAGACTGTCGCAAAACCAGAGTTCGGCATACGCCAGGTTCCATAATAAGAAATTACTCACGCGCTGCTCACCACCGGTACGAATCAACAGGTCAGGGTCCGGTACGCCCGCAAGCGCCAATTCTCCGGCCAGCTTTGTATCGTCTATGTCAGCAACGGACAGTTCCTGATTCAACACTTTGGTGGCCAGGTTTTTCGCTGCCGTCACAATGTCCCAGCGCCCACCATAAGCAACCGCGACAATCAGGTTCAGACCGGTATTGTTCCTGGTCTTCTTTTCCGCAGTCGAAATTTTGCGGATGAGACCTGCCTGCAGCTCTTCGCGTGCACCTATAAAGGTCAGCCTTACATTATTACGATGCAGGTCATCCACTTCTCGTTGCAGGGCTTCCAGAAAAAGACTCATCAGGCGGCTGACTTCCTCCGCGGGCCGCTTCCAGTTTTCACTGCTGAAGGCGAACAGCGTAAGGTAGGAAACGCCGCGCTTGGCCGCGGTTTCAACGATTTCACGCACAGACCTGACACCGGAGCGGTGCCCGGCGTGCCGCGGCAATGCTCTTGTCTCTGCCCAGCGGCCGTTGCCGTCCATGATGACCGCAACATGCGTCGGAATCATGGCGCTTTCGATGTTGTTGTCGTTGGTTGCGGATTCCGTCATGAGTAAGCAGTCGATCAGACTTCCATCAGCTCGCTTTCTTTTTGCTCCAGGAGCTTGTCTATAGAGGCCACGTGCTTGTCAGTAATGACCTGGATTTCATCGTGAGCGCGATGTTCATCGTCCTCGCCGATCATTTTTTCCTTCAGCATGTCCTTGATATCCGAAAGCGCATCACGCCGAATATTACGCACCGCTATGCGGCCGCCTTCCGCTTCGTGCCGTACCAGTTTGATCATGTCTTTGCGGCGCTCTTCAGTCAGCGGTGGCAGCGGTATGCGAATGACGGTACCGGCAGACACGGGATTCAATCCGAGATCAGACTTCATGATGGCTTTTTCGATCGGCTGCACCATGGATTTTTCCCAGGGCGTTACTGCCAGCGTACGCGAGTCCTCGACATTAACGTTGGCGCACTGATTGAGCGGTACTGTGCTGCCGTAATACTCGACTGTGATGTGATCGAGGAGACTGGTATGTGCACGCCCGGTACGCAGTTTTGTCAGCGCCTGCTCCAATGCCTTAAGGCTCTTGTCCATACGGTCGCTCGCATCTTTCTTAATGTCATCAATCACCTTAATGTCCTCTCACTACCGCGTCGCGATTTCCTGTCAAGCCGTCACCAGCGTGCCAACATTCTCGTCCGTCATTGCTCGTACGAGCGTGTCGTCTTCCGCCATGCTGAATATGCGCAACGGTAAATTGTTGTCGCGGCACATTACAATCGCGGTCGCGTCCATAACGTTGAGCTTGTCGACCAGAACCTGATCGAACGAGACAGTGTCAAAAAGTGACGCATTCGTATTAACCTGCGGGTCAGAATCATAAACACCGCTGACCTTCGTTGCTTTTAACAAAACATCGGCACCGATTTCGATCGCGCGCAGGGCGGCAGCGCTATCCGTCGTGAAAAACGGGTTTCCGGTGCCGGCGGCCATAATGACGACACGCCCTTTCTCGAGGTGACGCACTGCGCGCCGTCGGATGTAGTCCTCGCAAACCTCGTGAATCTGAATCGCCGACATCACTCGAGCATAGACATCGAGAGACTCAAGCGCGTCCTGAATGGCCAGTGCATTCATAACGGTTGCGAGCATGCCCATGTAGTCGCCGGTGACGCGGTCCATTCCGGCTCTTGCCAGGCCGGCACCGCGAAAAATGTTGCCACCACCGATAACGATGGCGACCTCAATCCCGAGCTTGCGAACTTGGGCGATTTCCCCGGCGATCCGCTGAATGACCTCAGGCTCGATGCCATAATCCAGGTCGCCCATCAGCGCCTCGCCGCTCAGCTTGAGCAGAACACGACGATAGAGAGCCGGCGCTTCGGTCATTTTGCTTCCCTTTTCTTATGAATCAATGTGTTAGCTCAGCTACTCTCGGCGAAGTGGCACAAATTTTAGCCTAATTCGATCAACCCATCCTGATTTATAGTGCGGTTTCAGTTGTTTACACTGACTTACTCATTTGCGGCGTGATTTCTCCACAGACCCACAGGCGCGGTTGATCTGATCGATTACTTTCTCAGCTAAATCTTACAGCTTTTTCTCGATGCCCTCGCCCAGCTCGTAGCGCACGAATGCGGTCACCGTCGCACCCGCACTGTTCAACAGCTTGCCCACTGACACATCGGGATCCTTGACGAACGACTGTCCGAGCAAGGTAATTTCCCTCAGGAACTTCGCAACGCGACCGCTCACCATTTTCTCGACGATTTCGGCTGGTTTGCCGGAATCAGCGGCCTGTTCGGTAATAATCCTTCGCTCGCGTTCCAGCATGTCTGCAGGTACACCGTCTTCATCTACACAAAGTGGGTCGCTCGCTGCGACGTGCATGGCGACGTCTCGTGCCAGCTCGGCATTGCCGCCGGACAGTGACACAAGCACGCCGATTCTCGCGCCGTGGGTATAGTTGCCGAGATGATCGGCCGCTTCAACCCGTTCGAATCGGCGTACCGAAATGTTTTCACCGACTTTGGCGACAAGATCGGTGCGGGCAGTTTCAATCATGCGTCCGTCCGCCAACGTCGTCGTCGAGAGCGCGCCGACGTCTTCTACGCTGCTGGTTAACGCAGCATCGACAACCGCCTCAGCAAACTCGATAAAGTTCTCACCCCTGGCCACAAAATCCGTCTCCGAGTTGATCTCAGCGATAGCTGCTTTGTTGCCATCGACCGCAATTGCAATACGGCCGTCCGCCGCCACGCGGCTCGATTTCTTTTCGGCATTCGCCTGCCCTGACTTACGCAACAACTCGATGGCCTTCTCCGTGTTGCCCTCGGCCGCAACCAGGGCTTTCTTGCACTCCATCATGCCGGCACCGGTTTGCTCGCGGAGTTCTTTTACCATTGATGCACTAACAGACATCACTCACACCTCAATTAACTTCCTGTTCCTGGGGTGGGCTCACTTACCCCTGCTGATCACCATTACTATCAGGATTGCTGCTACTTTTTGTCTTTGTCAGTCGCCCCAGCGGCAGCCTTGTCTTTCTTCTTTGCGGCCGCTTCGACGTCTGCCTTCGCTGCTGGCTGGGCCGCCTTCTTTGCCGCGGTCTTTTTGCTGGCCGTCTTCTTTGCCGCGGTCTTCTTTGCCGCGGTCTTCTTTGCCGCGGTCTTTTTGCTGGCCGTTTTCTTTGTGGCCGCTGATTTCTTTGCTTCCTTCCTGGTGGACGTCGTGTCATCCGACTGGGCTGCTGCTTTGCCTTTCTCCTTCGCGGCCGGTTCGACCTCTGCCTTCGCTGTTGGCTTGGTCTTCTTCTTCGCCGCCGGCTTGTCGTCGGCAACCTTTGCCTCCTTTACCGCAGGCTCTTCGGCTTTTTCTTCTGCAGTCTTTGCCTTTTCAGCTTTTTCTTCTGTGGGCTTTACCTCATCGGTTTTCCCGGTTGCCGCTACAGCCTCTTCAGCCTTGCTGGCTTCATCAGGCCGGGCTTCCTTCGCCGCAGGCTCTTCGGCTTTTTCTTCTGCAGTCTTTGCCTTTTCAGCTTTTTCTTCTGTGGGCTTTACCTCATCGGTTTTCCCGGTTGCCGCTACAGCCT
>Ga0209987_10000243_pt1 | contig 27299 bp, 26 predicted proteins | sample N074metaG_FD_182134 | JGI IMG/M metagenome (GOLD analysis project Ga0209987, IMG submission 182134) | Deep subsurface microbial communities from Kermadec Trench to uncover new lineages of life (NeLLi) - N074 metaG (SPAdes) (version 2) | ecosystem: Environmental > Aquatic > Marine > Ocean trench...
CTGCCCAACTTTATAAATTAGACCATCCTCTTTTATCTCGATATTTTGATTTGTATAATATTGGTTGCAGGCAGCCGTAAAAAACAGCGAAGAAATAATAAGTAGTTTTAGAAATAGTTTACGCACAACAATATGAATATAGCACTTCATTCAATAACTCCGGATTAGCCCTCATATGAGGAGTTAGTGTAAAGTAAAATTTTTTATTACACAGCAAGCACTATGTAAATAAGTTTATAAGGGTATAGAAATAGTTATTAAGCCCTCGATACTCAGAACACAAATATAGAATAATTTAATCAAAAGTAAAGTAAAAATTTGATTTCTAAGTATAATCTAACTTCCAATTTCTATACCATCACAAAAAGTTCATTTTTAAGCATTTTTTAATTATTATCTCAAAAAAGTGTTTTAATATGAAAATATCTTAAAGAACATGATTTCAAAAATGATACAGTTTGGTGCATCAGATTGTATCAGCGACTGTTTCAAAAACTATTTTTTGCAAAAAAAAGATATTGTTATCAAAACAAAATTTAATTAATTTTGGATTGTCTTTACGCTGCTGCGGGTGTAACTCAGTTGGTAGAGTGTTAGCTTCCCAAGCTGAATGTCGCGGGTTCGAGTCCCGTCGCCCGCTCTTAAATTTAGTGGCTGCAATGTAAATCCTGCGTACCCGCCGAAATGAAATACAAACTGGTTGCCAATTCCGAGAAGTTTGTTTTTATTTATAAAAAGTAAGATATTTGGGACTCAAAATTTTGGAATTTGGGAGCTTAGCTCAGTTGGTTCAGAGCACCTGCCTTACAAGCAGGGGGTCATAGGTTCGAATCCTATAGCTCCCACGACTTTTTCTTTACTTTAATATCACTCCAATGAAACATTTTTTTGTTTACATTATCTAATCTTCCTCACACAACATTTACTACATCGGACAAACAAATGACCTTGATGACAGAATGATTAGACATAATTCTAACAGGTCTAAATTCACTAAAGGCAATGCTCCTTGGGAATTGATTTCTTCAATTAAATTAAGTTCAAGGTCTGAAGCTCTTAAACCCGAAAGAAAATTAAAGAATATGAAAAATGCTAAAAAAGCTATTGGAAATCTGAATGAGTTGGTTGAGAGTATCCCGACAAAGTCTGGAGAGTCATAGGATGTTCCACAAGAATCGCTTTGGGAGAATCATACAATTCATACAATTAAATTACTTTTTGAATTATCCGTTAATATACACCAACAAATCATCCAAATTAAAGATAGTATCTCATGTTTAAATACTGCGTTATTACAGAGATAAGTTTGCTCTTGATAACGGGAAATAACGTTTCTCTAAAAGGAAGGTCTAAATCGGTTTTGCAAATAAATATATCAGGATTGACTAAACTTCCATACTTGTCTATTAAAATTAATCCCAATTTCGTAATTGATCTTTCATTATGCCCAATACTGATTTGTTTTAACAATTTTGATTTTAACGACCTGACAGGTTTGTTATTCGAATCGAAAAAGGAACTTTTATATTCTATTAAAAGTAACTGCAAATTTTTATAATCAGGCATTATTAAGTACCCTTCATCTCTGTACGAGGGTTCGGGTTTAATTGCCTCAATACGAATATTATTATTCACAAATTCATATATTGCCTGACCCTCTGTCATCAATGCTTCAACAAGCGGTTTTGCCCATTTGATAATATCATTTGTATCAGACGTATCTTCATTTTCACTGGATCTATTTATAATGTTGATCCCTGCTTTTTTTACCGAAAACGTTTTTTTTATTGAGTCCGGAACAGATAAAATTGGATGCTCAGACAGAAGTGAATTTAACAAATTGTTAATCTGATTAAGCCGAGAAAAGGAAGGATATAACTTGTTCTTACGGAAAAGTTCCGAATAGTTTTTTAACTGCGCAAGTATCTTATATTGATTTAGCTCTTTATCTTCAATTGGAGATAAAAAGCTCTCTAAGTTTAGTTCTAGCATTTATTACCCTCGATAATGTGCAATTGAATTTTCAATAACTATACCATTCGATTATTACTCCTTTTTGCAATAAAATTTGTACGATTGAATTTCAAAATGGGAATAAGTTATAGTTTTGGAACATAAATAAACATAATTAATAGATTACTAATTAAAGAAATTGAAATAATTAACAGTAACTAAATTTTGCGAGAGGTTGTCAGTTTAGTATTCAAGAGTGAATTTTATCAATCCGTAACTAAAATCATCTTTATTTCCTTCTGTAATATTATTATCAATTCTATAGTTGTAGATAATATCAAAAATAAAATCACGTATTGGCTCAATTCTTATTCCCGCTTGAAATATATCGGTGTTAATCCTTATTCCATCCAAAAAGATTGCAATATCACTTTCTCTTGATTCGTGGCTAACAAATATATCACCGCCAACATTTTTAATTAAGTTTTCATCATCGTCGTAAATATTTTCCCCGCTGCGCTGATGCCGGTATTCTAAAGAAGCACCAATCCAGCTATTTACATTATAAGCAAACCTTGCAAATATTTCGTCTGCGTTAGGACCAATACGATGTCCTAAGTTTGTTCCCCATGCTGTGTAAGTATTCTTTATATTTACATGCGAATAAACATAAGGACGAATCTTTGTGTATTCTAATATCCAGGATAAATTATTTATCGTAAATGCTTCATACCAGAAAGCACCTAACTGGTAAGCCGTTTTATTTGTAAAATCATCAAAGTCTCCCAGATTAAATAAAATATTTTCATCAAGAAAAAATGTTCCCTGTAATTCAAGATTGGAAATGAAACTTGTTTGAATATCTAAAAAAAGAATACCGTTATCCCTATCCTGCAAAGACATTTCGGTAAACTTATAAAACCCTACCGGCGATAAGTAAGCTAATTCAATTCCTCTGCCTGAATAAACAATCGCCTCACCTATTCCGATATCAAACAAACGAGGTAATGAAATTCTTAATGTATTGAACGCCCAAAATTTTGTATATCGGTCTTCTGGTTCGGGAGCAAAGAGACCAACGGTGGAAGCATGAATTGATGTGTAATGAACAATTCCATAATCAAAATTGAATTGCAGAAAATCCAAAACAGGATTATCCCCCGATAATACAAGCTTGCTGCCATAACCATAACCAACCGTTATCGGTTCTCTGCCTAATTGAATAGACAGATTCATACCTTCAGCCGGTTCTACGTGATACTTAAGATAAGCACTATGAAAACCGTAATTGCCTAATTTCTCTCCAGCCTCACGCCATTTGAAATTTGTAAGCAGTCGTGGTTCAATAATTTCTGCTAATTCCTTATTACCGCTTACACCTCCCTTAATATAAGAAAAGAGATAACCGAGATGCTTAAAAACCGTACCTCTTAATCGAAATCCTGCATCATAAAGATTTGCGTTTGTAACTTCCTCCTCAAACTGCTGCCCATGATAAAAATGCCCTAAACCCTCAGCATAAAAATTTGCATTTTCTTCCTGATAAGCATAAAGGTATTTCACTTTATCTGAACCAACTTCGGATAAGGTGCTGCCAAAACTCTTGCCGGGTGTAAACAATCTTGTTGTTGTTTCTTCTAACAAACTATCAGTGTATTCAATTTCGAACCAGTGAAGCAGATCTCTTTCAGTTGTACTTAGCTGTGCAAATTTTTTACGTACTGTCTCCAAATATGTTCTGACTTCAAACCTTGAAAGATTGGGGACATCTTCGCTGATATAGGGGATAATGTTTTTTACTTTCATTTCTTTTAAAAATGAATACACTCTATTGTTCTGCGGCACATTTTCTACCTGTGCTATAGCAAAATTGGAAGTAAATATTATCAAAATAAGAAGAAGTTTCTTGATTCTCATAAGTATCAATAATGATTAAATATTCCGTTACTCAAATATAATAATTGCAAACCGAAATTAATATATATAAAGAATTGCTTTTAAGAGTTTGTTCAAAATTATTTAACTTTACTGCCAAAATATAATTAAGGTTGAATTTTATGAGTACTTACTATCTTCGAGTAGAGACACACAATCGCACAAGAAAAATATTGGTGGATATGGCATACCTTGCCAAACATAATATTATACGGCTGCTCAAATTTTATTATGAAGAGGGTTTATATCTTCCTTATAAAAGCGATGGGAATTCAACTATTGAAAAATATGAGCTGACCAAAGATAAAATTATTAAAGAAGATGAGGATCATTATTTTTTTAAATTTCCTTTCAAATATGAACAGGTTGATGGTGTTGCAGTTTAATTTTTTATCAATCATAAACTGCGGTTAGTAAATTACATTTACTGGTTTGCCATTAAAGTAAGATTTTAAATTATCAACGGCAATGTTCATTAATCTTTGCCTTGCGGCTTTTGTAGCCCATGCAATGTGAGGTGTGATGATACAGTTAATTGCAGTTAACATTGGGTTTGCTTCATCAGGCGGTTCATTCGAAAGAACATCTAATCCAGCGCCTGCAATTCTTTCACTATTCAGAGCTTGAGCGAGGTCTTCTTCATTTATTAACAAACCACGGCTTGTATTAATTAAAAATGCACTCCTCTTCATCAAATTGATTTTTGCAGAATTAATAAAATGTTTGTTATCTGATGTAAGGGGACAATGTAAACTTACCACATCACTTTCGTGAAAAATTGTTTTTTGGTCTACTATCTTTACCCAACCAGGAGGAGAATCAATGGTAACAGCATCATTAGCGATTACCTTCATTCCAAAAGCATTTGCAATTTTGGCTGTTGCTTTTCCAATTCTTCCAAAGCCAATAATTCCCATTGTCAATTCATCAAGTTCAATTAATGGTTTATCCCAGTAACACCAATCTTCTGATTTACTCCATCCTCCTTTTTTAACTGAATCATAATGATGTCCAACATTTTGAGTTAACTCAAGAAGAAGTGCAAAAACCATTTGTGCAACAGAACTTGTTCCGTAAGATGGGATATTAGTAACAATTATATTTCTTTCATTAGCTGCTTTAACATCAACAATATTATAACCAGTTGCTAATACACCAATGTACTTTAATTTTGGCAGTTGCTCTATGGTGTCTTTATTTATAGTCGTTTTATTTATTAAAATTATATCTGCATTTTCTGAGCGTTCAATAATTTTATCAGGGGAGGTTCTATCGTACATAGTACATTCCCCAAGTGTTTCAAATCCAGCCCAGCTAATATCACCAGGATTTAATGTATAGCCGTCTAAAATTACTATCTTCATTTAAATTCTTTAATATTTTCTTTTGTGTTATTCGCTACAGTTATTCCATTCGCGCCTTTTCAAATCCCAGCTAATAAAAGATAAAGCAGCCGCTGCTAATATCAACAAACCAAATCCTTCCAACATCGAGCCCAAAATAATTTTTCCAACTCCGAACAATGCAGAATAAATAAGCGTAATACCAGCCGCCCAATCGAGTAAATTCCACCCTAATCCATAATCCACTTTAACATCGGGAGCTAACTTTGCTATTGGTTTCCAAAGTTTTCCGCCGGGTCTTATCTTCTTATAAAATATTAATAGAGTTTCTTCACTTTCCGGTTTAGTTAAAAAAGTTACGGATAACCAAACCACCGTACTAATTAGAACTGTAATAAGCATTACCTGTGCAAAATCATTAGGATCAGAAGTATCCATACCGACAGCAAATTGCAGAAATAGTGATACAACAAAGGAAGCAATCATAGCAGAAATTTCAGTCCATGCGTTTATCCTCCACCAGAACCATCGCAAAATGTAAACAGCCCCTGTTCCCGCTCCAAGCGCCAGCAAAAATTTCCACGCACCGGCTATCGTATTCATTTGTGATGTAACTAATGCGCCTGCAATAACCAATCCCACCGTAGTGATTCTGGCAATTAACACATAGTGTTTTTGAGAAGCATTTGGTTTGATAAATCTCTTATAAAAATCGTTAACAATATATGAACTGCCCCAATTAAGATGGGTGCTTACTGTTGACATATAAGCTGCCGCGAAAGCCGCGAGCATCAAACCCTTAAAACCAACAGGAAGATGATTAAGCATAACAAGAATGTAACCCGTTTGTTTGTCTTCGATTGCAGGATATAAAACTATACTTGCTAAAGCAACAATTATCCAGGGCCAGGGTCTTAGTGCATAGTGTGCAATGTTAAACCATAATGTTGCATACACTGAATTTTTTTCATCTTTTGCAGCAAACATTCTCTGAGCAATATATCCCCCGCCGCCGGGCTCTGCTCCCGGATACCATGCTGCCCACCAGTTTACAGAAAGATAAACAAGAAATGCACTAACAGGCATCCACACCGATCCGATTTCAGGAAGAAAATTTAACATACCATGATTAGCACCGTGAACACGAATTAATCCTTCTTTTAAACCATCAATTCCTCCAACAGCATCAGTGGCAAAAAATGCAAGTGCTATTGAGCCAGCCATTGCAATGAAGAATTGAAGAAAATCAGTTACAACAACTCCCCAAAGTCCGCTCATACCGCTGTATAAAAGTGTGATTAAAATACAAATTGTTACGGCAAGCCATGTATCAACTCCAACTGCCAATTCTATAATTTTTACAAACGCAAGTGTAACCCAGCCAAGTATTATTAAATTAATTGGAATTGCCAGATAAAGTGCGCGGAAACCACGGAGTATCGCAGCCGGTTTCCCTGAATACCTCAATTCAGTAAACTCAACATCTGTAATTACTTCGGCTCTTCTCCAGAGCCGTGCAAAAAGGAAGACCGTAAGCAATCCGCTCAAAACCATATTCCACCACAGCCAGTTACCGGCAATTCCATTATTTGAAACAAGCTCGGTAACAGCAAGAGGAGTATCAGCAGCAAAGGTTGTTGCAACCATACTTGTTCCTGCAAGCCACCAGGGTAAATTTCTTCCGGAAGTAAAATATTCAGAAAGACTACCGCTTGCTTTTTTTCTGTAGTAAAGCCCGATTACAGTAGCAATGATGAAGTAAAAAACTACAAATCCCCAATCGATGTAACTAATGCCTATTTTTTATCTCTCCTTATTTATAACATTTTAGATTTATTATTAATCTGCACACATAATTTATTTAAATATTTCTTCTCTGCAAATTTAATTGATATTATTTCTATTCTTATTTTTAGGCAAATGAAACAATAAAATTATATATACTTTATTAAAGCCGGTGGAAGATAAACTTTTAAATAAACTCCGTGAAGATGCTGTATCACTTTTCTTTGTTGGAATAAAAGCTGCCTCACCATTTATTCTTATCCCAAACCATATGTTATTAGAAGAAAATATTTTAACTATTTCTGACATTAACGGAATAAGTAAATCATTTAATTTTAATAACTACGACAGAATAATAGTTATAGGAGCAGGAAAGGCGAGTACATCAATGGCTTACGAAGTGGAAAAAATACTTGAAGATAAGATTAATGAAGGGCTTGTTGTAACTAAATATAATTTCCGATCGGAATTAGAAAGAATACAAGTACTTGAAGCATCTCATCCTTTACCAGATAAGAATGGAATTGAAGCCAGCAAAATGATTGTTGAGATATGTAAGAATGCTAGAGAGGATGATTTAATTATTAAATTAATTTCCGGAGGTGCTTCTTCACTTCTTCCCTCCCCTGCTGATAACATAACTTTAGAAGACAAAATAAAAACAACAGAAATATTGTTACGAGCAGGTGCAGCAATCCACGAATTGAACACCGTACGAAAACATATCTCTGCAATTAAAGGGGGACAACTTGCTAAGTATGTTTTTCCTACGACGATTATTAATCTTATTATTTCGGATGTGGTAGGTGATCATTTAGATGTAATTGGATCGGGGTTAACTGTGCCTGATCCAACAACCTTTGAAGACAGCTTGAATATTGTAATAAAATATAAACTGGAAAATAAAATTCCACATTCAGTGAAAAACTATCTTGGCGATGGTATCAAAGGGAAAGTGCCCGAAACTCCGAAACCGGGTAATCCAATATTTAATAATGTGTATAACTTTATTATAGGAAATAATGAGCTAGCTCTATCGACTATAAAAACTGCAGCCGAAGATAAAGGTTATAACGCTAAAATTATTTCTTCAACATTGGAAGGTGAGGCAAAAGATGCCGGCAAGTTTATAACTCAAATAGCAAAAGAATATTCTTTATCAGAAGTGAAACCTGTATGTCTTATATTTGGAGGTGAAACTACCGTAACAGTAAAAGGAAATGGTAAAGCTGGAAGGAATCAAGAATTGTGTTTATCAACTGCTATAGAAATTGATGGAATGAAAAACATTACTTTTTTAAGCGGTGGTACGGACGGCAGCGATGGACAGACTGAAGCAGCAGGAGCGATTTGCAGTGGGAGAACTATTAAGAGAGCAAAAGAATTAGGATTAGATGCTGAGCAGTTTCTTGATAATAATGATTCGTACAATTTTTTTAATAGGCTGGAAGATTTGATTATTACCGGTTCAACGAATACGAATGTAATGGACATCCAAATACTTTTATTACGTTAATAATAAAATTGAAAATGATTGAGTAAATAAACTGTTTCATTTTGTTTTCCTCTTCGTAGATTTAAGAAAGTGGGGAAAAACATTACTCAGGGAATATCTTTATCGCCCAACACTTTCTTTTTTACAGTTCACTACTAATAATTTTATTCGGGGAAATTACAAACTTGGGTTGGAAAGGTATGTAAAGTTTAAGAAGAATTTAGTTTTTAATTAAATTAAACTTAAAATATTAAAACCCCGTAACCTTTTAAGTTACAGGGCATAATAAGAGCGGGGCCGACGAGACTTCCCGACTGAACATACTATAACACGATCAGTCGGGACGACCTCCTGTCTGATTTATTAATCCTTCAATGTACTTACTGCTTTTCTTTCGTTTTATCTCTCGCTCCCTCTTTATTGCTTCTGACTTACTGTTGAAACTTTCAGTATATGCTAATTTCCAGGGAACTCCTCGCTTAGTATATTTCCCCCATCCACTATTATGTCGTTCCATCCGCCATTCAAGATCATCTGTATAACCAACATAATATCTGCCTATCTTATTTGAATAGATTATGTAAACGCACCACATTTTGTTTCATATATGTTTAAAATGAAAAAGCTCAGATAATTCTGAGCTTTTTTGCGGGGCCGACGAGACTCGAACTCGCGACCTCCTGCGTGACAGGCAGGCGTTCTAACCAAACTGAACTACGACCCCGTATAATCTTTAATTTTCATTTTTTGAACTCGCGACTTTCCCGACTTTGTGAGGACAGGCAAACTGAATCCCGATGTAATCGGGGACTTCGGTACTTTCAAAAAGCGATTCCAAATATATAATTGTCTTAATCTAAATGCAATATACTTCCCTTTAATCCCCAAAAGAAATTCCAATTGCCCTGGCAGCACTAACTGCCTGGTTATCCTTTTGCACTAATTTTTGATTTGCAATCGCATCTTCAATTTTAACGTCCACAATTTCAGTGCCTTTAAGAGAAGCCATGCAGCCAAATCGCTTTTTTGAAGTCATTTCTATCGCAAATGCACCAAATTTTGTAGCGAGAATTCTATCAAATGGTGTAGGACTGCCGCCGCGTTGAAGATGACCCAACACTGTTACTCTTGTTTCCCTTCCTGTATTCTTCTCAATCTCATCGGCAACTAATTTTCCAATTCCGCCAAGTTGTATCGGATCAGTTCTTTTATTATCTGTACCTTTAGTTATCATCTCACCGCCTAAAGGTATTGCACCTTCTGCTGCACAAACTAAACTGAATCTTTTACCCATCAATTCTCTTTTGTGAATCTTGTCGAATACCTTTTCCCATGAAAAGGGAAACTCAGGTATTAAAATTATATCGGCACCACCTGCTAATCCACCATGCAACGCAATCCATCCGGCGTACCTCCCCATAACTTCTACAACAATAACCCTGTGATGTGACGACGCAGTCGTATGCAGCCTATCCAGAGCCATAGCAACTACGTACACAGCTGAATCGTGACCAAAGGTTAAATCAGTTGCTTCTAAATCATTATCAATTGTTTTAGGAACCCCGATAATATTCATTCCCATTCTACTTATTTTATTACTTATGTGCATTGTTCCATCCCCGCCAATCGCAATTAAAGCATCAAGATCCCAGGCTTTATAATTCTTAAGAACATCTTCAGACTTATCAACTATTTCAATCTTACCATCTCTTTCTACCGGCCAGTGGAATGGGTCTCCTTTGTTGGAAGAGCCAAGTATTGTACCACCCAGGTTTAATATTCCTGAAACATCTTCATTTCGTAATTCCTTTGCTTTACCTTCAACAAAACCTTCAAAGCCATCCTTAATACCGTAAACAGTCATTCCATAATCCTGTGCAGGTTTTGTAACACCGCGAATAACAGCATTCAATCCGGGGCAATCACCACCCCCTGTAAGTATACCAATTTTTCTAACCTCTGAATTATTAGCCATGTTTTCTCCTGGTAAAATTTATTTTCATAATTTTTTTGTTGTTTTGAAATGAAGTTTCACTAATTTTCCCAATACCTCATTACCAAGCTGATTTTTAATATACTTTGCCTTCTCTTCAACATTCTGAGAAGCTCCTTTTGGCAGTTGAATATTCATTTGTTTTTTTACCCTGTAAAACCATTTGATAAACGAATCCCTTGCAAGAATAGATGCAGCGGCAACTGCTGTAAATTTTTCTGCTTTAGTTACCTGGTGCAGTTTTATTTCTTTGCCTTTTTCCTGCAGTGAGCTATGAATATATTTTTCATTTCCAAATTTATCACTAATAGCTTCGGGTGCAATTTTAACATTCAATACATTTTCAATAGCTTTTGCGTGCGCCCATCCTAACAGCTTATTAAGATTTCCCATTTTACCATACAAAATATTATACTTCTCAGGACTAATTACTATCACATCGAAGACACAACCATCCAATTTTTTAATTTTAGCGGCTATGATTGAGATAGATTCATCGGTTAGTTCTTTACTATCTCTTACACCAATTTCTTTTAACTTTTTTGATAGTGAAGGATCTGTAAATACAGCAGCAATAACGAGTGGGCCGAAATAATCGCCTTTACCTGATTCATCTGTTCCAATATAAATTTCCGGTTCAGTTAAAGTTATTTTGTCGCTGCCAAAAAATCGTTCGCCAAAAATAAGGATATAAACTTTTTGATATAATTGAAGTTCTTTATTTCCTTGCAGTACTATCTTGTTTCCTTTTTTACTAAAATAAACAAGCAATTTTATGTTTCCATCATTACCTTTAATTTCTGCCTGAAAATTATATTGAGCTTTTTGCGGTTCGGATGTTTGAAAACCTAATTTTCTTATATTTTTAAGATTATTTTCTAATAATTTTTTTGCAGATTGTTGGTAATTGGGCACGGAAACACTATTTTTTAATTGAATGAATGCCAATATAAATTATTCTTATCAATAAATTAAATTGGGAACAGATTTTGTAGTTTTTTGTATAATTACTGTTACCTGCGTTGCATTAAAATTAAGCTCGTGTTACATTTAATTAATAAGTATATTTAACAAAGTGAGAATACTATGAAACTGAATAATAAAATATCATCTATAAAAATTTTAAGTTTGGCTTTTGTAATTCTAATAAGCACACCAATTTCAATCTCAGCTAAAAGCACTTTGCAGGACAACAGCGATGCAAAGGTAAATGAGATGACAAACAAACTTGCAAAAAAGTTATTGCTCACAAAAAACCAGGAAGAAAAAGTAAAAAATATTTTAAATGAATATTTTACAGGGTTGGAGAACATATCCGGGAATGGTTCGGTAGAAGAAAAAGTGAGGGAAATTGCTGATGCAAAAATTGGAGATATCTTTGATAATAAGCAAAAAATGAAATTTGATATAATTAGAGAAGACTGGTGGGAATTGACAAATAATTAATTATTTGTTCAAACATACATTAAATGCAGAAGGTAGAAATTTTTCACAAAAAATATTTGACTTATTGCAATGATCGTATTATCTTACGGCATCCCTTTTAACAATATTGATCCTATCAGAGGGTTCTCCCCTGCCCTTTGATACAAAAGGATCGCACCCGGTACCTCCCCGGTACCGGGTTGTTTTTTTTATAGAGAATTAAATTAGAGAAGCCACCTTAACAATTGCAGTTTCACTTCTTAAACGATGATTGGAAAGTGAATAAATTAAATCAGTATCGAAAAGTTTAAGTTCATCTTCGGTCAAACCGCCCTCAGGTCCAAAGATGAGGAAGTACTTTTTATCCATCTCAAACTCAAATTGGAATTTTCTCTCTGCGTTTTGCTCGAAGATAATTTTTTCCCCGTTTGATTCTACTATGTCTGACAGATTATTCATTAATCTAATTTTTGGTAAATATGCTCTCAGCGATTGCTTCATTGCTGCGAGAATAATCTTTTCCCACCTTTTAATATTCATTCCTTTGGCAATCGTTCTTTTTGATTCGAAGATAAAAAAATTTGTAACGCCAAGTTCAACACATTTTTCTATTGCAAATTTAAACCTATCAGGATTTTTTAACTTCGGAATGCAGAAGACAATATTCTCAAATTTGTTTTTGGATTTTATGGTTTCAATTATCTTAGCAGAAAGTTTATCTTTTTTGATTAATAAAATTTCCGTTTTGAATATTAAACCAGTACCATTCGTAAAATAAATCGTATCACTAATTTCAGCTCGCATTACCTTTACAGCATGCTTAAATTCATCACCAACTAATGAGATTGTTTCATCGGAGATGTTTTCCTCAGAGGAATAATATAGTTCTATGTTAGAAAGATGCACCAATGTCAAAAATCCATTGTCCTTCAAATTGTTCATTAACGGCGTATTCAATTCGCATAGAAAAATATGGTAATAGAAGTATTGAAACTCCCGTGCCGTATCCTGTGCTGAACTGATTAAGTGCAAGTGGTTCACCGTTTAATCGTGTATTGCCGGTATCAACAAATAATTCCCAAACAAGACCAACACGGTAAGATAGAAGTGAATTCGGCAGGAGAGGAATCCAATAAAGGTTGAGCCGATAATCATTTAAAATCCAATAATCCATTTCCAGTGAACCAATAAATAAGTCATTACCCTCTTGTTGTTCATCCCAATGCCCTCTTATTCTTTGCCCGAGTCCGAGATAGGAAAAATCGTAGTAAGGAACTTTGCCGTTGGTTATGCGTGTAGCCAACCGCCATTTAAGAACAAGACCATTAAGTATTATTGGTCTGTATTCCCTGTAATCGAAATAAGCAATCCGGTATTTGATATCATTTATACCCATACCCTTTAACTCGAAACTAGCAAATGCAAATAAACCGTTTGAGGCATACTGTCGCAAATCTCTCGTATCGTAGTTATAACTTGCGCCAAGTATTACGGTTCTATCAATTCTCTCATTGGAAGCAGAAATGCCTTCGATATAAAATGGGGTCTCTATATAATCGTAACCCAAAGTAAGTGCAAAACGGTGAAACAATCCAAAACGTTTACCTAAGCTGAATTTGGCAAAATAAAACTTATGTTCAAAATCTTCGCCGGCTAATTCTTCCGCAGTCTCACTCCTGTTATTTACTTCCTGTAAACCAATCTGAAAGTTTGAGAATAAATCGAGGTTACGTGAAAGGTTTGGATTAGAATAGGAAAAGGAAAGCGATGGATCGTACCCTAATGCTAACCTGCCCCTTAATGTTTCATTCCTGCCTCTGAAGTTTGCGATCTTTACAGCAACGCCGTAAGAAATTTTATTCCAGTCTCTATCCTTCAAAGTAAGAAACGGAAGCGGGTAAATATACCAACTCTCTTCAATAGTAATTAGAAGATAATGAATATCGTTTAATTTAAATGGATCTAGTTTAACTACATTAAAAATATTAAGACTGTAAACTCTTTCCCTATTATACTCAGCAAGTTTAGGATTAATGGTATCCCCAAGCGCAACGGTTAATTCTCTTAGTATGATAAAGTCTTTTGTTTGATCGTTACCTTTTATAACTATGGAATCAATAATTACAGAATAATCACCTTTATAAAAAAGTGTATCGCCACCTTCTGCTTTTACTAAGTTTGTTAAGCAAAGTGTTATAAAGATGAAATAAATGATTTTAATCATTCAAATCCGGTATTAGGTAAATCATATGAACGAAGTGAAAAAAATATTAAAATGTATTTAAAGAGATTAAATAAAAACTTAAAGTGAAATTTTTATACGGTAGTAAACACCGTCCTAATCAACCTAACGGTTCTACTGGTTTATCAATGTTTCTTCTTCATAATCAGAAATCGGTACGCAGGAACAAACAAGATTCCTATCGCCGTATGCACTATCAATCCTTCCAACCGCAGGCCAGAATTTCTTTTCTTTTGTAAAAGGAAGAGGGTAAGCTGCTTTCTCTCTTGAATACTTATGATTCCACTCATTTGCTGTTAAAACATTTAAAGTATGCGGTGCATTTTTTAACAGGTTATCTTTAGGATCCTCATCGCCTTCTTCAATTTCTTTAATTTCATTCCTGATAGAAATTAGAGTATCGCAAAATCTATCTATCTCTTCTTTCGATTCACTTTCTGTCGGTTCAACCATCAACGTACCCGGTACAGGAAAAGAAACCGTTGGTGCATGAAATCCATAATCAATTAATCGTTTAGCAATATCTTCAACATCTATTTGAACTGATTGTTTAAACTCTCTCATATCAAAGATTAGTTCATGTGCAACCCTGTCGTTCAAACCGGTGTACAAAACTTTGTAATATTTTTGTAATCTGTTAAGAATATAGTTTGCATTTACAATTGCTGTTTTGGTTGCTTTGGTTAGTCCCTCAGCTCCCATCAGTTTTATGTAAGCATACGAAATTATCAATACACTTGCACTTCCCCATGGTGCAGATGAAACTGAAGCAATACCTCTATCGCCACCGACTTTAACAAAATAATGTGTTGGTAAAAAAGGAGCCAGATGCCCGGCAGCACAGATCGGACCCATTCCCGGTCCCCCGCCGCCATGCGGTATTGCAAATGTCTTATGCAAGTTAAGATGGCAAACATCAGCACCAATTAGAGCAGGATTGGTTAAACCAACCTGTGCATTCATATTAGCACCATCCATATAAACTTGTCCACCGTTCTGGTGAATAATCTCACACATTTCAATTATTTTTTCTTCAAACACACCATGCGTTGATGGATAAGTTACCATGAGCGCAGATAAGTTATCCTTAAACTGCTCTGCTTTGTTTTTAAGATCATAAACGTCGATGTTTCCCTGTTCATCACATTTAATAACCACTACTTTCATTCCTGCCATAACAGCACTTGCGGGATTCGTTCCATGTGCTGAAGATGGAATTAAAACGACGTTCCTATCTTTTTCGCCTTTACTATAATGATACTTTCTAATAACCATTAACCCTGTGAACTCACCCTGTGCACCCGAATTCGGTTGAAGTGATACTGCAGGTAAACCGGTTATTTCAGCAAGGTCAAATTCTAGTTCATTTATTATCTGTAGATAACCTTTCGTTTGATCGGCCGGTGCAAATGGATGAATATCAGAAAACTGAGTCCAGGATATCCCAAGCATTTCGGAGGTGCCGTTTAGTTTCATTGTGCATGAACCAAGTGGTGTCATCGAATGAGCTAAAGACAAATCCCTGTTTTCCAGTTTTTTTAAAAATCTTAACATTTCTGTTTCTGATTGATAACTGTTAAATGTTTCGTGAGTAAGAAAATCACTTGTTCGCGACAGAAAATCAGGATATTCTGTCTCTGCCTTTTTCAATAAGTTTTGAAGATGATCATTAGGAAATTTATTATTCGATACAACAGCAAAAAGTTCAATCAACTCTTTTAGATCTTCTTCTTCAGTAGTTTCGTTAATGGATATTCCGATTCTGTTGTTTCCGATATATCTTAAATTGATCTCTCTTTTTACCGCCTCTATTTTTATTGCATCAATTCGTTCGTTTGTATCTTCAATTAATAATGTATCGAAGAAGTTTTTGTTAAGTTGTTTATAACCGAATTTTTTAACTGAAGCATCTAACATCCGGGTAAACATTCTTATACGATTAGCAATATCTTTTAATCCATCTGGACCATGATAAACGGCATACATTCCCGCGATTATTGCAAGCAGCGCCTGTGCGGTACAAATATTACTTGTAGCTTTTTCTCTTCTAATATGCTGCTCTCTTGTTTGAAGAGCCATACGATATGCCTGATTCCCTTCGGTATCAACTGAGATACCGATAATTCGTCCCGGAATATTTCTTCTGTAAATTTCTTTGGTTGCAAAATATGCTGCATGCGGACCGCCGAAACCCATAGGGACACCGAGCCTTTGCGAAGACCCAACAACTACATCTGCACCAAACTCTCCCGGAGGGTTAAGTAAAGTAAGACTTAGCAAATCTGCTGCAACAACATTAAATATTTTTTTCTCCCCGGCATCCTTAAAAAACTCAGAATAATCTCTAATCTCACCATTGCCTGCAGGATACTGAACAAGAACACCAAATATATCATCGGTCAGTTTTTCAGTTTTAAAATCACCAATTTTTACTTCAATTCCCTGCGAAGTTGCTCTGGATTTAAGTACCTCAATTGTTTGCGGATAACATTCTTCCGAAACAAAAAATACATTCGCTTGCTTTTTATCTTTGGGGCGTAACGAGTGAAACATTAGCATTGCTTCGGCAGCGGCAGTACCTTCATCTAAAAGCGAAGCATTGGCAATATCCATTGCCGTAAGATCCGAAACTACTGTTTGAAAAATAAGTAATGCTTCCAACCTCCCTTGTGCAATTTCTGCCTGATAAGGAGTGTATTGAGTATACCATCCGGGATTTTCCAAAATATTTCTTTGTATAACCGAAGGTAAAATTACAGGATGATATCCCATTCCTATGTAAGATTTAAAAACCTTGTTTTTGGATGCGATCTTTTGAAGATTTTTTATAAAGGAATATTCGGTTACCGCAGGTTCCAAACCAAGATTTTTATTGAGTCGGATATTGGCAGGAATAGTTTCATCAATTAATTCATCTACAGAATTTACACCACAGGTTTTTGCCATCTCTTCCAACTGATGATTGCGCGGACCAATATGGCGGTTTACAAATTTATCGGGATGCTCAAAATTTCTCATACATATTTCTCGTAAGCTCGGTTTAATAACAAGTAAAATTTAATAAAAAAAACATATTCAATTTTAAAATATAAATTTAGTCAATTATCAGAAATGAAGTTAAATAAAGATGAAGAAATTGGTGGAAATATTTTTCCTGTTATATTTCAGTAAATCAATCCGAGGTTATGATTTTTTTAAGTACGATCCGGGCTGCGTTTTGCTCGGCGGTTTTTTTACTCATTCCTTTACCCATGCCCATCTCATCTTTACCAACAGAAACCCGAACTGTAAAAATACGTTCATGCTGCGGTCCTTCTTCTTTTATTACTTCGTACAATGGAGGGGCTGTTTTATTTGCCTGAGTGTATTCAAGAAGCTGACTTTTATAATTTTCGTCGATGAGATAGTCATCGTCTTTTATATTCGGTTTGATCAAAATTTTAAAAATAAATTTACGACATTCTTTAATCCCACGGTCAAGGAATATTGCCCCGATCAGTGCTTCAAGCGTATCTGCCAGAACTGTTTTGGAGTTGTTTACAAAAGTACGGGAAAGATTATCGCCTATAAAAATGAAATCGGCAATACCTAATTTTTCGGCTGCATTACCCAGAGAATTTCTGTTTACAAATTTTGCTCTTATTTTAGTAAGAAACCCTTCATCTTCTTCAGGAAAATTTTCGAACAAAAATTGAGCAACAACTAAACTTAAAACGGAATCGCCAAGAAATTCGAGCCGTTCGTTCGATACTCTTTTAAGTTCATTTGATTCTAAGAAAGAACGGTGAGTGAGTGCCTGAATGTAACGCGATTTGTTCTCGAGGAATACGCCTAATAATTTTTCTAGCTCTTTTAATTTTTCAGCGTTTAATCCTAAATCTTCCGATGAATTATCTTTGCTTAGCCGTCTCCGTAATGAAGAATTTCGGAACCAGGAAAAGAAAAAACTCAAGATCAATCCTCAACTTTTTTAAAAACAATAGAAGTGTTGTGCCCGCCAAAGCCAAATGCATTACTTATAGCTACTCGTATTTTTTTATCGGTTGGTTTGAGCGGACTATAATTGAGATCACATTCAGGGTCTGGGTTTGTAAGATTAATCGTAGGGGGGATTTTATTATTTTTTAATGCTAATACAGTCGCAACAGATTCCACTGCTCCTGCACCTCCTAAAAGATGACCTGTCATGGATTTAGTAGAACTAACAACCAAATCATATGCGTGACTATTAAAAACAGTTTTAATCGCTTTGGTTTCGTTAATATCGTTATATGGTGTTGATGTTCCATGCGCATTAATATAATCAACATCCTCGGGTTTAAGTTCTGCATCGCGGATAGCTTCTTTCATCGACCTTGCAGCTCCTTCACCATCGGGTGCCGGTACAGTAATGTGATATGCATCGCCTGTTAAACCAATTCCGGCAATTTCTGCATAAATGGTTGCTCCCCGTGCTTTAGCAAGTTCATACTCTTCCAACACAAGTGAAGCCGATCCTTCACCTAAAACAAAACCATTTCTATCAGCATCAAATGGTCTCGATGCCTCTTTAAATCTATCGTTCCAGGTTGATAGTGCTCTCATAGAATTAAAACCACCGACTGACATTTCCTGAATAGCAGATTCGGAACCACCCGAAATCATTAAATCGGCACTACCTCTCTGCACTAAAATAAAAGCATCTGCAATAGCATGGGAAGAAGTTGCACAAGCGGAAGTTGTTGCATAGTTAGGTCCTTTTAATCCAAACTTAATTGAAATTTGCCCGGCAGCCATATCCGAGATCATCATTGTAATAAAAAAAGGACTGATTTTTTTTGGAGTGCCTGATTTGAAGTAAGCAAAATGCTGATCTATTAAAGTTTTAATACCACCGATACCACTTCCGAACACAACTCCAAAGCGCTCAAGGTCAACTTTTTCTAAGTTTAACCCTGAATCTTCTATTGCCAACGTAGTCGAACCTATGGCGAACTGGGTATACTCGTCCATCCGTTTAGCAGCTTTTTTATCAAGGTATTTTAAAGGATCAAAGTTCTTTACTTCTGCGGCAAATTTTGTATCAAATTTGGAGGTATCAAATTTAGTAATGAGTTCAACCCCATTTCTGCCTTCCATTAAACCTTGCCAGAATTCCTGGAGTCCAATACCGATAGGAGTAACTACACCCATACCGGTAATAACAACTCTCCGTTTATTCATAATAAAAGGATTTTTTTGTGATCTTATCCTTCGCCTACTTTTTCATTTAGATATTTAACTGCATCACCAACAGTACCGATTTTTTCAGCATCCTCATCAGGAATAGAAATTTGGAAAGCGCTTTCAAATCCCATAACCAATTCTACTATATCCAATGAATCGGCACCCAAATCATTTGTGAAAGAAGCTTCTGGTGTTATTTGAGATTCTTCAACACCGAGTTTATCGATTATAATCTCTTTTACTTTTGCTTCTGTGTTCATATTTGTTCCTCTTTGTTGTTGTTATTAATGAAATATATTAATTGATATTTTAATTTTGTTAAATTTAATAAAAATGCTAGTTAATAGACAAATTTACATTGTCATTCCGCCGTCAACCGCAATGACCTGTCCTGTTATATAATCTGCATCCTCGCTGCATAAAAAACTAACTACTCTTGAAATATCTTCAGGATTTCCTAACCGTGTGAGAGGAATATTCTTTGCCAATTCTGCTCTTTGTTCATCGGTTAGTTTCTCAGTCATAGCAGTTTGAATAAATCCAGGTGCTACTGCATTCACGTTTATGTTACGTGAAGCTAATTCTCTTGCCATTGATTTAGTAAACCCGATTACGCCGGCTTTAGAAGCTGAATAGTTTGATTGTCCGGCATTGCCAATTAGTCCTACTACTGAAGCAATGTTTACAATTTTGCCATAACGTTGTTTAATCATTGGGCGAATTACCGCCTTTGTATAATTAAATACACTTTTAAGGTTGATTGCAATTACATCATCAAATTCTTTTTCACTCATTCGGAGCAGAAGATTATCGCGTGTAATTCCTGCATTGTTTACAAGAATATCTATTCCGCCCATTTTATTTACAGCTTCATCAACAGTTGCCTGTGCATCTTCAAATGAAGAAGCATCGGCTTTAAATGCAAAAATTTCCGCGTTAGTATTTTTTATTTCAGATTTTATTTCTTTCGCACATTCTTCAGGTCCGTTTTCAAAAGCAATATCCGAAAGAAGAATTTTCGAGCAATTCTGTTCGGCAAGATATTTAACTATAGCTCTGCCAATTCCTCTGGAACCGCCCGTAACAATTGCTTTTTTATTTTCCGGCATTTTCTTTTTCTCCTATTTTAATTTCCTCTAAATATTCCCCCGCATATCGTTCTAATTCGTTATAACTATCTTTGCCTAAAAAGTGAAGTAATTCTTCTTTGCAAGCTTCAAAAATTGTTGTTTCTGCAGTTGCATTAATGTTACAGGTTTTAAGCCGATCAATATGTTCATCATCTATTGTAAGTGCGCCTTCATAAATGGTTAGAGGGAATAATATACAATACAATGGTTTATATTTCCATTTATGCACACCTTCTAAATTAGCCAATCTTTGCAAGGCACACAATTCGTTTTTATCTAAAAATGTACACTTCCCATCTATTACTTCTGTACCAACTGCAACGCCCGATTCAAAATCTTCATCCTCCTCCGGCTCTTCGAACCATTTATTAATTTCCTTACACTGTGTTTCATCAAATAACGGTATTATTTTATCTTTTAATTCAAGAATAGTATCATGCTCTTTTAAATCTGTGTAAACACCATAATGGCAGCATTCACCGCTGCATTTGCAGCTAAATTTAAAAGTAAAAATTTTAGGGTCAATGTACAGCCCGTTTATCTTTTTAGTAAAATTTTTAGTAAAGTCTTCTTCAGCTTCAGCCATTAAAGGTATTTCTCCACATCCGCATATTTATCAATTGAAACACAACTTACATCGGGATTGATTCTTTTAAGAAGAGCGGTAAGAACTTTTCCCGGTCCTATTTCGTAAAACTCATCATAACCGTCTGCTATCATGTTATTTATTGTTTCTTCCCATCTTACAGGAGAAGTAACCTGTTCGTATAAAAGATTTTTTATTTCATCCTTAGAACTTACAGGTTTAGCGGTTACATTTGCATAAACAGGAAATCTTGAATGATAAAAATGTGTTTCATCCAAAGCAGTTTTTAATTTATTTTTTGCCGAAGACATTAAGGGCGAATGAAATGCACCGCTTACAACAAGTTCTTTAACTAATTTAGCACCACCTGTCTTACATAATTCCATTGCTTTGTGCACACCATCTACCGAACCAGAAATTACAACCTGACCGGGAGAATTAAAATTCGCACAGTTAACAATTCCTTCTGACTCTGCTTCTTTACAAAGTTTATCAACTTTATCAGTATCCATTCCAATAATTGCAGCCATAGTCCCGGGATTATCTATTCCTGCCTGCTGCATTGCCTGTCCGCGTATCCTAACGAGTTTAATAGCATCATAAAACTGTATTGCACCCAATGCAACAAGCGCAGAATATTCGCCAAGTGAATGCCCCGCTGCGCCTGCAGGAAAAATAGTTCGCATAATACTTGCCAGCACAACGCTATGTAAAAAGATTGCCGGTTGAGTATACCCGGTTTGTTTTAATTCATCAATTGGTCCGTTAAACATAATATAGGAAAGATTGACACCAAGAGCATCGTTTGCAGTTAGTATCATTTCTTTAGCTTCAACAGAATTATCAAAGAGGTCTGATGCCATACCTACATATTGAGAACCCTGCCCGGGAAATAAAAATGCTTTTTTACTCATTCTTGTTTATATAATTCATTTAATCAAATTGCCCAAACTATATAAGAAGATCCCCATGTATAACCTGCACCAAAAGCCGATAGAATTAATTTATCACCTTTTTTAATTCTACCATCTCTGTAATACTCTACTAAACAAAGGGGAATGGTTGCGGCGGTAGTATTTCCGTATTTTTCAATATTCATCATAACTTTATCCTTGCTTAAACCCATCCGCTCGCCGGTAGCATCTATTATCCTTTTATTCGCCTGATGAGGTACAAGAAAAGCAATGTCATCAGAAGTAAGATTATTTTTCTGCATTAACTCATACGAAACATCCGCCATTCCAACGACGGCAACTTTAAATACTGCTTTGCCATTCTGAAAGAGGTAATGCATTTTTTTATCAATGGTTTCGTGTGTAGATGGATTTAAACTTCCGCCGCCGGACATATAGAGTTTATCTTTACCTTCACCATCAATTCTTAGAGTTGAATTCTGCAAACCCAAATTCATGTCTTCCGATGGTTCTAAAAGAACAGCAGCAGCACCGTCTCCAAAAAGAATACAGCTATTGCGGTCAGAATAATCAAGAATCGAGCTCATTTTATCTGCACCAATAACCAGGACTTTTTTGTATTGTCCGCTTTCAATAAAAGCACAGCCGGTTTGATAAGCGAATAAGAATCCCGAACAAGCCGCAGAGAGATCGAATCCCCACGAGTTGTTAGCACCAATTCTTTCCTGAACAAGGCAGGCAGTTGCAGGAAACAACATATCGGGCGTTACTGTAGCAACTATTATTACATCAATTTCTGCTGGATTTACATTGTGCTGTTGTAAAAGATCTTCAGTTGCTTTAGTAGCAAGTTCGCTGGTTGCACCGTTTTCTAAAATTCTTCTTTCCAATATTCCTGTACGCGTTGTAATCCATTCTTCTGTTGTATCCAAAGTACTTTCAAAGTATGCATTATCTAAAACTTTATCTGGGACATACATTCCCATTGCTGTTATAATTGCGCTATATTTTCTTTCCTTCAATGTTTTTTCCAATCAAATTTTTCTTGTTTATGAAATTTGTCCAAATGACTCTTCAATTTTTCTAATTAGGTTCTTATCGTACATTTCCTTTGCACGCAGTACCATATTTTTTATTGCTAATGGTGTGCTCGAACCGTGACCAATAATACTGATACCATTTAAACCCAGCAATGGTAATCCGCCATGCAATTCATAGTTTGCATTTTTCAACGCCTCTCCTAAAGGAGTTCGGGAAATGCCTGCTTTAACTTTATTCATCAAGCTCTTGCTTGCGTAATCTTTAACTCTTGCGCGCAGAAACGGAATGATACTTTCTGCAAATTTCAAAAGTATGTTGCCAATAAATCCGTCACAAACAACGAGGTCAACCGTTCCCTTAAAAATGTCCTTTCCTTCCACGTAGCCAACATAGTTAATGTCCGATTCACTCAATAATTTACTCGTCTCAGTTATTAGCGGATATCCTTTCCCTTCCTCTTCACCAACATTTAATAAACCAATTTTAGGATTTTTTATACCATAAATTTCTTCAATAAAAACTGAGCTTAAAATTGCATAGCCAAGAAGATGCTGAGCTTTGGAATCAACAAAGGCACCTACATCTGCAATAAAAGTAAAACCATTTTTTTCATTAGGAAAAGGTGCTGTGAGAGTTGGTCTTGCAACGCCTTTAATTCTGCCAATATTAAAAATTGAACTAACAGACATTGCACCTGTATTTCCGGCGCTCACAAATCCATCTGCCTTATTATCTCGTACCAATTGCGCACCAACAACAATAGATGAATTTGGTTTTTTCTTTAGAGAGCTTGTAGGGCTATCGCTCATCTCGATTAGTTCATCTGTGTGAACAATCATATCATCGCTAACAGAAAGATTATGAGTAGCAGCGACTTTTATTATCTCCTCTCTTCTACCCACCAGTAGCAAATCGAAATCTTTTTTTTGCTCGTACGCCTGCATTGCACCCAGCACCGCATTCGTCGGAGCAAAATCTCCACCCATAGCATCAACAGCTATTCTGCAATGCATTTCGGAATTCCTGGATTCGTCCATTTAATTAAGTTGTAATTTATCCTTTAGGAATGAACATAGAGCGCTCGTTATAATATCCGCAGGACGGGCAAGCGCGATGTGTTAACTTTAACTCTCCGCAGTTTGAGCAAGTACCCATAGCAGGAGCCGTTGCTTTGTAATGAGTTCTTCTTTTATCTCTTCTGCTCTTTGATATTTTTCGTTTTGGATGTGCCATTTTGTAAGAACTATTCCTTTAGTTTTTGTTTAATTTATGTTTCAATTCCGATAATACTTTCCACCGGTCATCAATTTCATCATCATTGCAGTCACATTGTTTTTCATTTAAATCTGCACCACACTTAGCACATAATCCTTTGCAATCTTCTTTACAAAGTCTTTTCATCGGGGTAGAAAGGATCATATAATCCCGAACATCTTTTGAAATATCAATCATATGCGTATCAGGTGAAAGATAAGTAATATTTATTTCTTCCTCTGCACCTTCAATTGATCTGAGTAAATATATCATCTTATACTTACTATTAACCATTTGCTTAAACGCTGTGCCGCATCTATCACAAATGAAGTTTGCACCAGCAGTTGTCGATGCTTCTAAAATTATCTGATCATCAAATTTATTAAGAACAACATTCGCATTATATTTGCCGAATAAAGGTTCAGCTAAATTTATCTTTTCAATATCAGCTTCAAAATCATAATCATATATACCGTTTTCAAGACCGGAAATCTTAATTCTCATAATTTTGTGCTAAGTTTTGATAAAATGACCACAAATATATTGATACTTTTATTGACAATCAAACATATTCATATCATGAAGAACCATCTTAACTCTTTATTTTACAAGCATTTAACTAAGGTCATAATAATTTGATCAAAACATTAATTTTATTCTCACATTATAGCAGTATTATTTCTTAAAGATAACTATTATCTTTTTGAACTTAATTTCAGAAAGTTTTATAAAAGATGATTAATGCTCTCAGTTGAAAATTTAGTAAAAGAGTTTCAAAATACTACTGCCGTAGATAATATTTCCTTTAAAGTTGAGCCCGGTAAAATTTTTGGGTTATTAGGTCCCAACGGTGCAGGTAAAACTACAACCTTAAGAACCGTGCTGAATATTATCAAACCAACTTCAGGCAAAGTTCTTTTTAATGATCGACCGATAACTGCAGACTTTTTAAACAGCATCGGTTATCTTCCTGAAGAAAGAGGATTGTATAGAAAAAGTAAAGTGATAGATGTGATCCTTTACTTTGCCGAGCTCAAGAATATGAGCAGAACCGAAGCAGTAAAACAAGCAGATAGCTGGTTAAAGAGATTAGATATTTTTCATTATCGTAACAAAAAAATTGATGAACTATCTAAAGGAAACCAGCAAAAGATACAGTTTATCATGTCAGTAATTCATAACCCACAGCTATTAATCTTTGATGAACCGTTTACGGGATTCGATCCGATCAATCAGCAGGAAATTAGAGAACTGATATTTTCTTTTTTATCTGAAGGTAAAATAATTATTCTTTCGACTCATCAAATGGAAACCGCAGAAAAATTATGTACCGATATTTTTCTATTAAATAATGGTAAAGAAGTTACAAGCGGAAAATTATCGCACATAAAAAAAGAATTTGGCGGAAACCATGTAGAGATTAAATTCAGCGGCGATGTTTCCTTTCTTTCTTCGATGGCTGAAGTTATTACCGTAGATACATATAATAATTATGCCGAGGTTCATTTAAAAGATGTTGTTGAGCCATCAGACTTTCTAAAAATGATAATCGATAAAATTGAAATTACTCATTTCTCGGTGATAGAGCCTACACTTAACAGAATTTTTATTGATTTAATTAAGCAGAATTGAATTTCTATTGGATGAGACCAACATAAATGAACGGAACTACACAAGGAAATTATTATATGTTTGAAATGGGAATAGGAATGACTGTATGGCTGAATGAAAGAATGAGAAATGATTGTTAAAGATTTTTTAAATGGAACATACTTAGACACGGCTGAAATTGGAATTATAAACAGATGAACAAAATATTAACAATAGCCAGGTGGGAATATCTTGAAAAAGTAAAAACGAAAACTTTCATTATATCGTTGGTAATTACACCGTTGATAATAATAATGTTTTCCTTACTCCCCACTTTATTAACCCAGAAAGAAGACCAGCGGATAAAAGTAATCGGTATAGTAGATACATCAGGAATTTATTTTTATAAGTTTGCTGAAGAGTTAGAACACTATAAATTAGATGACAATCAGCCGAATTACATTTTGTTAAATTTAGCCGATAACAAAAAAACAATTGAACAAATAAAAACAGAAGCCGATAAAAATGTAATCGATAATAAAATTGAAGGATTTCTGTTTATCCTGAATGGCGGAACGGACTCGCTTGAAGTTGAATACAGAAGCGAAAAATTAGGAGGCTTTAGAGATGTAAGAAATTTCGAAGGAAAAATTAACAAGATACGAATTCAAAACGAGTTGAATGCGAGAGGAATTGATCCATCACTCGCTGAATTTGTTCAAAACAAAGTTGAAATTGAGCAGATAAAAATTGAAAAAAGCGGTAAAGAAGGAAAGCAGAATTTTTTAGTTGTTTTCTTTTCAGCATTTATTTTCATAATGCTTTTAATGATGATGGTTATTTATTCCGGGCAATTGCTTGTTAGAAGTTTAATTGAAGAAAAATCGAACCGGCTGATTGAAATATTGATTTCAAGTTGTACCTCGGAACAACTGCTTGCAGGAAAAATTTTAGGACTCAGTGCCCTCGGTTTAACACAAATTTTTATTTGGTCTTTAATAGCCTCAGCACTTGTCGGCGGAGCAGTCATTCCACCTGCAGCATTTGATAATATTTTAATTATGCTCGTTTATTTTATAACCGGATTTATTTTTTATACAACAATTTTTGTAGGTATTGGTTCGATAGTTACCACCGAACAGGAAGCACAGCAGATGACCACGTACATTAGTTTAATTTTAATCCTGCCTGTTGTAGTTGCAATGCCTGCTATTCAAAATCCTGAATCTCTGATGGTTAAGGTGATGTCATATATTCCTTTAACAATTCCATCAATAATGCTTCTTCGTTTTAAAATTGCTCCTGTTCCTTTAATAGATATTATCGTCACACTTTCTATAATGTTTGTTTCTACAATTGTTACATTAAAAATTGCTGCTAAAATTTTCAGGATAGGAATTTTATCTTA
>Ga0209987_10000245_pt1 | contig 27178 bp, 28 predicted proteins | sample N074metaG_FD_182134 | JGI IMG/M metagenome (GOLD analysis project Ga0209987, IMG submission 182134) | Deep subsurface microbial communities from Kermadec Trench to uncover new lineages of life (NeLLi) - N074 metaG (SPAdes) (version 2) | ecosystem: Environmental > Aquatic > Marine > Ocean trench...
ATGATCTGCGCATGGCGGCAGATGCAGGATTGCTCGGCTCGATCGATGCAAACCGTGGCGACCCGCAAAACGGCTGGGACACGGACCAGTTTCCGCTCGATCTGTACGATTGTGTACATGCAATGATGATCGTGCTGGAAGACGGTGGTCTGACATCAGGGGGATTCAATTTCGATGCGAAACTACGCCGTGAATCTACGGACATAGATGATATGTTGATCGCCCATATCGGCGGAATGGATGCGTTCGCACGAGGCCTGATTGTGGCCGACCGCATCCTGGCTGACCCGAGAATGAAACAACTTCGCCAGGGACGTTACGCAAGTTTCGACGAAGGCGACGGTAAGCGATTCGAGGGAGGTCAATTGGGGTTGGAGGATTTGCGCAATATCGCCGTTGCGAGCGGCGAGCCGAAGCAGATAAGTGCGAAGCAGGAACTGGTAGAAAATCTGATCAACGATCATTTGGTGTCAGCCTGTTAGTTTCTCGGCAAGTTTTAGGGCCGAAAACGCATGGACGAATGTTGCGGTGATTCCGCCTGTACATAGTAAGATGAATCGAAGCGTGTTAAGTACGACAATGTGTTGCATTGTGCGCAGCAAGGTATTTTTCATGTAGTGGACGAGAAAAGAAGCTTTACCCGGTTTGCCGGAATGTCTTGATTTTTTGGTTGGGGAAAACTTTGAAAGATAAAATCACACGGCGCGATTTTCTGAACGGTACGCAGGTTGCGATTGGTGCGTCCCTGTTATCGCCATGGGGCCAGGTTTTCGGTGCAAGTGGCTCGGAGTTTGAACTGGGCCGGGACTACTACCCACCCGCATTGACCGGTCTGCGTGGTAGCCACGATGGTTCCTGGGAGACCATGCATGCTCGTGTTTCTGGCAAGACGTGGCCATCGGGCGCGCACGAAGAATCCTACGATCTCGTCGTCGTGGGGGCGGGAATCAGCGGTCTGGCTGCCGCCTATTTCTATAACAAGGAAAATCCGGGTGCTCGCATCCTGATACTCGACAATCACGATGACTTCGGTGGGCACGCGAAGCGTAATGAATTCACCATTGATGGTCGTACTCGCATCGGCTTCGGCGGGACCGAGTCGATTGATTCGCCGTCCAACTGGAGCGATGTTGGCAAATCCCTGCTGCACGAAATAGGAATCGATGTCGAGAAATTCTACGACGCGTTCGACCAGGAGTTGTATCCATCGATGGGCCTTGGAAAAGGCATCCTTTTTGACCAACAGACCTATGGCGAGCAAAAACTCGTGGCGGGTTACAACAAAATTCCGATAAAAGAATTTGCTGCGCAAACGCCGATGAATGATCAGGCGAAAGCAGACCTGATCCGCCTCTGGACTGACGAGCGTGATTACTTGCCAGGCTTGACCTTAAGTGAGAAAAAGGAAATTCTCCGCAAGACCAGTTATTACGATTTCCTGAAAAATTACGTCAAAGTCGATCAGCAGGTTTTGGAAATGTTTCGTCGCTGGGGCATGAGCAAATGGTGCGTTGGCATGGAGGAGGTTCCGGCGACACTCGTCCAATCATACGATGCCGGCATGGCCGGGCTGGAACATACGCTAAAACGTGTTACCAGCGATTCACACGAGCCGTACATATTTCACTTCCCGGATGGCAATGCTTCGGTCGCACGCCTGATCGTGCGAAAGATGCTTCCGGATGCGGTGCCGGGTTCGAGCATGGAAGATGTGGTTACGGCACGCGTCGATTATTCGTTACTGGACAGCAGCGGTGCTCCGGTGAGGATTCGATTGAATAGTACGGTTGTTAATGTTGCACATACGAAGGCTGGAAATGCTGTCGATGTGACATTTGTCCACAATGGCAACGCACACACGGTTCGTGGCAAGAAATGCATCATGGCTTGTTACAATGGTGCAATTCCTTATCTTTGTCCCGAATTACCGCCGGAGCAGGCTAAAGGACTCAGCTATGGAGTGAAAATCCCGCTGAGTTACACGAAGATACTGGTACGAAACTGGAGACCCTTCGCGGAGCTCGGGGTCGATTTCGTTTACTACACGAGTGATTTCTTCAAGCAGGTTGAACTCGACTTTCCGGTTTCCCTGGGCAAGTATGAATTCGGCAGCTCCCCGGACGACCCCATGGTGCTGCACATGTGTCACGCACATTATTCACCGGATATAAAGGGCCCGGAGCAGTGGCGCGCGTCCCGGCGCCACCTGCTGAGCACCCCATTTTCTACGTTTGAATACCATGTACGCGACCAGCTTGATCAGGCGTTGTCCGCTGGCGGCTTCGATGCTGAGCGCGATATTCACGCGATTACGGTCAACCGCTGGGCGCACGGATATCCCTACAAGCCGATCTTGCTGTGGGAGCCGGATTGGCCCGATGAAGAAAGCAAACCCTGGGTTATCGGTAGAAAGCCGCTTGGCCACATTACGATCGCAAATTCGGATGCCGGGGCAACGTCCGGTACGAATTCAGCGATTGTGCAGGGTTACAGGGCTGTTCAGGAATCGTTAGCGACTTAATTTATCGCCGTATAACAAAGTCTTACAGAGGGCATCTGACGCAAAGTAGCCATCTACGTTGATTGCAGTGCGCGCGAAAAAGCTGCTACGACCTGTTCAACCTGATCCTGTTTGAAATCAAAATGAGTAACCAGGCGAAGACTATCGCGTGAGCCGGCTACCAGGACGCCCTCATCAGCCAATGCTTTGGTCAGGCTTTCCTGTGAACCCTTTTTAGCTGTTATAAAAACCATGTTTGTCTGCACGGAAGCCGGATCCAGTTCCAGTCCCGGGATGTCGCTGAGTGCCTTTGCAAGCTCCTTTGCATTGTCATGGTCTTTTTGAAGATGCTGCACCTGTTCGGTTATGGCAAGAATTCCGGCGGCGGCCAATACGCCAGCTTGCCGCATGCCACCGCCCAGCATTTTTCGCCACCGTCGTGCCGTATCAATCAATTCCGCGGTTCCACAAAGTAAAGAACCGACCGGCGCGCACAGGCCTTTGGACAAACACACCGAGACCGAGTCGAAGTTGCGGGTGATTTCGGATACAGGAACACCAAGTTTGACACTCGCATTGAATACACGGGCACCATCGAGGTGCAAACGCAAATTGTGATTGGTTGCGAAAGCGCGCGCCTGTTCCAGATAGTCGAGTGGCAGTACTTTCCCTCCTTGCGTGTTCTCAAGGCAGAGCAGCCGCGTTTTGGCAAAATGCGGATCGAGGTCCTTTATGTTTGCTTCGACCATTTCGAGATCCAGCGTGCCATCATCCATGAAGTCCAGTGGTTGCGGCTGAATGCTGCCAAGAACGGCCGCGCCGCCTCCTTCATACTTGTAGGTGTGCGCGTGCTGGCCGACGATATACTCATCGCCCCGTTCACAATGACTCAGCAAGGCACACAGATTGGATTGTGTTCCGCTCGGTAGAAAAAGCGCCGCTTCCATTCCCAGCATTGCAGCGGTGATGTCCTGTAGCTGGTTAATAGTCGGGTCCTCACCCAATACGTCGTCGCCGACCGCAGCCCCGGCCATTGCTTTGCGCATTGCCGGAGTAGGGCAGGTGGCAGTATCACTGCGCAGGTCTATGGCATTGGGTTTCGCTGTGTCTCGATTCATCACAAATTCCACTTTTTTTCGGTTTGCCCGGCGCCATGTGAAAAAACACCGGCCACAAAAATATTATGCTTGCTGGCAGCACCCGTCTGCATAGCCGACTGCGCTCGCTAAAATTAGTTTCCGTACGACGATTGACCGAAGTAGACTGACGTCGCGGGAAATTACGACAAAAATAACAGACCTGGCACCCAAATCACCACCGTCGGGCCTGTCAATGATAATTATGCGAGAAGAGTGAATCCAATATGCCAGATTGCCTGATCGTAAGCACTATTGCAGATGAGCTAGCCGGGGATATTGATCGCCTTGCAGACTATCCCATTGTTACCAAAGCATGCACATCCGCACAACAGGCGTTGGCTGAGTATGCCAACGAAACAGTCTTGTTCGGTAATCCCGACATGGTCGCGGAAATACTGCCTGAATTGCCGTTAGTCGACTGGGTTCAATCCACCTGGGCCGGCGTCAAATCCCTGACAGCGCTCGATCGCCGTGATTACGTTTTGACTGGCATGAAAGGGGCGTTTGGTCCGCAAATGTCGGAGTATGTGTTCGGCCATTTGCTGGCCCACGAATTGAAAGTGGTGCAGCGTATGCAGGAACAAGGCAAACACAACTGGTTCAAGACACGTTCCGGCACGCTGTATGGAAAACGTCTTGGAATTATGGGTACTGGCACCATTGGTCAGCATATTGCAACAACGGCAAGATGCTTCGGCATTGCGGTTACCGGCCTGAGTCGTTCGGGAAAGGCTGTGCCTGGGTTCGAAAAAATATTCGACGTCACACGCCTGAACGAATTTCTGGAAGACATCGACTACCTGGTTGCGGTGCTCCCGCAAACCGTTGCGACGGAAAATCTGCTTGATGCGGATGCGCTGGCCAGGCTTCCTGTGCATTGTTATTTCGTAAATGCTGGCCGCGGCAATGTTGTGGATGATGCGGCTCTGATCAAGGCGCTGGAAAACGGCAGACTAGCCGGTGCCACGCTGGACGTATTCGACGAGGAGCCTTTGCCACAGGGGAACCCCCTCTGGGATGCACCCAATCTTTCGATCACAGCTCATATTGCCGCGGCGAGTCATTCCTCACTCATCGCTCCGGTCTTTGTGGATAACTTTCGCCGCTACAAAAACAAACAAGCGCTCAAATTCGTGATCGATTTTGATCACGGTTATTGAAAAACGATATTTAGTGATCGGGCATATGGAAGAGCGTTGAGTGAGGTTGGCTCAATGCGGCGCTACTGGACTTCCCCCCGTACATATGACAATTTCAGGTTATGTCACCGTTTATGGCAGTGGTGGTTTTGCCCCTACCCAGATGTGTAACCCCGGTCCCAACATTTAGGAGCGGCCCGAATGCCGAGGTGCTTGTGGATGGCCTTCACGAATCGAAAAATAGCGCAGCGAATACCGCATGGGCGATGCCGGGCGCCGATCGCTCGGCATTCACGAATACAGATACAGATTTGTAGGTCATTAATTTTCCTTACCGCGCTGCTTCCGGTGGTCGGTTTAGTGTGCAGTGCGGCCTCGGCACAGGACAACGCACCACGGGCTTACTGGCCAACGCCAGATGGCACGAATGTGTTCGTTTTTGGTTACCAGCATACGTCGGGAGACATCGTAACTGATCCATCGTTGCCCGTGACCGGTGTTGACTCGGACATCGACTATCTTCAGCTGTCCTATCAACGGACATTCAGTCTGCGCGATCGGACGGCAACCATGCAGTTGAGCATGCCGTTTTCCAGAGGTAAAACTGAGGGAATTGTCGATGGTCTGCTTCGCAGTCGCAAGACTTCCGGTGCAGGCGATGTGCGATTGCGGTTCGCCATTAATCTGAAGGGGGCGCCGAGTATGGACGCAGCGGGTTTCCAGGCGCTGCGGAACAATCCTGAGACAATCGTCGGTGCAAGTTTGCTCGTTCAAGCGCCAACCGGTGGGTATGAATCTGACAAGCTCATCAACCTGGGAACTAACCGTTGGTCGATTAAGCCCGCTGTCGGCGTGATCTGGCCGTTACATCCCACCTGGCTGCTCGAGTTCGAGATAGGGGCCTGGTTTTTTGGAGATAACGACGAATTCCTCGGTGAGACGCGCAAACAAGATCCGATCCTGTCCACAGAATTCCACCTCATAAAGCGAATTCAAGCCGGGTTTTGGGTATCACTTGACGCAAATTTCTACTTGGGTGGTCGTACGAGCGTCGGTGAAAGTCAGCAGGCGAACCTGCAGCGGAACTCAAGAATTGGTGCGACCCTGGTGTTCCCGTTCAGGGCTAAACATGCGCTTCGGGCCAGCTTTAGCGCTGGGGCGGTAACGGAATCCGGTGGCGACTATGAATTACTCAGCGTGGGCTATATTTATGTGTGGTGATCGCCTGGGTTGTAGCCATTATCTCTTTTTCACTACAGTCATATACATGAGTGTCCCTAGGTAATGCCAAGTGATCGGTCGATCAGAGCCGCATGGCAGTTCGCAGGCTATTGCAGGCGCGCGGTGAGACCGACTTGGCTGAGTTAATTTCAGCTCCAACCCTGTCCGTCGATGATTACATTTGCAATATGGGTGAACTCTTCGATCGCTAGCGATAGTAATGCCTTAGTTGCATATGCTGGGAAGCGGGCGATTCGCTTGGGGTTAACATGTTAGTTGAATCTGATTGGTGCCAGAAGAGGACTTGAACCTCCACCTTCTTACGTAGCCCAGCGCCTGACGCTACGAAACGAATGGTCGGAAGTTCGAGTCTCTCCGGGCGTGCCGACTCAATTTCAATTCAACTCGTCGAATCAGCTGCTTCTTCCGCAGCGTCTTCAACCACGTCAACCATGGCGTCGCCCAACATTCCGAGCATCGCGATCGACCAGCCCGTGAAGATCAATCGAATACCGACGAGCAAGCCTATCGTGTTCGCGCCGGAAATCGGCCATTGTCGCCACAGGATCACCGCAAGCACGATACTGGCAATGCCGCTGACAATCATCCAGCCCCAGCCAGGCGCACCCTTGCCCCTGACGCCGGCAATTATCGCGAAGATTCCGTCGACGAGAAAATAGGCCAGCAATATGCCAGTAAGCGTTAGCATGCTGAGCACCGGTGTCGAAAACATAGCGACGCCGCAAAGAGCGGTGATGCCGCCAAACAAAAATTGCAGGAGGCCTTTGCCGAACGAGCCGGCCTTGAATGCATACACGGTCATGGAAAGACCTGCCGCCACGATCAACCCGGCGACCGTCACTGTGGCGGCAAGACCGGCCACGAACGGGGCCATGATGGCAAGCATGCCGAGCAACATAACTGCAAAACCCCAGCCCGTGGCAACGCGCGAGGGTGCGCGTGTAATATCAGAAAGTTCGTTCATTTCTTATTCTCCTTTGTTCTACTACTTATAAAGTTTCCGTCCGCAGACAGGATCACAGCGATCCATCGCAGACCGCGAAACTGTGCACAAACAATGCCTGTCATGACCATCAGCGGGACGGCAAGAAACATGCCTGGCAGCCCCCATACGGTGCCCCAAAAGGACAAGGCCAGCAGGATCATGAAGGAGCTCAGGTTCAACGACTTACCCACATACGCCGGTTCGATGACATTGCCAATCACAAACTGCGTGCCACCCAACCCTATTGCAACGATCAAAAACGGCGTAATCGTGTCGAACTGCACCAACGTAAGCAGCGCAGGGAAAACGACGGCAACGATTGAGCCGATTGTTGGTATAAAATTTAGAAAGAACACTAACAGCGCCCAGATTATTGCGAAGTCGACGCCCACCAGACCCAGTACCGCGTAGCTGATGATGGCCGTTAGCAGGCTGACCAGCGTCTTCATGCCGATGTATCGCTGGATGGACGCGGACACATCGCTTGCGAGTAGCGAAATACGCTCGGCCTTTTCAGGATCTTTATGCAGACGCCGAATTTTTGCCGGCAAAATGTGCTCTTCGGCAAGTAAGAATCCGACGTAGATTGCGATGAGCACCACATCGGACATCAACGCGGTTACGGAATCGCCGATCCAGGACAGAATCGCCGCAAGATCGAGCTGGCTCAGCAAGCTCTCCGTCGTTGGCAGTTCGACGATATTCAATGACTGCTTGAGGCTGGCGATCATCGCAGTTAGATTTGCCTGGTAAGCCGGAACAGCGGCCGCCAATGCTTCTGACTGCCCGATAATCACGGCGATCGTTGCATACACCGATGCAACGATGACCAATATACCGACCACATTGGCGAGCCACGCCGGCACGTGCATTCGGCCCGGTGCCATCCTTACCAGCAAGGACTTAATCGCCGCGAGCAGAATCCAGATAAAGATCGCAATCGCAAGTGGCACCAGCAGTGCCTTGCCAATCACCAGCAACGTCACCGTAGCAACGGCGATGACGCTCCAGGCCGCAAGCCTGACCGGATCGAAGTCGAAAGGCGCGTCGTCCACAGTCTGTGTCCTGCCGCTTTACTTTGTGCTTTTCTTTAACAAGTCGATAAGGAGCGGCAGTACCGGACCCAAAACGCCCATCGCGCCGCCTATGCTCCCGCCACCTCCACCAAACGACGAAATTCCCGACTTAAGCTGCTTGATTCCGGCGCCAACCGAAGCGATTTCATCACTGACATTTTGGATGTCCTTGGACACCTCATCAGCAGCCATGTCGCGAATTTCGCGGACCATTTGCTCCGACGGTCCTGGCTTTGCCTGCCTGCGAAGCATGAATGGAATGATCGCAAGCGCCAGATTGACCCCTGCAAGGATGAAAGCTGCTTTAGAGTCGATATCTGACTCGATAAGCGTAAAGAACGCCCCCATGTTTACGAATATCAGGGCGACAAATACGCATCCGACAGAAATCGCCGCAAGCATTGTCTGGTCCGTGCGCCTCTGGGCGTCCGCTTTGAACAACGTGACTTCGGCTCTCGCAAGGATGCGCAGCTTGACGATTAAATCATTCATTTATTGTCTCCTTATCGCATCAATCGGCCCATGAGAATGCCGAGCGAAAATACAGTCAGGCAGGTGATCGTGGGCAAATCACGAATCTCTGCCTGCAAAAGAGCGCCGAGTTCCTCAAGCTGCGTCTGCTGTGCCTCAGGCAAGTCCGCATCGCCGCTCGAAGGTTCTGCGGCCTGTGCCTCTTCAACCACTGGTTTCGGTTCTGCAGGCTTAGTCGCCGCTTCCCGGCGAGCATCCGATAGGGCAGCGACATCTGCGCGTAGCTTTTCGAGCTCCCGCGCCGTTTCGTCATTGCTCATGGTCAGTCCTGCAGTTCCTGCTGAGCGCGCGCGGCTGCGTCTTCGACACTGCTGCGGAGTGTTGCCAATGCCTCTGTGGCGCCGGCGTGTAGCGTGGTCCAGCTCTCTTCTGCAGCGGCAGACATCTTCTCGTACTCAACACGAGCAACACCGAGTTGCTCGTTGAGCGCCACAATTCCCGGGTCGACGTCCGCCGATGAAACCTTGTCGCCAAGCAGCCGCTCCGTTCGAATCAACGAAATGTTTACTTTCATGACGTCAAGCTGGGTTTGCTGAATAGCCTCAGAGATTGCGCGGACGTGACTTTCGAGCGCGTCGATTCGTGTGTCTTGCTCTTTATCGTTACCAAATAGTCCCATGTTTTTCTCCCTGTTATGAATTTAAATCTCGATTGATGCTGAGCGAAAAAGGTCTTGTTAAGCGGTGCGAGTGCGGCAAGCGCAATTTGATAATTTATTATTAGCAAGACCAAAGTCCAGTTCGTTATTTACCACCTAGTCAATTATTTAGAGCTAGACTAATCTGAAGATATCACATAACGTCTTTTAATCGAATAAGAACATTAATTGCGCCTGATCTATATGGTAGTGGCCGATAAGCTGTCCATCTTTGCAAAAAGTTCGCAGCGGCTGGCGCACGTAAAAAAAATGCATGTGGCCACTCTCAAATCAAAATTAAGGAGCGATGTAATGATGAGCAAACAGTTCTCCCTGGGTATTGTTGCTGCAGTAATTTTGATGTTCACTGCCGCGACGCAGGCACAAGACAAGCCCAATATGCTAATAATCTGGGGCGACGATATCGGCCAGAGCAACATTAGCGCCTACACTTTCGGGCTGATGGGCTATAGAACACCCAATATCGACCGCATCGCAAAAGAAGGCATGATGTTTACCGATTACTACGGCGAGCAATCGTGTACAGCAGGGCGGTCGTCCTACATCACCGGCCAGAGTGTGTACCGCACGGGTCTTTCAAAAGTCGGCTTGCCGGGCGCGGATCTTGGCATGCAGATAGAGGACCCGAATATTCCTGGCCTGCTCAAAGCCTACGGTTACGTCACGGGGCAGTTTGGCAAGAATCACTTTGGCGATCAGGACCGGCATTTGCCGACCAACCACGGTTTCGATGAGTTTCTTGGCAACCTGTATCACCTCAATGCCGAAGAAGAGCCTGAGAACGAAGACTATCCAGGGGATGTCGTGCTACCGAACGGCCAGACATTTCAAGAACGATTCGGCCCGCGCGGTGTCATCCACTCCTACGCCGGTGGAGAAATTGAGGACACCGGACCGCTGACCAAGAAACGTATGGAAACAATCGACGACGAGACGATCGCCGCCGCTATCAAATTTATCAAACAAGCGAATGCCGATGGCAAGCCCTTCTACGTATGGTGGAATGGCACTCGCATGCACTTCCGTACTCACGTCAAAGAAGAGCTGCGCGGAATATCGGGGCAGGACGAATACGGTGATGGCATGGTCGAACACGACATGCACGTCGGCCAGCTACTGGATCTTCTGGACGAACTGGGCATCGCCGACAATACGATTGTGCAGTACTCGACGGATAACGGTCCTCACATGAACACGTGGCCGGATGCCGCTTCATCGCCCTTCTTTGGTGAGAAAAACACCAACTGGGAAGGTGGCTGGCGCGTGCCATCAATGGTTCGCTGGCCGGGAAGGATCGAGGCCGGCAGTGTATCCAACGAAATCATGCACCACATGGACTGGATGCCGACGTTGTTGGCCGCCGCCGGCGCGACGAACATCAAGGAGCGACTCAAGAAAGGTGGGGTTCGCTCTATCGGCCGAACCTACAAAGTGCACCTGGACGGTTACAACTTCCTGCCGCATCTGACGGGCGAGGAAGAAAGTGGACCGCGTCACGAGATCTTTTACTTCGCAGACACGGGTGAATTGACCGCTTTGCGCTATGACGACTGGAAATTGATTTTTCTGGAGCAGAAGGAATACAACACTCTCCGAGCATGGATCGAACCATGGACAGAGTTGCGTGTACCCTTAATCACGAATCTTCGACGAGATCCGTATGAGCGAGCCCATGTGACGTCCAACACGTACCTGGACTGGATGATGGACCGGGTATTCTTCCTGGTACCCGCACAAACTTATGTCGGAAACTTCCTCAGTACTTTCGTCGAATTTCCACCGCGACAAAAACCAGCGAGCTTTAGTATCGACCAGGTGATGGAAAAAATGATGAATGCCGGTGGTTCGAAGTAGCAAGAAATAACCAAGCCTGAATAAAAGGCGGGCTGCCAGCCCGCCTTTTTTCGCTGTACTAAAGAGGGATCTCAAATGTGGATTGCGATCAGAGTTGCAGCCGCAATACTCGCTATTGCTACGAGTTCGTGTGGGGCCACTGACCCGCCTAATTCACAAATCGATTCCCGGAATACCGAGCCCAATCGCCCCAGGCTGGTGCTGCAAATAACCGTCGATCAGCTTCGCGGTGATTTGCCGACTCGTTATTACGATCGGCTTGGTGATGGCGGATTTCGCTACTTATGGGAGAACGGTGTTGTTTATCGCAACGCGCACCATGCGCATGCGAATACAGAGACCATTGTTGGTCATGCGACTCTCGCGACCGGGGCACATCCGTCCGGTCACGGCATGGTCGGCAATCTCTGGTTCGATCGCGAAACGGGATACACAACGTATAACGTCGAGGATTCCAATTATCGTTTGTTGACTGTGGGCGCTGGCGTCGACAAAGACGCCGAGATCGATCCGACTCAGAGGGCGGCACGTAGCGAGGGTCGGTCACCTGCCGCAATACTGGTCTCGACCTTTTCGGACGAACTCCGCAGCAGTACCGGTGGCAAGGCTAAGGTCATCAGTGTTTCGGTCAAGGACCGCGGCGCCATCTCAATGGCTGGCCATACCGGAACAGCGTACTGGTTTTCAAAGGCCGGTGGTGAGTTTATTACGAGCACTTATTATCTCGACCAGTACCCTGATTGGGTTGATGCGTTCAATGCGCAACAACCGGCCCAGCAGTTCGCAAATACGAGTTGGGATCTGTTGCACGAACAGGGCAGCTACCTGTTTGCCGAGACGGACGATCGCGAGTGGGAAGCCGATGTTGCCGGATTCGGCCGCGTGTTCCCGCACAACTACGGCGACGGCACCAGTCGCTACTTCACTACCTGGCTCACACTCAGCCCAGCTGGCGACAAACTCGTACTTGATTTCGCCAAGCAGGCGCTGGTGGAAGAGCAACTCGGTGCAGACGATATCACCGATTATCTCAGCGTCAGCTTTTCGGCGACCGACTACGTCGGGCACGTATTCGGCCCATCAAGTCTGGAAGGTGAAGACAACATACTGCAACTCGATCGTACGCTGGCCGAACTGCTTGCGTTTGTTGACGAAAAGGTGGGGCTCCCGAATACGCTTATTGTTTTGTCGGCCGACCATGGCGGCCCTGACGCACCCGGCTATTTAAATGCTCTTGGAATCCCGGCCGGATATGTCGATCCGAGCAGCTGGGAAAAAGACGCTGCTATAGCGCGTATTGAGGATCGGTTTGAGCTATCGGGCAGCCTTATCGAGACTTACGATCATCCGTATTTGTATTTTAGCGCTGAGGTAAAAAACAACACAAGTATTGATCACGAGGCACTCGAGGCTGCCGTCGTTGAAGAGCTATCGAAGTTCCCCGGCGTATCACTCGCCGTGTCGAGCTCAGCTCTTCGAAAAGGGAATCTGCCCGATACAGATCTGATGCGCGCGGTCATCAACAACTTTCACCCGAAGCGCTCCGGCGACGTGTTTATCGTATTCGAGCCTAACTGGTTCATCAATGATTTTGATGGTTTGACTGTTGCATCCACGCATGGCTCACCGTGGAACTATGACACTCACGTGCCGATTGTGTTCGCGGGTGCAGGTCTGCAACCGATGATCGTCGATCGACGGGTTCATACCGTCGACATCGCGCCAACCTTGTCGACGATTCTCGGTATAAAAATGCCATCCGGATCAGTTGGCGAACCGCTCACTGAAGTAAGCACAGAATATAGGCTACATATGATTACACCGCCGACAAACCCGTAATATGGAGAAGCGAATGATGAAAAGATCAACTTGGTTGTTTGCTAGTGCTGTCTTGTTGTCCATTGCAGGCCTGGCAGAGGCGCAAAAATCGGCAGGCGAACATATCGATGATTCGATGACGACCGCGAGGGTCAAAATGGCACTGTTGCAACAGTCAGTGAAGGACGCCACCGACATAAACGTGGAAACCTCCAAAGGCGTCGTGCAGCTTGCCGGCTGGGTAGGATCAGGAGAAATCAAGGCGCAAGCCGCGAAGACAGCGTCGGAGACAGAAGGCGTCGAAGCGGTCAGCAATCGCCTGCAGATAAGCACTGGGAAACGTAGTGCGGGCAGGGCGCTCGATGACACAATCCTGGCCGCGAAAGCAAAACTGGAGCTCGCGGAAAACGATAGCACCAACGCTATAAGAATTAATGTAGAGGTCCGCAACGGGAATGTAGAATTAAGTGGCTTCGTGAACACCTATGAGGAACGCGATGCTGCGGTCAGTCTCGTCGCTGCCGTTGACGGCGTCGGGGAAGTTATTAATTCGATCGACGTGACGCGTTAAGGCTGCCATACATTATAAGAACAGCAGGAGAGGATCATGAATACAGCAGATGTATTGAGGCCGATCACGAAAATTGGGGGACTAGTGCGCCTGTTCGGCGTCGGATTACTAGTCCTGGGGGCGTTGTCTGTATGGGCGCCGCAATTCTCCGGTATGACAGTGAGCGTGATTGTCGGCATCGTATTAATTCTCGGCGGAATCATGCGAACTACGTTCGCCTGGCTATCGCCGGGCTGGGGCTCGCTATTCATGAAAATGCTTGTCGGTATTCTCACGATTATTGCCGGCGCGTATATGATCGCCAAGCCGGAAGTCGGGTCGCAGGCGCTGGCGGTGGTTCTGGTTTTCTACCTGTTTGCAGACGGAATCACAACGCTGCTCATCGCAACGCGACTTCCACCCGCCGCCGGCGGGGCCTGGATGATGATAGGTGCCGTTGCGAGTTTGCTGATCGGTGTCCTAATGTGGATGCAATGGCCGGCATCCGGTGAACTCGCGGTCGGGGTCCTTATCGGCATTAAGCTAATGCTGGATGGTGTAACTTTGATCGGAGTAGGCTCAGCTGCCAAAGCCGCGGGCTGATGCAGTATGCGATATGGAAGTACCCGGTTCATTGGCTGGCCTATGGATTCGGCACTGGTCTCGTACCGTTTGCGCCGGGCACTTTCGGCAGTCTCATTGGACTTGCAGTATTTTGGTTCATGGCATCGATGTCGCCGTTACCGTATGCCATCGTCGTCGGAGCGATGTTTGCCGCAGGAATATTTATCTGCGGACAAACGGCGCGTGATGTTGGCGCCGTCGATCCCGGATTTATTGTCTACGATGAAGTTGTCGGATTTCTCGTCGCGATGTACCTGCTGCCGGCCGAATGGCGCTGGTTAGTGGGCGGATTCGTCGTCTACCGCGTGTTCGATATCTGGAAACCGTTTCCGATCCACTGGGTTGAGGACAAGCTGGGCCTTGGTTCCGGCATCATGACAGACGATGTCATTGCCGGTGTTTACACATTCATCGTGTTGCACATCGTGCGACTACTGATCGACCGATTCGTTACGTGAGGAAGAATTATGACGGATACCACTGTATTGATCTTGCATCGCAAGTCTGCGAATGAGCCCAACGTAAAGGAAGCAGTCAAGACGGTTAGGAAAGAGGGCTATGACCTGCGTGTTCTCGTACCATTCAACAAGTCAGAGAAACCTCGTATCTTGCATGAGGCCCTTGAGCGCGGCGCTACACGAATCATAGCGGGCGGCGGGGACGGAACGATCAATGCCATTGCGAATGCACTTATTGGAAACGGCAAGGTCAAGCCTGACGTAACACTGGGCATCTGCCCGCTGGGTACCGCAAACGACTTTGCCCGTGGCTGTGGATTACCAGTCGACGATCTTGCAGAATGCTTGCGCATCGGCTGCGCAAGGCAAGGGCGTGAAATCGATGTCGGTGTGCTGAACGGCCGGAATTTTGTCAATGTGGCAAGCCTTGGTTTCGGCGCCGAGATTACGGCGACGACGCCGATCAAGCTGAAGAAAGCGTTGGGAGGTGCTGCCTACACATTGATGGGCATGGTCAAGGCGATGAATCTGTCTCCCTACGAATGTCGCGTGGTCATCCCGGGAGAGGAGACTATTCATGGCAGCATGCTATTTGCAGCAGTGGGCAACAACCATTATGCCGGCGGCGGTTTCGATGTCGCGCCCTTGTCCAAGATCGACGATGGTCTACTCGACCTCGTGGCGATCAGGTCTGATCGCGGCATACAACTGACAAACATCAACAAGGAACTCGAAGACCCAATGAACCCGGACAATGTGCATATTGCTTATCGTCAACTCGCCGAGTTTACAATCGAGTCCGACCAAAAATTGCACTGCAATCTTGACGGTGAACCGGTGCAGAAAAAGAAACTTCGATTTAGCATTCGCCCCCTACACCTGCGCGTTGCTTTCTGAATTTAGTGCTCATTGAACATGCTGTCGCCAATTATCGCCAGATTGTCCAAACTTCACGATTGGGCGATCGAACGACCTTACGTCGGCATACTGGTGCGCGCCAGCGATAAGGGAATTGAGAACCAGGGTAGGGATTCCGCCGCAAGTATTGCGTACTACACGTTATTGTCACTATTTCCGTTGATCTTGGGCCTCGTCTCAATCGGTGGTTTCTTCCTGAAGTCGGAAGTGATCCAGCTGCGGGTAAACGACCTGATTGTTGAGTTGCTTCCGGTCAGCGCCGAATTCGTTACGCGGAATATTGACTCACTGGTTCGAATTCGTGGCGCTGCGGGCATTACGAGCGGAATTGTACTGCTATGGTCGGCAAGTAAGATGGTTGGCGCTCTAAGCCGGGCGATTAATCGTGCCCTGGGAATGAAGCGCAACTACGCTATCTATCTGTCGTCGTTACGCTACTTCGCGCTGACCTTGACCGTAGCAGTTTTGGTCCTCCTGACGTTGGCTGTCGCGCCAGCCGCCGAATTGCTGTCGGAGTTGCAACTGGACTTGCTCGGCAAGCGATGGAATACCGCCCTGGATGTGATCGCCAACCGCACGGTGGGCTTCCTTGTTACTGGATTTATGGTCGGAGCTGTTTACACGTTGATGCCTTATCAGCGCTTGCTCTGGCGCGAGCTTCTACCTGGATTGCTGGTTTCGATCTTCTTGATTGAACTCGGCAAGTCAGTGTTCGTTTGGTATGTGGAAACGGCTGCCAATTACAGTGCCGTGTATGGGTCTGTTACCTCGATTATTGTATTATTGATATGGCTGTATTTCTCGGCACGCGTTGTGCTTTTCGGCGCAGAAGTTATTAACGTCAGCAGAAATCACGAATGAAGAGCATAGAAATAGAATTTACAGTTCTCGAAATAGAGAGAGTCGTTCAGATACCTGGACTCTGTCAATCTGATTGGTGCCCAGAAGAGGACTTGAACCTCCACTACCTTGCGATAACCAGCACCTGAAGCTGGCGCGTCTACCAATTCCGCCACCTGGGCATTTCACAAACCAATCAGGATTTCGAACATCTATGTTACCAGACCGCATGCCGGGCATGAGCGATGTCATTCGCACCTGCCGGAACCGCTTACAATTGCGATTCCCACGGGCCGCGCACTGTACCCAATGGCGGCGGACGAATCAATCAATTGCAAAATATCCATGTTTCACGGTGATCGCGTCGCCACAAAAATCGGCATCCGGGTGGCAGCATATTTGTGACCGCTTCTTCATCCAATTCGCGACCATTTCAGGAGGTGCTTGAGATCATCTGCCATGTCGCCCGGAACTGTATCGGGCGAAAAATACATCATCAGGTTGTCAAGTGGGTCGACCAGGTAGATGCCTCCTGCTGCAAGGTCTTTTGGCCGGCTCCTGTGCAGCAACTTGCCCAGATCTTTATCGCTTATTTTTATCAAGCCGCGATGCTGTTCCACAAGATTCACGGCATCCGGCGGTAATTCACCGTGCAGGAAAACGCGGCCAACTCTGTCTATATTCTTGCCGAGCATGAGCCGGATCTGCCGCATTCGGTGCAGCGCGTTGTGGCAGGTCTCGTCGCAGCGCGTCTCATTCATATAAAGCAATCTCCAGCGTGTTTCAGTCGCGTTCAATATTGCTGCGGAACTCGGCAGGAATTCCCGGAGATTGATGACAGGGTCGATAAGTGTGCCATGATTGGTGCTGCCAGTCGGTTGCAACCGGCCGGTCGTGTACATCAGGGTTGCAACGATGAGCGGCCCGAAGAACGCGAGCACGATGATCCCGAAATGCAATCGACTGCGCTTAATGGCTTGTTGAGTCACGACTTCGCCATTTTCGAAGGTGCCAGACAAGTATTGCAAGAATCGTCGCTGCCATTGCAAACCATTGAAAAGCATATCCATAATGCATCATTGGTCCACTGATGTCGGGTTGCCAGCGACGCGCAAAACCGTCTTTCTCATCGGGACTCATCAATAACACGACGGGCAATACCGGTTCCGCAAGTTCTGTCGCGAATTCATCGAGGATCGGAAAAACCGCGATCCTGGGCCAGTCTTTCGATCCTTCGAACGCCTCGCCGGGACGAATGCCAACTCTCGGCAAATGACCGGCCATGCCGCGAACCGTTCGCTGGCTCGCGTCAACATCGATGGTTGGTGCGCTGCTTTTGAACGCGTCTTTGGGAACCCAGCCACGATTAACCAGCAATAGATTGTCGTGGATGCTGGTTCGAAACGGCGTAATGACGTAGTAACCCTGGCGACTGTTTAACGCAATGTTATCAATCAGAACCTGTTGGTCGCCAAGAAACCGGCCGTCAACCTGAATGCGATCGAATGCAGCGAGAGAGTCGAAGTTTTCCGTTGCCGCATACGGCGCATCGCCGCCAAATAAATCGAGTAACGTCTTTTTCTCCGCTGCCCGATCAAGCTGCCAAAAGGCGAGAAAAACGAACAGTGCAATAAAAACAATCCCGGCAACAGGCGGAGTGTATTTGCGGACCAGCGGATTTTCCATCAAGTCGTCTATCACGAAATACTCTCATGCGTCGATTGACGCGCATTCTGCCACACCCTGAGTCAATTTGAACGGGTCGTTCAGGTTCAGCCTTGCAACATAAATATCAGGATGAAGCCGCCGTAAGACACCAGTGCGATTACGGCCAAAATGATCGCCATCCTGCGAATAGACTTCTTGTTCTGTACGTTGTCCACAATATGTTTCCCCACTATGGAATCGCAGTGCGCGGAATTGTTAAACAGAGATTCTCGGCCCATCGGTTCCATGCAGTCACCATGATATATCTCGTCGCTGCAGTAGTCGATCAACTCCTCCATTTTGGAGTTTTCCGAAGTCTGGAGTAGCATGGTCGGCCAGCGGGCGTGACAAAAGCGAATACGCGCGGCCGCCCGACAGTACTGGGGGAGTCTCATGGCAAAAGCAATGCTAGGTTTTATCATCGCCGTTTTGCTGACTATTACGGCGGCTGGAATCGCATACGACATTAAAGTCGGCCAGGGTGTTGAGCCAGGCAATGTGGCCTACGCGCACAACAAAATGGAATTTATCAGCTGGAACAAGCAAAAATGGACGACCTGGATTCACGGTGACACTTTCGAGCAGATACCGGAAAATACCGGAAATTGGAGTCGTCATTCGAATAAGACCATCGCTTTTACCGATTGGGACGGCGAGCATTGGCAGGCGAAAATCGACAGCGGTGAATTCCTGCTTGCCTATCGCGGCAACTGGCAGGGACCCCTCGAACGCTCCGCAGCGATTCGATATCGCGATTGGTCGGGTGACAATCAAATACGTACAGTCGCGGACATTCGACGATAGGGTACTTTCCTCCTGCCAGGTTTTAGCCTATGCTACATTCAATTGACAAAACGGCTTAGGGAGAACAAACAAGAAAAATGCGCTAGCAACACTCTACTGGTAAACCCAGGGACGGATGTAATACAGCCGTAAGACAAACAATAATTCGATCAAGCTTGGGCACGACCGAATAATTAATCCACGTAGAGATAGTGCAGGCCTCAGAGGCCGACAACAGTATTGGGGGGGCAATCGTTGCGAACGGCCTCGAAGAAAAGTGCGGCGAGAAGCATGACTTCTCATGCCGGCGGGCTAAAGAGCGGCCTGGCGATTCTGATCCTGTGGGGACTTCCCCACGTTTCGATCGCGGCGAAGCTCGACATGCGCCCGGGCGTTACCGAAATGAGCATGCGCATTCAGCAGATTCACCACATGGGTCTGTGGGTGTGTATCGTTGTCGGCGTCATCGTCTTCGGGGTGATGTTTTACACGATGTTCGCACATCGTCGTTCAAGACATCCCGTACCCGCGACCTTCAGTCACAGCACGCTGGTTGAATTCATCTGGACGCTGATTCCCGTATTGATTATTGTTGTGATGGCTATTCCGGCAACGACCGCTCTGCTCGACATCGAAAACAACGACGATTCAGACCTTACGATTCTGATTACGGGATCACAATGGAAATGGAATTATCGGTATCTCGAATCGGGTATTAGCTACTACAGCAATATCGCCACACCCCAGGAGCAAATAGATAACCTCGAGCCAAAGGACGAGTACTACCTGCTCGATGCCGACAATCCGCTGGTATTGCCGACAAACAAGAAAATCCGCTTTCTGGTCACGTCCGATGACGTCATTCATTCCTGGTGGGTTCCAGATTTTGCGGTAAAGCAGGATGCCATCCCGGGATTCATCAACGAGGCATGGGCTATCATTCCGACGCCAGGCACGTACCGGGGCCAGTGTGCTGAGTTGTGCGGCAAAGGCCATGGGTTCATGCCGATCGAGGTCGAAGTCAGGCCGGAAGGCGAATTCGACCAGTGGATCGAGGATCAGAGAATTGCAGCGGAACTGGCCAGCGGTGCAGCTGTTGCGGCTCGCGCCAAGACCTGGACGATGGAAGAGCTTCTGCCGATCGGCCAGGAAACGTTTATCAAACACTGCGCGACTTGTCACGAGCGCGATGGCATGGGTCAGGGAAGCAAATACCCGGCGCTGAACGACAGTCCCATCGCCACGGGCCTGATAGCCGATCATCTCGACCGCGTGATGAACGGCAAAGCCGACACCGAAATGCAGTCGTGGGCGCCGCAGCTTTCAGACCTGGAAATAGCAGCAGTAATTACCTACGAGCGCAATAGCTGGGATAACGATACGGGCGACGTTATTCAACCGATCACGGTTTACGAGGCAAGATGATGGCCGCATACGCAGATACCGCAAACGCACGCCATCATCCGCTGATCGCTTTCGCCCGACGTTGGCTATTCACCACCAACCACAAAGAAATCGGGACTCTGTACCTGTGGTTGAGTTTCACGTTATTTTTCATTGCGGGCGGTATGGCAATGGTCATGCGGTTGGAATTGTTCGAGCCCGGAATTCAGTTCGTGCAACCGGAATTCTACAACCAGGTCCTGACATTGCACGGGCTGATCATGGTATTCGGCGTGGTGATGCCAGCGTTTGTTGGCCTGGCCAACTGGATGATCCCGATGATGATTGGCGCACCGGACATGGCGTTGCCGCGCATGAATAATTTCAGCTTCTGGATCCTGCCTTTCGCATTCACGCTGTTACTGTCTACGTTGTTCATGGAAGGCGGTGCGCCGAATTTCGGCTGGACTTTCTACGCGCCGTTGTCCACTACCTACGGGCCGCCAAGCACCGACTTTTTTATTCTTGGTGTCCACATGATGGGTATCTCATCCATCATGGGTGCGATCAATATCATCGTGACGATCGTCAATCTGCGTGCGCCGGGCATGACCTACATGAAGATGCCGCTGTTCGTATGGACCTGGTTCATCACTGCGTTTTTGTTGATCATGGTAATGCCTGTGTTGGCGGGTATTGTGACCATGATGCTGACTGATCGACACTTCGGAACGAGTTTCTTTGAGGCGTCGGGTGGTGGCGATCCGGTGATGTTCCAGCACATATTCTGGTTTTTCGGGCATCCGGAAGTCTACATCATGATCTTGCCGGGCTTCGGAATCGCATCGCAGATTATCCCTACCTTCTCACGCAAGAAGTTATTCGGATACACGTCAATGGTCTGGGCGACGGTAACTATCGCTGTCCTGTCGTTCATCGTATGGGGCCATCACATGTTCACGACCGGTATGCCGGTGGCGGGTGAACTGTTTTTCATGTTTGCCACGATGTTGATAGCGGTGCCGACGGGCGTAAAAGTGTTCAACTGGGTGGCCACGATGTGGCGCGGCTCGATCACTTTCGAAACACCGATGCTGTTTGCGATCGGCTTCGTCATGATGTTCACAATCGGCGGATTCTCCGGGCTCATGCTGGCGCTGGTGCCGGCCGATTTTCAATATCACGACACGTTTTTTGTGGTTGCGCACTTTCATTACGTGCTCTATCCGGGCGCCATTTTTGGGACGATGGCGGCGGTTTACTACTGGCTGCCGAAATGGTGCGGCCACATGTACGATGAGCGACTCGGAAGAATTCACTTCTGGACGGCGACCCTTGCCGTCAACCTGACCTTCTTCCCAATGCATTTCACCGGGCTTGCAGGCATGCCGCGACGAATTCCGGACTACTCATTGCAGTTTGCGGACTTCAATATGGTGTCGAGCATCGGCGCCGGATTGCTTGGTTTGACGCAGATTCTGTTCCTGTACATCGTGATTAAAACCATCCGCGGCGGCGTCAAAGCGACCGACCAGGTATGGGAAGGTGCCGAGGGGCTGGAGTGGACGGTTCCATCGCCGGCGCCGCATCACACATTCGAGACGCCACCGATCATTGATGAGAGTTCTGTACCTTGAGTCGCCCCGCCCGACACAGACATACGCTGCTGCTGGCCGGGCTTGCCGTCGGCATGTTCGGCTTCGCGTTCGCGCTGGTGCCGCTATACGACGTTTTTTGCGAAATCACGGGCATCAATGGCAAGACCTCCACGCAAGCGGCAACGCTTAGTGAGATCAAAGCCGCTTCAACGCCGCTCGATCGCTCGGTAACCATCGAACTATTGGCGCGGGTCGCGCGAGGCCTGCCCTGGGAATTTCGACCCCTTGAAGACAAGCTTGTCGTGCGTCCGGGTGAAATGAACACGACGACATTTTTCGTGCGTAACCGTTCGCAATATACGGTGACTGGCCAGGCGGTGCCGAGCGTATCGCCGGGTCAGGCGGCACAGTACCTGAAGAAAATCGAGTGCTTTTGCTTTGAACGGCAGGAGCTGCCGCCTGGCGCTGAAATGGAAATAGGGCTCAGTTTTTTCATCGCTAAAGATCTACCGGCCGACATTAATCAGTTGACATTATCGTACACCATGTTCCGTGTTGCCGATGCAGAGCCTGTACAAGCGGCCAGCCACTATGAATAGGGATGCAATGCGAAGCCAATGAATAACACGCCGCGCTATTACGTTCCACACAGCAGTGTTTGGCCGATCGTCGGTTCGATCGCCCTGTTCGTGACGGCCTTTGGTGCAGTCAATTTTATTCACCAGAGCACGGAAAAGGTCGCCGCGGAAGGTAGTTTCGGCGAGCCAATATTCTTTGTGGGGCTTGCCATGATCGCATTCATGATGTTTGGCTGGTTCGGCACCGTCATTCGGGAAAGCCTGCAAGGCATGGTTAGCGAGCAGTTGGACCGCTCATTTCGCATGGGGATGGCGTGGTTCATCATTTCCGAAGTTATGTTTTTTGCGGTCTTCTTCGGTGCGCTCTTTTATGCCCGCATCATCTCCGTTCCCTGGCTTTCAGGCGCGGGAAATAATCTTGAAACGCACTTGTTGTTGTGGCCCGAATTCGCCGAGTCCTGGCCGTTGTTCAGGGCACCGGGCGGTACGATGACCGAGACGATGAGCCCATGGGGCCTGCCGTTTATCAATACCGTCATACTTGTGACCAGCAGCATCACCGTCACAATTGCTCATTGGGCGCTGAAAAAAGACCACAGGCTGGCACTGGGCATCTGGTTATCCCTGACCGTGGCGCTCGGCGTTACCTTCCTGACCTTGCAGGTCGTCGAATACATGCATGCATTTAACGAACTCGGTTTAAGCCTTGGTTCGGGCATTTATGGTTCGACGTTTTTCATGCTGACCGGGTTTCATGGCGCCCATGTAACTCTGGGCACGATCATGTTGACGGTTATGCTAATTCGCGTATTTCGCGGTCATTTTACGCCGGACAATCACTTCGCGTTCGAAGCGACCAGTTGGTATTGGCACTTCGTCGATGTCGTGTGGTTGTTCCTTTTTACCTTCGTTTACTGGTTTTAGACGGTGTATCGCGACATGAATCCGAATGCGAGAACGATCAGCAGCAGGACCCCAAGCCCGACTCGAACCGATAGAGACATCACAGTACGTTCGGTCTGGCCGCGATCCTGGACGAGAAAGTACAGGCCAAAGCCGAGACTGACGACAATGGCGAGCATGATCAGAACAATGAGAATATCGAACATCGGACTCTTGATACGCCGTGGAGAAATCGTTGAGAAATGGAATCAGGATCGCTGAGTGATGTCAAGGACAGCCGAAATCAGAGTGATCGTAAATCTGGATGACGACAGTTTGCCTACGCATATTGAGTGGCAGGCCACCGAGTCGAAAAACGACGGTCCGGTACCGTGCCAGTCCGTGATGTTATCGCTCTGGGATGCTGAAACCAAAACGACCGCGGCGATTGACCTGTGGACCAAGGACATAACGGTTGATGACATCAACCTGCATTTTTATCAGGTGTTTCACAAGATGGCTGATACTTACTTGCGCGCCACGAAAAACTCGGATGTCGCGAAGCTTATTCACGATTTCGGTGACGGCTTCGGCGACAAGTTGGGACTGAGATGATATGAGCGTATCGATTGTACCTACGCTGAAAGTGCTGCTGCCGGCCGCCCGCATTGCGCTGGTCATGCTGCTTGGGTTGATTGCGGGTTTTTATGCGAATGCAACGTTTTTTCCCGGCACAAGTCCTGAGCAACCCATTGCCTTCAGTCATCGCGTACACGCAACGGACAATGAGATTCCCTGTATGTATTGCCATGTGCAGGCCCGGCGGTCTATTTCGGCGGGCGTGCCCAGCGTCAGTAAATGCATGGGATGCCATGCGGAGGTTGCGACAGATCGTCCGCAAATACGCCTGCTCGCGAATTACTGGGAAAACAAGGAACCAATTCCCTGGATCAAGGTACACGATTTGCCGGATTTCGTGCACTTCACGCACAAACGTCATGTCCTCGCGGGTATTGAATGCCAGACCTGTCACGGGCCTGTTGAAACAATGGATGTGGTGAGCCGTGAGGCGCCGTTGAAAATGGGCCTGTGCCTCAATTGCCACAAGGACAACGAGGTTGAACACGGCACAGACTGCTGGACCTGCCATAAATAAAATGAGGAAGCGAATAGAGCAATGTCAAACGTAGACCGCAGAGAATTCATTAAGCTCGTCGGGGCCGGCAGTGTCGGTGTCGGTGCTGGATTCATGCTGGCGGAATCGATTAAGCACCCGGTCGAGCACCTGATTCCCTACCCGGTGCCGCCCGAGGAATTCAGTCCTGGCATCGCCACCTGGTACAACACAGTATGCGGAATGTGTCCTGCCGGCTGTGGCATTTCTGTGCGTACTCGCGAGGGCCGCGCCAAGAAAATTGAAGGCAATCCGGCGCATCCGGTGAACCAGGGCCGGCTCTGCGCGCTGGGTCAGGCCGGATTGCAGGTGCTTTATAACCCGGATCGCCTCACCGCCCCATTGCTGCTGCAGGGCAAACGCGGCGGCGGCGACTTCATTGAGACGACCTGGGACGAGGGCCTGTCGAATGTTGCCAGTCGACTGGCGGCAGGTTCGGGTGGTGATCGTATTTACTTGCTGAGCGAGGGCGTGCGTGGCCACCTCGCCAACCTGTTCGAATTGTTCATGGGCGAGCTGAAATCCGCTAACTTGCTGTATCACGACTTCGCGCATCCGCACTCGCTGTACGCCGCCAACGCTCGCCTGTTTGGTCAGACGCAGCTTCCTTATTACGACATCCAGAATACGCGTTACCTGTTATCGTTCGGTGCGGACTATCTGAATAACTGGCTATCTCCGGTGCATTACAGCCTTGGGTTTGGCCGCAGTCGGCAAGATAACGAGGGCGCGAGAGGGCGGTTTGTGCAAATCGAACCGAAGATGTCCATCAGCGGCGCCGCGGCGGACGAGTGGATACCGGCCAGACCCGGCACCGAGGGCATCCTGGCCCTGGGCATAGCCCACCAGCTACTGGCGGATGGCGTGTATGCGGGGGGCAGCGATGCGGTCGATTGGAACGCCGCCCTGTCGGCTTACACGGCTGATAATGTTGCTGCCAAAACAGGTGTGTCTGCAGAGACAATCACGCGTCTTGCCAGCGAGTTTGGCCACGCGGAACCCGCACTGGCAATCGGCGGTGGCCCGGCCGGAACCATACCAACCGGCACGGAGACGCTGGTTGCGGTCAACGTGCTCAATTACCTGGTTGGCAATATTGGCAAACCCGGCGGCGTGGTGTTCAATCCCGACCCGGTAGCGGGCGGCTCGGCACCCAGCCGGCAGGCCAATTTCCGGGACCTGCAGGAACTTGCTGAAAAAGCCCGCCAGGGAGCGATCGAAGTCCTGATCATCAATAATACGAATCCGCTTTTTACGTTACCGAATAGCGCCGGCCTCAACGAAGCGCTGGCGTCAGTGCCGCTGATTGTCAGTTTGTCGAGTTTCATGGATGAAACGACCGCGATGGCCGATGTCATTCTGCCCAGCAGTACCTACCTGGAAAGTTGGGGCGATGACATGCCGCAACCCGGGGTCGGTTTTTCGGTCGGCGCAGTTTCTCAACCGGTCGTCGCGCCGCTGTACAGGACGCGTGGCACCGGCGACATCATCCTGGGTCTGGCCCGCAAACTTGGACTGAATGAAGCGATGCCGTGGGCCTCGATGGAAGACTTCCTCAAAGACGGCTGGCGAAATATTTACGAACGCGACTCATCGGGGGACGGAGATTTTGATTCATTCTGGCGCGATGTCCTCATCGCGGGTGTGTGGGGCGAGAACGAGCGCTTAACGGGCAGCGTCGTTATCGACAAGCAGGTCATCGACAACATCGCGGCGACAGAAGCTGAATTTTCCGGTGACCCGGACATTTTCCCTTTCATTCTGCAGCCTTATTTATCGACCGCATTATACGATGGGCGAGGCGCCAATCTGCCATGGATGCAGGAACTGCCGGACCCAATGACCAGCATTGTGTACGGCACGTGGATTGAAATGAATCCGGTCACGGCGAAGCAACTCGGCATTGAGGAGGGCGACCTTGTCCGAGTCACGTCCGAGCAGGGCAGTATCGAGGTACCGGCACTTGTTTTTCCGGCCATCAGGCCTGATGTCGTCGCCATGCCGATCGGCCAGGGTCACGACGCATTCGGTCGTTATGCGCAGAACCATGGCAGCAACCCAATTCAGATCCTTGCGCCGGATACGGATGCCGAATCCGGCGGCCTGGCCACCAGCGCGACGCGGGTCACCCTCGAGCGGACCGGTGGGCACGCTGCGCTCGTGAAAATCGGCGGCGAATCCCGGCAACTCGGACGAAATATCGTCCAGTCCACCGGGTCCGGCGATGCTGGCTCGGCCGGACACAGCGCGAAACTAAACAGTATTCCCATTGTGGTGCAATCATCATGAATTTTATCGACCGATTTGTGTCCAGTTGGCAAAAATTCCGCAAGCCAGCTACCTACGAGGACTTTGACTACGCCTGGACGATGTCGATCGATCTGGATCGTTGTACCGGTTGCAGTGCCTGCGTTACCGCTTGTCAGGCCGAAAACAACATTCCTATCGTCGGTAAGAAAGAGCTTGCCAAGGGCAGGGAGATGCAATGGATTCGGATTGAACGCTATTGGGAAGGCGAGTATCCGAACGCGAAACTAAAATTCATTCCGATGTTGTGCCAGCATTGTGATGCGGCCCCCTGCGAAACGGTTTGTCCGGTATCCGCGACCTACCACAATCAGGACGGTCTGAATACGCAGATCTACAACCGTTGCATCGGCACCCGCTCGTGTGCGGTCTATTGCCCGTATGAAGTCAGGTACTTCAACTACAACGATCACCTCTGGGACTCGCCGCTCGAG
>Ga0209987_10000251_pt1 | contig 26860 bp, 26 predicted proteins | sample N074metaG_FD_182134 | JGI IMG/M metagenome (GOLD analysis project Ga0209987, IMG submission 182134) | Deep subsurface microbial communities from Kermadec Trench to uncover new lineages of life (NeLLi) - N074 metaG (SPAdes) (version 2) | ecosystem: Environmental > Aquatic > Marine > Ocean trench...
TACCTTTATATATCTCTCGTCAGCCGCGTTGCGGACCAGATCGATGGCGCGACGCGGCGCATGCCGAATGTTGGCATTGGAGGCGCATTGGGCCAGGACTTATTCGGACATGCCATCGACGTAGTCGTCGGTCTCGCCCTCGGACTTAAGGTCGGAAGCGTCAATGCCAGCAAACTCTGCCGGAGCTTCGTCGGTTTGAATGCCAACATGAAATACTGCGAATCCGGGCATCACAACCTGGTTTCTCGCCATGCCGATAATGCGTCCCGAATAGGGCGAGTAGAGTTTGGTGCTTGCGTTGCTCATTGGGTCGGTGATGGTGCCGAGCAGGTCGCCCTGCCTGACAGTGCTGCCAAGTGTCACATCGGCGAGCAAAATGCCGCCGCGATTGGCGCGGACCCAGGTTGATCGGTAGTAAACCGGCTCGGAGTCACCCCACAGGCGGATTTTTTTCACCATGCCGAGCGTGTTCAGCAATGTCTCAATACCCTTAACGCCGTGTTTAACTTCCGCAAGCTCCAGTTCGGACGGTCCGCCGGCCTCCAGCGTTACCGTCGGAATGCCGGCCGCAGTCGCAGCAAAGCGCAATGTCCCCTCAGCCGGTTCGCTGTGCAGGATAACGGTTGCACCAAACCCCTGGGTCAGGGTAACGACGTTAGGATTGCGCAGATCCGCGCGCAATTGCGGCAGATTTGCCCGTTCAAATGAACCAGTGTGCAAGTCGATCAGCGCATCGCAGTGCACAACAATCTCTGTAAAAAATGAATGCGCAATTCTCGATGCCGAGCTGCCACTGGCGTTACCCGGGAAAAACCGGTTCAGGTCACGGCGGTCTGGCAGGTACCTGGAGCCACGCCGGAATCCCTGCAGATTTACGATTGGCACGCCGAGCACGGCGCCAGACAGTTTTTGCGGATCCAGGTTGTGCATGACCCTGCGCACCATCTCGATGCCGTTCAGTTCGTCTCCGTGTATCGCAGCGGTGAGGCAAAGCGTGGGTCCGGCCAGCTTGCCATTGACTACCAGGATCGGTGTCGATACTGGCACACCTTCGAACAACTCGGTCGCCGTCCAGGAAAGCCGCTGGTAACTGCCAGGATGAATTTCCGTGCCGAGGATGGTCAAAGTCCTTGCGATTCCATCAGCGGTCATCACAGAATCGGCAAGGGAAACGAGCGGGATCTCCATGATGTGACCTGCTGCATCGCCTGCAGCGGCAGTTTCGGCGACAATCTGAATCGGTGTTGCGCCGGTCTTCTCCACAGCCGTCGCCGCGAGGCTGGCGCAGAGCAGCGCAACTGCGGGGCCCACCGCAAACGGGAGATACCTGGTTGAGAACTTAGGTCTGGTCATGGTTATACGTGTACGCTGGGCGCGAAAGACTCCAAATGTTGAATTTTGCTTCCGGCTTGGGCCAAAATACCCAAATGGGCGCAAAATTTCTGTGAACTATTCAAGCATTTAGCAATGATTTCTCGATTGAAACCATAAATGCAGCAAATAACAAGTAAATTCGCGAAATACGCAGTATTGGCGCTGTTCCTGGTCGCCGCAAACTCAGGTGCAGCCGGCAACGAGGTGCTCTTTCCGAGACCCAAGGCACTTGAGAGGGATGTGAATTTCTGGATTTCCATCTTTACCGAGTATTCGACCCGTGAAGGCGTGCTGCACGATAACCGCAACCTCGCCGTTGTTTACGAGAAAATCGTTCTTCCGGAAAATGCCAGCCGCCGTACGCGCAACAGATTATCCAAAGCCAGGCGCGAGTATTATCAGAAGATTCTTCGCGCACTCGCAAACGGTAAACGCGACAACCTGAGTGCGCAGGAATACCGCGTCCTCGAGATGTGGCCGGCCGATGTCAGCGACAAGGAGCTGTTGACTGCGGCCAGTCGAATAAGATTTCAACTCGGTCTGTCGGACCGGTTTCGCGAAGGCCTGCAGCGATCAGGTCGCTGGCGGAATCACGTGAATGCAGAGTTCAGTCGTCTTGGTGTGCCACACGAACTTGCGGCGCTGCCGCATGTCGAGTCGTCCTACAATCCGGATGCCCGCTCCCATGTCGGTGCGTCAGGCATCTGGCAGTTTACGCGCAGTACCGGCCGCCGCTTTCTGCAAGTGGACCATATTCTCGACGAAAGAAACGATCCGTTTCTGGCGACAACCGCCGCTGCAAAATTACTGGCTTACAACTATTCGATAACCGGCAACTGGCCTATGGCCATTACTGCATATAATCACGGGCTCTCGGGCGCGCGTCGCGCAATGCGCCAGTATGGCGATAACGCGTACACGGAAATACTTCGTCATTACAAGAGCCGGACCTTCGGTTTTGCCTCACGCAATTTCTATGTTGCGTTTCTCGCGGCTATGCAGATCGATCAGAATCCGCAAGCTTACTTTCCCGGCCTGGTGCCCGACAGGCCGGTTGACTACGCGACGATGTTACTTCCTGCCTACATACCTGCCGATAAACTTGCGGCCGCTCTGAAGGTGCGGGAACGTGATCTCGCCAGGCACAACCCGGCGATTCAGGCGACCGTCTGGCAAGGTAGCAAGCACCTGCCACTGAAATTCGAGCTCAGGATGCCAAATAATATGCTGAGCGACTCGCTGCCGGCGCTAATGGCGAATCTGTCTGCCGACGCGCGATTCGATGAACAATTACCGGATCTGTTTCATACGATCAGGCGAGGCGATACCCTGTCGCAGATCGCGGATGAGTACCGCACACGAGTGTCAACACTGGTCGCGCTGAACAACCTGGGAAACAGCAATCGCATCAGGGCGGGTCAGCAATTACGATTGCCGGCCGCTGGCCCCGCGCCTGTGCCGACGCCAGTGGTTGTAGCGGCTGCACCGTCACCGGCTCCGACGTTGCCTGCTTCGGTGCCGCTGCTCGCTGCCATTGCAGACGCACCGGCAATTGCCGTTGGTGAGGTTGACGATGAGGAGGCACCCTTTGTTTTCGCCGATCAGTTTGGTTCGTTGATTGGCAGCCTGCAAGCTGCATTGCTCTCCGACCCGAGTGACTACACTGTCGCCGAAGATACAACCATCGAAGTCCAGCCGCTCGAGACACTTGGTCACTACGCCGACTGGCTGGGCATCAAGACTCAGAGGCTCAGGGATATCAACGGGCTCGCGTTCAGAGCCCCGGTAGTGGTCGGCCAACGAATCAAGCTCGATCTTGGCAAAGTCAATACAGAGTCATTTGAAAATCTTCGTGCGGCCTACCACAGGCAGCAGCAGGATACGTTTTTCCGCAACAATACGATCACCGGTGTCACCGAACACGTTGTCAGGCGTGGAGAGTCAGTCTGGATTCTTGCGCTGAGAACATACGATGTGCCGGTCTGGCTGTTTCGCCAGTACAATCCGGAACTCGATTTACACAATGTGCAGCGTGGCGCACGCCTGAATTTCCCGATTCTCGTCAGTAACACGCCAGGCTAATGCGCATTCGGCCGGGCCTCGTTGCGTTTCGGTTGCTTCCGGTCTTATTTGTAACGGTAGCCGCCATGACTTACGTGGGCTATGTTGAGGGTGCCGATGCATACGTCATCAGAAACATCACCCCGATGCTGATGGTCATCGTGCTGTCGATCCTGACCTTGACCCTGGGCGGAGGCAGCTGGACAGGCGCTGGCTGGCGCTGGCCCCTCGGCACAGCGGGCTTTGCGATACCGGCGCTGGGATTGTCCCTGTATCTTCACTACGGATACGCAGTCGATCTCGAGGGCATGTTTGACGATGCCATTTACCCACAGGAGTTATTTCGACTCCTGCCTGCCTACACCATGGTTGCCGGGGCGACAGGCTTCGCAATAGGCTGGATTGCCGGGCGAAATGTTTAGGGCAGAGGTGCTACACCGGGCACCGGTCCGTTTTCAGGCCATTCCGGGTTTGCTAGTCTACCGGTACCCTTGAGGATGCAGATGATTTTTCGACGACAATTCACCGTTTTACCTGGTATGGCCATACTGCTGACAGGCCTTTGCCTGCTGGTGATACCTGCACAGGCCGGCGATTTTCCGATGGCGGACAAAGTGGTCGTGGAGAAAGAAAACCGCAAGCTGCATCTGATGAGGGAGGGCGCGGTATTCCGTACTTTTGACATCGCACTTGGCGTTGCCCCGATTGGCGACAAACAGCGCGAGGGAGATCAGAAAACGCCCGAAGGTCTCTACTCGCTGGATATCAGGAATTCGGACAGCGATTTTTTTCTGTCGATTCATATCTCCTATCCCAGTTCGTCTGACCGTGCAGATGCCAGGCACAATGGCTACGATCCGGGCGGCGCGATCATGATTCATGGTCAGCCTAATTTGCCGACCTATTCTGCAGCTTATTATCGAAAGGAAGACTGGACCAACGGATGCATTGCGCTTTCAAATTCGGACATGATCGATATCTGGCTTATGACGCCAGGCGATGTCCCGATCGAAATCCTTCCTTAAAGCTCCTGGAAGAATAATTTGCAACACGTGGAAATAGTCACTGGCACGTCCCTGCGGGCCGATAGTGATGAAACGGTCGACGCTGAAGTCTGGCCCGAAGGCAGTCTCGAAGTCCTGTCACAAGTCGAAGCGGAGCGGCTTCGACAACACGGCGAAGGCGGACTGCATGCGCTGTTGCGGCGTTCCATCCTGGCGGTACTGAACTCTGGCGCCAATACTGACGATGCCCGCGCGGTCCTGCAGAAATACCAGGACTTCGAAGTCGGATTCAAGCAACAGGACCGCGGACTGAAGGTCACCCTGAAAGGCGCGCCGGCGGCGGCCTTTGTCGACGGCACGATGATTCGAGGTATTCGGGAACTGCTGTTCGCCGTGCTTCGCGATATCGTATTTACCGACCACGAACTGCGTGCAGCCGGCAGGTTCGACCTGAAATCATCGGCGAACATAACCAATGCCGTTTTTCACATCTTGCGCAACGCCCGGATTCTGCAGTTGCCTGTAAAACCGGACCTCGTCGTGTGCTGGGGAGGTCATGCGATCAGCAGGTACGAATACGATTACACCAAGAAAGTTGGTTACGAGCTGGGTTTGCGTGCCCTCAACGTATGCACGGGTTGCGGCCCGGGGGCGATGAAGGGACCAATGAAAGGCGCAACGATCGGCCACGCCAAGCAACGCATTCACAACGGCCGCTACATAGGCATCACGGAGCCCGGCATCATCGCAGCCGAGTCACCGAACCCAATCGTAAACTCGCTGGTGATAATGCCGGACATGGAAAAACGACTCGAAGCATTCGTGCGAATCGCGCATGGCATCGTGGTATTTCCTGGCGGTGTTGGTACGGCGGAAGAAATACTGTATCTGCTCGGTATTCTGCTGCATCCGGATAATCGCGAAATGCCGTTGCCCATGATTATGACGGGCCCGCCGGAAAGCGAATCGTATTTCCGGCAGATTGATGACTTTGTCTCGGAGACGCTTGGTTCCGAAGCACAGAGGCGATATACGATCATTATCGGTGATCCCGAAAAAGTAGCACGCAAGATGTCAGAGGGTATCAATGAGGTCTGGCAGTTTCGCAAGAAGCACGGTGAGGCCTACTATTTTAATTGGCGCATGGTAATTGATGAAATATTTCAGAAACCATTCACTGCAACGCATGAGTCGATGCGTGCGATCGATTTGACCAGCGATCTTCCTTTGCACGTTCTGGCCGTAAATTTGCGTCGCGTTTTTTCAGGCATTGTGTCCGGCAATGTGCGGGATGACACGATGGCCGAGATCGAAAAACTGGGTCCCTTCGAAATCCGCGGCTCCGGGCGACTGATGAAATTGCTCGATGGATTGCTAAGCGATTTTGTTATACATGGCCGCATGAAGCTGGCGAGTGATTCTTATGCGCCTTGTTACCGGGTGACAGGTTAGCCCGGCCACTCGTGAAAAGTTTGGGCTGGCGCTCGGCTGCAGGCCGATTTGCGCATCTGCGACGTTTCGCATTTAGTTAAATAGTCTGGCCAATGTGCTGGAGAGGCCCTCTTCATTAAGTAAAAAAGGTCCATAAGATACTGATAGTTAAGCGAAAAATGGCTTACTGCATTGTGATGCAGTTCCTGTGCCCGGGAACCCGTGCCACGTAGCATCTGTGCACGGGACTAGAAGAGCAGACGCTTATGCAGGACAGCAAAGAAATTACCTGGGCCAGTGATTACAGCGCTGAAGCTGCAGAGGAACCGAAAGCAAATGATCGCGTGGTTGGCGTGCACGCCGGTGACAAAGCCGAGTCAGATGGCTGGCAGCAATATCGCAGATGGATTTCCAAAGCGCCCGCACCGCGCACTCGACGTGCCAGCGTTGACTCGTCGCTTTACACGTGGAAAGGCTATCGCAATTGGGCTGAACAGGTAAAACGAAACTGGTCCGATAGCTAGTATCCTGTCCCGCAAACAAGCTGCTCAGCTTAAGTAAAACCTGAAACACCAATTCCATTCCAATTCTTGACGGTGCGTGACACAGATCACAGGAGATTCCGTGCGCAATATTTGGTGCACGGAATATATTGCGGTTTGTGCGCAAGTGATGAATAAGTCCGCAAAAAAAGTTCGAACGGGTTCTCTCTTTTGCAAATTAGAAAGCCTTGTAAAGGAGCTTCTAAAGCAAGCTGTGATCTGCCTCACGGCGACTGGCAATCGAGGGGACTATAGTTCCAGCTAATGGACAACACTTGAGAACATGGAAGTATGTCAAACAAGTGCGTACATAATGAATCGCCGTTAACGGCGCTCAAGGACGAATCAGCCCGTCAACGCTGGGAACTGTTCCATCGCGCAATCGCACATGCGAAGCAGTCGAATGTCAGCGCCATGCAGGACACGGATTCAGACGCAGGTGAGGCCAAGCGCCCGGGCCCAACTCTTTCGATTGTCAGATAAGGTGCCGGGAGTACGCAGCTGATGGAATGCCTGGCCCAGTTTCTTGACGATCTCGAAGATCTGTTTTACGCCGTCGCTCTGAAGGCGGAGCGCATCCGTCAGGCTTTTCGATTCTTCCTGTTCATGGCTACATCAGCCGTATTGCAGCTGTTCGGTATCTTTATCGCACTTTGGAGTCCTCCGCTGGCCGTAGCCGTGGTCTCCCTGCTAGCGGTCGGCATGCTGTTCCGTGCCGTGGTCGGACCCTCGCCCGAGGCGGTCGCCACCTAGTTCAACGTTTCCAGTTCGGAATCGTCACAGCAAAGCTTGAAAATCCCGGTGGAGCCACTATCTTGTCTGTCGGCAGGAGCGGCGTAATGCTGCATCGGGATATAGCCTAATCAGGAGTGAGACCAGGTGAGTGACAAGAACGGCCAGGAGACCCTGGGGTTCCAGGCCGAAGTCCGGCAACTGCTGCAGTTGATGATTCATTCGCTGTACAGCAACAAAGAGATTTTCCTCAGAGAGCTGATTTCAAATGCCTCCGACGCCGCCGACAAACTCCGGTTTGAGGCGCTGGCAACGCCTGCCTTATTGAAGGATGACCCGGACCTGCAAATTGTGGTGGCTTTCGACGCCGACAGCAAAACGATTTCGGTGACAGACAACGGCATTGGTATGTCTCGCGACGAGTTGATCGAAAACCTGGGCACGATAGCAAAATCGGGGACAGCTGAATTCCTGCAACAGATGACCGGCGACAATCAGAAGGACGCCAGGCTTATCGGTCAGTTTGGTGTTGGCTTTTACTCCTCCTTCATCGTCGCCGATAAAGTTGTAGTGGTGACGCGCAGGGCTGGCCTTGAATCACGTGACGGCGTTCGCTGGGAATCTGATGGACAAGGCGAATTTACGGTCGAGTCCGCGGATATCGATAAACGCGGCACAACCGTGACCTTGCATTTGAAGGACGCCGAATCGGAGTTTGCCGATGAACTTCGCCTCGATTCACTGATTCGAAAATTTTCCGACCACATCGGATTTCCGGTGCTCTTGCAAAACCTCGCTGAAACCGACAGTGAGCCCAAAACAGTCAATGCAGCGACTGCGTTATGGACTCGTTCGCGCTCCGATGTCGGCGAGGACGAGTACAGGGAGTTTTACAAACACATCGCCCACGATTTCGTCGATCCGCTTTGCTGGAGCCACAATCGCGTTGAGGGGAAAAGGGAATACACGAGTCTCCTCTACATTCCTGCAAGGGCACCGTTCGACCTGTGGAACAGGGATGCGCCGAGGGGGCTCAAGTTGTATGTGCAGCGTGTTTTCATCATGGATGAGGCGGAACAATTCCTGCCTTTGTACCTGCGATTCGTCAAAGGGATCATTGACTCAGCAGACTTGCCGCTGAATGTGTCCCGGGAACTCCTGCAGCAAAATCCTGAACTCGACGCTTTGCGTGGCGCGTTGACGCGGCGCGTGCTGGACATGTTGCAAAAGATGGCAACGAATGAAGCCCAGGATTACGAAAAATTCTGGGGCGAGTTTGGGCAGGTTTTCAAAGAGGGCCTGGTTGAGGATCAGCAGAATGCCGAAAAGCTTGCCAGGCTGCTGCGATTTGCGTCGACACACACCGATTCTGCCAAACAGGATCAGTCATTGTCTGATTACGTCGCTCGTGCTGGCGAGGGCCAGGACAAGATTTACTATGTCCTCGGAGACAATTTCGAAACAGTAAGTGCAAGCCCTCATCTCGAGCAATTGCGGGAGAAGGGTCTTGAAGTCTTATTGCTCTATGACCGCATCGATTCCTGGATGGTCGATCACTTGCCGGAATTTGAGGGCAAGACGTTTCAGGATGTTGGCCGTGGACAACTGGCGCTGCCTGACGGCGATGGTCAGATCACGCAAGAGGCATTGAACGATGAAAACAAGCCGTTGCTGAAAAAGATCAGGAGAACGCTTAAAGATAGGGTCGAAGCGGTAAATATCAGCCAGCGTCTCGTCGACTCACCTGCTTGCGTCGTTACCGGCGAGCAGGATCTGACACCGCAGCTGCGGCGAATCCTCGAGGCTTCCGGACAGGAATTGCCGAAATCCAAACCGATCCTCGAGATCAATATTGAGCACCCGCTGGTCAGCAGGCTGTCGGCCGAGGCCGATGACAAGCGCTTTCGTGAGCTATCGAATATTGTGCTGGACCACGCTTTGCTAGCGGAGGGTACGCAACTGTCAAACCCGGCTGAGTACGTGCGCCGGATCAACCAGCTGTTGCTGGAGATCGGTTCCGGCAACGCAGATCAACACACATGAATCAAGATACCGACGCTGATGCGGATCTTCGCTCGCGGCTGACCGACGAGCAGTTCGAGGTCACGCAACACAAGAGTACCGAGCGGCCGTTTACTGGCAAGTATGTCGATCACAAGGATGAGGGCGTATATCAGTGCGTCTGTTGTGGTGCGGAGCTGTTCAGATCGGATCACAAGTATGACTCCGGTAGCGGGTGGCCCAGTTTCTGGCTACCGCTTGCCGGGGACAAGGTGCGTATAATCAGGGACGCGAGCCACGGCATGACCCGGGACGAGGTTGTTTGCGCCAACTGCGATGCACATCTTGGCCATGTTTTTGAAGACGGGCCAGAACCTACCGGTCTGCGCTATTGCATCAATTCTGCGTCACTCGAGTTTGACAAACCTTAATTGACGCGCAATCGACAATTAACTCAAGGTACGAGAAATGAAATTAATTCGACTGGTCATTTGGCTCGGCATTGTGATGGCGATAGCCGCATGCGGCAACTCAGGGATTGACGATAACGCGACGGTGGGCAAGGAAGCAGCCGCTGAATCAGCTGCGTCCGAGACAGTAGCCATCAAGGTGATTGAAATTGTGCCTGGTCTGTCCATGCGGCTGCTGCGAGAGGGAACCGGAGCGGCAGCAGAGGTTGGCCACACGGTTGTCGTGCATTACACGGGTTGGCTTTACGATCAGTCCGCAGAGAATCATCGCGGCGACAAATTTGACAGTTCCGTCGATCGCGGCGTTCATTTTGAATTTCCTCTCGGAGCACGCCGGGTCATTCGCGGATGGGACGAGGGTGTCGTCGGCATGAAAATCGGCGAAATTCGCGAGTTGACCATCGCGCCGGAGTTAGCCTATGGGGACCGCCAGGCAGGCGACCTGATCCCGCCCGGATCATCGCTCGTGTTCGAAGTTGAACTTGCTGATCTGAAAGGTCTCGATGGCGAAGCACTTGCCACGCAGTAGGAGCGGCCATTAAGTTGAGTGAGTTGCCTTTGAAATTAATACTTAAATCGGTTCAGAGTGCGGCGGCGAACCAGAGCGGGTCCCCGCAACTCCGAGAACGCGCACCTGGCAGAAGTCAAGTGCGCGTTCTTAAATGTCCCCAAGGCCTGACGAATCTCCTGCGAGTGCGGCATGATGATTCGTTGTACGGTCTGCAGCCTTGATGTAAATGCATCCCGACAAGGAGCACCCATGAAATTGTACATGTACCCTGCGTCAACGACCTGCATGCCGATATTGCTGTTCTGCGCGGAGCACGACGTGAAGCTCGACCACGTCGTCGTGGACCTGATGTCCGGTGCGCACATGCAAGAGGACTTCATCAAGGTCAACCCCATGCACCGCGTCCCTCTGCTCGAGGATGAGGACCTGATGCTGACCGAGAGTTCCGCGATCCTCAAATACCTCGCCGAGAAGTCCGGCACCGCGGTCTATACCAAGGATGACCTGCAGAAGCGCGCCCAGATTAACGAGCGGATGGACTGGTTCAACACTGGTTTCTACATGGATTACGGCTACAACCTGGTCTATCCGCAGATCCTGTCCCACGTCAAGCGCGAACCCGAAGCGGCGCAGTCTGCCACGCTGGCGTGGGGTAAGGACAAGAGTGCGCACTGGCTCCAGTTGCTCAATGATCATTGGATCGGCCCGCAAAATGACTACGTGTGCGGCAACCAGATCACACTCGCGGACTACATGGGCTCCGGATTTGTCACACTTGGCGAATTGATCGGCCAGAAGTTCGATAGCTACCCGAACGTGGTCCGCTGGATCCAGACCATGAAGTCCCTACCTAGTTGGGGCAAGGTGCACGAGGCATTCGATGGATGGGCCTCCTCCATGCAGGGGCAGAACTTTACGACCGTATGATGATCAAGAAGCTTCATCACAGTGCATACCGGTGCCGAGATTCGGAGGAAACCCGTGCGTTCTACGAAGACTTCCTGGGTCTACCGTTGGTCAACGCGCTTCGGCTGAGTGAAACGAAAACGGGCCGCGCGGTGCAATTGCTGCACACGTTCTACGCCCTGGAAGACGCCTCCTGCCTGGCGTTCTTCGAAGTCCCGGGTCAGCCGTTCGACTTCAAACCGCAGGAGGACGTCGATCTGCACATCGCCCTCGAGGTGACTCGCGACGACCTGCACGTCATGTTCGAGAAGGGGAAGCAGGCCGGCATCGAGACCCGCGGCATCTCCAACCACGGCTTTATCGATTCGATCTACTTTCGCGATCCAAACGGCTACGTCGTTGAGCTGACTGCGCTGCGCGACAATCACGACGAAGCTATGGATCCCACACGAAATGAAGCTCGTGTGAAGCTGGAGCAGTGGCAGCAGGGAAAACGCGGGTGATGCTCCAGCGGGGACGTCTGTCCTGACCCCCGGCTCGGCAGAACCTCAACTTGCATGTAAATCTGACTTGTGAGCAGGATTCCTCAAGTTCCGCTTTGGGTCAGTTGCAGCCTGTCGCCATCTTATCAGCTTGGTGGCGGCTTCTGGACACAAACCAGCCGTCCGGCGATCCATTTTTCGGCAATGAAGATCTGAGCGTCAGCTCTCATCGACGGTGTGTGTCTGATCAATTGCCAACGATCGCAACCAGCTCATGGCCTGCCTGGATGTCATGCGTGAGAGTATTTCTCACACTGTTTGTACGCTCAGATGTGAATGATCACAGTTAGCCGGTCGGATAAGCGGCACGGTCAGGATGGATTATTGTTTTTCTGATAATGCAGGTCGCGAGCCTGTCCGATCCAGTCTTCGCGATAAATGCGGCTGCGAAATCCTTTCAGCCGCTGTGCAACACGGTCGATTTCCTGTTCGCTGATCTCCGCCAACTGGTTGAAAAGGAAGATGCCAAGGTCGTTGAGCGTTTTTTCGATCGCGGGTCCCACGCCTTTTATCTGTTTCAGATCATCTTTGTCGCCGCCTGACTCAGGTTCTCCAGACAACAAATCATCGTTGCTTTTCTGCGTGTCCGGGCCAGGTTCATCAGCCGACTTGTCTTTACCGTCAACGAATGTGTCTGCGGCGAGAAGCTCATCAGCCAGTGCGGTAAACGTCTCTATCGAGTCAGGCACTTCTTGCGTTTCCACATCAGGCTCATCATCGGCTGTCCTGTCTTCTTCGTCAACGAATGTGTCTGCGGCGAGAAGCTCATCATCCGACGACGTCAAATTCTCTACCGGTTCAACCCCTTCTTCCAATGTCGCGTCATCGTCGATCTGGTCCTGCAATACCGACACTGCATGAGTTGACGTATCCGAGTGCGGCTCATTCGACGCGTCCAGGCCATCCGGCAAGCCACCGGCATCAATCGGCTCAATTCGGGTTTGATTCGATCTGGCCATTTCTTCGAACGATTCGATTCTTGCCCTGGCCTTTTCCAATTCTTCCTCGAGTTCCCGTGCCTGTTTGTCGCGCAACTGAAATTTTTCAACCAGCGGTGGTACACGGCTTTGCCAACTGGTCAGTTCGCGGCTTAGATGGAAAATCTTGTCATCTTTTTCCTTGAGCTCCCCGGTAGAACTCTTGGCCTGAATTTCGCGATTTTCGACAGCGTCTTTGAGCTTATCGCGCTGTGCGATCGTAAGCTCCAGCTTTTTCCGAAAATCATTAAGATGGGTTTTCATTTCGTCGCGCCGCTGAAAGGACTCCTTGAGGGAATCAGATAATTCCTTGGCGCGATTAATCGAGTCTTTGTGTGATGCCTGATACTGGCTGATTTGCTCCATCAGGCCCGTATTCTGTTCGGCGAGACGATCTTGCTCGGCCTGTCGTGACTCCAGCTGGTCCTGCCAGCCTGCATTGATCGCAATCTTTTCTTTCGCGGAGCGCTCGCCCCGGAAAATCCAGCCGAGTGCAACGCCCACGACCAACGCGAGGGCCAGTAGTCCGATGTGTATGGCAGTTAGCTCAGGCATCGCTTATTTCCTTTGAATCTGGTGTGCGTCGACACTGACTTTATGAGGCCAGGCGAATCCGATCCATATCCTGAAGTACCTCGCTAATCTGATCAACCGCCCAGTCGATTTCGTCGCGGCTGATAATAAGAGGTGGCGCGAGCCGCACAACAGTCTCATGAGTTTCCTTGCTCAGCAATCCGCGCTCCATCAGCGCTTCGCAAATTTCCCTGGCACTGGCGAGCGCCGGGTCAATCTCGATACCGACAAACAATCCACGACCTCTGATTCCGCTGATCAACGGGCTGTCGAGCCCATGCAATTTTCCGATCAGGTAGTTGCCCATTTCTTTGCTTCTTTCGGGCAACTTTTCTTCGATGAGGATTTTCAGTGCTTCCAGGCCGACAGCGGATGCCAGCGGGTTGCCGCCGAAAGTGCTGCCGTGATCGCCCGGGGTGAACACTTCCATGACTTCGCGCTTCGACAGGAACATCGAAACCGGCAAAATGCCGCCGCCGAGCGCCTTGCCCAGGATCAGCCCATCCGGCACTACTTTCTCATGGTCGCAGGCAAGCAGGCTGCCGGTGCGACCCAGTCCGGTCTGGATCTCGTCAGCGATCAGCAGCACATTGTGTTTGCGGCAGATTTCCTGACAGGTTTTCAGGTAGCCCTTCGGCGGCACGACAATGCCGCCCTCTCCCTGGATCGGTTCAACAAGAAACGCTGCCGTGTGCGGCGTGATCAGTTTTTCAAGCGCCTCGGCGTCGCCGTACTGGACCAGCTTGAAGCCAGCGGGGTAAGGACCGAAACCGTACTGGTATTGCGGTTCGTCCGACATCGCGATAATCGCTATGGTGCGGCCATGGAAATTACCAGTGCAGGCGATGATTTCCGCTTTGTCCGTCTCGATACCCTTGACTTCGTAGCCCCATTTGCGAGCCGCTTTGATTGCGGTTTCCACGGCCTCGGCGCCGGTGTTCATTGGCAGCGCCATGTCCTGCCTGGTCAATTCGCAAGCGAGCTTCAGAAATTCGCCGAGTTGGTCCGTGTAATAGGCCCGGGAAACGATGGTCAGTTTTGCGACCTGATTTTTCACGACCTCGACCAGGCGCGGATTCGCGTGCCCATGACTCACGGCGGAATAGGCGCTCATCATGTCGAGGTACTTCTTGCCGTTCTCATCCCAGACAAATACACCATTGCCACGCGATAGCACTACAGGCAGCGGATCGTAGTTATGCGCGCAAAACTTGTTTTCCAGCTCGATAGTCGATGACATGTTTTTCACTTTCCAGAAATCCGGTGTTTCGCAGCCCGGGCACACAGGAGCTGCATAAGGTTATAATTTTACAGCAATATCGGCCTGACTGGCCAGCGATCGCAGTTGCTTTCTATCGTTGGCGTCGAGGCCGGTCCGGCGTCCTGGCGACAATCTCAGGTACTGAGGATAGGATTGTCCGCCAGCGTACGGGTCCACATCACAGCGGGATCAGCGAATGCCAGGACTGCGAAGGTCACAGAAGCTTGAGCTGGACGGACCGGCAGGCAAACTCGAAGCGCTGCTCGAAGCGCCGCAGGATACGGAGGTGGTTGGTTGTGCCGTTGTTTGTCATCCACATCCGCTGCACGGTGGCACGATGCAAAACAAAGTTGCTCATACCGTGGCGCGCAGCTTCATCAGACAGGGATTCATTGCACTGCGCTTCAACTTTCGTGGCGTTAATGAAAGTGACGGGGAGTTCGATGAAGGCAGGGGTGAACTCGAAGATGTATTTGCAGCAATGGATTGGTTATCCGATAACTACCCGGACCTGCCGCTCTGGAATGCCGGGTTTTCTTTTGGCGCCGCAATGGCCGTTTGTGCCGCCGCCGCGCGCAGGCCTGCCGGACTGATCAGCATCGCGCCCGCAACATCGCGGTTCACAAAATACCTGTCGTCTCAGCCAGAATGTCCATGGCTGATTCTGCAGGGCGATCAGGATGAGCTGGTCCCTGTCGATCAAACAATCACATGGGTGAATGAACTCGACCCGGGGCCGGAGCTGCAAATACTCGAGGGCGCTGAACACTTCTTTCACGGCAAGCTTACGCTGCTGCGGGAGGCTGTGGAGGCTTTTATCGCTCGACACACGTAGGTAAAAAGGGGTCTAAAAAGGGGTCAGATCCCTTTTTAGACCCCTTCGTTTACCCTTTATTAATCAGTTCGTGAAGAACTGGCGATTGAAGCGAACGTCGACCGACTTATCGACGCCTTCCGGTGTAATCGTGATGTCGAAAATCAGGGTTTCGCGACTAGCAACCGGTGTTTCCCCGATGTAATAGATTGCGTCCCCTTCGGTGATCGTACGCATCGTAATGTTCTTGAGTTGCCCGGTCAGGTTGACCGTTTTGACTGTGACCTCGGCGGTCACCGCTTTGTTCGTGTCTTTTTCGAGTACCGACACGGTCAACATTGCACGGTTCTTGCTGCGTACGAAATCATAGGCCCGCGCCACTTCCGGTGGCAAATTATCCGTAGACTGCGCGCTGAAATGAACGATATGCTCACCAATATCCACCGACGTCGCGCCAGCGGGCTCTGCTGCAGGCACTGTCGCGTCAGTGGCGGGTCCGCCGCAAGCCACAAGTAAAGACAGACATGACAGAGTGATGACTGTTTTAATAATTCTCATGCTCTGCGTTCCCTTATCCCTTAAAGCAACTTACCTGTAGACTATATCCCATCGGCGGCGCTTGTCCTATTCCAATTTAGGACTTCGAATTCACTTCTCTGAGCCAGGAGGGCAGAACTGCCGGTTTCGAAATCACGAAAGTCTTGTTGCGCTGCGCCGCGCCACGGGTCAACGCAATACGTGACGGCGGTACGCCGAATTCCCTGGCCAGTTGCCGGATGACATCCTTATTCGCCTTGCCTCCGGTGGGCGTTGCAGTGGTCTTGATCCGCAGTCGTCCATCCTTCACCCCCTGGATTTCACTGCGGCTACCGCGCGGCTGCACACGAACCGGAATGACCAGGCTGCATTTCGAATCTTTTCTGGCAGCGTCGGATCGCTCCATTTAAATTCAAATTGGAATCGGTCTGTACGATTGCAGAACTATTTCTGCCGCCTTCAACAGTACGATCGCGAAAATCGGCGAAATATCGAATCCGCCGATGGCCGGAACGATGCGGCGAAACGGACGGAGCACTGGTTCAGCCATCGTATTCAGCAGCGCGGTCATCGGATTGTAGTTTTGCGGCGCTACCCAGCTCAATACGACCTTGATCAAAATAACGAAGAAGAAAAGATTGAGGCTCTGGATGGCAAGTTCAAGAATCGCCGTGATCGCAATTGGCAGGGCTCCCACATTGAGCCCTCTTAGTGCGAGCAGTGTCAGCACCAGCAGAAACTCGAGTACGTAGGCTACCAGGATCGTCGAGGTGTCCAGACGACCAATCGGCGAAATAAATCGCCTTACCGGTATTACCAGCGGGGAAGTTATTCGCAAAATGCCCTGAGCGATCGGATTACGGAAATCTGCCCTCAAAACCGGCAGCCAAAAACGCAGTAGAAGCAACAGCAGGTATAGCTGCACCAGCGTTTTTACGATGAAATATATAGCCTGGGTCATTGCGATTTTCTTGCCTAACTTGCGGCGGCTTCCTTGGCCAGCTCGGCAGCCCGTCGTTCCGCGGCGTTGATAGCTGCCGCAAAGATACCACGAACATCTGCTGCATCGAGTTGTTCAAACGCGGCCGTCGTGGTGCCGCCTGGTGATCGCACACGTTCGATGAGCGATGACATCGACTCCGTTTCAGCGGAGGCAAGTGACGTTGCCCCGCGCGCGGTCTCCACCGCAAGCGTGCGGGCAGTTTCTGGATCGATACCGGACTTGATGCCGGCCACAATCATGCAATCGATCAGCAAATAGAAATATGATGGGCCGGTGCCGGATATCGCAGTGACAGCATCCATTTTCGATTCGCTGTCCAGCCAGACGACCTGGCCAACCGCTGTCATGATTGTTTCGGCCATGTCGCGTCCCGAAACACTGGTTCGGTCGTTAGCAAACAGCGCCGATATCCCCTGATCGATTAGTGCTGGCTGATTGGGCATTACCCGGACGATCGACAAGCTTCCCCCGAGCCATCGATCGATGTCTTCGATTTTCGGCCCGGCGGCGATTGACATGATCAATGGCCGCGATTGTTGAACGACATCCGTGAGGTTCTGGCAAACCGATTTCAGAATTTGCGGTTTCACGGAAAACAAAAGAATGTCCGCGGCTGCGGCGACCGTTTGGTTTTCTTCGGTCACCATGATGCCGTAGAGTTCCTTCCGTAAAAGATCGCATTGCTCCGGCAGCGGTTCGGCGATCATCAGATCTGTCGCGTGCATACCGCTGCGCAGGAGTCCCCCGGCGATCGCCCGTCCCATGTTGCCACCGCCGATTAGTCCTACTTTGGTATTGATCATTCTCTGGCACCGAAAATTGCAGTTCCGACGCGGACGATTGTTGCGCCCTCCCTGATCGCGGCAGCATAGTCTGACGTCATGCCCATGGAAAGCGTATCCATTTGCATTCCGGACTTATTCAGCGATTCCATGAGCATCCGTAGCCTGGCGAAGGGTCGTCGCTGTTCTTCAAAATCGTCCCGGATCGCCGGCAGGCACATGAGGCCGCGCAGCCTTAAGCCGGGCAGATCGGCGACCGCCGCCGCCAGATCCGCTACCTCGGCGACTGCTACCCCGGATTTGTTGTCTTCGGCATCGATATTGACCTCGATACAGATATTCAGGTCATCAGTATCGTGGGGGCGCTGGACGCTCAGGCGACGTGCTATCTTTAGCCGGTCAACGGTGTGAACCCATTGAAAATGTTGGGCGACGGCCTTTGTTTTGTTGGCTTGGAGATGGCCGATAAAATGCCAGACAGCGTCGGCCCGGTTGACCGTGGCGATCTTCTCCAGTCCCTCACGGACAAAATTCTCACCGAAATCCCGCTGACCGGCGGCATAGGCCTCGAGAACGGCCTCGGCGGGTTTCGTTTTGCTGACCGCCACGAGCCGAATCTGGTCCGCCGATCTGCCCGCGTCAGCGGCTGCTTTCGCCAGCAAATCTTGGATTTTTCGAAAGTTTTCCGTGACTTTTATCACGTTTTGCTCCCAATGCTTCGCTATACTAAGTAGCCATCAGGTCCGGGTTATGGTAAGTCGGGCCAGTCACATCCTAGAGGGAGAACTATGGCGGTCGACGTTGCCCAATTGTTGGCTTTCACGGTGAAGAACAACGCATCCGACTTGCACCTTTCCGGTGGGGTGCCGCCCATGATTCGCGTCGATGGCGACATCAAACGCGTCAACATGCCGGCGCTGACTCACAAAGATGTCAATAGCATGGTGTACGACATCATGAATGACAAGCAGCGGAAGGACTACGAAGAATTCCTGGAAACCGACTTCTCGTTTGAAATTCCGAAGCTCGCCCGTTTTCGCGTCAATGCCTTCAACCAGAACCGCGGTTCAGCTGCGGTCTTCAGAACCATTCCCTCCGAAATCCTGTCGCTCGATGATCTGGGCGCGCCGCCTATTTTCAAGGATGTGTCGATGCATCCGCGCGGCCTCGTTCTCGTAACCGGGCCCACCGGTTCCGGCAAGTCGACAACCCTGGCGGCGATGGTCGATTACATCAACGACAACAAGCCAGATCACATCCTCACGATCGAGGATCCGATTGAATTCGTTCACGAATGCAAAAAGTCGCTCATCAATCAGCGCGAAGTACATCGTGACACGCTCGGATTCAACGAGGCGCTTCGTTCGGCATTGCGGGAAGACCCGGACGTGATCCTGGTTGGCGAGCTACGTGACCTTGAGACGATTCGTCTGGCGCTGACCGCGGCAGAAACCGGCCACCTCGTATTTGGGACGCTGCACACCAGTTCGGCGGCAAAAACAGTCGACCGCATCGTCGACGTGTTTCCGGCGGCTGAAAAGGAAATGGTCCGGGCGATGCTATCGGAGTCGCTGCGAGCGGTTATCTCGCAGACTCTGTTGAAAAAGATCGGTGGCGGACGAATTGCGGCGCACGAGATCATGATTGGCACGCCGGCGATCAGGAACCTGATTCGCGAAGGCAAGATTGCCCAGATGTATTCCGCGATTCAGACCGGGCAGGGTTCGGGAATGTATACGCTCGACCAGAATTTGTCCGAACTGTTGGCCAAGGGCCTGATCAACAAGGAAGAGGCCAGGTACCGCGCGGTCAACAAAGACAATTTCTAGAGCGTCAAAGTCTTCAGGACGTCCTCACAGGAGAATCGGTACATGGAACGTGAACAGGCAGTTCGACTGATGCAAAACCTGCTAAAGAAAATGGTTGAAAAGGAAGGCTCAGACCTGTTCATCACTTGCGGTTTTCCTCCTGCAATTAAAGTTGACGGCACGATTCATAAGGCTACCGATGAGCCTTTGTTGGCTGATCAGTCGGCGATGATGGTTCGCTCCATCATGAACGATAAACAGGTCAAGGAATTCGACGGCACCAAGGAATGTAACTTTGCCATCGCACCGCAAGGTATCGGCCGCTTCCGCGTCAGCGCATTCATACAACAGGGCATGGTAGGCGCCGTGCTGCGTACGATTAAGTGCGAGATTCCAACCCTGGGAGGCTTGGATTTGCCGCCGATTCTCAAGGACGTTGTCATGAACAAGCACGGTCTTGTGATCGTGGTCGGCGGCACGGGTTCTGGTAAATCGACGACACTCGCAGCGATGATCGGGCATCGGAATGAAAACTCGAAGGGTCACATTATTTCGATCGAGGATCCGGTGGAATTCGTTCATCCGCATCGAGGTTGCGTGATTACACAACGTGAAGTTGGCGTGGATACCGAAACCTGGCATGCGGCATTGAAAAACACGCTGCGTCAGGCGCCGGACGTCATTCTGATCGGCGAGATCCGTGACCGCGAAACCATGGAATATGGCATCCAGTTTTCTGAAACCGGTCACCTTTGTCTCGCGACGCTGCACGCCAACAGCGCTAACCAGGCACTCGATCGCATCATCAACTTCTTCCCCGAGGAACGTCGGACGCAGTTGCTGATGGATCTGTCACTCAATACCAAGGCGTTCGTTTCGCAACGCCTCATTCCGCGGGAATCGGGCGTCGGCCGCGTAGTCGCCATGGAAATCATGCTGAATTCGCCACTCATCGCCGACCTGATATTCAAAGGCGAGGTCGGGCAGATCAAGGAGATCATGGCCAAGTCCACGCGTCTCGGCATGCAGACCTTTGATCAGGCGATTTTCGCACTGTACGAAGATGCTGTCATATCTTATGAAGAAGCAATGCGTAATGCTGACTCGAAGAACGAACTCAGGTTGCGTATCAAGCTTGAAAGCAAGCGCGAGTCTTCGATTACAGATCAGCAGTCGGAAAGCCTGAAGATTCTGGAAGAGGATTCTGCTCAGTCATTCTGAGCTGTTCAGAGGGATTGTATAGCGCATGAATGTCAAGCCGCTGTTTAAGCTGATGGTCGAAAAAAAGGCGTCTGACCTTTTTTTCGCGCCGTTTGCTCCGGCTAAAATCAAAATCGACGGCAAGATAATGCCGGTGAATAAACTCGAAATGACGCCAAAAATGGTCAAACAGGCGGCAATCGAGTTGATGGATGACGAACTGCTCGAGACGTTCACGCGCGAACTCGAAGTCGACTTTGCAATTTCGGAACCGGGCCTGGGCCGTTTCCGTGTCAACGTTTTTCATCAACGCGGCAACGTCGCTATGGTTCTGCGGTACATCACCGCAGAATTGCCGACGCTCGATGAACTCGGTATGCCCGAGCAGATGAAAGAGCTGGTCATGCTTCGCCGCGGGCTGATCCTGATGGTGGGCGCAACCGGCAGCGGCAAGTCGACGACGCTTGCAGCGATGATCAATTATCGCAATGAAAATACCTCGTCGCACATCATTACGATCGAGGACCCGATTGAATTCCTGCACCCGAACAAGCAGTCAATCGTTAATCAGCGCGAGATCGGCATCGATACGAAATCGTATGCGCGGGCACTGAAAAGCGCGATGCGCGGCGCACCAGACGTGCTGCAGATTGGTGAGGTCCGAGATCGCGAATCGATGCAGTCAGCCATCGACATGGCAGGTACCGGTCATCTCGTTCTCGGCACCTTGCATGCGAACAACGCCCCAGAAACGCTCGATCGCATCATCAACATGTTCCCTGTGCAACAGCATGCACAGATCTTCATGGACCTGGGACACTACCTCCGTGCGATCCTTTCACAGAGGCTCGTACGGTCGCGCACCGGCAAACGCGTCGCCGCTGTCGAACTGATGCTCAACACGCCGCACATCAAGGATCTGATCCTGAAGGGTGACATCACCGCGGTGAAGGAAGCCTTGAAGGACAGTTCTGAAAAAGGCATGCAAAACTTCGACGAGGCGTTGCTCGCGCTATACAAGGATGGCACGATTACGCTCGAAGAAGCGATGTCGCAGGCGGATAGTCGCTCCAACCTCGAGGCCAAAGTCAACTTCGGGGGCTAAAGACAAGGAAGCGCGGCTAAAGCCGCTCCCACAATCTTCCTATTGGCACTGCGGGAGCGGCTTTAGCCGCGAATGGGCAAGGATTCGCGCCAAAATAAAGCCACTCCCAAAGTGCCTAATTTGGCTGAATAACGCCCCGGCCCGGGGTCCAGGGCACGCCTGCTGCATCGAGTTCGCGCAGGAATGCCTGGTACTCTTCTTCGATCAAAGCGGTCAACATCGGTGCGATTTCCGCATAGGCATCCCCTGCTATCGAAAACGATTCTCGTTGTGTCTGGGTCGGGCCGTAGGCGTTTCCGTTGGGATCGTAGGAGGCGTATCGCAGGCGATCACGCACTGGCATCAGACCGGGGTCGCTGAAGCCACCACGAGTTTCGTTGCCTCTCAGGCGATCACGAACCTGGTTAATGCGTTGCTGAAGCGAATTTGCCTGGGCATACAAGGCCATGTCGGCGGTCGAATTTTGCAACGTCTCTTTTATCGCATCCAGCTGTGTCAGTACTTCATCGATTGAGCTTAAGGTGCCGCTCACAGCTCGCTGCATTTCATCGACCTGTCGCGAAAACGCGATGCGCTGTTCCTGGGAAGATCCAGGCAGCGTTGGTTCGCGGATGGAAACCACCTCAAATTGTTCACTTTGTCCGAGGTCCGTCAATTCACCGTCGATACGCTGATACATCGCCACCTGGTAAGTCCCCGGCGCCACGAGCACGCCAGTCGGGTTCGCAAACTCGTTTCGTTCCTCCTCCGGTGTCCAGGGATCAACGGGGGGATACCGGAGGTCCCAGGCGACGCGATGAAAGCCGGCCTCGACCGGACCTTCGATATGGCGGATGACATTACCGTCAGTATCAAAAACCGTGAACACAATGGCAGGCGTGTCCTCGCGCTGTTCCTCATCGACTCGATCCCAGTTCGGAAATTCAACGTCCTCACTCTGCTCGATCTGTTCCTTTTCGTCCTCCTGTCGCTGTTCCTTGAGACTACGCAGTTGCTCAGGCAGGTAGTAAGTGAATGTCGCTCCGAACGGAGGGTTTTGGGCAACGTAGTAGCTATGGCCCTGGCTGTCGACACAACCGGTGCGTGCGCATGACAGCGGCCGTCTCTGTAGGTACCAGTGCACACGGCGCACCGGAAACAGCACGCTGTCGTTCTGCAACATTTTGGCGGTGACGCTGCGCAGTGGCGAATAGTCATCGAGAATGTAGAAGCTGCGCCCGAACGTTGCACCGACCAGGTCATTCTCACGCGTCTGTATGACGAGATCGCGAAACGCGATCGTTGGCGCGCCACCCGACAGTTTGGTCCACAGGCGTCCGCCGTCGACCGTAAAGAAAACTCCGGTCTCGGCGCCTACGAAAAGAAGATCGGGATTGACGTGATCCTGCACGACTCGCCACAGGACGTCTCGCTCCGGCAAATTCGCGGAAATACTGCGCCAGCTGCGACCACGATTCTCACTCTTTAACAGGTATGGAGAGTAATCACCGCTCTTGTGATCATCGACGACGATATACACGGTATCGGCGTCGTGCAGGTCCGCCTTGATATCATTGACGAAGAAATTGTCCGGAACGCCCGGCAGGCTATCGACGCGCCGCCAGTTGGCGCCGCCGTCCTCGCTGATCTGTACAAGGCCGTCGTCGGTGCCTGCATACAGCAGTCCGGCGACGAGCGGAGATTCAGACAAGGAGGTAATGGTGTTGTACTGCGACATCGCCGATAGATCCCAGATGGCATCAAAACTCCAGCGGCGGCCCATGAGCGGCTGCCGGGTGCGTTCCTGGTTTCGTGTCAGGTCACCGCTGATGGCTTGCCAGGAGTCGCCGCGGTTGTCGCTTCGCCACACGCGATGCGTTGCGTGATACAGCCGCTCCGCATTGTGCGGGCTGATCAGGATCGGCGCATCCCAGTTGACGCGCTCGGCCTCTTCGTCAGCGGCCGGCAGCGGTTTGATGTAAACACTTTCGCCGGTGCTGTGGTCGTAGCGGGTCAGGTTGCCTTGCTGCCAATTTGCATAGATGATGTTGGGATTTGTTGGGTCAGCCGCCGACTGGTGACCATCCGCACCCAGGGTCAGGTACCAATCTTCGTTGCGAATGCCAATCACGTTGTTGGTGCGCGATGGCCCGCCAAAGCTGCTGTTGTCCTGCGTACCGCCAAAGACATTGTAAAACGGTTCGTCGTAGTCCACGGAGACCTTGTAGAACTGCGTAACCGGCATGTTCGCGATGAAACGCCAGGTCTCGCCGAGGTCAAGGCTCTCGTACACGCCACCGTCGTTTCCCACCAGCAAGTAGTCTTCGTCGGTTGGATGAAATGCCATCGCATGATGATCAACATGCTTCTTGTCGGAGTTGGTCCTGACGAAATCCTTGCCACCGTTCTCCGTGACGTGCATGTGCTGGTCCATCTGGTAGACACGATCAAACTTGTGCGGGCTCGCGAATATTTCCTGGTAATAGTGTGGTCCGGTGCCGCCCGAGATGTAATCGTTCTGTTTCTCCCAGGATTCGCCACCGTCTTGTGAGCGGTAGAAGCCGCCCTCGCGATGTGCGAGCTCAATCGTTGCATAAACAACATCCGGATTCTGTGGCGAAATGGCGAAACCGATCTTGCCTTTGTCTTCGGTTGGCAGCCCTTCCGTCAGTTCGCGCCAGGTTTCGCCGCCGTCCGTCGATTTGTGAATGCCGGAGCCGGGACCGCCGTCCAGCAACACCGCAACATTTCTGAAGCGCTGCCAGGAAACCGCGTAAACAACGTCGGGATTGCGTGGGTCAAGGTGTACCTCGGAAACGCCCGTGTATTGATCATCGATATCGGTATTGCCGAGACCATCGCCAAGAATCTTGTTCCAGCTCTGACCGCCGTTTGTCGACTTGTAGAGACCACGCTCACCGCCGCCGGACCAGAGTGGCCCCTGCGACGCGACGTAAACTGTGTTGGAGTCGCGCGGGTCAACCCGGATCATGCCGATATGTTCTGATGCGGTGAGACCCATGTTTTCCCAGGTTATACCGCCATCTCGACTGCGATACACGCCCGCACCATAGCCAACATGCCGGCCACTGACGTTTTCGCCGGTGCCTACCCAAATGGTGCCGGGGTTATGCGGGTCAAGGGTAATGCAACCAATCGAATAGGTATCCTCGTCATCGAATACCGGCGCCCATGTCGTGCCGCCGTTTTCAGTCTTCCAGACGCCACCACTGCCCACACCGACGTACCAGGTGCTGGGATTGGTCGGATCGATCGCAATATCGGCAATGCGCCCGGACATAAGCGCAGGTCCAATGCTGCGAAATTCCAGTCCGGCAAACGTTGTCTCATTAAACCCGGGTTCCGGTGCTTCCTCGTTTTGGGCCAGCACCAGCAACGGCATCAAAAGCACGAACGGGACGGTTCGAATGATTCGATTCATGATTTCCCCACCGATGTTTTTTTGTTGAGTCGATTACTGACTGAAACTATAGCAAATCAGCGCGCCGTCGATCTGCCGGACACGGATCACACTGAGCCGGCGTTACAATGGGGCTTTGCTTAAAGAAGCAGATAAGTTCGATTTTGTTTCCGAAGCGAAAAATGAGATCCGGTTGAGGTCGCGACCCAAAGAAAAATAAAAAAGATCTCCAGCTTGGCGCGCCTCAAACAGATCAGGAGTGTTTCGATGAAACCTGCGGACTGGAAAGCATCGCGGAGCTAATTGGGATCGCCGCAATTGTGGCTTCTGGCCGACTGGAGTCTGTCGCTCCGCCGTGCCTCTTGCCGACTTAGAGACTGCTCGCCTGCCGATACAAGTCATACAGGACCCTCTGCGGAGGGATTCTCTGAATGCGAATCATTTGCGATAAGAGAATCGGCTGTTCCTGGCGGAGAAGGATCTCGGGAAAGTCGGGTCGGCTCAGGACTGTTTGATTGAAGGAATAAACCCAACCAGTTCCCTTCATAGACTAATTCTACCAGAATGTTATGATGACATGTCATCACGTCACCTCGTTGGAGAGTACCTGTGGCTAACGCACTCAGGCTAAAACAATTACGCAGCGCCAAGAAACGGCAACGAGATCGTGACCGGGCTGATGGGTTCAACCTTTACCAGATCAAGCTGCCAAACCGGCTTGCCGGGAAGTTAAAAGCGGGAATGAAAGACGAGGCCTTCGTGGTCAAGCTGTCTGATTTCGTGGATAAGGAGATTGTCGATGTCCGGGATTATCCAACACTCAAGCTGCTGTGCTGGAATCGAAGCCAATCATTCGTTACCAGGGAAAAGGCGTTTCAGGTCTATGAGGGAAACTGGCGCCATGTAGATGAAAGCAAAATGGATCAGGGAGAACTCGATCTACTGGCGGCTTTGAAAAACGAGTTTGGCCAGGGGGTGATAAATGCCTGAATTCAAGCGCCCTCGCCACGAATTGGTCAATGTGGTACTCAACTCCCTGAACAGTGAATTCCTGTCAGAGTGCATGTGTTACTTCGGCGGCGGCACACGTATTGTGCTGGAACTCGATGAATATCGTGAATCACTTGATATCGATTTCCTGTGCGCTGACAAGAAGGGATACCGCGCGTTACGGTCAACCATAAGCCATAATTCTCTCGGCGACATATGTTCCGGGAACATTCGACTGTTGAGAGAAGTACGCGCCGATATGTATGGCATCAGAACTTTTTTCGAGGTTGACGACAAACCCATAAAATTTGAAATCATCTTTGAAGGGCGCATACCACTTGAAGGAGAATCGATTCAGGACATACCGGTTGAATCACTCAATCATGTGAGCTGCATTGCCGAAAAGCTACTGGCGAACGCTGACAGGTTTCGAGACACATCAACCAACTCACGGGATATCGTCGATCTGGCCTTTATGACGGCAAGCTGGTCAATAGACGATTTAACGGAAGGTTGGTTCCGTGCCGAAGAAGCTTACGGCGATGCAGCCAAGACAGGACTGCTGTTTGCATTGGATAAGATGGAACAATCAAAGGTTCGAAAGTCTTGCATTCGGAACCTCACGCTTGCGAACCCACGAAAACTTGATCGAGGATTGACACTGCTTAGACAGTTTCGTGAATCCAACAATATGATGTAGAAAGTGCAGGACCCCGGCGTAGTGTTTTCGGCGAGGTTCTATCCCGCCCGGTCTGTCCAACTACCGTTGACGGCGCATTCAGCGGAATCTATCCCCCACATTCAGCCGTTGCGATAAATGTAGCTATAGGCATTGA
>Ga0209987_10000253_pt1 | contig 26843 bp, 16 predicted proteins | sample N074metaG_FD_182134 | JGI IMG/M metagenome (GOLD analysis project Ga0209987, IMG submission 182134) | Deep subsurface microbial communities from Kermadec Trench to uncover new lineages of life (NeLLi) - N074 metaG (SPAdes) (version 2) | ecosystem: Environmental > Aquatic > Marine > Ocean trench...
GGATTATCGGTCATCTGGCTTGCCGCAGATTTTTCGACCACGCCGACCGCATCCATGATGCCATCGAAATGCAACCAGCTCAGGAAAGTTCCCTGCGCCTTGGTGTAACCGACTTGCGGCATATTCTCTTTGATGAAATCCTCGACAAAAGTGTGATTGTCGTCAAGATATGGCAGCAGTTGATCGAGCCAGTCTGCACCCTGTTGGTAGGCCGCTGTATTGGCAACGATACCGAGTGTGTTGATGCCGGCATTGTGGTTCTTCTTGACGCGTTCCAGCATCACCGGGTTGGTTGAATACCAATAGGCGTTCTTGGATGCTGGCATGCTGAACGTCTTGGTAATCGCTTTGAATGACAGGCTGTTATTGACAATCGCTTTATCGGGCAGGCTCGAAAATGGCGTGTACCTCTTGCCGTCACCACGTACGAAGTCCGCGTGTATCTCATCCGCTAATACGACGACCTGGTGTTTCAGGCAAAGTTCGCCAATGCGCAGGAGTTCTTCTTCCGTCCAGACGTTGCCGGTCGGATTCTGCGGATTGCACAGCAGAATTGATTGCGTATCCGGTGTCATGCGGGCTTCGAGGTCATCCCAGTCAATCGTATAACGACCGTTCTCGAAGATCATTTCGCTTTCGTTCTTAAGGGTTCGTGAATGCCTCAGGTCTGAATAAAAGCCGTTGTACGTCGGCGTCATCAGCAGCACCTTGCTGCCCGGTGGTGAGAATGTTTTCAGGGTGGCGATCAAACCGGGGTGTACGCCAGTGGCAATTACGATTGATTCCGGGTCAACTTCGACGCCATGCCGCTCGCTGTTCCACTCAGCAATCACTTCACGGTAATTCGCATAGCCCTCAGCACTCAAATAACCCCAATTCTCATGCTTCAAGCGCTCCGCCATTGCTTCACCAATGCAAGGCGCGGCACGGAAATCCATATCGGCGATTCCCATGCCGATCTTAAATTTGTCACCGAAATTCGTAATCTGACTGTCCCATTTGACAGAGTCAGACCCAATTCGGTTGTAGGGCGTATCGAAATCGTACCTGTCACCGATCATGCCGGGTTTGTCTGCAGCCGCAGCGATCGTGCTGCCTGTGCCAACCGCGCCAGCGAGTGCCGTCATGCTCACACCCTTGATAAATGCTCTGCGGTTGAGTCCGTTCATCTTTGACATTCTTCTATCCCCCCAAATTCTTCGGAACGTTTACTATCAATTTTGAGTGCCTCAAATCGACACCCTAATAATAATTCTGAATATGCCTGACAGCTTCTGTTGAAGCAGGCACAGCATAGTCTTATTGACGGTACGGGGCAAAGCGCGTTGCGCATTGCGTAATCATCAAATCAAGGCCAAGCCATTTCAACAGAAACAAATAACGCCTCATTTTCGCTTGGCAATTGTAATCTCGTTCAACGCTCCATTCTCGTAATCCAGCGCTGATTCTCCCGCGGGATAGCGGTTGAGTGAAAGAATGTAGGCCAGGATATCAACGTAATCCTTTTCAGGCAGCGAACCCGGATCGCTCTCCGGCATGGAGGCACTCATGACGGCGAATAAAACGCTAAGTGGTTGTCCGTTCCAGGCTTTAAGAACCGGTCGAAAATATTTCTTGTCGTGACAGGCGATGCAATTGTCTTTATAGAGTTTCTGGCCGATTTTTGCCTGATCTTTTGAATAAATCTTGTCGTTTATTGTGTGCGGTTCCGTCCAGGCAGTCACCGCGAAACACAATCCCGCCACGATAGTTAGAGATCGAAAAAGGACACTTGATGTCACTAAATGAAACCCCCGATTGTGTACATGGTGGAGCTTATGTCATGTGGTTATAAATAGACCGGCTCGCCGCAACGTGGTTCAGTCGGATACCGGCCGGCGTTCAATTCGCTCCGGCCGCTACCCGTTTGAATTACTCTTCTTCGTATAGCGCCATGGCAGTCAGCTTCGATCCGGTCAGGAGCATGATGTACTGCCTGCCTTCATGCATATAGGTCATCATGCCGTAGCGACTTTGTGCCGGAACTTCAACCCTGCCGAGCTGTGCACCCGTCGCTTTGTCAACGGCATACAGGAACGGTGTTCCATCACTGCCATTTCCAGCGTAGATCAACATTGTCGCGGTGACCGTCATCGGTGCAACAGGAACCCCGTAACCCGTGTTTGGAATGTCCATCCCTTGCAGGTCCGGATGATTCAATACCCTGTCGGGTGTTTCGCCGACCGGAATCCACCACAGATGATCACCGGTGTTCATGTCAATTGCCGTTATGCGACTGTAGGGAGGCTTGAACATATTCAGTCCGTCGGGACCCTGTACCTGCCCATAGCCCGGTATGACCACATAATCCGATACAGTTGTGCCGGTCGGTGCTTCAAGCAGTCCATCTCGTATTTCGCCCGGCGCCAGAATTCTGTACGAGCAATTCTTGCGTGATGTGACATACAGAATGCCAGTCGTCGGGTCAGCGGCCGCGGGTCCGTCAATATTGACCCCGCCGATGTCACCCGGGCACAAAAGGCCTGCTTTTTTGCCCTTGGCATTTTTCTGATGTAACGGCGGATTGAAGAGCGGCCCGTATTCATATTCTTCGAGAATTTCCAGCATTCTCGCGCGCAACTCGGGCGTAAAGTCGATCAACTCATCGACTAACAAACCCTGGTTGTCGTACGGCGCGGGGCGGGTAGGGAACGGTTGTGTCTCTGACAGTTTTTCGCCAGGCACCGGTGAAGCGGGGACAGGCCGTTCTTCAATCGGCCATATCGGTTCACCTGTCACGCGATTGAAGGTGTAGGCAAATGACTGCTTGGTCACCTGGACCACGATTGGCACGGTTTCACCGTTTATTTCAACATCGAGCAGTACCGGCGCGGTGGGCGTGTCGAAATTCCAAATGTCGTGATGCACCATCTGGAAATGCCAGATTCGCTTACCGGTCTTGACGTCGAGAGCGATCAGGCTGGTGCTGAACAAATTGTCCCCTGGCCGAAAACCACCGTAGAAATCCAGGGTCGCGCCATTGGTCGGAATGTAGACAATGCCACGCTCCTGGTCGGCCGACAGCGGCGCCCAGGAGGAGATATCGCCGGTCCATTCCCAGGCATCGTTTTCCCAGGTCTCGTGACCGTATTCACCTGGCTTTGGCAGCACATTGAACTTCCAGAGAAACTCGCCGGTTTTCTTGTCATAACCAAGAATGTCACCGGGTATGTTTTCAATACGAGACTGGTTGTAACCCTGCTCCGCTGAGTTACCGATCACGATGACATCGCCGACAACGATGGGCGGCGAAGAAGAAGTGATGTAACCCGTTTCGAGCGCGATACCGTCATAGGCATTGTATTCGTGGCCGAGGTCGGCAACCAGATCGACGACGCCGGTATCAGGAAATCCTTCAACAGGTACTTTCTTGCCAAAACCCTCCAGTGGCTTGCCTGTTTTCGCATCCAGTGCGGTAAGGAAAAACGCCGGTGAAATTATGTAGATGACACCACGCCCATCGACTTCGCTATAAGCGATTCCCTTGCCGTAGTCTTTGCGCATTGAATAGTCCCAGCGCGCCGTATTGGGTTCGCGATAGGTCCAGATGGTCTCGCCGCTGGCCGGATCGATCGCGATAACGTGGCGGCGCGGTCCCGCTACCGTATACAGGATGCCGTCGATATAACTGGGAGTTGATCGCCCGCTCGCTGCATTGAAGCTGGCGCCATCCCATACCCAGGCTTCCTCAATGGTTTCGAAATTTTCTGCGTTGATCTGGTCAACGTTTGAATAACGTGTGTGATGAGAGTCTCCGCCGAGGAAATGCCACTCGCCGTTCTCAGTGCCCGGGCTGTCCTGTGCAACCGCCATAGGAGCGATCCCCAAAAGGCTGCACGCACACACCAACTTAACGAAATGCTGGGCGGCGCCCGACGTTTTGCCAGAATTATTCATTGCTTTCCCCCAACGGTCCTCGGGTAATGGCGACCATTCGTGGTGGTCCGTAAGTCACGCGAGCCGCTAATCAAACGGAATGTCTTTTCGATAGATTGAGCAGGAAGGATACCCTATGCCCCACGGCAGGGAAACCAGTCCGATGAAACCGGCGGGAGCTCTAACTAATTGTTTTTACAGCGATGTATTGATTCAATCGCGAGGAACGCAACGGTCAGTTTGCGGCCGGACCATTCACGAGTGCGTCTTTAGTTAATGACACAACCAGGTCGACTTCTTCTGAGGTCATCAGGAAGGTCGGTGTGTAACGCAGAGAATTCGTGCCGCCGTGGATGACGCCCAGACCCGCCTTGCGCAAAAATTCCTCGGTGCTGCCAGCGCCGTAACAATGGTAGCGCTTGTTGAGTTCACAGCTGAGTAGCAAGCCGGTGCCCTGCACTTTGATTATCGCATCGCCCAGTTCATCCGCAAGGGCGTTCAATTTGCTGACGAATTCGTCGCCACGAGCACAAATATTCTGCCGCACCTCCGGCGTGAAATTGTCCAGCACGGCAACGGCTATATCGAGCGCGCGCGGATTACTGGTCATCGTGTTGCCATAAATGCCATTACGATACAGGTGTGCGGCATGGCCGGACATTGCCAGCACGGACAAAGGATACTGGCCGGCATTCAGCGCTTTCGAGTAGGTTTCCATGTCAGGTGCCGGCAAATCCCGGAAACCGGGGTAATCAACGATCGACAGTACGCCGTATGTTCGCAATCCGGCTTGTATGGAGTCGATCAGCAGCAGCGTGCCGTGTTCAGCGGTCAGCTCACGCGCTTTGGCATAGAACTCCGGGGTAATGGCCATGCCCGGATCGCCTTCGCCCATCACGGGTTCCATGAAGAAGGCTTCTATGAAAAACCCCTGCTGCGCAGCTTGCTCATAAATCACGACTAGCTCGCCTAAGTCATTGGGTTCGACTGTCAGCAGGTAGCCGTGGTCTGCAAACGAAAGAAGATGTTTTCGATAACTGCCAATTGAAGAATCGGAAAATTTGGCGGGTCGGTCGGTCCTGCCGTGAAAGCTTCCTTTAAGGGTAAGCCCGTGTACGGGTTGCCCTTCAAACCGGCCACCTGGCGCGGTCATTTCTTTCGCGTTGACATCCGCAAGCCGGGCAGCGATCGAGACCGATTCGGAGCCACTGTTCAGGCATAAAAAATGTGAGAACGGCGAACCACCTTCTCTCGTGTGTCCAATTTCTGCCTCCAGATGTTCGATGAATATCATCTGGGTTGCAGTCGGCGTCATGATGTTTGCCATGACGTGCGGCTGGTTCATTGCGTCGAGCACTACATCGGGAGCGTGGCCAAGACCGAGCATGCCGTAGCCGCCGCAGTCGTATATGACAGCTCCTTTGAGCGTGACAATCCACGGGCCTTTAGCGCCTGCGGCGAGGTAGGGGTTAACGGCATCCACGGCATAAAAATTGACGATGCCACGCTGCACTGCCGTCACTTGTTCCGCTTCATCCAGCGCCAAAAGTTCGGGGCGTGTCTTGCGCAATTCTTCAAAATGCGCGAAGGCCTCCTGGATCGCGGTGCTGAGATCGCTGCCGGTCTCGAGAAAACGAGCAATAACATCGTCACCAAGCCCTGTTGTCTGGACTGCGCCACCGTGTGTTCGCATATCTCGCAGTCGGGCGAAATGAATGCTTGAGTCAACGATGTTTGCGGGCTGTGCCATGCGAGTTCTCCGGGCTAATCAGGCCATTCGATCATTGTAGCAAAGGAAAATCACGAATAACCGCAACAATTTCACGATATGTAATGAACTACAGAAGGCCTTGCAGAGAATCCAGGCGTTTATCGTTCGCCATCGACCCCTTGAGTTTTTTGCCCGTAGCAAAGCAGCGGTGGCACGACACAGACCATATATGGCGCCAAAGGGAAGGGTCTTTCTGAGACCCATGTCGTTGTCCTGTGCGTGTCTCTCGATATGCTTGGGTGTGGGCTACAGATATTCGTCATGACCAACAATAACGTTTTAAAACAAAGAGTTAACTAAAGTGTATTTGATCGCAAACCACTCATCTATTCGAGCCGGACTGCTGCTCGGCGCATTTGCCCTGATATTGTCCGGCTGCTCCCTGCTGTTGCCATCTCCTGACGCCCAGGATCCCATCATCGAACCACAGTTGCCGCCGTCGCCGGTCATCGTGCCAACTGCTGACGAATCGGTCGCCGACCCGGCACCCCGGCCTGTCGTTGTTGAGCCGGTTCAGCCCGACCCCGTCGTACTGAAAGTGGCCATCGTGCTCAGTGGCCGGGTACCCGCCTATGAAAACGTCGCGCTCGAACTGGGCGGACTGCTTGAAGATTTCGATATTTATGACCTCTCTGACAGAAGCCTTACGCAAAAGGACGCATTCGATGCGATTCAACAAAGTGGCGCTTCCGTTGTCGTCGCTGTAGGGCTGCGTGCCGCGAAGTTTGCCCGGGCAGTTACCGACATTCCCGTTATATTTTCGCAGGTATTCAATGTCAGCGGAAACGAACTCGACGGTGAAAATGTCAGAGGCGTCGCAGCCATTCCGCCACTTTCCATGCAACTGGAAGCCTGGCGACAATTGAACCCGGAATTGAGGAGCATTGGCGCGATCTTGGGAGAAGGACACGATTCCCTGATTGAAGAAGCGATTCACGCGACGGACGCCAACGACTTGCATATGCACTACCGCATCGCAAAATCCGATCGAGAAACGCTCTATCACTTCACACGGCTCGCGCCCGTCATCGACGGATTTTGGCTGTTTCCGGACAATCGAATTCTGAGTGCAACGGTATTGAGACAAATGATGGAATACGCGGGTCACCATGGAATACAGGTTGCCGTCTTCAACGACTCACTGTTGTCGCTCGGCGCAGCAATTAGCACGACCTCTATCCATGCAGACGTCGCCAAAAGTATTTTGTCGATTATCACAAGTGCAGTCGCCGGAGAACTGGAATCTGTTCCCGGCATAACACCGTTATCCGAAATTAGTGTTCGAACAAATGCGCCGGTCGTTTCTCAGGTTGCACTGGAAGAGGGCGAGAAGAAGCAGGAAAGTCGTTGAAGACCTGGATTTCATCTGTTCTTGGTCGTTCGACATTGCGAAATGACTTGCGGCGTTTGATGAGCTTTCGCGGCCAGCGGGTTCTGGTCCACGAAATACTGTCTCTGCAAATTCTGATTACGGCAGTAATTGGTGCGCTGGCAATTGCCGCCCTTTACTGGGGTGGTCAGTGGGTACTGCAAAAAAATTACAGTCGCTGGGCGATGCAGTGGACCGAAGAGTTGCACGAGTTGGGCGCGCCGCTGTATCTGCCATACGATGAAGAGGTGACACTGCGGCTCGAAAACTACATCGACAAATACCCGGAAATTAACGAAGTATCGTTTTTTCGATTAGATGGATCTCGTTTGACCACCGTTTCCAATGGCAATAGCAATGAGCCACTCAGCAATGCTCCCATGTCGGAAGAGCTTCTTACCAGCGTATCCGCGTTGGTCGGTGCCGACGCTCCCTATCGCATGTTCAACAGTTTGCTCGACGTTCAGGCCTTCGAAATCTATGCGCCAATCTGGACAGCTTCCATCGCAAATGACGGCCTGTTCGATTTTGACCCGCTGGCAGACGAAGTCGAAGGATCACTGGAGCTTGTGGGTTTCGTTGGCCTTGGACTGAACTTCGCCGAGTTTCACAACAATCTGCTGAAGAATATTCACGTTGCGATCCTGGTATTACTGGTCCTCTTGGTGGTGTCGGGGTTTCTCGGCCGCATGTCTTTGCGGAGAGCATTGCGTGCCATTTCCGATTTGCAACACCCGATTGCAGAACTCGCGAAGGGTAACCTGTCGGTCGAGTTCAAACCTGCAGCACACCGGGAAATATCGGAAATCGTCGAAGCATTGGAGTCAACCGCTATGGCGCTCGGTGAGCGGGATGCAAAGTTGTTGCACCTCGCAAATCATGATTCATTGACGGGCTTGTACAACCGTCGCCGCTTCGTTGAGGAACTCGAGCCGGAACTTACGGCGACATCACGCTTGCGAGCACGAGGGGCTTTGTTCTTCATTGATTTGGATCAGTTCAAATACGTCAACGACGCTTGCGGGCATCCGGCAGGTGATCGTCTGATCAAGAAAGTGGCGGATTGCCTGGTGAAAACGGTCGGCAAGCAAGGCGTCGTAGCCCGATTTGGTGGCGATGAGTTTGCAATTCTCACGCGTAATGTCAACAAGAGGGAAGCCCGCGATCTCGCCAACAAGATTCTGGAAGACATGCGGCAGCTTTCACACGTCGAAGACGAAACCGTGTTCCACATTCACTGCAGTATCGGCATCACGATGATTAAGGCCGGTCAGTCGACACAAGATGATGTTATTGCCCAGGCTGACATTGCGTGCCGTGAAGCCAAGAAGAGGGGCCGCAATCGAGCGGAGTTCTATCGTGTGTCCAAACGAGAGACGGAGCAAATGGCAGCTGACGTAGGCTGGATGCGAAGACTTCGAGAGGCAATCGATGAAAGTACGTTCCTGTTGCGTTACCAACCGATCGTGCACATTGCCAGCGGTGAAACGTCACATCACGAAGTGCTTGTACGTCTCAAGCTGGAGAACGGGCAGATCGTCAGTCCTGACATGTTTCTTCCGGCCGCAATACGTTTTGGTCTGATGGCAGAGATCGATGCGTGGATGATTGAGCACGCCATTGAGGCATATGCTGAGCACAGTGCAAATAACGACACGCTCCGCTTCGCAATTAATCTTTCGTCGAACGCATTCGAGACAAAGAATCTTGCTACCTATGTCGACGCACAATTGAAAAAGCATGGAGTCGCACCGGAAAAAATCATGTTCGAGATCACAGAAAACCTGGCTGTGCGGCATTTATCTCATGTGGAAAAACAAATCACTGCACTGCGCAAAATGGGATGTGAGGTTGCCCTGGACGATTTCGGCAAAGGATATAGTTCCCTTGGGTATCTTCAGCAATTGTCTGTCGACTATATAAAAATCGACGGTTCGTTCATTCGCAATCTCACCACGAATACCGTTGATCAGAAAATGGTTCGCCTGATTGCAGAAATTGGCCGCGAGGCAGGAATGAAGACGATTGCAGAATACGTCCAGAGTGGCCCGGCATTTTCTCTTCTCGCAGAACTGGGCGTCGATTATGCACAGGGTTATTACGTCGGCAAGCCGGCGGCGACACCCAGGAACAGGACGTTGCCGGTCTTGCTGGCCAGTAAACGTCGAAAAAATCGCCTCATGGGAAAATCAGGCACCGCCAAAAAGCGCGTTAACAATGATGCATAGCCCGGGCTAGGAGTCTCTGATTTATTCTGGCTGCAAGATACGAATCCATGATCTGATCAGAGAACCCTAGTTTGCAGTCGAATTGTTGAGCGACCAATCGTAATCTGAGAACTCGATCGAGTAGTCTCTTGCGGCGGTAATATCGCCCGTCATGGCGACCGGTGCCACACTGATCAGGTATTCCACCAGCCCGCCCTCGGAGGGTAATCCCTGACGTCGCAGGTCATTAACGAAATCTTTCTCATACCATTTGAATATGTCAGAAAGAATAATGCGCTTGTTTTTGTGATCGATCGCTACATTCTTCGGGTCATTGATGAATTCGAATGTGGCCTGAACGAGGAACGGCTCAAGGTCATTTCCGCTGGGAAGCTCGGGGCGCAGCACCGGGCAGCTTTCGCTGGCGCAGTTCAATACGAAATGAATTCGTGGATCGCGAAAGGTCGGCCTGATAACCTTATTCTCCACGGTGTACAAACTCTTCGCCTCTGTGCCAAATAAAAATCGCTCTCGCCAAAAGAATCCGAATCCTGTAACGACCTCCAAAGGCGCCTTAATGTGCGTAACACTTTTCAGTGGCCAGTGCTTCAGTACGTTATACACAACGTAGGCATTGTAGGCGTATAACCAATATGCCAGCCGCTCGCTCTGTTTTGTAAATCGAGCGGGTGAATTGTCCGGGCTGTACGCGGCGACGGCCGCCAAATAGGTGCTGAGCCGGTGCAGATCCTCGCTGCTCTGGTGCCAGCGGTCATAGTCAACACGTCCGTCATTGTCCACATAGATTTGCAGCAATGATTCAAACGTTGCGTGGGAGAAGCCGTCGTCCGGAAAGTCGTCAGGAAGCTCGGCTTCTATGGTTACCAGATGCGGGCGATTGATCAGGAAGAACGTCGCCGCCAGTACAAAAAGGCCGAGCACAAAAAACACGATATACGTCATCAATGAACGCCGCTTCCCCACAGTCTGGATGTTATTACCCATACATCAAGCTGACCGCCGATTTCGTCTGTTTATTACGCTTTGATCCGCAGGCTATAAATCGGACGGCAACATCGGTGTTGACAACATCAGCTGAAATCTGTCCCAACGGGCGACGGCATCATTCGTGCCGTGCTCCACATAGGCTCGCACCATATCTTTACCAAGATTGTAGTTGATAACGTAACTGCGATAGGTATCAAAAAAATCCGTCCGTTTCAGCGCTCTTTCCGGTGATGTTAGTGAATAGTCGACCAGCCACTGAACCGCTTCTTCCCGGCTGATGTCACCATTGAGATAGTCGCGCGCCGCTTCGTTGCCGGCGTAGTTCAATTGTCCCAGGAGCGCAAGCAACTCGTAGTAACGGTCAGCCTCATTGGCATCAAGTCCGGCCAGCGGGAACAGGATTTCCTGTTCGAACCGGACGCGTTCTTCACCGGGAAAAGCGAGATCGATGCCATAATTTCCGCTGCCCTCTGCAATTAATGATTGCGGGCTGAATAGCGGGTACAAGGAAAATTCGAGCCATCCCTGATCGACCACCAAGTTTTTCTCCAGCAGTGCGTTGAACGTGTGGTGTCCGGGGTAGCCCTCATGACAACCGAGATCAACCGCACGACTGATAAACGTAGGGAGATCCGTATTTATCTGGATCAGGCTTTGGGCATTACCCTGATACCAGTTGTATCCAGACCACGGCTTGTCATTAACGTACTCGATACTGAAGGATTCGTTGTCCGGCAAGTCTATGTATTCCAGAGTGCGTCTCCGGCACTCGTTAATTGCCGCATCGAAAACGACTGGCAGCTTGTCCGTTGGGATTACGAACTGATCACGAAAATCGTTAACCCGTTTCGGCAAGTCGCCCTCACCGGCTATCAAAGCATCGATCTCAACGAGAATGGATTCAAAGTGAGCCGCGTCGTAGTCCGGCGCCCGTGTGCCAAACAGTTGCAGGGATTCTTCGTCGAAAGAGATTGTCTGTCCCTGATTCAGGCTTATGCGGGTATTAAGGGCGGTCAATCTCGCTATCAGCCCTGCAATCCGGGAGGAGCGCATCTTGTCAGCTTCGGCCGGCATTGCATCACGGAGCTGTTGCAGAAGCGTGATCGCACGTGCGTCGATTTCATCGAGGCTCAATTGAGACTCGTTCGCTGCGACTTGAATTTCTTCAGGCCCGAAGTAGGCGTCGACGTGCGTGCTGTCGTGCCGTCCCATGCTGAGTTCCAGGAACAGATAATCGCGGGCCAGCTCGTCGATATTCGTGGTGTTTTCCTCTCCGGAATCGACGCTGCCGCTGCCGCTGCAGCCAACGAGCAAGGAGCAAAGCAATAGTACGGGGAGTTCAATTTTCATGATTCAGGCGCTTGCGTCAGTTCGAATGCACGGGATGATAGCCAGTGTAACCGGCATCCTGCAAATTACTCGCCGGTCGCAATAATCGCGCGCATTGCGGAACACCTGTCAGGAATGGGTGTCGACTTTATGGATACTGGCGTTACTATACGAAGCCAACGCAAGGATGTCCGACATGAGCGACCGCAACCCACAATGGTTTATTCCCCTGCTGCTCGCAGCGGTAGCAGTGGGTGGGCTTTGGTATTACTGGAGCGAGACCAGTTCACCCGTGCAGGTGGTAGTACCAATCGAACCTTCTGAGGAGATCCCGGAACCGAAATCGACCGGGCCGGCCTATCCGTTGCCAGACGCAAACCCCGAGACAGTACAGCCGGGCAATCTGGTGCCATTACCGGCATTAGTTGAGAGTGATGAATACTTCAAGATGGATCTGGCGGGGTTGTTTGGCAGCGGTGTGAGCGAAATGCTTGTCGATACGGCAGTAATCGAAAAGATCGTGGCGACAGTGGACAATTTGCCGCGGGGTCATGTTGCCGAAAAGATTCGCCCGATTTCCGGCGTCGTTGGAGCGTATCTGGCGGATGGTCAGGACGATAGCGGTCAATACACCATCAATACCGACAACTATGCGCGTTATGATTTCCTGGTGAATTTGCTTGCCGGAGCGGATGTCGAAGTTCTGGTCGAAATTTATCAACGGTACTATCCGTTATTTCAGGAAGCTTACACAGGTCTTGGCTATCCGGGCGGCTACTTCAATGACCGCGCGATAGCGGTTATCGATCACCTGCTCGAAACACCCGAAATACAGGAGCCAGTCGAACTGGTGCGACCGCATGTACTATATGAGTATGCGGATCCGGATATCGAGGCCTTATCGAGCGGACAAAAAATATTGGTTCGCATGGGTGACGAACACGCGGTCAGAGTGAAACAGTTTTTGGAGGAGCTGCGAGTGCTAATCGCGGCAACGAACCCGTAGTTCGGGATTGGTTCAATTTGGACAAAGCATAAACGGCCGGACCGGGAAAGATCCAGAACAAGACGGCGGCCACGACTAATCATTGGGGAAATTCTATGCGAGATTTGCTTTTAGTGGCATTGCTGGTCAGCGTGGCCGGTACAGCTTATGGCCATGAGATTTTGGGATTCGACGCGCCACAATCCGAGGCACAGCGACAACTCGAGTCCGAGTTTGATGCGAATCTTAGCAAGGAAGATATGGATGGCTGGTTGAAGAAATTTTCTGCGCGGCCACATCACGTTGGCTCGCCTGCGGGCAAGGAAATAGCAACATTTGTCGCTGAACTCTTCGAGTCCTGGGGTTACGAGGTTGAAATCGAAGAATATGAAATTCTGTTGCCGAGGCCGAAAATACGCGAGCTTGAACTCATCTCTCCGACAACATTTTCGGCTTCGCTTGAAGAAGATTCCCTGGACGAGGACGCAAGCACCTCTGTGAGGGAGGATTTGTTGCCGCCCTATAACGCTTTCTCGGTTGACGGTGAGGTCGAGGGAGAATTGGTGTTCGTCAATTACGGCAGGCCCGAGGATTACGAAATTCTCGAGCGGCACGGAATCGATGTGACAGGCAAGATCGCGATTGCGAAATACGGCAAGTCGTGGCGAGGCATCAAACCCAAGCTGGCTGGCGAGAAAGGAGCAATCGGAACCATTTTATATTCAGATCCTGGCGACGATGGTTACGGCGCTGGCGATGTCTATCCAAAAGGCCCGTTCAAGCATGAAAGCGGCGTCCAGCGTGGATCGGTTATGGATATGCCAACCTACCCGGGCGACGTGTTGACGCCCGGTATCGGCGCGATCAAAGGAGCAAAGCGGCTCGACATAGACGAGGCACCCACTATTACGAAGATCCCGGTGCTTCCCATCTCGCAACGCGATGCGTTACCGCTGCTTGCGGCGATGGGTGGAGCTGTTTTACCAGCTGAGTGGCGTGGCGGTCTGCCGATCACCTATCACTTCGGTCCTGGTCCGGCGCGAGTTCGATTGAAAGTCGAATTTGATTGGGAGACGGTCACGGCGTATAACGTCATCGCCAAACTTGAAGGCAGCAAATTTCCTGACGAATGGGTGATACGCGGCAATCACCACGACGGTTGGAATCACGGTGCGGCAGATCCGTTGTCCGGCCTGGTGGCGATGCTGGATGAGGCTCGCTCAGTCGCACAGCTCGCAAAAGCCGGCAAGCGACCAGCTCGGACTATCATTTATGCAGCCTGGGATGCCGAAGAACCCGGACTCATTGGATCGACAGAGTGGGTGGAACATCACGCGCGTGATCTCAAGAAGCATGCGGTTGCCTACCTGAACTCCGACGGCAATTCTCGCGGATTTATCAACATTGGCGGCAGTCATGTGCTGGAGCGCTTCTTCAACCAGATCATGGAAGACGTCCGAGATCCGCGCATGGATATTTCACTTAAAGAACGCAAGCGAGCTTTCCTTAAGCTCAATGCTGCTTCGGACAGAAGCAAAGAGGAAGCCAGGAATCGCAAAGATTTACGAATCTACCCGCTGGGTTCTGGTTCTGATTACACACCTTTTCTGCAACATCTCGGTATTGCATCAGCGAATATAAGTTTCGGCGGGGAAGGTGCGGGTGGTAGCTACCATACTCTGTACGACACCTACCAACATTATTCGACCTGGCGAGATCCCGGTCTTGTATATGGAGAAGCGCTGGCACAGGTCGCGGGCAGGGCGACACTGCGACTCGCGAATGCACCCCGGTTACCGTTTGAGTTTGTAGCGCTAGCGGACAATATCAGCCTCTATGTAACCGAGCTCGAAGAGCTGGCGGACAAGATGCGTAAGGACACTAATTTGGTGAACGAGCAAATAGAGGATGGAACCTACGCAGCAGCCCTTGATCCGAACAAGGAGATTGCTGCACCGAAATACGAGGAACCCGTACCGCACTTTAATTTCGCTCCGCTCAAGAATGCATTGGACCGCTTGCAGACTGCGGCAGACGCCTATCATGATTCGGTAGCAAACGGTGCTATGCCCTCCGATGAGGTTAATGAGCTTCTCTACACCAGCGAACGATTGCTTACGCGGGAAGAGGGTCTCACGGGGCGAGCGTGGTACAAACATCATATTTACGCGCCGGGCTTCTATACGGGATACGGTGTGAAGACGATTCCAGGTGTACGAGAGGCGATCGAGCAGCGTGAGTATGATTCGGTGCAGGCGCAAGTTGAGGTGGCGGCGCAAGTTATTGACAGGATGTCTGAAAGAGTTGAGGCGATTGTCGATGTTGAATCAGAATAGAGAGGAAACGAATATGATCAAGTCAGTCGCAAGAACACTCTGCACGGTGGCATTGTTATCGTTGGCGGGCCAGGCGATAGCAGCTGAGAACTTACCAACGGTGCCCGAAGGCGCCCAGGCAGTCACGGTGGATGGCAAGCCGCTGTATGCAGCACAACCCGGCGAAGGTGCGCTCGAAAAGCTGGCCAAGGCGCGTGCTGATTATGAGGCGGATTCAAACAACGCGGACAATATCATCTGGCTTGGACGGCGTATCGCCTATACGGGAGACTACCGTGGTGCCATTGAGGTGTTCAGCGAAGGCATCGAGAAACATCCCGGCGATGCCAGAATGTATCGACATCGCGGTCACCGTTATATTTCGATTCGCGAATTCGACAGAGCAATTGTCGATCTGGAGAAAGCGTCTGAGTTGATCGCCGGTACAAAGAACGAAACAGAACCGGATGGTCTTCCCAATGCGTTGGGTATTCCCATCAGCAGTTTGCACGGCAACACCTGGTATCACCTGGGTCTCGCCTACTTCCTCGTACATGATTGGGAGAATGCGTTCCGGGCCTACGAGAATGGTTTTAATGCCGCCCGCAATGTGGACAACAAAGTGTCAACAACGCACTGGCGATACACTATTTTGCGGCGCATGGGCAGGGATGACGATGCAAAAAAGGTGCTGGACGCGATCACTGCGGATATGGATGTCATTGAGAACATCAGTTATCACCGCCTGTGCCTGTTTTACAAAGGCGAGATCTCTCTGGAAGACATGATGAAGGATATCGTCGACAGCCCGTCGGGCGCCTCCGCGGCGTTCGGCGTTGCCAGTTGGCACTTTTCCAACGGCGAAGTGGACATGGCCACTGAGCAATTCAGGGCATTGACGTCGACTGACAGCTGGTCGAGTTTCGGCTATATCGCGGCCGAAGTGGATTTGTCCAAGCTGTAGGGCTACTAATCGGCTTCTTTTTTCCCGCCACTGAGCCGCCGTACCATTGCGGCGGCTCCGCCAGCGGTAAAACCTCTTAGATAGCGGGCTGACAGGACATTGCCGACCTCGCGATAGACGACAAAAAGGCCGCTGAAAATAATTACGAGGCCGCCCATGATGACCCAACGATCCGGAACCTCTCCCCAAATCCAGTAGCCAGCGACCGCCGCTCCGATCAATGCGGTGTATTCAAACGGAGCTAGCACTGCTGGCGACGCCCGGCGATAACCGCCAACGATGCCGATCCAGGCCGCTGCTGAACAGATGCCTGCCAACACGAAAAAGAACCAACTCGATGCCGATGGTGGTGTGTAGTTTCCTGGCAAGAAGAAAACTGATATCAAGAGTGGCCCACAAATGACATACACCGTCATAGACAAGGTCGTCTCTGTGGCTGCAAGTTTGCGTGCTGTTATTGCAAGTCCTGCATAGGCTACAGCGGCTGTCAACACAGCAAACGCGGCCGGGGTCAGCAGGCCGGATCCGGGGCGGAGGATGATTAACACACCAGCGAAGCCGAAAATAACAGCAGTCCAGCGACGCCAGCCAACGTGCTCACCGAGTAGTGGTACAGACATCGCAGTTACGAACAGGGGCGCAGTGAATGCAAGCGTCAGTGTATGCACCAAAGGCATTTGCGACAGGCCAAAAAAGAAACCAAACATCGCAATAGAAGCCAGAACCGTGCGTAGCAGATGCCATTTCCATCGCTTGGTCTTGAGAGAGGTCAAGCCACCGTACCAGCGAGAAATAAACACAAATACCAGCAGGCCGAGCATACTGCGAAGAAAGACGAATTGCTCGAGTGAGTAGTCTGCAAGTAGCCACTTCGCGCAAAGGTCCAGGCCCAGTCCGGCAGATACACCGAACAACAAGTAAGTGACAGCGGTGCCAAAGGAATCTTGTGCCGGGCTATGTGAGGTCAATCTTCGTTTCACCAGGTTTGGGGCGAGTTGTTACAGCGTTCAGGTCGCATTCATAAAAAACAAGTCGAAGTTCAGCTTCGATTCAGCGATGCGGGTCCCTAATAGTGTCAAGACAGATCATTGTGCTTGAGGGGCTAACATCATGTCTAGAATTAAAAGTCCGACGGAATACAGGATTTCTCAAATAATTATCGCTGTCATTTACTTGCTCCTGGTCAGCGTACTTGGAATTGCGACTGCGGTAGCGGAAACGACAGATCGAGTTTCGGGCTCCAGGCATTATTCGGATGGAGGCCGTGCAAGAACCCAGGTGCCGAGAGAATCCGTGGATGTGTATGGCCCGCTGGAAACGGATGGGCCGCGCCGCAAGTGGCCGGGAGCATTTACCTATGGCAAAACCGGGTCGTCTGTCGCTTCGGGTCAAGCAAGCTCTTCAGCCTTTTGGTTTTACTCGGCTGACGTGATCCTGTTCGGCGATGATGATCATGATGGCTATTTCTTTGGCATTGATCTGTTATTCGATGTGGATACGGCCTGGTCGGTATTCGATGTCTATGCCGTCACCTACCTGAGCCTCGAGGGTGGTCCATGGAATGAATACGCCATCACGGATGACTTTACGCTCTTCGAAACCAGTGCGGACGACGAATACAATATCGTCACGGAGCTTGAATCAGGGTACCCAAGAGGAAGCTACGACTTGCTCATCGAGATATTCGATGCGCAGACGGGAGAGTTCCTTGTGGGCTTCGGTCCGGAAGAGTCGTCCGAACTTGGATTCCTGCCCCTTGAGGACTTTGGTCGGGACGAACCGATCGTGGTCATTATCGATCAGGGACATGGCCATGGCGGCGGCGGAGCCACCGGCGTCTGGATGCTTGCCGTTATGTTGCTTGCGTTCGGCTTGAGAAGAGGTCGCCTGGATAAATTGCGGGCTAGCACTCGGCTTGTTCGAGCAGGGGCTTCGCTTTGGACAGACTAGGTAAGAGCATGTCCCTTTTGGGCTTGATTTCTCGCCGTGCGCATGACCTTGCGTCCCCATGCAGAGAGTGTATCGAAATACGCGTACAGCGCGGGTACAACGAGCAAGGATACAACGGTTGAGAATGCGAGCCCGCCGATAATAGCTCGCGCCATCGGATAATACGGTGGCCCGTCACCGCCAACCTGGGTTGTGCCGACAGCCAGAGGCGCCAAGCCAACAATGGTTGTTGCTACCGTCATCAGGATAGGTCGCAATCGGTCTTGGCCGGCTTGCACAATGGCCTTGTCTCGTGGAACACCGCCGTTGCGCAGATTATTGATATGGTCGACGAGCACGATGCCATTGTTTACGACGACCCCAATCAAAATCATAATGCCGATCGACGCCATGAAAGAAAACGTGGTCCCTGTCGCCGCAAAAAACAGGAAGACGCCGAAGACGGAGAATGCTATCGAGCCGAGAATGATCGAGAACGGGAGTAACAATGATTCAAACAGTGCTGCCATGACCAGGAAAATGCAGGCAATTCCAAGCATAATATTCGTCGCCATCATTTGCTGTGTTTCATCCTGGCGATCGAAGCCCCGTCCGAATTTCCAGCTGTAGCCCGGCGGCCACTTGAAATTATCCAACAACTCTTTAACGATCGGGCGAACCGAATCCAGCGAGGCATCTTCTGTAATATTGGCAGACAAAATGACTGCAGTTTGCCTGTCGGTTCGCTGTATCCTCGCCGGCGAGTAGCCAATGGAGAAGTTCGCCACCGATCCCAGCGAAATGCGGCGTCCGGCTTCATTGTACAGAGTCAATTCGGCGAGCTGCTCTACGGTCTGTTTGTCACTGTCGCGAAGCGCCAGACGAACCGCTATTTCGCCGGTTTCACCACGGAACTCGCGCAGGTTCTTCCCTCGCATCGCCGTGGAAATAGAAGCGGCGATCTCCGCTGAAGTAAGTCCAACGGCTGCTGCGCGAACCCTGTCGACGGTGACCTGAATTTCCCGTTCACCAAACTCCCCATCCGAGCGGGCATCTTCCAGACCCTCGACGCCCGAGAGAATACGCACGACATCAACACCCAGGTCATTCAGGCGCGATGTAGAGTCCCCCGATATTTGCACGCTGAATCCGTCCCCACCACCTTGTTGATTGAAGTCGAATCCTGGTTTGCCGATTGCAATAACTGGCAGGCTTTCCTTTATTCGCTCCAATACGTCTTTCGTCGATACCCTGGCGATGTCACTGTCAGTCAACAAAATAACTGATATGGCAGACCCTTTTTCGTAATAGCTGTACACGGAATTGATATCGAACTCTTCCTTGTTGTCGAAGAGGTATTCTTCAATCGTATCTACGGCAGCTTCCACACGTTCCAGCGGATGCTGGCCTTCGATGAAGTAATCAAGGTAGATCCTGCGACCGACATCCTGCGGGAAGGCATCGAACTTCACGAGGTTCAGGGCAAGAGGTGCGACTCCTATAATGCAAATCAGGACAATCCCACCAAAAGTCTTCCAGGGACACCTCAATATCCATGCCAGGCTCCGCACGTAGCGCTTGGTAAGCCGTGCCATGAACGCGCCACTTTTTGGTTCCGGCGGTGGCTTGATACGGGCGGCCAGCATCGGCACAAGGGTCTGGGCGATCAGCAGGGATGCGATAAGCGCAACCATGATCGTAATTGATACATGCGTCAGGAACACTGTGATATCCGTTTGCGCGCCAAACATCAGTGGCACAAAAACGATGATTGTTGTGGCCGTGCCAGCTATGACGGCCAATCCGACCTCTTTAACACCTTTGTAGGTCGCATCAAACGGATTATCCGGATCCAGCGCACGTTGCCGGAAAATGCTCTCGGTGACAACGACCGCATTGTCTACAAGCATGCCGACGGCAAGCATCAGGCCCATCATGGTCAAAATGTTCAAGCTAAGGTCGGCGAAGTAAAGTGCTCCCAGAGTGATAAGAAGGGAGAAGGGAATCGACGCCATGACTATCAGCGTGGTGGTTACGTGGCGCAGGAACAAATATAAAACACCGATAGCCAACAGCGCGCCTATCAGGCCGGCACTTAGCAGATCGGACAGAGACTCCTTGACCGCTTCTCCCTGATTGTCCATGCCAAAAATCTTGATCCCTTGCATTTGCGGCAGTTCGCCAATCTTCGCTACTTCTTCCATGACACGGTCGGTTACATCAACCATGTTGGCACTGGTGGATTTGCTGACAGCAAGGGCGATCGCGTAGTTGCGATCGAGGTGCCGTCCGTATTCCCTGTCGGGACTGCGTAATTCAATGCTGGCGACGTCACTGAGTCTGATATTCGCCTTATTTATGACCAGGTTGCGTATGTCGTCTACCGACGTAAATTCACCTTTGAGCCTGATACTAAATCGCTGGCCATTGTCAGTAAATCTTCCACCACTAACGGCAAAGTTCGTCCCGTCAAGGACGTCCAGGTCACTGAGGCTGACGCCCAATGCCGCCATCTTGTCAGAGTCGAGAAGAATCCGGATTTCGCGAGCCTCAACACCGTGAAGTTCAACTTTGGATACGCCCTCGATTCGCTCGATGCGACGCTTGAGGAGTCGGTCCAGCATTTCGTAGCTGTTCGACAAATCCCGGTCGCTGGATATTCGCAATTGCAATACAGGTTGGTCGCCAAGCGATCCGGTAAATACCAGCACGCGGCGAATGTCATCGGGCAATTCATGCCGAATGCCATCTACTTTGGCTCGTGCGTCGATACCTTTGGCGCCCATGCTCTGGTCCCAGCCGAATTGCAGAAATATCTGCGCCATGCTGTCTGTCGAAGAGGAGTACATGCGCTCAACACCCGACAGTGTCGCGAGTGCCTCCTCCACAGGTCGGGTGATCAGGCGTTCGATTTCCTCAGGCGTCGAGCCGGGATAGGGAATCTGGATAAAGATTCCGGGGAATTCGATGTCGGGAAACTTCTCCAGTGGCAAAAGACGCGAGGCAATTAAGCCGATGAGTGCCAGCGCAACAAAAAATACGAATGTGGTGACGGGTCGGTGGAGTGCTATTTCAGTGTGTCTCACGTTAGGTCCTATGCACCGGCGACTGCCGAGGTGACCTGGCTGGACGCATTCGTGACAGGCCATTTCTTCCGATCCAGCAGCGAATATACGACCGGAATAACGACCAGTGTCAGCAACGTGGACATGAGCAGCCCACCGATAACCGTGATTGCCATCGGTGTACGGACTTCCGCCCCTTCACCAAAACCTATTGCCATCGGTAGCAGGCCGAGGGCTGTCGTCAGAGTGGTCATAACAATAGGCCTGAGCCTGGCACGACCTGCTTCCATAATGGCTGCAGTCTTCTCCATCCCTTGTGCACGTAGTTGATTAATCATATCGACCAGCACGATGGCGTTGTTGACCACGATACCGGCGAGCATTATTACTCCAACAAACGCGACGACGTTGATCGTTGTTCCTGTCAGGAACAAGGCAAGAACGGCCCCGACGAGGGCGAGTGGAATGGTGAACAAAATTACCAGCGGGTGAATCAAAGATTCAAACTGGGATGCCATCACCAGGTAGACAAGAAATACTGCTAGAGCCAACGCAAATTGCATGGATGTAAACGAATCCTGCATTTCTTCGTTCTGGCCGGAGACCATCGCGGTAATACCTGACGGCATTGCTATCGTATTTATGATTGTGCGGGCTTCTTCTGCTGCCGCGCCCAGATCCCCGTACGCAATATTTGCCGAAATGATAGCGACCCTTTCCTGGGCGACGCGCCGTATCTGTGCAGGACCCCGCGAGAGACTGATGTCTGCGACTGCTTCGAGCGTCACGGGTCGTTCTGCTGCAGGGTTGACCAGGAGGTTGCGAATATCATTAATGCTGGCTGCGCGCGTATCTACACTGCGCACCATTACATCGATTTTCTTGTCGTCCAGGGTATAACGTGTAGCGAGTTCCCCGCGAACGTTTGCAACAACGCGGTTCGCGATATCACGAACGGAGACACCAAGCTGCGCAGCGCGTTCCTGGTCGAACAGGATCTGGATTTCCGGATTTCCCTGTTCGACAGTAGTCTTAATGTCTGCATATCGTCCTGACGCAACCATCTTGTCGATGATGGCCTGACTTACGAGCGCGAGTCCGTTTAGGTCAAAACCAGAAATTTCGATTTGCAACGGCGCTGCAAAGCTCATTAGGGCCGGTCTGCTGATTTCATATTGGACGCCTGGCAGTAGTGCCAGTTTTTCGCGCATAGCATTCATCACGAGGTCTTCTTCGACGCGTCCGGTACCAGGGGCCAGCGCAATACTGAGGGTGCCCGTGTTCTCCCCGGAGTCCACGGGATTCGCGTCAAGACGGTTGCCCGTTCCTGCCACCGAGTAATTGAGTTCAATCGAATCAATACCGGCAGCGACCGACTGGATCGACTGAATTGCGCGATCTGTTTCCGCCAGCGGTGCCCCGGGCGAAAGGCGCAGGTTCACGTTGAATTCGCCCTGTGATAACTGAGGAATTAACTCCGTCCCCAACCGCGGTACGAGCAACATCGTGCTAGCGAAAATCGCCGTGGCTCCCAACACTACGACTGCTCTGTGTCCGAGCGACCATTTCAGAATTGGTTCGTACCGAACTGCTATGAATTTGTACAGTTTCTGCAAGATTCGGGTCGGGATCCACAATATCGCCCAGGCTACCCACTTGACCAGCATGAATATGAAGCCAATCCCACGAACGATTTGGGCAACCAACCGGGTAAACCAACTGGGCGGGATGTCGTCAGTTGCTTCGCTGTCTGCGGCGTACCGTGAGCGGGTGCCAAGCGCAGCCAGCATCGGGATCAGCGTCAAAGCAACGATGAGAGAGAATGCCAGTGCGAAGGTTACCGTTAGCGCCTGGTCGCGGAACAACTGGCCCGCGATCCCGCTTATGAAAACCATCGGGAAAAATACGGCGATCGTTGTCAAAGTCGCGGCGGTAACAGCGGTCGAAACTTCGGCAGTTCCGTTACGTGCCGCTTCGAGAATGCCTTGACCCTGTTCTTTTTTGCGGACAATGTTCTCGAGCACGACGATGGCGTTGTCCACCAACATTCCGACCGCCAATGCAATGCCACCGAGTGACATGATGTTCAGGGAGATGTCATTCGCATACATCAAGAGGAATGTGCCGATGACTGACACCGGAATAGCGACAGCGATAATTGATGTCGCAGTTGCGTCACGCAAGAATCCGTACAACACCATAATGGCCAGCAATCCACCGAATAGTGCAGCAGAAGTCACCTGACTTATGGCTGCGCTTATGAATTTGGACTGGTCGTAAATCTTCACGAGCTCGTAATTTTCGGGCAACGAATTCTCGAGCCGTCTTAATTGCGCATCAATTCGTTTCGCGACCTGAACGGTATTGGCGTCGCCTTCTTTATAGACGGCCAGTTCAACGGACTCCCTACCATTGACGCGGGTGATGGCTTCCCGATCCTTGAAGCCTTGCGTAACTGTGGCGACATCTCGGAGATAGACAGGTCGGCCGGCAACATTGGCAATGATCGCATCTGCAAATGCTTCGACAGTCTGAAACTCGTTGATTGTCCGAACGAGAAAACGCTGATCGCCTTCCTCCAGTCTGCCGCCAGACAGGTTGACGTTTTCGGCACGGATTCTCTGCGCAATTTGCTCAATGCTGAGCCCCAGTTGAGAGAGTTTTTGCTGGTCAACCTGAATCTGGACCTCATCCTCCAGGCCACCGCTTACTTTAACGGCAGCAGTTCCCTCTTCAGACTCAAGAGCGGTCTTGATGCGGTCCTCGGCATACCGTCTCTGCTTTTTTAACTCGGCTTCAATTGCTACCGCTTCGGTGGGGCTTGCACCGTCTTTGTGTAGCAGGCCCAATCGCATGATCGGTTCTGAAGATGGGTCGAAACGCAGCAGCAGTGGACGATTCGCTTCAAGTGGCAACTCGATAATATCGATTTTTTCACGGACATCGACACCGGCAATGTCCATGTCAGTGCCCCAAAGGAATTCCAGCGTTACATCCGACTGACCGGTGCGTGAAACGGAACGTACCAGGCGCACGTTCCTGATTACGCCAACTGCTTCCTCAATGGGTTTGGTTAACAGGTTTTCGACCTCGACAGGTGCCGCGCCTGTCAATTCGGTACGAATTGTAACCGTTGGGTAGGTAATGTCCGGTAGCAGGTTGACGCTGAGGCGCGATAATGAAACCAGGCCAAATAACAGGACAGCAACTGTGAACATGACAATGGTGACCGGTCGTTCAGTCGCGATTTCAATAAGACGCCGCATGCTTTAGATACCTTGTGTAACGGATTACGGGTTGCTTGAGGGGTCTGGGCTATCTGAACTCCGGGCCGATTCAGGTGCAGCAATGACCGAAATTTTCGTGCCGTTCTTCAGACCGGCTTGCCCGACAGTTACGAACATATCTTCGTCGGTAAGGCCTTCAAGGATCTCGACCTGTCCGTCTTCGGCATAGCCTGTCTTGATGACTCGCTTATTCGCGATTTCGTTTTCGACGACATACAGCGCAGTAACGCCTGCTTCTTCGATGATAGCGCTGCGCGGAATTTGCAGGGCATTTGCATGCATGTCTGACACAATGTCGATACGGCCAAACATGCCCGGCATAAGGCGGCGACTTGGGTCGGATACCTCGATCGTGATTTTGAAGGTGCCAGTTTCAGGATCCACAACGGGACCGACGCGCGCAACGATGCCGACAAATTCGGCGTCTTGCAGCGCATCTACCTTAATGTGGACGGGTTGTCCTGGCTCCAACCGGCGGTATTCGCGCTCAGGCACGTGCAGATAGGAAACGAGCGGCTCCAGGCTGGTAATCTGAAACAGCGGCGTGTTTACGTCAATGGTATTGCCGAGTTTGACGAATCGCTCTGAGATGACGCCACCAATCGGGGCCCGGATTTCCGTGTAGCTCAATTCGAGTTTTGCCAGGTTATGGCTGGCTTCCACCGCCTCGGTTTCATATTGAAGTTTTTCGAAATCGCCAGTGCTTATGAGACCCTTCTCTTTCAGGTCAATATTGCGTTGGAAAGCGCGTTGGAGTTTCTGCAGATTGGCATCTGACTGCGCAACCTCCAGTCTCAATCGATCTCCGTCGAGTCGTGCCAGCAGTTGACCTACGACAACGTCGTCACCTTCCTCGGCAAAAATTTCACGAATCTCGCCACCGACCTTGGCGATAACTTCGGCATCTTCGAATGCCTCAATCGGTGCGGTGCCGGAGTAGGTCGAATAGATATCGCCGCGTGTTGCCTGGCCGACTTCTACAGGAACGGCGGGTTTTTCTTCTTCCTCTTCGGAATCTTCCTGCGCCTGGGCGTCATCATCTGTCTGACCGTCGTCTGCGCAGGCTGCCAACAATGCAACACTTAATACCAATCCCGGCCAAAATAACTTCGACATGTTCACTGCCTCCCCATGATTCTTTTGCCCGCTACAGACAGGTCTTGTATTTGGATCAGCTGCTTGCGCTGCCTGTTACACCCGTGCTTGCCACTACACGGCTGCCGTCTCGCAATCCGGCCAAACCTGTGACAACGATTTCTTCGTTCCCCTCAAGGCCATCCAGGATCTCGATCATCCCGCCGGATTCTATGCCGGTCTCAATGCGCCGGCGTACCGCGGTTCCATCTGATACAACATAAACCACCGACTCATTGTCCTCCCTGATCACAGCAGCGGTCGGGACAACCAGGGCATCGGCGTGTCTCTCGTAGGAAATGGTGAAACGACCGAACATACCCGGTGCCAGGTCCCCGGACTCGTTGTCGATATAAACCGTTGCGCGGAATGTTCCGCTGCGTGTGTCGATGGTTGGGCTGATTCTTGCGATGACACCCTGGAAATCGGTCTCGGGCATGGAATCAACGCGTATTGTTGCTTCATGGCCTGGCGAAAATTTGCTCAGCTCTGTCTGCGGTATGTTCAGGTAAGCGACCAGGCGGGAAGTGTTCGAAACAACGAATGCTACTTCGCTGACCTTCATATTCGTGCCTGTTTTTATGTTCCTGACTGAGATGACGCCCGAGATTGTGGCGCGAATCAGGGTGTAGTCGTAATTGAGTTTCTGCAATTCGTAGATTGCCTGGAGTGCATCCAGTCCGTACTTGAGTCCATCATAAGATGCGGCGCTGACCAGGCCTTGTTCCTGCAGTTCCTTCTGTCGGTCGTATTTTCGACTCATCTGCTCCAGGTTCGCTCTTGCCTGCAGCATCTCAAGGCGAAGTCGATCGCCATCAAGTCGTGCGAGTACCTGGCCTTTGCTGACGTGGTCGCCTTCTTCAACCAGAATTTCAACCACCTGCCCGGCTACACGAGCAAGTACCGCTGCTTCGGAGTCTGCGGCGATGGTCGACGCGATTTTGAAAGACGCGAAAATATCCATGGTCTCCGGGAATGTCACAAATACCGGCAGCGGTGCTGGCAACGAGTTCTTGTCGCTGGCGCTCACACTGGCTTCCCCGGTTCCGCAACCAGATGCAGCAGCGGCAAAGAGGGCAAAGAGTGTGATGGCGCTCAAACTGGTGGTTTTCATTCGCTTATCCCAAACGGATCAATCGGTCTAAAGGTATATTGGTGTTGTAGTGTAGTATAACACTAGATAACCATAACGCAACGATCCTGTCAAATCGTCATACGTCAAAAATAATATTTATAATTCAATGAGTTAAGTGATAATGATGATCGTATGGCAATAGGCAAGATCATCTTTTTCGCACTCAATTCGCCGAACAAAATCTGATTTCCGAGATTTTCGGCAGATTCGACGGCGGTGAATTGCTCTTTCACCCATTAGATGCCTGTGGCGAAGATTTGGTTTCATCCATCACGAATTCGTCAGCAGGTGGATGTAACGAGATTGCTGGCGAAGCCCGCCCGACAGGCTCCTAGAGAAAATATTGCGACAGGAATGGATTCATCATCCGCTGTTCAAAATCCAGCTGGCGTCGTACCTTGCGGAAATACTCCAGCCTTGATGCAAAAAT
>Ga0209987_10000255_pt1 | contig 26766 bp, 24 predicted proteins | sample N074metaG_FD_182134 | JGI IMG/M metagenome (GOLD analysis project Ga0209987, IMG submission 182134) | Deep subsurface microbial communities from Kermadec Trench to uncover new lineages of life (NeLLi) - N074 metaG (SPAdes) (version 2) | ecosystem: Environmental > Aquatic > Marine > Ocean trench...
GGAAGAAAAAGCAGAGCAGTATTTACAAAGACTATTACGGCTTCGCGGAAAAACCGTTCAATCTGACGCCCGATCCCAAGTACCTCTACCTGAGCGGGAAACATAAGGAGGTGCTGGCCCACCTGGTATTCGGTCTGCAGGAGAACAACGGCTTTCTAAAAATTATTGGCGAAGTGGGCACCGGGAAAACCACCATTTGCCGAAGCTTTCTTCGGGAATTGAACACAGATTTCAATTTCGCGTACATTTTTCATCCCTGCGCCAACGCGCTGGAAATGTTGCAGTCGATCAGTGCGGAATTGGGCCTGCCGGCCAGCAGTCGCAGTAAAAAAGATTTGGTTCATCAACTGCACCGGTACCTGTTGCGGGAGCGGCAACGGGGCCATCGCGTGGCGGTGATCATCGATGAAGCGCAGGACCTGGACGCCCCGGTGCTGGAGGAGTTGCGACTGCTCTCCAACCTGGAAACGGAAACCGAAAAGCTGATCCAAATTATTTTGATCGGCCAACCGGAACTGGACGATTTACTGAACCGTCCCAACTTGCGGCAACTGCGCCAGCGCATCACCATTCAATGGGAACTCCTGCCGCTGAACCTGGAGGAAACGCGGGGTTACATTCAGCATCGTCTCAATGTGGCGGGCGGCAAGGGCAAGGTCATGTTTTCCCGTCCGGCTACCGAGCTGATTTTTCGTTACGCGCAAGGCATTCCGCGCATGATCAATGTACTGGCGGATCGGGCTTTGTTGGTCGCTTATACGCGAAACACCAAGAAGATCACTCCCCGTGAAGTGCGGTTGGCGGTGAAGGATTTCGGGGGGTTGTCCATGAAGTCTTCGCGAACTTTCTGGAAGGTGTTGGCCTCGGCTTTGGCATTAGTGGTGGCCGCGATTTTTATTTTTGAAACACCTTTGGATTTCAAGTGGAGCCGGAGTGGCGGCATGGTCATGGATTTGAAACAACTCATTCAGCAGAATCCCATCGACTTGTCCGACCCAGGGGAGTTGATCCCGCAAGCGGAACCGCCGGTTTTGCCGTCTGCCGGACGGACTGGAAAACCGGGCGCTCTGGCACCGGGAGTGCCAGCGGTATCTGCTGAAGCCGGCACGTTGCGCATTTCCCGGACCGATAAACTGGTGGCTTATCTTGCCGGTATGTCTTCTTCTCAAAGCAAAATAGAGGCGGCAAAATGGATCCTGAAAAGCTGGGGAATGTTGCCACAAAACCTGGCCCTGGTTAATGAAGCGTCGTTGGCCGACCTTAAGGGCGAATTTGACCTGTCTGCCATAACCGTGACCGGGGACTGGCACCGGTTGCGGGGCCTCAATTATCCGGCCATTTTGGAAATAACTTTGCCGGACACGGATAGCACGATGTACCTGTCGTTGATTTCCCTGAAAAAAGACTTCGGAATTTTTGGTTCCGTTGATAAATTGGAAATCCCGCTCGCAATTGTCGAGCCTTTGTGGCATCAGCAGGCGACGGTGCTGTGGCAGGACTTTGAAAATATTCCAGATGTTTTGAAGACCGGGTATCGGGGGCGGGAGACGGTGTGGTTGCAGAAAAACCTGCGCCTGCTGGGATTTTTCAAGGGTCCGAACGCGCCGCATTACGGTTCTCAAACGGCGGCGGCGGTGCGCCGGTTCCAGCGTCAATACAATATTAAAGAAGATGGCCGTTTCGGTGTCGAAACCCAGGCCATGTTGTACAACCTCTTAAGTATTTATCCCACTCCGCAGTTGATCGGCCCATGAGCACCATCCTTAAATCGCTGAAGAAACTGGAGGACGAAAAAAGCGTCCTCGATAAATCCATCGACCTGCAAAGTCTGGTGATCCAGAGGGAGCCGATCGAATCGGCATGGCATTTCCCGGCGCCACAGAAAATTCTAGCGATTACCGCCGTGGTGGGAGCCGGGCTGGTGTTGGCAGGATTGTGGGTCGCCGGGGTGTTTGAATCGAAACCGGCACCGATCCGGCAAGCGACGGCGATTGTTCCCGTGCCAGTGCCACAGAAAAATAATGTGCCACCCCGCACGGTTTATGAGGGTATTGCTCTGGCCAGCATTCCGTTTGCATCCCCACCGGTGCCATCGCTTCCCAAGCAAACGGCGAAAAAGCCAAAACGACCACAGTCAGTTCCATCCACCCTTCAGGAAACAAAACCCGTCCAGAAAACGCCGCCGCAGGCTCCGGCCGACAAACCTCGAACTGCCGGACGCTCAGCCCTTGCGGGACACTCCGCGGAACACGGTGGATCGAGTGGCGCCTGAATCCCCGAGTATTGTCACGGGCCGCCTGCCGGGTTTTACCTTGCGCGGCGTTATTTACTTCGGCGAGGACAGTCCCTTCAACTACATCTTCTATTCCACCGCTCAGGAAAAGAATAAGAAACTCAAGGCCGGGGAGGCTATCCTCGGAGCCACCTCAAAAAAATTGAACCCGACAGCGCCATCTTCGCCCATCAGGGACAGCTCATCCAAATCCCCATCGGGCAACCCTTACAAGGCAGGCGGTAGCCTAAGTTTGGTATGGCGGTCGGCTAATTGTTGAGCGCAGGATGGAGTTTGACCAATTGTTTCCCGCCGCAGGCTGGCCCCTGGCCGGGGAGGCAAATAGCTGACCTCTTGTTTTATGGCGGAACAGATTCTCAACCATGATTTTCCCTGGCAGGGATTCGTGGTGGCGCGCCCTCCGTCTGGGTAAAAAAGCGCTTCGGGCTTCTCTATGCTACATCGGCGAAATTCAATTCCTTGTGCCGTTACGAAAAGGCCAAGAAAAAAGATTGACAAAGAAAACAGAAGCCTATACAGTGTTTAAGAACCCCTAGAACAAAGCTTCCGATTAAAGCCTCATAAATCAGCCGAGTCCAGATTTCATCAGCTTATAAATTTTCCAAATCAAATCCAGGATTACCTCCGAATTTTCTGATAACGACTCCGAAATTATCCTCATTATCCGAAACCAGACACCAACATCTGTATTCAATCATGCAAGATGATCTACCCACAAAAACCTTTACACCCCCCCCATCCATGAATATTGAAGAATTAAAATCCAAGACCATCTCAGAATTGACTAATCTGGCTAAGACTCTTAAAATTCAAGGCCATAGCAGTTTAAGGAAGCAGGATTTGATGTTCAAGATCCTGCAGGCCCAGATCGAAAAAGACGGACTGATGTTCGGTCAGGGAGTCCTCGAAATCCTTCCCGACGGCTTTGGATTTCTGCGGGCTCCGGCTTACAACTACCTCCCCGGTCCGGATGACATTTACGTTTCGCCTTCCCAAATTCGCAAGTTTGATATGCACACCGGCGACACCATCTCCGGTCAGATTCGCCCGCCCAAGGAAAATGAGCGGTATTTCGCCTTGTTGAAGGTCGAGGCGATCAACTTTGAGAATCCAGAAAAAACCAAGGACAAGATCCTGTTCGACAATCTGACGCCCCTGTATCCGAATGAGCGGATTCGCCTGGAGACGCCGAATTGCAAGGATTACAGCGCCCGGATCATGGACCTCATGACGCCGATCGGCAAGGGTCAGCGCGGTCTCATTGTGGCCCAGCCGCGAACCGGAAAAACCATGATCCTGCAGTCGCTGGCCAACAGCATCAGCACCAATTATCCGGAAATCGTGCTGATCGTTCTGTTGATCGACGAGCGCCCGGAAGAAGTTACGGACATGCAGAGGTCGGTGCGCGGTGAAGTCATCAGCTCCACATTTGACGAGCCAGCCCAGCGGCATGTGCAGGTGGCGGAAATGGTGATCGAAAAGGCCAAGCGGCTGGTGGAGCATAAGAAGGACGTCGTGATTCTGCTGGACAGCGTCACCCGGCTGGCGCGTGCCTACAACGCCATCGTGCCGCCCAGCGGCAAGGTGCTCTCCGGTGGTGTGGATTCCAACGCCCTGCAGAGGCCCAAACGGTTTTTCGGCGCGGCGCGGAACCTCGAGGAAGGCGGCAGTCTCACGATCATCGCCACCGCCCTGGTCGATACCGGAAGCAGAATGGATGACGTAATCTTTGAGGAGTTCAAAGGCACCGGCAACATGGAAATTGTGCTGGACCGCAAGTTGGCTGACAAGCGGACCTTCCCGGCGATCGACATCAACCGTTCCGGAACCCGCAAGGAGGAGTTGCTCATTGAGCATGAAGAACTGCAAAAAATCTGGTTGCTGAGAAAAGTTTTACTTCCAATGGGGATACATGATACGATGGACCTCCTCCTGCAAAGAGTGAAAGAAACAAGAACCAATGCCGAGTTCATTCAATCGATGAACTCTTGATTGAGGATTGAGCGACTAATGAAAGCTGAAATACATCCCGAGTATTTTGAAACAACCATCAAGTGTGCCTGCGGCAACGAAGTTTCCGTCCGGTCCACGGTTAAAGACCAACATGTCGAAGTTTGTTCCGCGTGCCATCCTTTTTATACCGGGAAGCAAAAACTGTTGGACACCGCTGGCCGTATAGAAAAATTCACTCGGAAATACAGCAAAATCAAAGAAAAACTGCTCTCCAAAACCTCCCCCAACTAGCGACTCTCTCGATACCCGCTCCGGGTGTATTTGCCTGCCCGGAGTTTCTACGTTTTTAAAGCTCCAACCTTTTGGACTGAACCATGTTTGATCAACTGAAAGAAATAGAAAAAAGATACGATCTCCTGAACGAAAAGTTGAGCGATCCGCAAGTGATCGCGCGGCAGTCCGAGTTCAAGCAATATGCTCGCGAACAGTCCGAGCTATCCTCAATTGTGAATGAGTACCGCCGGTGGAAGAAAGCCGATAGAGAACTGGAAGCCAGCGAAAAAATGCTGGAGGAGGAAAGCGATGAGGAGCTGTTGAGCATGGCCCGCGAGGAAATTGCGGAGCTACAGCAACAGAAAAGTGACAGTGAAGGCCGATTGAAGGTATTGCTTTTGCCCAGAGACCCCCGCGACGGCAAGAGCGTGATCATGGAAATCCGTGCTGGCACCGGCGGTGACGAGGCGGGGCTTTTTTGCGCCGATCTGTTTCGCATGTACACCCGTTACGCGGAACGGGTCAAATGGAAAATTGAAATTTTAAACAGCAATCCCACCGGAGTGGGCGGCTTCAAGGAAGTGGTGATCAATATCCAGGGCAAGGACGTTTACAGTAAACTGAAATACGAAGCGGGAACCCACCGGGTGCAACGCGTCCCGGCAACGGAAACTCAAGGTCGCATCCACACTTCCGCAGTGACCGTCGCTATCTTGCCGGAGGCGGAGGAAGTGGATGTCCAGATCAATCCCGGCGATTTGAAAATTGATGTCTACCGGGCTTCCGGTCCGGGAGGGCAAAGTGTCAACACCACCGATTCAGCCGTGCGCATCACGCACAAACCCACCGGCCTGATGGTGACTTGCCAGGACGAAAAGTCGCAACACAAAAACCGGGAACGGGCGATGAAGGTGCTACGCGCCAGGTTGTACGATGAGACCATGAGAAAACAGCATGAGGAGATGGCGCAGAACCGCAAAAGCCAGATCGGGAGCGGCGACCGTAGCGAACGCATCCGCACCTATAATTTTCCGCAGGAACGGGTGAGCGATCACCGCATCGGTTTGACGCTTCATAAGCTGAGTCAGATGTTGGAAGGCGATATCGACGAACTGCTGGAAAAACTAACGATTCATTTTCAGACCGAAGCTTTGAAGGGCAGTGGAAATTAAATTTTAACAGCCCTGGCGATTGCCGGAGAGAATTTGATGAACGTGTTTTTAGTGAAAGACAGCGTCACGGTTCAGGAGATGGTGAGCCAATCTACGTTGGCCCTGTCTGCCGCCGGCATCGCTCAACCCCGGCTGGACGCGGAAATACTTTTAGCTGAAATATTCGGTGGCCGGCGAGAAGATGTCTATATCCAATCCGACCGGGTTTTGAATGCTGAAGAGGTGGCCCGTTACGCGCACTGGATTGAGCGCAGGCTGGCACGTGAACCGGTGGCCACCATTCTGGGCCGGCGGGAATTCTGGTCCCTGAATTTTAAAGTGAACTCTGAGGTCCTCATACCGCGTCCGGAAACGGAAGGGGTGATCGAGCGGTTGTTGGCTCTGCGGGATGAATCCCGCCACCGTCCGCAACCCAACATTTTGGATTTGTGCACCGGTTCGGGAATTCTAGCGGTGGTCGCCGCCAGGGAAATTCCCGCCAGCCGGGTTTTTGCGGTGGATATCTCAGCCCCGGCTCTGCAGGTGGCGCGAGAAAATGCCCAGGCTCATCTCGTGGCCGACCGGATGGTTTTTTTTGAAGGCGACTTGTTTGAGGGTTGGGAGGCGCCAGAGTGCCGGGAGCTAGATTTTATTCTTTGCAATCCCCCTTATATTGAATCCAGATTGTTGCCGCAACTTCAGCCTGAGATTAGAGATCATGAACCCGCGCTCGCGTTGGACGGCGGACCGGATGGCCTGGAATTTTTTAAACGGATCATCCCCACAGCTGCGGAACGCCTGCGGCCCGGTGGTTTTATAATTATGGAAATGGGTCCGGAGCAGGCTCCGGCTGTGACCGAGCTTATGGCATCGCAACCCGCTTTGGAGAATATCGTGGTGACCCGCGATTATTCCGGACGGGACCGTGTGATTTCTGCCCGGAGGGCGTCTCTTGGATAAAATAATCATTGAAGGCGGCACGCCGTTGGTGGGCCAGGTGACGATCAGCGGCGCTAAAAATGCGGTGTTGCCGGTATTGGCCGCCACCCTGCTGACTCAGGGGGAAAATGAAATCCTGGAAGTCCCGCGGGTGCGCGACGTGAAAACCATGGTCGATTTGGTGCAGGACCTGGGCGCTGAAGTGGATCAGCACAATGGCTCGCGGATCGTTCTGGACACCAGCGGAGTCCACAAGACCGAAGCCCGTTATGATCTGGTCAGCACCATGCGGGCGTCTTGCCTGGTGTTGGGGCCGTTGCTGGCCCGGCTGGGTGAAGCCCGGGTATCGCTTCCCGGAGGGTGTGCCATCGGCGCCCGTCCGATTGATCTTCATATCAAAGGACTGGAGGCGCTGGGAGCGGTCATAAAACTGGAAGAAGGCTACATTCATGGGACAGCAAAAAAACTAAAGGGAGCCCATCATTATTTTGATTTGGTCACCGTGACCGGAACCATGAATGTGATGATGGCCGCCACCCTGGCAGAGGGCGAGACGGTTCTTGAAAATTGCGCCAGGGAACCCGAAGTGTCTTTTCTCGCTCAGGTCTTGAACCGGAGCGGAGCCAAAATCGAAGGAGCCGGGTCCGACACGATCACCATTCAAGGGGTCACTTCCCTGCGTCCAATCGAGTGCAGTATATTTCCCGACCGCATCGAAGCGGCGACTTACATGATTGCCGGGGCCATCACCGGCGGCGAAGTGGAAGTTCTCAATTGCCTGCCAGATGAGCTCGAGCCCATTGTATTGAAACTGCGTGAAGCCGGTGTGGACGTTGCGGTGAATGAGCGCTCGGTCAAGGTGCGGAGCCATTCGCCTCTTACGCCGGTGAATATCAGGACTCATCCGTATCCCGGATTCCCGACAGATGTGCAAGCCCAATTCATGGCTTTGATGGTCCTGGCTCAAGGACAAAGCGTGATCACCGAAACGGTGTTCGAAAATCGATTCATGCACGTCGCGGAGTTGCGGCGGATGGGAGCGGAAATTTTGATCGATGGCCACACGGCTATTGTGCGCGGGATCAAGCGGTTGAGCGGTGCGCCCGTCATGGCCACTGATTTGCGAGCCAGCGCGTCGCTGGTGTTGGCCGGGTTGGCCGCCAAGGGCCAAACACTCATTTCCAGGGTGTATCATATCGATCGCGGGTATCAGGAAATGGAAAAGAAATTGTCAAAACTCGGCGCTTCGATTCGACGGGTCAAGTAGCTCTTCGCCAGCCTGCGGCTGGAGGCAACTGGTTGTACTCTGTGAATTTTGCCCGATAATGGTTGGGCGCAAGCGGAGCGTGACCCCTTTGCTCCGGGCCTTGCCCGGCCAGCCTGCCCCTTAGCAGGGGAGGCAACTGGTTGTACTCTGTGAATTTTGCCCGATAATGGTTGGGCGCAAGCGGAGTGTGACCCCTTTGCTCCGGGCCTTGCCCGGTTGAGCGCAAGTGGAGTGTGACCCGTTACCTGCGGAGGCACTCCACGAATTCGCTTGAGGACTGCATGAGCCGGTTTGACGACATTCAAAAAAAAGATGCTCACCATATCCTGGTATGGATGCCCAATTGGATCGGCGACGTCGTTTTTTCCCTGCCGACGGTGCAAGCCCTCCGCGCCCATTTTCCCCAGAGCCGAATTACTGCCGTGGTGCGGCCCCCCTCCCATGAATTTCTCAACCATCATCCCGACATCGACTCGGTCATAAAAATACCCTTCAGCGAAAAAGACGGATTGGGGACGCAAGTTCGATTTGCCAGGAGTCTAAGAAAATACCGGTTTGATGGAGTGATCCTGTTTCCCCATTCGCTACGCAGTGCCTTTCTTGCTTATTTGTCGGGTGCCCGCTGGCGTCTCGGCTACGCTACCGAAGCCCGGGGTTGCCTGCTCACGCATGCGGTGCCGGTGGCTCAGGACTCCAAAAAAGTTCATGCGGTGGAATACTATCTGCCTCTCGTGGCCCCGCTCGGTATCACCCGCGTGGCAAGAAATTTCCGGGCGATGGTGACGGAAGAGCATATGAACCTGTACGCGAAACACTTTCAGGATCTTGGAATTCAAAACGACGATTTTGTAGTGGCGGTCCAACCCGGCGCTTCCAAACCGCAAAAGAGGTGGCATGCCGAGCGCTTTGGTATTTTGTGTCAACGGCTGGCCAGAGAAAAAAAAGTTACCATTGTCCTGTTGGGGAGCAACGATGAAAAAGAAATGATCGAGCAGATAAAAAAAAGTTGCCGGGAGGACCGGGTGGTGACCGCCATCGGCCTGAACCTGCATTTGGTTTTGGGTTTGTTGCAAAGGTGTCAGTTGCTGATTGCCAATGACAGCGGGATTATGAATCTGGGCGCCATGGTGGGTACGCCGCTGGTGGCTATATTTGGACCCGGCAGTGTTTTGACTTCCGATCCGGTGATCGACCCGGAAAAAAAAGAAATCGTTACCAAAAACTACTCGTGTTCGCCTTGCCGCCAGAATTTTTTCAAGGAATGCAATCCCTCTCCACACCAAAAACCGTATTGCATCGAAGACATCACTGTCAACGATGTGGCGGAAGCGGTGGAGAGAATTTTGAGTCGAATTTAATTTTTTAAAGCCAGGTCAGAGGGCCAAGGACTCATTCGTTTCCGTATCCCAGTACGGCTTCAGATCGAAGTAGCCTAGAATCAACATTTCATCTTCGCGGGTCAAGTGATCGAAATCTCGGGGGGAGGGCGCCTGTTGAATCGATTCTCTTTTCTTGGAAGATTTTATTCTTGCGGAATCAATGGGGTCATACATTTCCCTTGGCAGGATTATTATTTTCCCTTCGGTAAACATCATGCCGCCGTTGACGTACACCAGATAGCGTGTGCGATACGTTTCGGGCTCCACCATCAGTCCCTTCACTCGTCCCACTTCGTCATTCATGCTGTCGTAAAGATAGCCTCCGACAATCCGATCCAAAGCTCTAAGATTGTAGATGTTGTCCTTTATGTACAGCAAAGGGCTGGGTGTCATGGCGGCGCATTCCTTATAATAGTGAAGGCGCATTAAATTATAGCAGAGTGCCGTTGGCATTGTTATAATTTGCAGGTGGGATAAAATAGAAACGACTTGAGACCGCAATCGGGAAGGACGCCATGACGACACATCGACCAGCTTATTGGGCCGCAATCTCATTGATAATCGCCTTGATCGCCTTAATAACGTTGAACCAGGGGACCGCCCAGGCGAAAATTTACAAGTACCGGGACGATCAAGGTAAACTTCATTTTACTGATGACAAAAATAATATCCCGCCGCAATACCGATCAGGACCTCAAACAGAGGAACTCCGGAGCATTACCAGTCCTTCGTCCACCGACCAGCCGGCAACCCCTTCATCTGCTGGAGCGAGTGGGGGAGATGCGAAGGGAGACTCTGTGGGCTCAACCGGTGCCACCGGTACGTCAGCAGAGCAGGTGGGTTTGTCAGAGAAAGATGAGAAACTAGCCAAGGAGTCTATCGCGATGCTGGAAAAGGGAGTGGGTCTGGCAAAGCAATACAAAGGGCTTCCAAACAATTCCCGGATCGGTAAAAAATTGTACAATGCCATCCAAGCGAACCTTCCCACTAAAGAGAGCCTGGTTGCAAAACTCGCCAAGTCCAAAGAGTCGGCACTCGTCTCGGCCCACAGTGTATTGCAAAAGATCCTTGCCAGTGACCAGGCGACCCAGCCCATCAAGCCGGAAATGGTCAGGGCAATCCGAAACCTTATCAATCGAATTGTGAGCGAAGGTCCGGCGCAGGCGGCCATGATAAAAAAACTGAATCAAGCGCTCAAGGATTCGGAAAAAGCAAAAGCTGAAGCTGAAAAGAAAAAGGCGCAAGAAAAATCAGAATCCTCCTCGTGAAAATCAAAAATGATTTTCCCAGTCTGATGTTCATCAGTTGTTCCAGATACCATTAAATATATGGACGGGTTGAATAAGTTTTTCTCCGATTTGAGCGGATGGATGTGGGGTCCGTGGTTGTTGGTCTTGCTGGTAGGCACCGGCATCTGGCTGACCTTGCGTTTGCGTGGCATTCAGTTTCGTCTGTTGGGTTATGCGCTGCGCCTGACGTTCTCGAAAGAGCGTTCCGGCACCGGCGATATCTCCCACTATGGGGCCTTGATGATTTCCCTGGCGGCCACCATCGGGGTCGGCAACATCGCGGGGGTGGGCACCGCCGTCGCGCTGGGCGGGCCGGGAGCGGTGGTGTGGATGTGGATCACCGCCTTGTTCGGGATGGCCACTAAATATGCTGAAGGTTTTTTGGCGGTGCGGTATCGCACCGTCAACCCGCGCGGTGAAATTTCCGGCGGACCCATGTACTATTTGGAGTCGGGCCTGGGTTGGAAATGGCTGGGGGTTTGGTTTGCGGTGTGTGGCGCCATTGCCGCATTCGGTATCGGCAACATGGTTCAGGCCAACACCACGGCCATCGCCCTCGGCGAAGTTCTGAACGTCAACAAGACATGGATCGGGATTTTCCTGGCCTTCTTTGCCGGGCTGGTGATCCTGGGAGGCGTGCGGCGCATCGCCGACGTCGTTTCGTTGTTTGTTCCCGTCATGGTTCTGATCTATTTTGGCGGTTGCCTCGCCATTCTATTGACCCACCTCGACCGGTTGCCCGGCGGTTTGGTTCTGCTTTTAAAAGATTCGATGACCGGGACGGCCATGACCGGTGGGTTTGCCGGGGCGACGCTAGCCCAAACCATCCGCTATGGAGTGGCGCGCGGTTTGTTTTCCAATGAATCCGGATTGGGGAGCGCGCCCATCGCCGCTGCCGCCGCCAAAACCAATCAACCCGCCAAGCAGGCTCTGGTGTCCATGACCGGCACCTTCCTCGACACCATCATTGTGTGTTCGCTGACCGGCCTAGTGTTGGCCACCACCCAGGTGTGGACCTCCGGCGAAACTGGCGCGGCGCTGACTCTGCAGGCGTTCATAGCCGGCCTGCCCGCCCCCTGGGGGCAGGGGATCGTCACGCTCGGTATCGTCACCTTCGCCTTCTCGACCATTCTGGGTTGGAGCTATTACGGTGAGAAATGTTTTGAATACCTGTTCGGGAATCAATACATTCGATATTACCGGATCGTCTGGATCGCGTTTGTGTTTATAGGCGCGGTGACCGAGTTGCAACTGGTCTGGAATTTTTCCGACGCCATGAACGCGCTGATGGCGGTGCCCAACCTCATCGGCTTGATTGGGTTGAGTGGATTGGTCGCCAGGGAAACCCGAGAATTTGAAAAGGGTGTGCGCGACGGTTCCATCCACCGCTACGATTGATTGAGACTCAACCGAAAAGGCGGAATTTGAAGATGAACCAGATGGCGGCCACGCCGTCTTTCCAGTTGATTTTTTTTCCTTCCGAATAATCCCGGCCGCTGTAGGAAATCGGCACTTCGTAGATGCGGAATTGATTGCGCGCCACCTTGCTGGTGAATTCCGGTTCAAACCCAAACCGGTCGCAGGTCAGTTTCAGGGAATCCAGAACCTCCCGGGTGAATACCTTGTAACAGGTTTCCATATCCGTCAGATTGAGATTGGTGAACATATTGGACAGGGTGGTGAGGAAGAGGTTTCCCAGGTAATGCCAGAAAAACATGACCCGGTGAGGTCCGCCTAAAAATCGCGAACCGTAAACCACATCGGCGCGGCCGTCTAGAATCGGCCCCAAAAGAACTCCGTATTCTTTGGGATCGTATTCCAGGTCCGCATCCTGAATGATGATGATGTCCCCCGTGCTTTCAGCGAAACCGGTCCGCAGAGCGGCCCCCTTGCCGCGGTTTTTCTTGTGAAACAGGACTTTGAACCCTTCACGTTCGGAATATTTTTGTAGCAGATCCTGCGTGCCGTCGGTGGAACAGTCGTCGATCAGGATGATTTCTTTTTCATAATCGATCGCCTCCACCCGGCTGATCAGGGTGAGGAGTGTTTTGGCCTCATTGTAAACAGGAATAATTATGGATAGTTTCACGATGAATGGCGGATTGACAGGAACCGTTAAAAAGCTACACGGAGATTCAGTTTAAAGGAAAAAGTTGGGCAAGTCTAAAGCAATTTTGGCAGGATTCAGTTGCTTCATCCGGCGAATATTTTTTCACGGATCAGGTGATGGGCCACCCGGTTGGCCACGATGCCGGTGAGGACGCCGGTGACCAGCGCCACCATGAAGAAAAAAGGCAGTAACTTTAAGAAAATTTCCTGATGAATGAACAGGAAGTAGACGCAGATAAAAATGGCCCCGGTGTGGGCGTAGGCGGAAAGAACACTGACTCCCACCAGACTGACTCCCACGGTATTTTTTCTCCGATAAATCAGAGCCATGACCGCCCAGGCGGCCAGCCCCCCCGCCAGACTCAGGAAAAAAGTGGGGCCGAGGAAGGTGCCGCCCAATAACGATCCCAAGAAAATGCGGAGCAGGGTCACCGTGAAGGCCGCGCCGGCTCCCAGAAAAACCAGAGCGATCATGGTCATGATGTTGGCCAACCCGAGCTTGATCCAGGGAGTCGGTAATGGAAGCAGTGCTTCAACACGGTGCAGGAGGACCCCCAATACGACCAGAATCGCCAAAAGGATTCTTTCCTGTGCCACCGTAGTTTCATTCATGTCATGGGATCGGTGTTCCTGCCGTCTCGGGTTCAGGAAGTTTTTTTGAACGAGAATTCGCCCTTCACCAGGTCCACGGCGATAGTTTCGCCCTGGGACAGTTCGCCGTTTATGATTTTCATGGAGATGGCGTTTTCAATCTTCTCCTCAATCAACCGCCGCAACGGCCGGGCGCCGTACATTTCGCTGAAACCCTCTTTCGCCAGTCGGTCCTTCACCTTTTTGCTGATTTTGAGGGTGATTTTATTCTCCTGCAACCGCTTGCCGAGATTGTCGAGCATGAGTTCAGCGATTTTCCGGACTTGCTCCGGTGCCAATTTATGAAAAACGATGAGATCATCCAGCCGGTTGATGAACTCCGGCTTGAATATTTTTTGCACCTCATTCAAAACCAGCGTCCGGACCTGGTTGTAATCGCGGGCCGGGTCGTCAGTCGCCGCAAAGCCAATGCCCTTGGTCTTGCCTTTGGTGATGGATTCGGTGCCAATGTTGGAGGTGCCGATGATGATGGCGTTTTTGAAACTGGTGACGCGGCCGTGCGAATCCGTCAAGCGGCCGTCGTCCAGCAGTTGCAATAAAATATTGAAGACATCGGGATGCGCTTTTTCCAACTCGTCGAGCAGGATGACGGAGTACGGATGGCGCCGCACCTTCTCGGTCAATTGCCCGCCCTCGTCATAGCCGACGTACCCTGGCGGGGAACCGATCAGTTTGGACACCGAATGTTTTTCCATATACTCCGACATGTCCAGGCGGATCAGGCGGTTTTCGTCGTCCAGCAAAAATTCCGCCAGCGCTTTGGCCAATTCGGTTTTGCCGACACCGGTCGGCCCCAGAAACAGGAACGAACCGATGGGACGGTGGCTGTCCTTGAGGCCCGCCCGGTTGCGGCGAATCGCGTTGCTGAGAGCGATGATGGCGTGGTCCTGACCGATCACCCGCTTGTGCAGGTTGTCTTCCATGTGCAGTAATTTGTCGGATTCCGTTTCACGGATTTTGTTGACGGGAATCCCCGTCCAGGTGGCCACCACATTGGCGATGTCCTCCACGGTCACCGAATGGTCGACCTGTTTCAGACCCTGGCGCCATTTTTCTTTTTCCACTAAAAGTTTTTTGTCGATTTCCAGAACCTCCTGCCGGCGTTGGGCCACGGATTGGAAATCCTGTTTGTCAAACGCCTCCTTCTGGATTTTGAGCACTTCATTTTTTTCTTTTTCGAGTTGCTGAATCTCCGGCGGCACATAAATCAAGGCCAGGTGTTTTTTCGCTCCCGCTTCATCGAGCAGGTCCACCGCTTTGTCCGGCAGTGCCCGGTCATAGATGTGTTTTTCGGAAAGCTTGACGGCGGCCTCGATGGCGCCCTCCTGGTATTGAATCGAGTGATGCTTCTCGTACTTGCCCTTCAGGCCCTGAATCATCAACACGGCTTGATCGACCGACGGCTCTTTGACCAGAATGGGCTGAAAGCGCCGGGCCAGGGCTTTGTCCTCTTCGATATTTTTTTTGTAATCTTCCAGTGTGGTGGCGCCGATGCACTGCAGTTGCCCTTTGGCCAGGGCGGCTTTCAGCATGTTGGACGCGTCCACCCCGCCGGCCCCGGCACCGATGCTGACGATGGTGTGCAACTCGTCGATGAACAAAATGATGCCGCCGTGGGCGCTGGTGATTTCGTCCTTGACGGCTTTCATGCGTTCCTCAAACTCGCCGCGCATCTTGGCGCCGGCAATCAGCTCGGACATCTCCAGCACTTTGACGCGTTTGTTCAAAAGCGAATTTGGCACCTCGGCTTTGACGATTTTCTGGGCCAGTCCATCCACGATCACGGTCTTGCCCACTCCCGGTTCGCCGATCAATACCGGATTGTTTTTTTTTCGCCGTGACAAAATCTGGATGACGCGGTCGATTTCCTCTTCCCGGCCGATCACCGGATCGAGTTCTCCCCGGCGCGCCATGTCGGTCAGATCGGTGGTGTATTGGCTCAGGGCATCCAGTTTTCCTTCCGCGTTTTTTTCATTGATGGTGATGCCGCCGCGCATGATTGCCAGATCTTCACTGATCTTATTGTATTTCAAACCAAACTCACTGAGGATTTCGGCGGTGCGCCCCACACGCTGATCGAGCAGAGCTAAAAACAGGGAACCCGAACTGATGTACCGGTCGCCCAGTTTTTTGGCTTCTTCCAAGGCGATTTCAAACAACAGGTTGGTTTCCTCGGCCAGCTCGATGTTCTGAATTTGCTGATCTTCATGTTTGGGTTCCGACTCCTGGGCTTCAAAAAGCCGGTCGAGGATTTTGCGCGGCAAAGCTTTATCTTCGGGGTAGTAGGTGGTCAGCAGTTTCATCACCATGGAATCCTGCTGTTCCAGCAGGCCAATCAGAATGAAGTCCGGGGTGAGCACGGCCTGCCGCAGGTTCACCATTTCCATGGTGCCCATATTGAGGGCCTCGATGGCCTTGTCCGTCAATTGTCGGATGTGTTGTTGCAACATTTTTTATCTAAGTTGAAGGGCAAGAATTTCTTATGATAACAGGTTTTTTAAATGCGCGTGTACTGAGTCCGCCAGGGCGTGGGTGTCGTACCCGCCCTCCAACATGGAGAGGAGTCGCCCCTGGCAGATTTCCTGAGCCGCGGATCGGATCAGTTCGGTCATGGTGCCATAGCATTCGGTGGACACCTGCATGCCAGCCAGGGGATCATCTCGATGCGCGTCGAAGCCGGCAGAGAGGATGATCAGCTCCGGTTTGAAACGGAACATTGCCGGTATCAGTTTATCTTTCACTAGAGCCAGGTAGTCGTCGTCCGTGGAATATTCACGCAAAGGAAAATTGAGCGTGGCGCCCAGTCCGTCGCCGGTGCCGGTTTCCTCCTTGGCGCCGGTGCCCGGATAAAAAGGATATTGGTGGCAACTGCTGTAGTAAATGTTGGCGTCGGAGTAAAAGGAATGCTGGGTGCCGTTGCCGTGATGGACGTCCCAGTCGAACACGAACACCCGGTTGAGGTCCTTTTTTTCGATCGCGTAACGCGCGGCGATGGCAACGTTGTTGAACAGGCAGAACCCCATCGCCATGCTGTTTTCAGCATGATGCCCCGGCGGCCTGACGGCGCAGAACGCGTTGTCCAGGGTGCCGTCGAGGATCAGGTCCACTCCCGTCAATCCGGCGCCGGCGCTCATCAGCGCGGCTTCATAGGAGTTGGCGCTGATCACCGTATCGCCATCCAGATTGGACACGCCATTGGCGCAGGCTTCGCTCACCTGTTGCACGTATCCCGCCTCGTGGTTCAAAGCGATTTCCTCGACCGTTGCTTTGCGGGGGGCGGGCTGTTGCAGGTGGGGGAAAATGTCGGAGCCCTGCAACCGGCGGTTGATCGCCTCCAGGCGGCCCGCGTTTTCGGGATGCGAGCCGGTCTCGTGTTCCAGATAAATGGGATCGTATATATAACCGGTTTTGTTCATTTATTTATGGATTGGTGTGTGAAATTTTGAGAGTATCAAAATCATTCCCCCCAAGCAACGGATTTTGTTTGATATGAATCAGGATTCCACTCAACAAAAACTGGCAAGGATCGAACGCCGCGCCCATGAACTGGGGTTCGACGGGTTCGGCGTGGCGGACCCCGATGTGGGTTCCGCGGGTTTGCGTTTCCAAAAATGGTTGGACGACGGTTTCGACGGCACCATGGCCTATATGAAACGCGGCGAAGATAAACGCCTGGACCTGAACCAGGTACTCCCCGGCGTCCGTAGCGTTCTTTGCCTGCGCATGAATTATTTCACGGTTCCTAAAAGCCTGGATTTTCTCCAGGACCGTTTGACCGGAGACATCTCCAGTTACGCGCTGGATCTGGATTACCACGATGTCATGACGCCGCGCTTACAGCAGTTGGAGGAAACCCTGTTGGCGGAGTTTCCGGAATGCAGAACCAAGAGATACGTCGACACCGGCCCCGTGCTGGAAAAACCTCTGGCGCAAAAAGCCGGGTTGGGGTGGATCGGCAAACACACCAACTTGCTGACTGAAGGGTTGGGGTCCTGGTATTTTCTGGCCGAGATTCTGATCGATGTGGACCTGCCGCGCTCCCGGCCCGCGGTGGATCATTGCGGCACCTGCGAGAGTTGCATCGACATTTGCCCGACCCGTGCCATTGTCGCGCCTTATGTGCTCGATTCACGGAAATGTATTTCCTACCTCACCATCGAACTCAAGGGCGTGATTCCAGTGGAGTTCCGCAAAGCCATCGGCAACCGCATTTATGGTTGCGACGATTGCCAGATCGTCTGTCCCTGGAATTCCTATGCGGTGCCGACCGATGAAGCGGTGTATCAGGAACGGCAGGAGACCCGTCTGCTCATCGACCTCATGCGTTTGGATGAGGAAGGCTTCCGGGCCCGCTTCCGCAACAGTCCGGTCAAACGCATCAAGAGGCGCGGGCTTCTGCGCAATGTAGCGGTGGCGCTCGGCAATTCCGGCGATCCGGCGGCGGCGCCGGTGCTGACGGCGGCGTTGCAGGACGCCGAGCCGTTGATCCGCGCCCACGCGGTGTGGGCCCTGGCGGAACTGCTGGGCGATTCTGCCCTGCCGTTGTTTGAAACACATCTGGCGGAGGAATCCGACCTCGATGTCCTGCGTGAAATTGAGCTGGTAAAAACCCATTGATAATCAAAAGCCGTCCAGCCTATAATCAATTTTTTCAACCCACCCATTAGCAATGCCCATGGATAAAAATAATGATTTTCGGTTTTTAAAGGCGTGCCGCGGCGAGCCGGTGGATCGCACCCCGGTCTGGTTCATGCGGCAGGCGGGACGCTACATGAAGGCTTATCGCGATTTGAAGGAAAAATACACCTTTCTGGAGTTGTGCAAGAATCCCGAGTTGGCCACCGAGGTCACCCTGCAACCGCTCGATGTGCTGGGAGTGGATGCCGCCATCATTTTCGCCGACATCCTGCTACCGCTGGAGCCGATGGGAACCGGCCTGGAGTTCATCGCCGGCGACGGGCCGTCGATTCCGCGGCCGGTCCGCACCCACCAGGAAATGGCCGCGCTCAAACCAGTGGACGTTGACGGGCAGTTGGGGTTTGTCGGTGACGCCATTCGCATGGTGCGGTCGGAAATCTCCGGAAAAATTCCGCTGGTCGGTTTTGCCGCCGCGCCGTTCACGTTGTGCAGTTACATGGTGGAGGGCGGCAAGTCCAGGGATTTCACCCTCACGAAAGTGATGATGTATGAAGAGCCGGAAACCTGGCAGGGGCTCATGGACAAGGTGGTCCGGGTGCTGGCCGATTACATGAAAATGCAGGTGGCGGCCGGGGCTCAGGCCTTGCAGGTATTCGACAGTTGGGTGGGGTGCCTGGGGCCTGCCGATTATGAAAAATATATTTTACCGTACACGCGCCGTCTGTTTAAGGAACTCGAAACCACCGGTGTGCCGGTGATCAATTTCAGTACCGGGACTTCCACCATGTTACCTTTGGTGCGGCAAGCCGGGGGCGACGTCATGAGTTTCGACTGGCGCATCGACCTGGATGACGCGTGGCGTCAGATCGGTCACCAGACTCCCGTGCAAGGCAACCTCGACCCCAACCTGCTGTTCGCTTCCCTGCCGGTCATCCGCGAACGGGTGCACGATGTCATGCGCCGCGCCGCCGGCAGGCCCGGCCACATCTTCAACCTGGGGCATGGCATTCTGCAACACACGCCGGTGGATCATGTCAAGGCCGTGGTCGACATGGTGCATGAATATCAACATGAGTGAAATATCCCTGCCCCATAAAATTACCCACACGGCGGTCCTTCTGCTGGCGCACGGCGCGCCGACCCGCCTGCAGGACATTCCCGAATACCTGAAAAATATTCGCGGCGGCCGGGTTTCTTCGCCGGAAGTGATTCAGGAAATCACCGATCGTTACGAGCAGATCGGCGGCGGGTCGCCCTTGCTGGACATCACGCGCTCGCAGGCGGCGGCGTTGCAAAAACTTTTGAATCAGGACGGCGACGACTTCAAAGTGTATCTGGGGATGCGCGCCTGGGCGCCTTTCATCCAGGAGACGGTGCAACAGATGGTGACGGACGGCGTGCAACGCATTGTCGCTTTGTGTCTGGCGCCGCAATACAGCCGCTGGAGCACCGAACGTTATATGAAATCTTTCAGCGACGCGCTGGCTCAATCCGGCCTTTGGGATATTGAAATTCAATTTGTCAAAAGCTGGCCGGACCAACCGCGATTGATCGATGCCTTTGTCGAGCGTTATCAGGCCGCCGCCGATCGGCTCCGTGCCGAAGGGCGTGAGGATTTTCATACGTTGTTCACGGTGCACAGCATTCCGGCATCCTCCGTGGAGGAGGAAGGCGATCCCTACGTTCAGGAATATGAAAAGACTCTGCACTCGATTTTAGAGCAGGCGAATATTTCCCGCTGGCATCAGGCCTACCAGAGCCAGGGGATGATTCCGGTGCCCTGGTTGGAGCCCAGCGTCGAGACCACGATCGATAAAATCGCTGACGCGGGCGGGACCACGATCTTGATGGTTCCCGTTGGTTTTGTTTGCGATCATGTGGAGATCCTTTACGACATTGATATTGCCTTCAAGAAGCACGCCGCTCAGCGTAATATAGAACTGCGGCGCGTTGAATCGTTGAATGACTCGCCCCTGTTCATCGAAGCGCTGGCCAGCGTCGTCTGGGAACATTTGGTTTGATTCCAGCCCATGACAGACCGATTTTTATATAAAGAGTGATTTTATGTTTTCCAAAGAACTGAATCCCCAGCAATGGGAGGCGGTGCGCCATACGCAAGGACCACTGATTGTGGTGGCTGGCGCGGGTTCCGGGAAAACCCGGGTGATCACTTATCGCATCCTGTACCTGATTCTGAACGAAAAGGTGCCGCCGGAGAAAATCCTGGCCATCACCTTCACCAACAAAGCCGCCAGCGAAATGCGGGAGCGGGTGCATCAAAAACTCGGTGTCAGTGACAGCTATCCCTGGATCAGCACCTTCCATTCGTTTTGCCTGCGGGTGTTGAGAAAACACATTGGCCTGCTGGGTTTCACCACCGACTTTGTCATTTACGACGCGCAGGATCAGTTGACTCTGCTCAAGCAATGCATGAAAGCGGCCCAGGTCAATCATGAGGCGTTTCCTCCCCGGACCCTGCTCAATCACATCAGCGGATTTAAAAACGATCACCTGACGCCGAAAGACCTCCACCTGGATTCCCTACCCTTCGGCAACAAATTGAAAGCCGCGGAGATTTACCCGAGGTACCAGCAAACTCTGCGCCAAAACAACGCTCTCGATTTTGACGATTTATTGATGATGACGGTGCAACTTTTGCGTCAGGACGAAGCTTTACGCGAGCATTATCACAACCGCTTTCATTCCATTCTGGTGGACGAGTTTCAGGACACCAATGTCACCCAGTACCATTTGGTGAAACTGCTGGCGGGCAAGCACCGCAATGTGTGCGTGGTGGGGGATGACGACCAGAGCATTTACCAGTGGCGCGGCGCTCACCCCGACAACATTTTGAATTTCGAAAAGGAATTCGCGGGAACGCGGGTCATCAAGCTGGAACAGAATTACCGCTCGACCCAGAATATTCTGGGCGCCGCCGGAGCGGTGGTGAAGGAAAACACGTCGCGCAAGGACAAAACCCTTTGGACCGAAAATGAAAAAGGCAACCCGGTCATTTACTACCGGGCGGCGGACGAAATGGACGAGGCCCGGGTGGTGTGCGAGCGCATTCAGCAATGGGCTGATGAAGCGGAACATTCCTACGATGACATCGCGGTGTTGTACCGGACCAATGCCCAATCGCGGGTGATGGAAGATTATTTGCGCCAACATGATATTCCTTACAAGGTCATCGGCGGTCAGCGTTTTTATGAGCGCCGGGAGATCAAGGATATCCTGGCTTACATGCGGGTGGCGCTCAACCCGATCGATTCGGTTGCGGTCAAGCGCATCCTCAATGTTCCGGTCCGCGGTATCGGTAAAACTTCTGTCGAAAAAATCGAAGCCTATTGCCGCGAACACGATCGGCCATTGATGGAAGGCCTCCGGCAAGCCTCCCGCATGGGGCTGGTGGGATCGGGGCCGGCAAAAAAAATCGGTTTGTTTGTGGACTTGATGGACGGTCTGGCCGGGGTGGGTCAGGCAAGTCCGCCGTTGGATTTTCTAAATGAAATTTTGGAACGCACCGGGTATGTGGCCTTGCTGGAAAGAGAAAACACCATCGAAAGTAAAAGCCGTCTCGACAACTTGAAAGAATTGGTCACCGCTGTGGAGACGTTCATCGATGTTGAGCGCGAAGGGACGCTTCAGGATTATCTGGACAAGGCTTCCCTGGTGGCCGATGCCGATGGATTGGACCAGGCTCACGGTGCGCTTCAATTGATGACTCTGCACACCTGCAAGGGATTGGAATTTGAAGCCGTCTTTATCATTGGCCTCGAAAACGGGCTCCTGCCCCATGCCAGTTCGTTATCGGACATGAATCAATATGAGGAGGAGCGGCGGCTGTGTTATGTCGGGTTCACCCGCGCCAAAAAGAAATTGATGCTCAGCAACGCGCGCCGTCGCCGGATTTATGGCAGTACCTGCAGTTACCAGCCCTCAGACTTTTTGACTTCGATTCCGGATGAGATTCTGGAACGTGAAGCCAGCCCGGAAATGGATCGGAGCGCGTCGCACTCTCATGCCTATTCCCGCAGGGGACGGGAGGACGAACCGCCCCAGCTTCGGGTAGCGCCTGCTGAGGGGGATTATGTGGTGGGCACCAAGGTGCTCCATCCCAAGTTCGGGTCGGGCGTGGTCTTGAACAAGGAGGGCAAGGAAGAAGACCTCAAGCTGGAAGTTTATTTCAAGAAGGTGGGGAAAAAGAAGTTGTCGGTCAACCACGCCAAATTGATCGTGGTATAATTTTTTACTGTTCACTTGAATTGAACTACGGGTTCCGGGCGCGGTGACTGCCGAACCTGTTCATGGAAACTTGGAGTGCCGATGGTGTGGCGTCGGCATGGAGGTCTTATGGTTTTGCACAGGAACCTGAAATGGTTCACGCTGATTTTATTTATCGCTATCGGTTTGGCCGGTTCTCAACTTTGGGCGGGGGGGGATGCCGTTGTCTTCTCAGGCAAAGTGAAAAAGGTCATGGTCGCAAAAAATAAAGTGGCGATCAAGGATCCGGTCAGCAAAAAACGGTTTGCGGTGGTGATCAATGAACAATCCAAATTGTCCGGCTACAAGGGGATCGGAGATATCAAAAAAGGGGATATGGTTTCCGGGAAATACGTGGTCAACGACAAGGGATTGTACATCGCCACGGAGTTGGCGCGAAAGTGAGGTTCTGTGAACGTTCAGCCAGGCCCGATCAGGGTTTGCGTCCGTTTAAGATTTGGCTGAGTTTCGCGGTGTGGCTCGGCCACACGCGGAGGTCGAGCGTCAGGAAGTTGTCCTCGTAGTTTTCCTTCACCACCAGAGCGTGTTTGCGGATTTCAGGAATCAGGCCGGACTGGTTGTAATTCAGTTTGACTTTATACGGGATCATGGTTTTTTCATAATTCTCGACAATGGCTTTTCGCAGAGCGCCCATCCCGGTTCCTTCCCGGCAGGAAACAAAGACCGCTTCCGGATAGTGCCGCTCGAGATCTTTTTGAGTGTCTTCGCCCTTCAGTTTATCCGTTTTGTTGAACACCAGGACAGTATCAATGGCATGCGCCTCAATTTCGCGGATCAGGTTTTCCGCGATCTCCATTTGGCTCCGAAAATCGGGATGGCTGATGTCCACCACATGCAACAGTAAATTGGCGTCGCGCACTTCGTCCAGCGTGCTTTTGAAGGAGGCGACCAGGTCGTGCGGCAATTTATCGATCAGCCCGACGGTGTCCGCCAGGAGAATAGGATAAGGAAAATTCTTTTTCACTTTGCGGACGGTGGCGTCGAGTGTGGCGAACAGTTTATCCTCCACCAGAGTGTCCGCTCCGGTCAGGTTGTTCATGAGGGTGGACTTGCCCGCGTTGGTGTAGCCGACCAACGCCACTTGAAAAGTCCCTCTACGCGATTTCCTTTGGGTTTGCTTTTCGCCGTGGATTTGTTTTAATTTTTTTTCCAGCTTGGAGATTTTGTCGCGAAGCAGGCGCCGGTCGAGTTGAATCTGGGTTTCCCCCACGTCCCTCATGCCAATGCCCCCGCGTTGACGGGAAAGATGGGTCCACATTTTAGTCAGCCGCGGCAGGGAGTATTTCAGGCGTGCCAGGTCCACTTGGGTTTTGGCCACGCGGGTGCGGGCATGATCTCCAAAAATTTCGAGGATGATCCACGCCCGGTCGACCACGCCGCATTCCAGAATTTTTTCCAGGTTGCGGGTTTGCGCCGGGGACAATACCTCGTCAAAAATCACCGCGTCCACTTGATGGTGTTTGACCGCCTGTTGAAGTTCGATGACCTTGCCACTGCCGATGAAGGTCTTGGGATTGATGGTCCCGAGTTTTTGCACCATGCTGGCGACAGGCCGGTAGAGGGCGGTTTCCGCCAGGCCGGTCAACTCGTCCAAAGACCCTTTGGGTTTGGAATTGGGTTTTCCGGGAAATTCCACGCCCACCAGCAAGGCTTTGAGGCGCGTCCGACCGAAACTTTTAGTGGATACGGGAGAGGGTTTCATTGTTGGCCAGCATTATAGCGCGATTGCCGTAAAACCGGGACTATTTTCCTGGCGGGCGGCACCCGGACCGTCCACCACCGTCACCTCATGTCCGGCTTCCTGTAAGGCCGCGGCGACGTACGCCAAACCCAAAGGCGGCATGCTGATGGTGGATACCAGGTTGGTTAAAGAAACGAATTTTGAGGGTTCAACCAGACACTTTCATGGCATCTCATTGCTGTCAAAGCGCTTTAAATTTAGTGTTTAAGCTTTTATTTGAGTGTAACGAGAGTGGTTATCCTTGGCAACTTAAAATGGGTCGGCAACGGGTCTTGCCGGGCGGGCGGCAAAAAAGTCTGCTTTAAACAACGGCATTGGAAAAAAGTTATTTTCAGTCCCTCCTGAAGCCGGGCCGGACGGCTCGCTACTCCGCTTCCGGCTTGCTAAGTTCTCCGGGCTGGATTTTGAACTTTTTGTAGTACTCCCGCGAAAGTTTACGGCATTTATCTTTGTTGGCGGAGTCTTCCCGCTCCGAGAACAGGTTGCCCGCTTTAAGGATATGGCTGATGGCCGGTCCGCCGTCACTTCTTTGTTCATATAAACAGGCCAGGTTGAAGTGGGCTTCCGCGGAACCGGGGTGCAGATTTAAAGTTTTTTGAAAACACTCAATGGCTTCGGGAATGCACCCCCGCCGGTCGTGTTCGACCCCCAATTCAAAATGGGCGCTCGGCGACTGCGGGTGGCTTTCAACTTTGGCCAGGCACGCTTTAAGTTTTTTGGTACTGAAAAATTCTCGGAACCCCATGATTCCCCCCGTTGCATTCCGGCCGTGTGTCGGAAGCGGAATTCTGCCGCTGGCGTTATGGTATTATGACGATTCGAGAAGAAAAAGGAAGTCTCTCCAAGCAAACTGTCATGCGATTTTAAAAACTTATTAAAGGTGCACCGGAAATGATGAAAAAAGTTTTAGTGAAGTCGGCGTTTGCCAGCTGGGCGGCAATATTTTGTCTGATGAGTGGGACGCCGGTGGGGGCTGAACTTCAGACGCCGCCCGGCATGGTGTGGATTCCTGAGGGAGAATTTGTTATGGGGCTGGCAGGGGCCAGCAACAAAACTCCGCACAAGGTGACCCTGGACGGGTTCTTCATGGATCGGCACGAAGTGACGCAAAGTGAATTTGTGAAAGCCCGCGGCGCCAATCCCTCCAGATTCATTGGGGATAATTTACCGGTGGATCAGGTCACCTGGTATGAGGCGCGGGCCTACTGTGCCAAGATGGGCAAGCGCCTTCCGACCGAAGCGGAATGGGAGAAGGGCGCGCGCGGCGGCACGGCCACCACCTATTTTTGGGGGGACAGCATGGACCCCGCCTACACCTGGCTCGATGACAACGCCGATGACCGGACCCATCCGGTCGCCACCAAAAAAGCCAACGCTTACGGTTTGCACGATATGGCGGGCAATGTTTGGGAATGGGTTGGCGACTGGTATCAAAAGAAGTACTACGAGGTGAGCCCGGTGAACAATCCGCTGGGGCCTGGGGAAGGCACTGAAAGAGGGTTGCGTGGCGGGTCCTGGTATTCTGGCAAACGCCACCAAACTTCGGCGACGCGTTACTGGTCGGAACCCAATATCCGGAATTCAAACTTTGGGTTTCGATGCGCCCAGGGCGCGACCGAATAATTATACATGCGGGGGCCGTTCGCGAACAACGCTCTCATCCTTTGTCCTGTGCTGGTTGTTAGTTTCAGGTGGCGCCGGAATATTTTTTGCGGAATTTGTTGAGGAGTTTTTGTGCGGTGGCAATGTTTTTGGCGACGTTTCCCGCTGTAAAAAGTTGCAGGGCCTGTTCTGCATGGGTGATCGCTTGGGGGCCATCGCCCACGTCGTCGTATGTCAATCCCAGGTTAAAATGAGTCGCCGCCTTGTTGGGGCTGTGGTGCAGAGATTTTTTAAATTCCCGAATCGCTTCCTCATGTTGCTTGTGCTTCCGGCACTGCCAGGCATTTTTGAAATGGATTTCCGCCGGGTCGGTGGGGACCGGTTTGACGGGCAGTGGCAGTTTGGGTTTGAAGTCACTCATCAATTTATTGATACCTGGTGGTCACTATTTAAGGGCGTACAATATCCTCGGGCCGGAGCTTGAAATATTTTATCATGAACTCCTTATTCTGTCTGGCTTGAGCCGTCCAAATTCTATCATCACGGGCGGTGTATAAATCTTCGGCCTGTTGCATGTGTTGCACCGAGTTGAAGGCATCGCCTTTTTGAAAATACACACGTCCCAGATTGAAATGCCCGCCGGGAGAGTTGGGTTCCAGCTCGATGGCGGTTTGAGCTGACAGCATAGCGTTTTCCAATTCGTTCTGCTTCAAATAAGCCGAACTCAACAGGGTCCAGGCTTGGCTGTTTCTGGGGTCGAGGCGCCCGGCTTGCTTGAGGAAAGTCAGAGCGCGGTCCACCTGCTCTCCCTTCAAATACAGGTTGCCCAGGGTGATGTAAGGCAGAGCCAGGTAGGAATTGAGTTCCAAGGCCCTTTGGGAAGCCGCCCGGGCTTCGGCGAAATTTTTAAAATGTATGGCGCAGGCGCCCACCAGGGCGTGGCCCTCGGCCTGTTCCGGATCCAGTTTGACCAGTGCCTGCGCCAGATTCAGGGCTTCCTGATAACGGCCCATTTGGTAATTGATCTCCGCCCCCAAGGCCAGGTAATTGGGATTTTCAGGCTCCATCGTGTAGTAGTATTGCATGGTGTCGCGCGCTTTACTCCATTCTCCTTTTTGCATCCATTGTTTGGCGCGTTTGATTTCATTTCCGGATGCGAACACGAACTGGTAGAGGTCCACGGGATTCAGTGAACCC
>Ga0209987_10000257_pt1 | contig 26703 bp, 27 predicted proteins | sample N074metaG_FD_182134 | JGI IMG/M metagenome (GOLD analysis project Ga0209987, IMG submission 182134) | Deep subsurface microbial communities from Kermadec Trench to uncover new lineages of life (NeLLi) - N074 metaG (SPAdes) (version 2) | ecosystem: Environmental > Aquatic > Marine > Ocean trench...
TTTCATTGGGATTCAGCAGTAATTGATATCAAAGGAGATCAAAAAATGCAACAAGCAGTTCTAAAAAATCTAAAAACAAATGAAGAAACAACACTTGATGTAGGAGGTCTTTTTGTGGCAATTGGACACGTACCTAACACAAAACTATTCAAAGATCAAATTGAGTTAGATGATAAAGGGTATGTTGTTTTGAAGAACGAGACCCAGACAAACATAGCAGGTATTTTTGCTGCGGGAGATGTACATGATAGAACCTATAGACAAGCAGTTACTGCTGCAGGATATGGTTGTATGGCAGCAATTGATGTTGATAAATATCTCACAGATGCCGCTGATAAACAAGAATGAAAAATGCACAATGCAAAAAATGTTTGAATAAATTTCATGAAAAAGATATCTACACTATTCAACAATTTCAATACAGGAAAAAACCCACATACAAATGGACATTAGAATTTTTAAAAAAATTAGGAATTGATGAATGGGATTCATTTTGTGAGAAGTGTATAATGTTTTATTCAAAAAAATCAAATGATATTTGGAAAAAATCAAAGGTTTAAACTCTTCATTATAAGCAAAGGTACTGAGTTTTATGAGCGATGAACTAGAAAATCTAAAAAAATCAGCAAAAGTTCATAGTGAAAAACTAGCAGAATTGGGAAAGGAATTAAGTGAAATTCAGTTTAGTTATAAGATAGAAGAGAAGCCCTCCAAAGAATATTGGCAAAAAAGAATTGATGATTTCAAAAAATATTCTGAAATGGGGATGAAGTATTATAGTCAGGTATACTCTTTGATGAATCTAGTTAACAAAGAAGAATCACAACGATTTCTATTAAGTACCAGTAAATTTCATCAGCTTGGATTGACATTAATTGAAATCATGGAAAAAATCAAAGAAAACCCATCAATTGTAGACACTAAAGATAAACAACAGAGTCAATGGAGTAGAAAAATTAGGGACCAAATTACTGAACATGGAAACAAATGTCTCCGACTTGAAATGGATATCAACACATCATTTAGAGAATTTTATGAAAAACATCTAAAGAAAATTCTAGAATAATCACAACTAGTATGCCAATTCTGACATATGTTTTGCATCTTTGAGCATATCATCAAATTCTTTTTCAGTCATAACATTTTGTGTTGCATAAACGCTCCTAAATTTTCGTCCATCATCAGCAAAAATTCCAACTACACATGCATTGCCATCAATTGAATATTTTTTCATACATGCATAAACTGCTGCAGATGAAGGACTGATTAGGAGTTTTTCTGTTTCAAAGACTTCTTTTACCACTGAAAATGCTTCATCATTATCTACAGATACCCAATCATCAACAACATTTTCTCGTTTCAAGAATAAATCTGGTTTTGCAGATTCTTCAAAGTTTCTCCATCCTTGAATCAAGTGATTTTGTTGTGGCTGGCATCCAATGATCTTGATATCAGGATTTTTTTCTTTAAGAAAAGTACCAATTCCAGTAATTGTACCGCCAGTGCCCACACCAGTAAAGAAATGAGTTACGTTTCCTTCAGTTTGTTTCCAAATTTCAGGACCTGTTCCATCATAATGTCCTCTGAAATTTGCTTCATTGGCATATTGATTTGGAGAATAATACGTATCAGGTCTTGATGATGCAATAGATGTTGCAAGTGCAATGCTCTGATCAGTTCCGGCACCAACTTTTGGACACAAATCATCACTTGTCTCAAATACTTTGGCTCCAAGATTTCTAATAATTTCCTTAGTCTCATTACTGACTTTTTCTGGAATAACTATCTCAACTGTGTAACCCAATATATTGGCAATACCAGTTAATGCGATTCCAGTATTTCCAGAAGTAGGTTCAATTATGATACTTTTTCCTTTTTTCAAAATTCCTCTTTCTTCACCATCTTTAATCATCCAATATGCAGCACGGTCTTTGATAGAACCAAATGGATTGTTACCTTCTAATTTTGCAAAATACTGAGTGTCATTATGAGAAAGAGAATCTAATTTTACTAGAGATGTGTTACCCACTCGGCTTAGCACATCTGTATCAGTAACTGTAGTCATGATTTGGATTATTTCACCTTTTTAATTTGAAATGTAATTACATTGCCATCTTTAGACATGTTAACTAATTCATGACCAGTTCTTGTAACCCATTTTGAGATATCATCTTCAGCAGCTGGATCATCTGCAGAAACAATTAAAGTTTCACCAACTTGCATTCTTTCAATTTCAATTTTTGTTCGAAACACAGGTTCAGGACAAAATAATCCTGTTGCATCTAATTTTTTTTCAATTGGTTCAGACATTATACTTATTACATCAAGAGCGTTTTGTCATATTAAAATCTATTTTAATTTAGCTTATCCTACTATCATCTATAACGCCATTTTGAACATGGTAGCAAGATTTCTTTCTTTCATTAAACTTGGATCCATATTTTGGAAATTGATTTTTTGTGAAATTCGTTTAAGGAAGTAAAGCATAATTTTGAAACATATTGGCCACAGAGGGCTATATGGATTTGAATCAAAAATTTTGAGCAACAATGTAGAGAACCATTTTGAATGTGGATAATATTCAGAAATATACTCTGCTATGTATTCTCTTGAAGTGTTAATTTGGTATCTAAGATGATCAAGTATTTCATTGTTTGACGTATAACCAGTTTGCAAAATTTTAATTCTACCTCGTTTCATTGCATGCAAAATATCATCAAGATTATTTTCAGAATCAATTACATTAACACATCTACCGAGAGTAGATATGACATGTGAATCACTACCTGCCACTTGAATCATGTTATTATCCAATGCAAATTGGGCTGCACGCGCATTAGACACCAAATCAATATTATTGCTATTGAAAACCTCAACCATGTCACATTTTTTGGCACTTTCACGTAGAGCATCAATTAGACTAAATGGGTGAGGAGCAGACGTTACTCCACCTTGTTTTGATACCTCATCAATTACCTCCTCAAGAGAAATTCCCCCTTCAATTGCATCATGAATTCCGTATGCTAGAACATGTGCACCAGTATCAGTTGTGATCTCCTCAGCTGGAAAAATATCAATGTTTTTGAATTTGGTATGATCATTTTTGTATTTTAATAACTGATCATATCCGTCCAGAGTATTATGATTTGTAACAAAAATTGCATCTAATCCCAATTGATATGATTGTTCTAGTTGTTCTCTGATTGAAATATCACAATCATATGGAGGTTCCTTATATCCAAGATGAAAGTTTGAAAAGGAGTTATGACAATGTAATTCAGTTTTTATTGGCATTTTTCACAATAATTTCTCCTTATTAGATAATAATCCTATTGAAAAAAATAAAATTTATTTAAAAAGATCTTCATTTTCTGGACGAATTAATTCATTAATCACATGATCTTCTATCTTAAATGAATAATCACGAATAATTGCTATAGGACATTTCAAAGCTTTCTTCATCACAAGTTCAGCAGCAGAAGAAAGTTCATCTGCAACTGCAATTTCAGTTATGCGTAAAGTTTTTTGAAAAGAATCTAATGTTCCAGCATAATTCAAGATAGGGTTCAATCCTGAAATTCCAATGGCACAGTTAGTTTGACCCATCCTAAAAGGACGACCAAATGTATCAGAAATAATTACTGCTACATTTTTGTTTGTTTTTTTCTGGATTTTATTACGAATTGTTTGTGCAGAGACATCAGAGTTAATTGGAAGTAAAGTTGCATGTCCTTCTTTGACATTGCTTTCATCAACACCAGCATTTGCACAAATAGTTCCATTATTAGTCTCTACAATTATAATTCCATTTTTCATTCTTACAATTCTTTTTGTTTCAGATAAGATTAATTCAATTATTCTAGGATCTTTTTGATACTGAGAACCAATACCTTCAGATAGTAATGAAGGGGTAATAGTTGACAAATCAACAATTCTTCCTTCTTGTTTTGAGATAATTTTCTGGGCTATAACAAGAATATCCCCATCACATATCTCAAAAGAATTTAAAATTAATTCAGAAATATCGTCTGAGGGTTCAATTTCTTTTTCAATTTGAAGTGGAATTATTTGCAATTAACATTACTAAAGAAATGGACTAAAAAATTGTTATGCAGTAGGAGTAGTTTCTAATTCCAATTTGAAATGCTTGTTAATAATATCCAGAATTTTTGATAGATCTTTTTCTTCTAAGATGATACTAGCTAAATCCTTGACTATATCTTGCGCCCGATAAGCAATGTTTAACCCACAAATATCAAATAATTTCACATCATTTGCACCATCAACTACACAAACAATGTCTTCTTTTTTCTCACCCCATTCTGCAATTTTTATTTTTGCAGATTTTGATTTATCAGAATCAACATTAATTGTTACACCATCAAGTTTACCATCTTTGAAAATTAATTCATTGGAATAGACATAATCAAGGTCTAATTCTTTTTGTAATCTATCCATCATTAGACTAAATCCGCCAGATACAGCCATGAGCTTCCATCCAGCAGCTTTTAAGACTCTACAAGCTTCCTTTGCACCAGTCATGATTGGTAATGAATCAGCTACTTCTTGACAAGTTTTTCTCTCAAGGCCTTTCAAAGCAGCAACTCTAGTTCTAAGTCCTTCTTCCCAGTTGATTTTTCCTTGAATTCCTTGTCTAGTGATTTCCCAAATTTCATCTTCTTTGTTGAGTTTTTCTGAAAGAATTGGAAGATATTCTTCATCATACAAAACACCTTCAACGTCAAAAATTACTAGCAATTGGTTTCTAATTGCAAAAAAATTTCTAATTATATTAAAGTTTAAACTTTTTTTAGATCCAAAAAACGTTAGTAATAAATCACCCAGTTTTATCATACAGGATATGGGAGAATTAGAACACAAATACGAAGTAGAAATTAAAGAAAGAGAAGGAAGACACAAACTCCCAGAAAAGGTCAAAGACGAGATGAAATCAGGAGGAATGATGGATGAGAAAGGAAAATTAAAACTAAAAGGAGTTAGCCCAAAAATGCTCAAAAGAATGAAACAGGAATTTGTCGAGTGCCCAGTTTTGAAAGAAGATATTCAATTCATTCAATGTTTTGTGTGTCCAAATTTTCAAAGTAGAGTAATGGGTAAAGTGCTTTGTAAAGGGAATTCTCTATAATACCTAAAACATAAGAATTCTCACGAAAGGCTCATTAGTTAAATTAATTCTTTGAATTTTAGTTTGAGTAAAGAAGATAAAGGAATTACAGTTTCAAAGAAAGAAGATTTTAGTGAATGGTATACACAAATTGTTCTTAAAGCCAAACTTGCAGATTATGCGCCAGTAAAGGGACTTATTGTTCTTAGACCTGACGGATATTCTATTTGGGAATCATTAAGAAATACATTTGATAAAAAATTTGCAAAAAATGGAATCCGAAATGGATTTTTGCCTATTTTAATTCCAGAATCGCTGTTAAGTAAAGAGAAAAAACATTTTGAGGGATTCAATCCTGAAGTATTTTGGGTAACTCATTCAGGAAATAATGAATTAGGTGATAGACTTGCATTAAGACCCACATCTGAAACTTTAGCATACACAATGTATGCAAAATGGATTCAAAGTTGGAGAGATTTACCATTAAAGATTAATTTTTGGAATACAGCTCTCAGAGCAGAGATTAAAGGAACAAAACCATTTCTTAGAACATCAGAATTTTTGTGGCAAGAAGGCCATACTGTACATGCAACACAAGAAGAAGCTGAAGAAGAAGTGATAAAAATACTAGAGATTTATAAAAAAACTGTTGAAGAAGAATTAGCAATCCCAGTTATAACTGGAAAGAAAAGTGAGAAAGAAAAATTTGTAGGTGCAGTGTATACAACTACAATGGAGTCAATTATGCCAGATGGAAAAGCACTGCAAATGGGCACATCACATTTTCTAGGACAAAATTTTTCAAAACCATTTGAAGTAAAATTTGCAGATAAAGATAATGTAGAACATTTTGCGTGGCAAACATCATGGGGAATATCTTGGAGACTAATTGGTGCAATGATTATGATTCATGGGGATGATCAAGGTCTTGTTTTACCACCAAAGATTGCACCTACACAAGTTGTAATTGTGCCAATATACAAAAATGATGAAGGAAAAGAGAAGGTATTACCAAAAGTAGAAGAAATTAGAAAAATTCTAGAGTTAGAAGAAATTAGAGTGCATGTAGATGATAGAAGCGAATTATCACCGGGATACAAATTCAATGATTGGGAACTAAAAGGAGTACCCATACGAATAGAGATCGGACCTAAAGACATAGAAAACCAAAGTGTAGTGATAGCAAAAAGATACAATCGTGAAAAGTCAAGTTTAAGTTTTACTGAAATTGAAAAAATTCCCACAATTTTAGATGAAATTCAAAATGTCATGTTAAAAACTGCGAGAGAGCAAACGAAAACAAACACCATAGATATTTTAGACTATACTGAATTCAAATCAAAAATTGAGAAAGGTGGTTTCTTTAGTGCACCTTGGTGTGGAAAATTAGAATGTGAAGAAAAAATCAAAGAGGAAACAGGTGCAGATATCAGAGTCATTCCGTTTGGAAGTGAAAATACAGATACAAAATGCATGTATTGTCAAGAACAAAGTACTGTGATTCCAATTTTTGCAAGAGGATACTAAGCTATTTTCAATAATGACCTCAAATCCAGAATTACAGCAAAAAAAACCATTGTTGGAACAGTTTAGAGAGACTAGAAGTAAGACATTAGAACTTGTAAAGACTTTAGAAAAAGACGATTTTGTTGTTCAAACAGCATTTTTCATGAGCCCTCCAAAGTGGCATATTGGTCATGTCAGTTGGATCTACGAAGCAATAATGAGCAAATTAGACAAAAATTATGAATTTTATTCAACGGAATTTTCAGAATATCTTAATTCCTATTATCAACAATTTGGTACTCCGCAAGACAAAGGACTACGTGGAATAAGTTCAAGACCAACTGTTGAGCAAATATTTCAATACTTTAACACAATTAACCAGAGAGTAGAGCATTTTATTGAATCTCAAACTTTGAGTGATGATGCAATTAAATTAATCACTATGGGATTTCATCATGAATGCCAACATCAAGAGCTTCTTGTGTATGATTTGCAACATCTTCTTGCAGAACAATATAGACCCGTTAAAAGAAATGAAATTCCAAAACAAAATAGCGTTGATAAAAAATCAACTCACATCAAAGGTGGTTTATACACAATGGGGTACAACGGAAAAGACTATTGTTATGACATTGAACTTCCAGAACACAAAGTATACCTTAATGATTACAAGTTAGATATTTTTCCAGTTACAAATCAACAATATCTAGAATTTATCGAGGATGGAGGATATGAAACATACAAGTATTGGCTAGCAGAGGGTTGGGAGAAAGTTAAAGAAAGTAAATGGATGGCACCAATGTATTGGGAAAAAATAGATGAAAAGTGGAATGTAAGAGACTTTTTAGGAATTAGAAAAATTAACCTGAATGAACCAGTGTGTCATGTTAGTTATTTTGAAGCTGATGCATATTGTAAATGGGCTGGAAAAAGACTTCCAACAGAAGGAGAATGGGAAAAAGCTGCTTGTTGGAATGAAGAAACACAAGTAAAAACAATCTATCCATGGGGAAATGAACAACCATCAGAAGAAAAATGTAATTTATTGGAATCATATTTTTGGGGATGTACTGAAATTGGGGCATTCCCAAATGGTGCTAGTCCATCAGGATGTCAACAGATGATTGGAGATATTTGGGAATGGACATCATCAGAATTTACTGGATATCCAGGATTCAAAACAGGGTTTGATGAATATAATGACAAATGGTTTTCAAACCAAAAAGTCTTGAGAGGAGGTTCATTTGCTACTCCAAAAATGTCAATTAGAGGAAGTTATAGAAATTTCTTTAGATTAGATGAAAGATGGTTATTCTCTGGTTTTAGATGCGCAGAAGATATCACAAGCTGATTCTTTTACAACGTTGATTAATTGTGAAATTTCATTCATATGACTTACTAGTCCTTAAAATTCGATACCCACAATTTGCACAAAGATTAATTTTATCATCAAATCTAAGTTCTCCACATCTTTCACATCTAAAATAAGCCATAACGCATTCACAATAAACTAAGAATTAAGCGATCGGTGATCTTACCCCCGAACCCCTGCTTTAAGATAGGGGTAAAAAACAAGCCGATAAAAACTGCATTGAAACTGTATGCGTGTGGTGAAAGAATGTATGTCAGTTTTATAAGAATATTGGATAAAGTGCAAGTATTGCCACGATTAACATAACAAGACTTTGTTTGTTAATTTCAATAAGTTGAACAGTAAAACCACTTTTAGTAAAACCACTTTTAGTAAAATTACTTTTAGTAAAGCCACCTTTACGAAGTCTAAACACAGAGTAAAAAGCAATAGGAATACCTGCTCCAACACCCAAACTTCTAAGAAATTCAGATAACATGGCTTCCATTAATAATCAGTTTAAAAATGGTTTAAAAAAAGTTTAATATTTTTTAATAGAGTTTATAAGAAAAATTGTGCCTAAAATTGACGTTTTAAAATATTATTAAAAAAAGTAATACCAATATTAAAAAAAATAGGACAGTATATGTCAATGATACAAAATAGAACAAATGGAATTTAATTATTGAGGGGTAACTTCTTCAGCATCTATTCTATGTCTCGTTATCTTTGAATTTGTCTTGCTTTTGATATCATTTAGGTATCGTTGTATCATTGCTATTCCATCAACTATTTTTGGTGCATTATCTTTTACAAATTCAATTCTGTCTGAAATCGTCCTTGGGGGATTGTCAACATAGTTTTTCATTGCTCTTTCACCATCATAGTCGACAAACGCTATTCTTGCACTAAAATCTGTCCGCTCTAAAACCAAACTATCTCCACCCACTATTGCAGTGTGGTAAGGATGTAGAATGATAGATTCAGAAAATTTCTGTGATGTATATATCCCGTTGGATTGAAAATCCGAAGTATAGGAATTAAAATCTGCAAGTAAGTAAAATGTGGCTTCAGGTTTGGTAGTTTTAACTCCATCAATCTCATTCAGAGCATTGTAAGTATACTCGCCCATTATACTATGTATTTTTCTTGTCACTTCGAAATACTCGTCAAGCTCTTTACTCTTCTCAAAACCAGCAATTGCGGCATATTGAATGGGAGATGATGTAGATGTGAATTCGGTAGCCAAGATTTTCTCGAAATGCTTTTGCAGATTATCTGAATTCTGAGGAAAGATGACATATCCAAGTCTGTATCCTCCTGCTGCATGAGATTTTGACAATCCATTTGTGACAAATGTGCCTTCAGGGTATATTTTACCCATGCTTACAAACTTGTTCATATCATAAGTTGTTATGGCGTAAATTTCATCAGAGATTACGATAATGTCTTGTTCTCTGCAAATATCTGCTATCTCTTCCAACTCCAGTCTCGAATAAACCAAACCCGTAGGATTATTGGGATTATTTAGAATGAGGATTTTTTGTCTGTCATGAAGTCTTAATGCCAGATGTTTTATTTCCAGTGGATTGATTTTTTTGTTTTTACTGACAGGTAACATGTGATAATTTTTTTCTTGTAATCTGATTTGCGGCAGGTAACCCAGCCATGTAGGAGTCGGTAAAATTACTGTACCATGAAGCACCTCTAAAAGATTGTAAATTAGTTCTTTTGTTCCAGGTCCTACATAGACATTGGAGGCATCAACGTCAAGTCCAAAATAATTCCTGTTGTAATCGGAGATTTTTTCTCTTAATTCTGGAATTCCGGGAACTGCTGCATACGATCCTTTATCTGCATTTTGAATCAAAGCATCTTGAACAATTTTTGGTACCGGAAATGGAGATTGTCCAAATGCAAATCCATAGAACCCAAAACTACATTCAGGATGAGTACAGTCAGAATGAAATTCTTGCAAAAATGTGTTTAATTTAAGATTCTCCGGAAGTTCAATGTCTTCTACCTGTTGATCAGCGATAAATTTTTTCATTCAATTTTCTCCATTTTTCTATTACGTGAACTATTTATCTAAACAGAGTTATCACCTTTTCTATTATTTTACATCATAATTTACAATATCTAGTTTGATCATGAAATTCTAGTCAGTGAAAATAATTTTCATTAAAAATATTCTAAAATCATATGGTAATTCGTTAATCGATTTATACATAATAATAAACTCAGTAAACGATTTAGGCAACTTTTGAAATATCTCTATGATTTTGAGATTTAGTACCAATATGTTCAAAATATGATTCTCGTGTTATTGGTTTGTCAAGATACGACATGTAGTAAATTACGGAAAAAATAGGTATTAAAGTTTCAAAAGGTTAGTCTAAATCAGCTCTTTTGGACACCAAAGTTAGTGAAAAATACTTTTTATCATCTAACCACGTATGTTTAATTTCAAATCCCACACTATCAAGAAGTTCATGAATTTGTGACAGTTTGTATTTGTGTGAATGCTCAGTGTGAATTAGTTCATCCTTTTCTAAATTCAACAAAAGATCTGATTTTGATATTATAACTGATTGATTTACAAGAGATTTTAGATACATCTCAATTCTTTGTTTTTCTTTGTTGTAAATTGCAAGATGTGAAAAATTTTTCAAATTAAAATCAGCATCAAGCTCATCATTAATTCTAGAAAGAATATTAAGATTAAACTTGGCAGTCACACCTTGTGAATCATCATATGCAGATTCCAAAATCTGCTTATCTTTAATCAAATCCAGTCCAATCAAAAATAGATCACCTGACTTCATGGTAGAATGTATTTTCTTCAAAAATTCAAACCCATCATTTGGAGAAAAATTACCAAAACTAGAACCCAAAAAGATAATCAGATTTTTCTTTTTATCAAAATTTTTTAGAAATTCTAAACCACCCTCATAAGTATCAATTATGCCTGTGATATGCAACCCATCATAATTCTTCAGTAATTCCTCAGAACTTTCAGTAAGAATTTCAGAGATATCTATTGGGAAATAATCTACAGAGTCCTGTAATTTAGTCAAAACATCAAGAATTAATCTAGTTTTTACAGATGTGCCACTTCCAAGTTCAACTAATCGAAAATCTTCATCAATGTAGGAGGATAATTCAGGTTGTAATTTACGCAGTATAGAGATTTCAGTTCTTGTAGGATAATATTCAGGTAAAGAACAAATTTTTTCAAACAAATCTGAGCCTTTTTTATCATAAAAGAACTTGGGGCTTATGAATTTAGAATCATGATTCAAACTAGAAGATATTTCTTCAGCAAATGTTTTCTCAATTTTAGTAGCATGTGGTTTAAAATATTGTAGTTTGGAGGATACCACATATTTTTTGTAATCAAGATTTTTCTGAATTGTGTTACTCAAGTATTAAAACCAGATTCATTTAACATAAATTCGTTATCCCAATTCTTTACGCATAAATCATATTTCTTGATATACTTCTTCATTCAACAATAGTCAGTGGATGAAATACTCAAAGTAGAACATTTGAAGAAATATTTTATCAAAAAAGGATTGTTTAGTTCAAAATCAACTGTTAGGGCAATAGATGATGTTTCATTTATCCTTAAAAAAGGCGAAGTTTTTGTGTTAGCTGGTGAATCAGGTTCTGGAAAGTCAACAATTGCAAAATTAATTCTAAAATCAATTGAACCAGATTCTGGGAAAATTTTTTTCGAAGATGTTGAAATCAATAATGAAAAAAAGAATTTAAAAAAAATTAGAATGAATTGTCAGATGATCCACCAAGATCCATATGACTCTATAAATCCAAGAATGAGAGTAGTAGATATTGTATCAGAGCCTCTTGAAATCCACAATATAGGAAATAAGAAAGAGAGGTTAAGAAGAGTGATTGAAGTTTTACACGAAGTAAAATTAGAACCTGTTGATGAAATGATTAAGAAATATCCACATATGTTATCAGGAGGGCAAAGACAAAGAGTTGTCCTGGCAAGAGCATTGGCACTAAAACCAAAAATAATCCTAGCAGATGAGCCAGTTTCAATGTTGGATGTATCAATTAGAGCAGAGATGCTTGAACTAATGCAGGAATTACAGAGAAAATATAACATTTCTTTCATCTATATCACTCATGATTTGGCAACAGCCAGATATTTTGGTCAAAGAATAGGAATTTTGTATCTTGGAAAAATAGTAGAAATGGGGCCAATTGATCAAGTTTTAGTAAATCCAAAACACCCATACACACAGGCGCTAATTGATGCAATTTCAGAACCAGACCCAGATAATCTTCATAGAGAAAAGAAAATCAGAATAAATGAGCCATCAGATGTTGATGTTTACCAAGGATGTAGATTCAGGGCAAGATGTCCGTATGTTATAGAGAAGTGTAAAGAAGAACCAAGCTTGGAAAAAGTGAATGACGAGCATTTTGCTGCATGTTATGTAAAACTAGATTAGGAGTTTCGAACAGATGGCATTCGTTTGTCTTTGTAAATAACAATATGTGAGACACCATTCTTTGGAAAGACACCATAGATCAGTTTTGCTTTTTGTATAACAGAATCTTTTAGAGATACCAAAATAAATTGGCTATCTTTAGATCGTTCTTCTAAGATCTTTGCAAGTTTTTCAGAATTTGGAGCATCAAGGTGTGCATCAATCTCATCAAATAAGTAAAATGGAGAAGGTTTTAGTTTTTGTAATGCAAGTACAAATACAATTGCAGCCAATGTCTTTTCACCGCCACTAATTGACGTAGATTCTCTTTTTGGTTTATTTGGGAATTGAATTAGATAAGAAATTCCAGAATCAAATATATCATCTTCATTTTGTAATTCTAACCAAGCATTACCTTCAGTCATTTTATTGAATATTAAACGAATTTCTTTATCTACAATATCAAATGCATCCAAAAATGTTTGTCGTTTGTCTTTATCAACACCATCAAGGAATTTGATTATTGCATTTCTTTCCTCTTCAAGAGAATTCTTTCTTGAAGACATTGAACGATATCCATAAGAGACTTCAAGATACGTTTCTGGAGCCTTTGCATTTAATGCGTTAAGGGAATTAAATTCAGCAGTCAGTCCCCGAATAATGGGTTCAACATCAAAAGTTTCCACATTTTTATCAAAGCCAAAAGCAGAAAGAATTTGCCTATATTTAGATTCATTTTCTTTTAAATCATGTAAATTATGATTTAGTGAATCAGATTCTCGTTCTAATGTAGTAATTTGTTTTGTTATGTTCTCTTTCTTTGCATTTAAGATTTTAAGTTTATCATCATATTCTTTGAGTTGCCCAATTGATGAACCAGAAGTAGCAATAAGCTCTTGTTCTTTTTCTCTCAATTTTTCAAGGATTTCTCTTTTTGGTTCTTTTTGTTTTTCTAATTCTTGAATCTTTGTTTCTATTTCTTGACATTCTAAATTCAAAGAACTTTCTTCCTCATAAAGTCGATTAGACTGAGACTTTTCTTGATTAGATTTAGTTTGCAATCTAGTTAATTCAGATGACTTGTCACGATATTCATTTGTAATTGTAGTGTATAATTTCTCAATATCCATTTTTTTTATGTTAATTTTGTGGATCTCATTTGCAATACGAGTTTGTTCTCCACTTGCATAATTTTTATCAACAATTGAAATACGTTCATTTAGCGAGTCAATATGAGATTCAGTTGTAATCATTTCTGATTCAATATGTATATTTTTTGAAGTAAGTTCAGAATTTCTTTTAGTTAGTTGTTCTTTTACACGCATTACAGAAGTAATACTTGATTTCAAATGAGAATAATTTTCATTTGCAGAGGTTAGAGATTTTTCTGAAACAGAAAGTCTTTCAGCATATGATTGAATTGAATCATCTAATTTTTTCAAAGAATGTTTTTTCTGTAGTAAATATTTTTTAATCAAACTGATAGATTGAAACAAACCATCAATATCACCGCTCATTGAAATCAGTTTTGTAAGTTTTGAAATCTTTGAATTGATATCAATTACAACAGTGCCACCTTTTGCTGCAAAGTATTCGCCATCCAGAGTTACTGCTTTGTATCCTAGTTGTGACACATTATAGGCAGATTCTCGATTTTGGGTGAGTGCAATATTTCCAAATAGGAAGGTTTTGAGCGTAGAATACGTAGGATTACAGGATACATAATCAGCAAGCGCACCAATTACTCCAGGTTCTTTTGGCAGACTAATCTTGAATTTTGGAATTGCATCAAGTGGAATAATCTTTAGTTTTGGAAGTTTCCTACTTCTTGCAACTTCGGCAATTCCAATTAAAGTGGCAAAGTCTTTAACAACAATTGCCTTGATCCAATCAGAACTTACAGCTAAAATAGAACGTTCGTATTGTTTATCCCATGAAATCATGTCATATACTAAACCTTCAATGCCAAGTTTGTCAGCATCTTCCATTAATTTTGCAACAGTATAATCTTCATGCATAAATTTTTTTACAGTTTTGATTTTTGATTGATATTTTGTTGCAGAGTTACTTGCTGTTTCTAAAATTACCGCCCATTCTTCCATGTCATCATTTATTTTTAATTTTTTTGTTTGTAATTTCATGATTCTAGATTTTAGTTCAGTGATAGTGGCAATGTTATTTTTCATTATGGATATAAATTGGGATTTAGATTCAGATAATTTAACAATACCTTGTTCTTGTTCAATTAATTTTGTTGAATTTAGTTTAATTTTGTTTTTAGAGTCTTCTTTTTCATGTTGAATTTTAGAAAGTTTGAGTTCAGCATCATTTAATTGATTAGTAAGAATTTTAATTTTGTCATCTATTTCAGATTTCTTTGCTGCAACAATTGATTGTTCTGTTAGAACTGTATTTTTTTCAGTATCAACAATTTCTACATCTTTATTGATTTTATTTATCTTTACAGTTGTCTCGTCAATTGATACTTTTATTTTTAAAATTTGACTATCAATATCGCCTGCAGTATCTTTAATTTCTTCTAACTCTATTTTAATTTCTGGAGTTCGTTTATCAATTTGTTCTATTCTTTTATTGGATGCTGAAATTGCACTATTGTCAATTTCATATTGTTCCATTGCAGAACTTAGTTCTTCATCAATGGTTGCTTTTGCTTGATTGTAATCGTCAGCTTCGCTCATTGATTTTGCCTTTTCAGTATCCAATACACTAATTTCAGTTTCTAACACACCTCGTTCACCACCAAATTGTGTAATTTCAGTAGTAGTGGCGTGTAAAGTGGACTCGATTGAATCTTTTTTGCTTGAAACAACTTTCATTTTATTGGCAGCATCTATTGCCTTGTATCGATTAAGTTCACGTTCAAGAATATCATGGCGTAGTTTTTGATTTCTTTCTTCCTCAAGTTCATCAATTCTTTTTTTAATTTCACCCATTCTTGCTGCTGCAATTTCAAATCTTCTATCAGCCTCATCTAGTTGTTTTAGGGCTTCGGTCTTTTTTTCATCAAAATAAGATAACCCAATCAAATCCTCAATTGTTTGTCTTTTTTCGTCAGAAGTAAATTCAGAAATTCTAGTAACTGTTCCTTGTTGAATGGCATTGAGTTGTCCTAACCCTGCATTTGCCATATCAAGTAAATCAAGAATTTGGTTTCTAGTTGTTTTCTTTTTGTTAAGATAGTATATGCTATCACCATGTTCACTCATTTCTCTTGTAATCTCAACAGTATCAGAATCAACAGGGATCTTTCTATCGGAATTATCAAAATGTACACTTGCCCGAGTCATTTTTACTGATCCACGACGATTTCCTTCAATATCATGAATTAGTGATCGTAATTTGTCAACCCTTAAAATTTTTGTTCTATTTTCTCCCAATGCAAACTGAATGGCATCCAAGATATTGCTCTTGCCAGATCCATTTGGGCCAGAGATCGATACAAGACCTGGTTCAAACTGAACAGTGGTATTCTTAAATCCAAATGATTTGAATCCAAAAATATCAACTTTTTTAATATAAACCAATAACAAACTTTTCTCAATCGATAGGATAATCGAATACTAACAAGTTTTGTTGACATAATTACATAATTTTTCTTATGGTATTATGAAATTTTTCGTAAGGGTTGGAACTGTATTTAATATTTTTTAAAATAAAGGAACTCTAATTGTGCCTACCTATAATTATGAATGAGTTATTCTAAATTCATGGTAAAGTTAGGATTGATTCAAACTATATCATACAGTACAAATCAAAAAGGAATTTCCAAAGTTTCAGAAATGCTTAGGAGGCTGGGCAAAAAAGAGGCAGAGATAGTATGCTTGCCTGAGCAATGGCTAAAGAAGAATGTGATTTTAGATTTTGATTCAGAGTTTTCAGATTTTAAGAAAATTGCAAAGGATTTCTCAATGACAATTATTCCAGGAGCGTTTTATGAAACTATAAAGAAAAAGACCTCAATTGTAGCCCCCATAATTGGCCCAGAAGGGGAATTCATAGGAAAACAAGAGAAAATTCATCCATTCGACTATGAACAAGATACAGTAAAACCTGGAATTGAGGCTAAAATTTTCAATACTGCATGTAAATTTGGAGTGGTGATATGCTACGACATGGTATTTCCAACAGTTGCAAATACTCTAGTAAAAAAAGGAGCCCAAGTATTGTTATCTCCAAGTAGAATTGTCAGAAGAGGAATATCACCATGGGAGATGTATGTTCAGGTAAGAGCACTTGAAAACAGGGTACCAATTCTTGCAGCAAATGTAGAAAACCACAGATTTGGAGGGAACAGTATGATAGTGGATTTGAATGAAAATAACAAAGTCACTACTACAAAAATCATAAAATTGAATGGTGAGAAAGGAATTGCAAGAGAATTTAGACTTCATAAATATGAAAAGAGCAGAAAAAGTAGATTTTCAGATTCAAACAAGTTTCAATGACTATTCATCAGCAACAAACTTTTCACATGCAGCTTTTGCTTCAACATCAGAAGTTTGTTCTATTGGATGTTTCATCAAATATGCACTTGCTGATTTGATCGGTCCGCCAACTCCTCTATCAAGAGCAATTTTTGCCAATCTAATTGCATCAACTACAATTCCTGCAGAATTTGCTTTATCATCAACTTCTAAACGAACTTCCATATTGTAAGGTATGTTTGCCCATTGACGACCTTCAATTCTCATAAACATTAGTTTAGTATTACCCAAAAATGGAATAAAATCAGAAGGGCCAACATAGATTTGATCATCATCTAGTCTTTCTTTTAATTGACTTTGTACACTTTCTGTTTTAGAAATTCTTTTTGAGGCAAGTCTATCTTGTTCTTTCATGTTTAGAAAATCAGTATTTCCGCCAACATTGATTTGATATGTTCTTTCAATTTTGGTTCCTCGGTCACTACATAGTTTAGCTAATGTTCTATGAACTATTGTAGCACCAACCTGACCCTTGATATCGTCACCTATACAAGGAATATTTTTTTCTTCAAATTTTTTGGCCCATTTTTCATCTGAGGCAATAAACGAAGGTATACAATTCACAAATGCCGTATGTGTATCTAGACAAATCTGTGCCCAATATTCAGTTACCTTATCAGAGCCTACAGGTAAATAAGATACAATAACTTCAACACCAGTATCTTTGAGTACTTTTTTTACGTCTTCAGTAATCTGTTCAATAGTTTTAGGATTTTTAATTGGATTTATTCTGTTTTCCACCCATATGCCAACACCATCTAAAATTGGACTTTCATAGACTTTGGCATCTGTTTTTGGCATGTCATCTTTGTGAATCCAGTCAACCATGTTTGGATATTCATAAATTGCTTCATTGAGTGATTTGCCAATTTTATTTTCAGCAACATCAAATCCACACACAAAATCAATATCATAAATTCCATATCCAGCTAATTTGTTATGAATAATCCCAGTAACCTCTTGAGAGGGATTTTTTCGATAATATTCAATTCCTTCAATTAATCCAGAAAAACAATTGCCTATACCTACTAACCCAACTTTAATACTGCCTGCCATCAAACACTGGTTTCATTGAGCCGATTAATAGTTTTCCAAGTCAAGAAATAAAACAATTACAATTAAGACAGAAATTTATACGTGCATTCAACGATTGAAAGAATGATAAAGCCTGGCCGTCCAGTCAAAGATATTGAGATTGATTCAAACACATCTATAGAAAAAATCTTTGATGAGTTATCTCAGTCAGGAGGATTTGAATCAGTGAATTTATCAAATGGATTAGAAATTTTAACTGAAATGATTTCAGATAAACAGTGTCTTAGATTTATTTCATGTGTGGCATCTGTGATGTCAACAGGATTAAGAGGAATTTTCAAAGATATGATCAAAAATAATTGGTTTGATGTAGTCATGACAACTTGTGGTGCATTAGATCATGACATTGCAAGACATTTTTCACATTACAATGAGGGCTCTTTTACAATGGATGACAAAGAATTGGCAGATCAAAATATTCACAGATTAGGTAACGTACTTGTACCTATGGAAAGTTATGGACCAGTTATTGAAGAAAAGATGCAGGAATTTTTAGAAGAAGAATATAAAAATGGAATAAGAGAAATGACTACTGCCGAAATATGCAAAATGATTGGAAAACATTTAGGAGAAGATTCATTCCTTTATTGGGCATACAAAAATAATGTTAGTGTTATCGTTCCAGGAATTGTGGATGGTGCTGTAGGAAGTCAAATTTGGTTATTCACACAAAAACACAATGATTTCAAATTAAATATAATAGGAGATGCGGAATTACTTTCAGGATTAATTTTCAAAGCTAAAAAATCAGGAGCATTTATGATTGGAGGAGGAATTTCAAAACATCACACATTATGGTGGAATCAATATAGAGAGGGATTAGACTATGCATTTTACATTACAACTGCACAAGAATTTGATGGAAGTCTCAGTGGAGCATTAGTAAAAGAAGCAATTTCATGGGGAAAAGTAACACAGGAAGCAAAACAGACAACTCTTCATGCAGAGGTGACAACAATATTACCATTCATCTATGCAGCACTTCTATCAAAACTAAAAAAATAGGTATAAAATTAGCCAAAAATTATTATTCTATTAAAATAAAAATTATTCAATGTTTCCTAGAATAACAATTAAAGAGTTAAAGAAAATTAATTTAGAAGGAGGATATCTAGTTGATGGTTTCCCATCAGTGGGATTTAGTAGTGCAATTGCAACTGAATCAATGACACACACATCACAATTTGAGTTAGCTGGAATTATTGATTCACCTAGCTTTCCACCAATCAGTATAATCAAAGATGGTAAATCCAATTACCCTACAAGAATTTTTGTTAACGAAGATTTGAAAGTTGGAGTATTTTTGTCATATCTAACACTTGATCAATCATTGCATAAAGCTGCAGCCAAGACAATGCTAAAGTGGGCAGAAAAACATAAAATTGGATTAATTGTTAGTAGCGTTGCAGTAAAATCTCAAGACGGTAGTGAAGAAGTAAAAGGAATTGGAAATTCAGATTCTGCAAGAGAGAAGATTAGAGCAGCAGGTTTGGAGGTGTTAGATCATGGTACAATACCAGGAATTCCAGCTAGGTTGTTAAATGAAGGAAGTATGTCAGGCCAAGATGTAATTGTAATAATTTTTTACACAGATGGAAAAGGTCCAGATTTTAAATCAAGTGTTCAAATTTGTGATGCAATGTCTAAATTAATTCCTGGAGTGTCATGCGACATCCCAGCATTAGAAAAACAAGCTGAAAAAGCGGAAATAATTATGAAAGAAACAGAGAAAGAATCAAAACAGCTTAGAGATTCTATGTATAGATAAAATTTTTGATTATGTTTATTTCATAACTGAAAAGTAGTAATATCAGAAAACAATGGTTCAGATTCTTGAATTTGCAGTATTAGTAATAGTAATTTCAGCATCAGGAGTCATGGCGCCAGGACCTCTTTTTGCAGCAAACATATCATATGGATTAAGAGAAGGCGCACGTGCAGGCATCAAGATGGCAGTTGGTCATACAATTGTCGAATTACCATTAGTAATTTTGTTAGGAGTTGGAGTATTTTCCCTAGAATCATTTCCTGAATTTAGAACAATAATTTCAATTTTTGGAGCAATTACGCTTTTTGCATTTGCTGCAATACAAATTAAAACAACATTTAGAAAAAAAAATATTGTTCCATCTAACCCAAAACATGGCCCATTAATTGCAGGAATTCTATTAAGTGCATTAAATCCATTTTTTATAATTTGGTGGTTAGCTATTGGATTCAAATTAATTTCAGATGCAATGCTAATTTGGTCATTTGCAGGCATACTAATCATGTTTGGTTTACATATTTGGATGGATTTTGCATGGTTAGGATCAGTTTCATTTCTTGCATCAAAAAGTTCAAAAATTCTTTCTAACAAAAATTACAAGATATTGATGATAGGACTGAGTTTAATGTTAATTTATTTTGGAATTACATTTTTGATAGACATATTGCCTTAACCACAATCTAAAATTTCTATTTGAGGTTTACAGTCATCGTTAAACAAATCAATTTTTTCAACTATGATCTCACAAAATTCAGGTTCAAGAGATTTTTCATATGATGTAATTTCATTTAAAATTATCATATGCTGAATTCCACATGAACCACCAGTAGATGCAATTAATATTCCAACAGTAGAAATTCCGATTGCAATTAAAATAAAATTCTTTAAACTAATTTTTTGAAAGGTCAATTTCCATAGTAGAAACATTACGTTGTTTTCCATCTTGAGAGGTAAGAGAGTCAGATGAAATTCGTACATCACTAATGAAATATCCTACAGAATTCATTCTTTTAATAATCATTTGAGATACATCTACTGCTTGAGTAATTTTTTTTCCTCTTGCTTTGATAGTAACAGTCTGTCGTGTTGAAAGTTGTGTTAAAGTTGCAGAAACATAAGTCATAATTGGTTTTGTACCTACAAAAATTATATCACGGTCCTCTGATTTTTGAGGAAAATCTGAAGTTTCACTAGAAGAAGTTTCAGTGGAGGGTTCGGGTTTTGGTTCAGGTGTTGGTTCAGGTGTTGGTTCAGGTTCTGGTGTTGGTTCAGGTTCTGGTGTTGGTTCAGGTGTTGGTTCAGGTTCTGGTGTTGGTTCAGGTTCTGGTGTTGGTTCAGGTTCTGGTGTTGGTTCAGGTTCTGGTGTTGATTCTGGTGTTGGTTCAGGTTCTGGTGTTGGTTCAGGTTCTGGTGTTGATTCTGGTGTTGGTTCAGGTTCTGGTTTTAGTTGAGGTTTAGTTCGAGAATCAAATTCTGATAAAATATCTTCTGCATCTTTTGATTTTTTAGAGTCACTCAATTTTAATACCTTTTATAACAAAACCTTCTCTCGCTTTTATTTAATTTTTGAGATTTTCTCTTTGGACATAGTCTTCAAATAATTTTTCAAGTTCATCATCATTATCACATTTTCTAATTTTCTCGACTAGATCTTCTTGCTCAATTTCATAACAATTCATGACATCTTGTGAATCTTTGAAAACCAAAAATGCCTTATTTTTAAATATACAATGATATAGTTTTTCTTTTTCCATTTTTTCGGGTTTCAAATTTACACCATTTTCGTCAGCGGAGACAGGATAATCCATGAGAAGAGTGAATCAATTCAGTATTTAGATGAATACACAATATAGTAATAATCAAAAGAGGTTAGAAGAATATTGGAAACAAGAATAGTTTTCCACATAGATTTTGATTATTTTTATGCCCAATGTGAAGAGATTAGATCTCCCGAATTAAGATCGAAACCAGTATGTGTTTGTGTTTTCTCAGATAGAGGCGGAGACAGTGGAGCAATTGCCACAGCTAATTATACTGCAAGAAAATATGGAGTAAAGTCAGGAATACCAATAATATTTGCAAAAAAAAGACTTGAAGAAAGAAAAGACGCAGTATTCCTACCTGTAGATTTTGAGTACTATATCGAAATATCTGAAAAAGCGATGGAAATAATGAAAGAGAATGCAGATATTTTTGAATATGTAGGAAAAGATGAAGCGTATTTAGATGTAACAGAAAGAGTAGAAGGAGATTTTAAAAAAGCAAGTCATCTTGCTCAACAAATCAAAAATTCAATTAGAGATAAGATAAAACTTAGTTGTTCTATAGGAATTTCTCCAAACAAATTAGTTTCAAAAATAGCATCAAATTTTAAAAAGCCTGATGGCCTCACAATTGTATCTCCAGATAAAATTGATGAATTTTTAGAACCATTAAAAATCAGAACAATACCAGGTATTGGAAAAAAAACGGAGGAGAAATTTTCAGAGATGAATCTTGAAACAATTCAAGATTTAAAAAAATTAGATGTTTTTACTTTGAATAAAGAGTTTGGAAGAAAAAATGGAACTTACATCTATAATGCTGTGAGAGGAATAGATGATGAACCAGTTAAGAAAAAAGAAGACAGTGTACAATATAGTAAAATTGTAACATTGAAAAAAGATTCAAAAGAATACGAATTTCTTTCAGAGAATCTAAGAAAGTTATGCAATGAAGTGTATGATGTTGTTAAGAAAAACAATAGAATGTTCAAATCAATTGGAGTACACTTTGTTCAATCAGATTTATCAAACAAGTCAAAATCAAGAATGTTAAGAAACCCAACTTTGAATCTTGAGGAATTACAAAAAAATGCGGATCAGTTACTAAAAGAAGCTCTGGAAAATCAAACAATTACAATTAGAAGATTAGGAGTTAAAGTTGCAGAACTATCAGAAATTCAAGGACAAAGTGATATTACAAATTATTTTTAGGAGGGTCTTTGCCTTTGGATTCTAGTTTTTTTAGACGTCGAGATTCTATCAATATTACAACTAGGATGAATCCAAATAGCCACGGTAAAAACATAATTTCACCGGCAATTTGATGGAATTCTTCCCATGCAGTAGGATCTGTAGTTACTTTTAGGGCATACCAAGACAATGAAAAAATTCGGATTAAATTAACAATGATTGTGCCAATAATTCCTAAAACAAAATACATAGCTTTTCGGTTTCTAGGTATGTTCAGTTTCAACATGAATGCACCAATTACCAAAGAAAAAATGATAATGCTATGAACGCCAGCAGATGGCCAAAATACTTGAAGAGCTATTGAACCATGATCACCACGTAAGAACATTACATTATCTTTAGCTACGGCAGTTCCAAGATCAAGTACAGTAATCAACCAAACATTTGCTTGAATAAAATAAGGAACAACATATTGTAATGGACCAAGAGTATCATAGGGGAAAAATGCATCAAGTGAAAGTATTATTGCAGTTCCACTTAGAAAGATAGGTCCTGCAGGTGCAATCCGAATCCATCGTTTTCCAAAGAAGATATACAATGCTACAACGATGAAAATCGCCATCACAACAAAGTCCCACATCCATGTCCAAGAATAAATTAATTCTACACCAAATTGTTCCGCAGATTCAATAATGTAATCTCTTAAACCATATTCTAGTGAAACAAGATATACAATAGTAACAATGGCCATTGGAATCACTACAAGTAACCGTTTTTTTGAAATTACAATTTTAAGACCAATAAGTTCTGCCACCACAAAGACAAGCGCAAAAAGATAGCCACCTCTACCTTCATTCCAACTCCAGGATATAGAATCTGGAAATGCAATCATTGCAAAAAGAATTGGGCTAGAAATAATTAAAATTCCAAATATAAGATTCCAATTCCACATTACGTTTAACATAAAAAATGGCAAATAAATATCTCAACTTTTCAAGGTCTGAAAAGTCATGAAATTACATAAATTTGGAAAAAGATGTTAATCCTCTGAATCTTCTAATTCATCAGATTCTGGATCTCTTCTACTTGGTCTTATTGGAACATAAATTATTGTCACAATAATACTTCAAATGACTATAAGATACACTCCAAGGTTGTAAAAGTTTGTCTATTTAGTGCATATTTGATACAAAAATCCACTTTTGGTTTGTCAATACACTGCGTGAGATTATCTTTTCGTCAAATAACTTGACATTATTTTGTTTGCCATCTCTGTAATCTCGAGGTCTTTTCTTGCAGCTAGATTATGCAATTTTCTGGCATTATTCTTGTTTAGTTCAATGGTAACTTTTTGCTGAAGTAAACTAGCCTTTGCTTTTTTGAGCAATTTAATGTGAGATGACTTTGGACTTCTTGCCAGAGTACGTAGATACTGCTTACGGAGTTTCTGATCAAGAGAAATAATCTTTTCTGCAATACGTATTACCTTTGAAATATTTGGAATGGTTTGATACAATCGTACAGCATCATCTCGTGAAAGGTCCTTTGGAACATACTCTTTCAATTTATCAGGTACTGCTGCAAATCCAAGATATTTTTTGAGAGTTTGCTGTGAGATTCCAAGGGATTGTGCAGCCTTACTCTTTCCAATGGATTCAGTCAAAAACACACAAGCTGCTGTCATGTCCTTTGTGTTCATCTTGTTTCGATGAAGATTTTCAACTACTGATGCCGCCTTTGCATCCTCTAAATCATACTTTGTACTTTGAGTGAGTAATAATACAGGTATCTTTTTTGCTCCTAGTCTTTTTAATGCTGCAAGTCTTCTTTGACCAGACAACAAAAGATAAGAGTTTTTTGATTCCTTTTGGACCATTGGAGGATTTTGTAGTCCTTCATTTTTAATAGAACGTGCAAGCTCTGCAATTCCTTCTCTGTCTAGTTTTCTAGCTTGTGCATCTTTCCATGTTTTGATCTGTTTTATTGGAATTTCTCGCAAACGGTAAGTGATAGGGGAATGGTAACGCTTTGCCAATATCATATGGAAGATGTCTTTTTGTTAAAAGAATTAAGTATTTGATAGTTGACAAAAAGATAAATCAATTACACAAGAATCAATTCATTACAATCTTTTGGAATCAATATGAAAAAATAAAAGAATTTTTGCTAATTACAATTAAAGACGCAGATTTATCATAATTTTCTATAACATAATTTGCTAGCTTTTGTTACAATCATATCTTGTATCTATTTTGACGTGCCTAGCAGAGCAAATTATGACACATTTGTCAGGCACAAAAAAGCTCACATTTGACTTTATAGCAAATTATGACGCCCTACATGGCACTTTTTTATGATTCTAGCTTTTTTGTCATAAAATGTATCTTGATTAATTATGACGAGTAAAATCAACTCATAATCGTTAGGAGGATTATGTGGATTATTGTTTTATCCTGATTTACTCTTGAAAAATTTTCGAGTCTCAGATGTAATGTGATATTTTCAGGTTTTGAATTTTAATTATGTAATTATTTCATATTTTTTTTGGTAATTTAATATTGTTACATTAAACATTTCAAAAAAGATCATCTTTAAATGAAATTCATATATTCATTATACTGGGTATGAGGAGTAAATTTACAGTTCCAGTTTTAGCTAGTATCTTAATTTTAGGTATCTTTGGATTTTCAGCACTAGATCAGCAAGCCTATGCTGAATCAGATGAACAACCAGGATCACCAACGATACAAATCATCGTAGATACAACAGGCGGTGATGACACCTTTGTCTTTAAAATATTCAACGCAACAAACCCTGCAGATAGTCAACAAGTTACCATTGACACGGCAACTAACAACCAGAGTCCACCAATACCTGTACAGGCTGGCAGCTATTCAGTAGAAGAGGATGTTCCATCAGTAAACTGGAGAATAATAACATCTGACTGTGTAATTGATGGTGAATCACATGGAAGTGTACTAAATTTTAACATTTTTAACGGCCAAATAGTTGTATGTACTTTTGTGAATTTGTTTACACCACCAGAGCCAACAGCAGTTTGCGGTGATGGAATAGTAACAGACCCAGAGACTTGTGATGATGGTAACGATAACGGTACACCAGGATTTTGTAATATTACCTGTAATGGAATAGAGCCAGCAGTTTGCGGTGATGGAATAGTAACAGACCCAGAGACTTGTGATGACGGAAATACCACATCAGGAGATGGATGTGACTCTTCTTGTATGATTGAATTTCCACCTGAACCAACTTCTTGTACTCTACGTAGTATTGATAATGCACCAAGAAACCAGTGTGCTGGCGTTGAAATAAACGAGATATGTGTATTTTCATGTGATGCCGGCTTTGAACCAGTACCACCAACTCTAACATGTCAAGAAGATGGTGAATTTGATGCGAGTCCAGTATGTGAAGCTATACCTCCACCACCTGAACCAACCAAAGTAGAAGTTTGTCACAAAAACAAAAAGACATTATCCATAAATCCTGATTCACTAGATGATCATCTAGGTCATGGTGATATAGAAGGAGCATGTGTAACAGAAGACAAACAAAAGAAAGTAAAAGATTCTAAAGAAAAGGAAGTAAAAGAACCTAAAGAAGAAAAACAAAAAAAGCCAAAGAAATCTAAAAAGTAATTAGATAATTCTGAATTTTCGACAAACAAACTTTACATTATAACGTGGATTAACATGACTTTCTAGGAACGAAACGGGGGGCTTCTATTTTTACTGATAATCAGTAATCACTTTTGTAAATTTTCATAATCCTATACAAGACTATTCAGAATAATCTTACTATGATTATTCAATCTGATTAAGATACGTTAGATTAGCTAAACGCTATCATCTCAAATCTTTTATTATTGCACGATATTTGTCATTATGTATGAGTAGTAAATCTGTCATAATTTTT
>Ga0209987_10000259_pt1 | contig 26599 bp, 19 predicted proteins | sample N074metaG_FD_182134 | JGI IMG/M metagenome (GOLD analysis project Ga0209987, IMG submission 182134) | Deep subsurface microbial communities from Kermadec Trench to uncover new lineages of life (NeLLi) - N074 metaG (SPAdes) (version 2) | ecosystem: Environmental > Aquatic > Marine > Ocean trench...
GATCGGATTACGTAGATTGCCCAACAGCGGGCGAATGCGACCCGCCCACCAGGAATCGTGGTCGTCCATTGGCGGAAGGTCGACTGCCAGCAATGTCATTCCAGTCGATGGATCGGCATCGAGTGCCCGGATGCTCTTCTCGTAGATATCTTCTGCGCCGTTTCCGGTGCCCCAGGCGTCGAGCGGATTGACGGGATCGAGGCCGGGTTCCAGGACTTCCGCGAGCTTGGCCTGGGTTTGTTCGTTTATCGGTGTGAATTCGACACCCTCGGTTTCGCCGAGGTCGACCAACAACGCGCGCTCTCCACCGGAATCGAGTATGGCCGACACGAAATGGGTGCTCGCTCGCATTCCCGTAGCGAGCAGTTCAAGGGTGTCCAGCATTTCGTCGGTCGACCGCGTGCGGCGTACCCCATAGTGCTCGAAGAGTGCATCGTAGGCGCCGTCTTCGCCGGCGAGCGCACCGCTATGCGCCTGAGCGAGTTGTGCGCCACGCTCACTTCGGCCTGTCTTCAACGCGACGACTGGGACGTCTCGTTCGGCTGCCTCGATGAGAGCGGCCCGAAACGTCTCCGGATCACGCACGGTTTCCAGAAATAGCCCGATCACCCGTGTCGATTCATTTTCGAGCACAAACTGCATGTAATCCGACATCGTCGTCGCGGCTTCGCTGCCCGCCGAGATGATGTAATTGAAACCCACGCGGCCTTGATTCTGGAGAAATGCCTCCCAGACGGAGCCGCTGTGGCAGATCATCGCGACATTTCCCATCGGTGTCTTGGGATTTACGGGATATCCCGATACCGCCAGCCGCTGGCAGGGAGCCACGAAGCCCATACCGTTCGGTCCACAAAGGGCGATGTTGTTTTCCTTTGCGATCTTTCCGAGTTGATCCTGTAACGAGAGTTCGCCTTCGCGAGGCTCCGAGTACGCACTCGCGAAGATGACCGCGGCGGGAATTCCGCACTCCGCGACTTCCTCGAGGGACGAGACCAGTCCCTTGTTGGGCACTCCGAGAATGGCGAGATCGGGTCGCTCGGGTAGATCTCCAAGCGACGCATAACAGGGGCGGTCGTAAAGGGAGTCGTAGCGAGGGTTGACGCCGTAGACCGTGCCCTCGTATCCAAAATCGCTTACGTTCTGCGCGAGGATTCCACCGAAGCGGCCGGGCTGGCTGATGCCGACGATTGCGATGGAGCTGGGATGAAGTAGGGGTGTGAGGTTCTGACGGTGATTCTTCTGTGTGATGGTGCCCATGTCGATGCCTTTGCGTGTCGTTGACCGGTAGCGTGTCGTAGCTGGAACGCTCGCGCTGCCGGGCCCCACTAGGTAACTCAACTCCACGTTGACGGGCCACCAGCCCAATGTACTTTCTGAACGCCTCCTGCCTCAAGGGTTGCTTCATGCGGGTGCGCTGAACATGCAGGCCCGTTGGTGGGATCGAGGGTGCTCGTCGATGAATACCGCAGTCCTTTTTGCTCGGCGGATCCTTCTCCTGAGCCTATTCTGCGGCCTCCTGGTCGTCGGCACCGCCTGCCCGCGATGGTCCGACGACCCCCTGGACGGGATCCATGCGCTGCACGCTCGCAACCAATTCGAGGAGTCAATCGAAGACTTGCGGGCACTCATGGATGAGGATCCCACCGATCCCGCGGTGAACTACCTGTTCGGGAAGGCCTTGATGAACATCGGGGAGCCTTCCCTGGCGATCTGGCCGCTGCGAAGAGCTGTGGAATACCCGGAATACGGTTTCGAAGCCGGCATGCTACTCGCTCGGGCGATGATGGGCTCCCGAACGCCGGAAGACGCGATCGGTGCGGTCGATATTGCACTCGCGGCCGAACCCCATAACGTCGAGGCGCTAGCACTCCGCGCACACGCAAATGTCAAAGCCGCTCGCTACGCGGACGCATGGGTCGATGTCGAGCGGGCTGTCGCACTAGGCCCCGACCATCCTGCGATTCTGGTGCCGCGGGTTCTCGTACTGCTCGAGTTCGAACGAATCGATGAAGCGGAGGTTGCCCTTGACGCTGGCGTGCGCGCGCCGCAAAACGCCGAAAACCAGCTGGACGAGGAGACCCAGGCGATGCTGTGTCTTGCCAACGCTGGGTTCGCCTTCAACAAGGGAGACCGCAAGAGCGCAGAGGTCATGTACGCCGACTGCTTGGCCGCTTACCCGACCCAGAAGCTCACCGTGCTCCAGGTCGTCGAGTTCTACGACGCCATTGGCCAGCAGGAACGCGCTACGGCTCTGCTGCGACGAACCTTTGAGGAGACGCGTGAAACGAATTTCGGTTTCGAACTCTCGCGACGCGTCAGGAAACTTGGCGACAAGGAGCGTTCCGTTTCGCACACTCCTGGCGAAGCGTGAGAAACGATCCGGATGGCGGGTCCGATCCGAGGGCTCCTGTACACTGCCAAAGGGAGCAGCTCTTCGAATCGGGTTCCTAACGTTCGGGTGTTTCTGAAATGAGGTAGCGGGATCGTGGCTTTTACCGGATTCAATGCTCGAAAATGGCTCAGTGTCGAAAGTTATCGTCTCACGCTCGTGGTGGTCGTCATGGGATGCCTTGGGCTCGTTCTTCTTGGATGCGGCGACGATCGAATCGAGGCGGAGCCAAATTCGTTGGCGGAATGGAAGGCGCTGCGCGCGTACCACGACGAGAACGTCTGGGCAGACGAGAATCTCGCCCAGGAATACGAACAGTCTCTGGTTGCCATCTGGGACGCGCTGCTCGGCGTCGATGATGATTTCGACCGGAAGGTCGCAATCATGTCTTCGATCCAGTTCGATGAGGTGGCGCTTGGAACGCCGAAGCTCATCGAGGAACTCGATCACGGAATCAAGAGTTTCGTCCTCGATTCTCCACGCAAGAGCCTCACGCATGAAGAGTGGGGGAGCTTTCTTCGCGAACTCGCGAGTGGAGGTTATCGGCTGATTCAAAGCGAATTCCATCACGCGCGTTTCGTTCCTGCGACTGATGATTCGCCCGCGAGATCACTCGTCAAGATCGTGTTTCATGCGATCGAAGAGGGTGCCGATCGGCGCATCATCGTGGATGGCGAAGTTGGCGTCGAGTGGTCTGGATTTCGCGACGACCGCGGTAACCCGCTCGCCGCGAAACTCGATGCCACGGGCCTGCGGATGCTGACGCGAATTGGACCGCCAATTTTCAAGCAGATACTCGGTTTTGGAATCAGAGATGGGGAGAAGTTGTCTCAGCTGCATCCCATTCTCATCTACGACCTCGACAAGGACGGCTATCCCGAGGTGATCATGATCGGCGGTGGCCGCGTGCTTTGGAACCACGCCGATCAAGGATTCGACGACGCGCGCCTCACCGAGCACAGCTACATGCTGACGGAAACCGGAGCGATCGCCGATCTCAACGGCGACGGTAATCCAGATCTGATATCGACTCGCGCGCGCGGAGACATGGTGGTCTATCTCGGGAACGGCGAGGGGCGCTTTACCAGCGAGCCAATCGTAACGCCCGAGTTCGAGCGCGGCCTGCGCGCTCCATCGACGATCACGGTTGGAGACATCGACGGCGACCGCGACCTCGATGTTTGGCTCGGACAATACAAGCGCGCCTACGACAACGGGCAGATGCCTTCGCCGTATTACGACGCAAATGACGGGCATCCCTCATACCTTCTGTTGAACGATGGTACAGCTCATTTTACCGACGCGACTGCCGAGGCCGGACTCGCGGAAAAGAGATTCCGCCGCAGCTATGCGAGCAGCTTCTTCGACCTCGACGATGACGGTGATCTGGACCTCCTCGTTGTGAGCGACTTTTCGGGGGTCGACCTCTATCACAACGATGGCGCCGGCCATTTTAGTGACGCCAACGACACGCTCGATTCCGACCGACACCTCTTCGGAATGTCTTCGACGTTTGGTGATTTCAACATGGATGGTCGGTTGGATTTTTTCGTCGCGGGGATGGCCTCGACGACCGCGCGCCGCCTTGAAGCGCTCGGGTTGGGTCGTGAGGACCGACCCGATATGCAGGAGATGAGGATGCGCATGGCGTTCGGCAATCGTATGTATCTCGCCGCAGATAGCGGCTGGCGAGAGCCCGAATTTAGCGAGCAGGTCGCGCGCACCGGGTGGACGTGGGGGACCACGACGCTTGATTTCGATAACGACGGTGACCCCGACATCTTCGTAGCGAATGGACACGAGAGCGGCGAGAGCACCAAGGACTACTGCACGAACTTCTGGACCCACGACATCTTCGATGGGAAATCCGAGCCCGACCCCGCCTTGGGCAGCATGTTCGGGGAAATGATCGAAGGGTTCGCCGAAGGCCGAGAGTCCTGGGACGGTTACCAGAAGAACCATCTGCTGATGAATCAGGGCGGTAAGGGGTTCGTGAACATCGCGTTTCTGGTCGGATTGGCGGACGAATTCGATAGCCGTTCCGCGATAAGTGCGGATCTGGACCTCGATGGCCGGGTCGATATCATCGTCGTGGAAGATCGGGGCATCCAGGGGCAGAAACTTCACATCTATCGCAATCAGATCGAAAACGATAAGCATTGGATAGGCGTTCAATTACGCGAAGAGGGCGGTGGGTTCTCGCCGGTGGGCGCCTCCGTAACCGTTCGCACGGCCGATCGGACCCAGGTTGGGCGCGTAGTCGTCGGTGAGACGCTCATGGGACAGCACCCCACGACCTTGCACTTCGGTTTGGCTGATTCGCAACAGGTCGAGTCCATTGAAGTCGAATGGATGGGCGGTGTGAAGCGGATTGTCGAAAATCCGGAGGTCGATCAGTATCACCTGATCCTCGGCCTCGACGGGAACGTTTGACGGCATTTGTCGACGGGCCGAGCTGCTCGTAGGGCTTGGCGTATCAGAGTCCGAGCGCCTATCCTCACAGCCAGCCAGCAGCGTAGGAAACAAGGCGTTTTGCGCTGTTTGCTGTATTGGACAACCCGCCGCCACGATCGGGCATGGTGAGCAGCTTGTCCCATCGAAACGATCCAGACACTTCGAGCGACTGGTGGACAACCCCAAGCGATCCGCGAAACGAGGATAGGCCCAGCCGGGCCTCAGACTGCCACAGGCGTCCGCTGCCGCGGCGCCATCATCATCTGATTTCAGGAGGAATCCAATGGCAACCAAATACGACGCCGTCGTTATCGGGGCTGGTCACAACGGATTGATCTGCGCCGCTTATCTCTCGAGAGCTGGCAGGAAGGTGCTGGTTGTCGAGCGCCGCAGCCTGATTGGTGGTGCGTCGGTTACCGAGGAAGTGTTTCCGGGTTATCACGTTTCAACTGCGTCCTACGTGATGAGCATGATGCAGAAGAAAGTGATCAATGACCTCGAGCTTCCGAAGTACGGCTGGAAGATGATTCCGATGGATGCCCTGTTCGTACCGTTCGAGGATGGCCGCTCGCTTTCGATGTACAGCGACCACGTGAAGACGCAGAAAGAAATCGCAAAGTTCTCGAAAAAGGACGCCGAAATGTACCCGGTCTTCGAGGCGTTCCTCGAGGAAGCGGCAAAATTCGTGCGCGAAATGCTCTTCCTCACTCCGCCGAATCCGACTTCGCGAAAGTTGCGCGACATCAAGAGCATGCTCCAGCACGCCAACGCGATTCGAAAAGTGGGTACCAAAATTTTCCGAATCGCCGACCTGATGACGATGAGCGTGTCGGATTTCCTCGACATGTACTTCGAGTGTGATCAGATCAAGGCCGTCAAGGCCTACTACGGTTCGATCGGTACTTTCCTCGGGCCACGCTCTCCGGGAACCGCTTTCGTACTCCTTCACCACCTGATGGGCGATCTCGGAGGTGCAGGGGGTTGGGGATTCATGAAGGGCGGCATGGGCGCGGTGCCGGAATCGATTGCGGGCAGTGCAAAGGCATACGGCTGCGAAATTCGCACCGACGCGGAAGTCGCCCGAATCCTGACAGAGAACGGTCGGGCGACGGGCATCGCGCTCCAATCGGGCGAAGAGATCTTCGCGGATACCGTCATCACGGGTGCGGACGCGAAGACGAGCTTTTTGAAGCTTCTCGACAGCAAGGAGCTTCCGGCGGATTTCGTGGAAGAGATTCGCAACTACCGAACGTACAGTTCGGCATTCAAGATCAACTGTGCGATCGAGCGCCCGCCCACCTACAAGGCCTTCGATTCCGCTAGCGCTGGTGTCGAGTCCCCGAACTACGTTCACATCGGACCGACGATGGAGTACCTCGAAAGAGCCTACGACGACGCGAAGTACGGCCGGCCCTCGAGCCGTCCGTTCATGTCGCCGTGCGTGCCCACGATGGTCGATCCCGACCTCGCTCCTCCGGGCAAGCACATCTTGAACATCTTCGGCGGCCACGCACCGTACGATCTCAAGGGCACCAACTGGGAGGCCGAGCGCGAGAAGTTTGCGGATCGCGTATTCGAGGTGTTCGAGGAATTCGCGCCTGGCTTCACGGATACGGTGATCGACCGTCAAATTCTGATGCCGCCCGATCTGGAGCGGATTTACGGGCTCCCCCAGGGTCATATCTTCCACGGGGAGCTGACTCTCGATCAAATGGCATTCATGCGCCCCGCGCCCGGCTACGCGGACTACCGTTCGCCGATCCGCAACCTCTGGCAGTGCGGTTCCAGCACGCACCCCGGCGGTGGCGTGATGGGGATGGGCGGCCACAATGCAGCCCGAGAAATTCTCAAGGGCTGGTAGTCGAATCGGCGCCCCGCCCTCGTAACGGTGCGCCCTATCTCGTGGGGTGCCGGAATTGACGGGGCGCGGGATTAACGGAGCGCAGAACTTATTGGAACTGCGCGCTCTGGAAAGAAGCGACCCGCGAGAAGGAGAAGCGAGATGAAACTCACGCCCCTCTATCAGAAGCACCTCGATCTCGGCGCAACGATGTACACGACGGGTATGGGGTACGAGATGCCCGCCTTCTACTCGGGTGTGGCAGATGAGGCAAAGAACGTCCGCGAGCGTGTCGGCATGAACGATGTCTCGTTGATGGGCCGGCTGGACATCAAGGGCAAGGACGCACTTGCTTTGATCCAATATCTGATCGTCAACAATGCCGCCGCCTTGTCGGATGGACAAACGCTCTATTCAGTCATGTGCAACGAAGAAGGTCTAATCGTCGACGACGTCATCGTCATGCGCTTCAGCGCAGAGCACCTGCGCGTCATCACATCTTCGATGTTTCGAGCGAAAACGATCGTCTGGATCGAGAAGCACATCGACGAAAAGAACATGAGCGTATACGTGACGGACGTCAGCTCCTATTTTGCAATGATCGGCGTTCAAGGGCCGAAGTCACGAGAGGTGCTGAGCAGCATCACGGACATCGATCTTTCGAAACTGAAGTTCTTCCGATTTGCATTCGGAAAATTTGGGGATACGCCCTGCATGATCGCGCGGCTCGGGTTTTCGGGCGAGCTCGGCTACGAGTGCTACGTGAACTCTGAAGACGCTCATGCGACGTGGGACATGATCGGCGAGGCCGGCAAGCCGCACGGGATCCTTCCCTACGGAATGGACACGCTCGACGCTCTGCGCTGGGAGAAGGGATTCATCTTCTACGGTTTTGACGCGACAGACGAGCACAATCCTTACGAGTGCAGGGTTTTTGACTTCATCCGCTACGACTGCGGTGACTTCCTGGGGCGCGAAGCGCTGTTGAAGATCAAGGAGCGCGGCCCAGCCAAGAAGCTCATGGGTCTCGAGGTCGGCGGTAGCAAGCTAGTGCCTGGCGATCAACCGCTCATGATCGGATCGGAGAGCGTCGGCCGCGCCGTGGCCGGATTTCATTCGCCGAATCTCGACCAGAACCTCGGCTACGCGTACGTGAACGCACCTCACTTCAGCAATGGCACCAAGGTCACGCTGGAAATCGACGGCATCGCAACAGCCGCTACCATCGTAGACATGCCATTCCTGGACCCCGCTGGGAAGCGCATGAGAATCTAGATTGGCGTTTTCGGGTAATTTTTTTGCACTGAGCCAATGGAGGCAAATCATGCGTCTGCATTCTTCGCGTCACCGGTTGATTCTACTTTGTGGAGTGCTCAGCATTGCGCTGGTCGCCTCGACCGCAATGGGGCAGCGACGTTCTGGGCGATCCGTTACGCCCGGCGGTGGAGCTGAAGGCCGCATGATGAAGAAACAGGCCGAGAAAATCGGTTTGAGCGAGGAGATCATCGCGAAGATCGATGCTGCGATCGAAGCGAGCAAAGCCGAGGAAACGAAACTCCGCGACGAGAACCGGGACGCGCTCGCCAAGCTGAATGAAGTCCTGTCGAAGAACCTTCCGAGCGAGAAGGAGTTGATGGCAGCGGCCAACAAGGTCGGAGAGTTGGCTTCGAAGTCACGGACGCAGAAGATGAAATCCGTGCTCGAGATACGTTCGTTCCTCACGGCCGAACAGCTCGAAAAGTTCATGGAGATCCGCAACAAAGCCACCGCTCGCCGCTGAGTGCGACCCGCTGACACGGGTCGTCTCTGATCGTCGATTTTCCCGATGGACCGGATCTGTGTACCCTCCCCAGTCGATGTCGCGGCCATCTGCTGCCGCGACGCTGGAGGTCGGGGCATGCCCGTCCGAATGATGAGACGAGACCGCCGCCCACGTACCCGCTCGGCCTGCGCCGAAGCGGAGGACGTGCAACACCAGCGCGGATTGGGTTGACGACCTCACAGCCCCGAGTTCCACATTCCACTTAGAATGCGCGTCTCCGTGCGCCGTGCCACGCGCACCCCAGCGAGACCGCCAATATTTTCAGACCGATGCCCATCGCGAGCGGTGGGTGCAACTCCCCGGTTCAACACCCGAGGAAACGAGGAAATTCATGACGGCCCAAGGACCCACTCAACCCAGCGACGACGCCAAGCAACTCTGGCGCCAAGACAAAGACCACCTCATTCACCCACTTTCCGAGTTTTGAGAAAGAAGGCGCTCTTATTATCTCGGAGGGCCGCGGCGCCTATGTGTTCGATGTGGAGGGGAAGCGTTACCTGGACGGAATCGCGGGGATCTGGTGCGTCAATATTGGCCATGGGAACGCGGAGATGGCCGATGCGATGGCCGAGCAGGTCAGGAAGCTGTCGTTCTTCAATACGTTCGTCGATGTGACGAACCCTCCCGCCGCCCAGCTGGCCGCCAAGCTCGCGGAGATGGCCCCGGCACATATGGATCGGGTTTTCTTCGATACCGGTGGTTCCGCGGCAAACGATACGACGGTGCGAACCATTCACTTCTATTTCAACCGGCTGGGGATGCACACGAAGAAGAAAATCATTTCGCGCGTCGGTGCGTATCACGACAGTTCCTACCTTACGATGGCACTTACCGGTATTCTTGAGGATCACGAGGGCTTCGATCTGCCGGAAGGCCTCGTCGACTATGTCTCGTGCCCCAATCCGTACAGGCGCCCGGCCGGGATGGCGGTCGACGAATATTGCGATCAGTTGGTGGATGAACTCGAGGAAAAAATCCTCGAACTCAGGCAGGAGAACGTTGCGGCGTTTTTGCCGAGCCGATCATGGGAGCCGGCGGGGTGATCGTTCCCCCCCCCTGGTTATCACCGTCGGACCCAAGAAGTGTGTCGCCGATACGGAGTTCTCTACGTTTCCGATGAGGTCGTGACGGGATTTGGGCGTCTGGGTCACATGTTCGCCTCGGAGCTGATGTTCGATTTGGCCCCCGATGTGATTACCTCCGCCAAGGGTCTTACTTCGGGTTATATCCCGCTGGGCGCATCGATCTTTAGTGACCAAATCTATCAGGTGATCAGCCGACCCGAGCCTGGGCGAGATTCGTTCAATCATGGCTTTACGTACTCAGGGCATCCTGTCTGCTGCGCGGCAGCGCTCAAGAACATCGAGATCATCGTGCGCGACCGCATCTGTGAACATGTCCGGGAGCTTGGTCCGTATTTCGAGAAGCGCCTCGCGCGCCTCGAAGGGCTGCCGCTCGTGGGCGACGTTCGCGGAAGCCACTTCATGCTCTGCGTCGAAAGTGTCGCCAACAAGCAGACGAAGGAACTCCTGCCGGAAGAGGTCGGAATCGGCGAGCGAATTTCGGATCACTGCGAGAAGAGAGGCCTCATTGTACGTCCGATGGGGCACCTGAACGTGATCTCTCCACCGCTTACTCTGACGCGGGGCGAGATCGACGAGTTGGTGGAGATTCTCGAGGCGAGCATCGAAGCCACCGCGGACGACCTCGTGCGCGAAGGTATCCAGATCGACTAGAAGCCGACAGCCGCTCGACTGCGCCCGATGGAGGAGGCGGCTTGGGGCCGAATTCGGCCCGGGCCGAATTTCGTGCACCGGACGGAGCGTTTCCCAAGCGCATATGGCAATCTGGGTCGCCTCCAGGGCAACGGGGCTGCCTTTCGGCGGCTATTCTCGCGGTGCGCCTGGTAAATAGGAGGGTTGGTAGTTGACCCGATTCACTGCGATCGTCCTGACACTTCTCACGGGCTTCAGCGGCCTGGTGTACGAGGTGGCGTGGCAGAAATACCTGGCGACGCTGCTCGGTTCACACGGCGAAGCGACCGCCGCGATTCTCGCCATCTTCCTCGGCGGCCTTTCCGTTGGCTACTCGCTATTCGGTAGAGCGACGCGCCTACTCGTCGAGCGTTCGCGGCAGCGTCGGAAATCGCCCAGGCTGCTTCTCTTCTACGGCCTCATCGAGGCTGGTATCGGCGTCTACGCATTGATATTCCCCCTGCTGTTCGGCATTGCGCAGAAGTTCTCACTGCTGGTTCCGATGGACTCAGCTGGTCTCGCGTTTGGATTCGATGTGCTGCTATCGGCCCTGCTGATCGGACCCCCAGCCGTATTGATGGGCGGAACGATTCCGATTCTCACGCTGGGCCTCGCCGGAAGCCGAGAAGGCGCAACCCGGACCCACGCGCTCATCTACGGATGCAATACGGCGGGTGCTTTTCTTGGAGCATTGGCCGGCGCGTTCATTTTGATCCCGCGTCTGGGTCTCGACGGTGTTTTCTATGCGATGGGTTCGCTGAATGCAATCGCTGGTTTCATCTTCATCCTGCTCGACCGCTTTGGCGAGCGCGTCGCGCCAGACCTCGAGCACGGACCGCCAGTGTCGGCAGGTTCGATCGCAGGTTTCAGGATGTACGCAGCGATCGCTTTGTTGGCAGGCTTTGCGATGATGGCACTTCAAACGACGTTCAATCGAATCGGAGCTTTGGCATTCGGTTCATCTCACTTCACCTTCGCGATCATCGTTGCGGTCTTCGTACTCTGTATCGCCCTGGGGAGCTTCGCGGTCTCCCTGTTTCGAAACATTCCGCGCAGCGCGATCGTGATTACCCAGTGGCTGCTCGTAATCACGCTCTTGGCTCTCTATCAGCACGTGGAAGACGCTACCTATTGGGCGCATACCATTCGCGTGATCTTCCGCGACCTGGATCAGATCTTTTATCCACTCTATATCGCATCGTTTGCTTGTATTTTTTTGGTTCTCGTGATCCCGATCGGCCTTTCGGGCGCACTGCTTCCGCTGCTCTTTCACCACCTGCGAGGTGAAGTCGGAAATCTCGGTTCCGTAGCAGGCCGGCTCTACAGCTGGAATACAGCCGGCTCATTGCTGGGAGCACTGCTTGGCGGGTACGTACTGCTCTTTTGGCTCGACCTTCATCAGATCTACCGCCTCGCATTGGCCGCATTGGTATTGGAGTCGGTGCTCCTGACGGGGCTCCTCTTTCGCATTTCGAATCGGGCGGTTCTCGCGCTCGTTCTCATTCCTGCGCTGATCGGACTCTATGCTCTTCCCGCTTGGGCACCGGAACGGCTCAGCGCCGGATTGTTTCGCCGCCGATCGCCGAAACCCTCGACTTTCATCGGGCCGGAGGGTCACTTCGAAAAGCAGAGGAAGAGCGAAAACAAGGTCGTCTATTACAACGATGGGCCCACGGCTACCGTGACCGTTCGCGGCGTGAAGAAAAAAGATGGCCGCCTGAATCGCTCGATCTACCTCAACGGAAAATCGGATGGAAATCTAATTGCCGATTATCCGACGACGTCGTTGCTTGCGCTGATTCCGTCGTTGATGGCCGAGAAAGTGGAGCGTTGCTTCGTGATCGGTTTCGGGACCGGCGTGACTGTCGGCGAACTCGCTACCCTCGAGTGGGTGAAGAGCGTAGATGTCGCCGAGATTTCTTATGCAGTGATCGACGCAGCGCCGTTATTTGACGAAGGAAACCTAAAAGCCTCGAAGAACCCGAAAGTGACGATTCGGCGTGGAGATGCCTATCGGACGCTGATGCGAACCGAAGGAAAGTACGATGTGATCGTATCCGAGCCCAGCAATCCATGGGTTTCGGGTGTAGAGATGCTCTACAGCATCGAGTTTCTGGAAGTTGCCCGATCACATCTGGCGCGCGGTGGTGCTTTCGCGCAATGGATGCATCTGTACGCGCTCGATAGAGAGACGGTTGAACTCATCCTGCGCAACTACGTTGCAGTTTTTCCTCACGTTTCGATCTGGATCACGCAGCCCAATGATGTTCTCCTTTTGGGACTGAATGCACCTGATCGCGCGCTCGATCTGGAGGCTCTCGAAAGCCGCTTCAATCGACCGGATTTCACAGCGGGGATGAAACGGGCTGGAATCGACAGTTTCCCCACCCTGCTGAGCCGAGAGCTGCTCCCGCTCGGGACATTGAATGCGGTCGATTTCGATGGGCCCCTCCACACGCTCCGCCATCCGCGACTGAGCGATTTGGCGGCGCGCGCCTTCGTAGTTGGAAAGGACGCAAAGCTTCCGAAGTTTCCGACGACCGAAAGTGTGACCATCGGCATTCGTAACTCCCTGCTTCGGCGTTACGTCGGTGGGGGAAACGGTCCGCTGCCGGTCGAGATCTCATCGATTGCGGTGAGCCAGATGATCAAGCTCCTACTCGTCGATGACGCCGCAACACTGCTGGCTGATTGGCGGCGCGCCGATCCCAATTCAGATCTCTTGAATGAGCGACTCGCGACGTTGCGAAGAAAGGCTTCGATTGCTCCACTGATTTCCAATGACAGGCTCGAGGCCATCGGTGTTCTTTTTGGTCAGCGGCCATTGAGAAAGATCAAGGCCGGCCCTTCTCTAATGCGCGCCAAACGGATGAGCGCGATCTACCTCACCCAATTCAATTACGCGGTTCCATTCGATCGGGGCGTGCTCCGCGCTGTTTGGGAAAAATGCGCCAACAAGGGCTGTAAGAGAGCGAAACTTCAGATCGAAGAAAGACTTGGGAAAATTGGCGAGCCGCGGCTTGGCGATGTACAGCTGGGCGTACCGGCAGCCCGCAGACCGGTTCCGAAGGAGACAACCGAAAACACGGAGCCCTCTCATTCGCCCGCGAGCAGTTGATCCCCCGCTTCATTCAAGCCCTCAGCGCCCTCGAGCATCACGGAATACCAATCTTTTCCTTCGGGGGAATTCGCACACGGCGAGAGAACGACGATCGAAACGCCGAGTGAATTTAGCCTGAGAATGGTCTCCTCTCTGGGAGCCGCTTCCCAGACCATCAGCTGTGCTGGGTGTTTCGATCGAATGGCTGCCAATTCCCGCCACATTTTTGGCGTCGGTTTTGCATCGGGCTCCCAGTGAACGGATTCTCCATTTACGCGATAGCGACGCTCGAAATATTGATAGACCGGGTGAGAGAAGAGGACGGGTGCGTCACCGATTGCTTCAGCTGCTTTCGTAAATCGAGCGTCGAGTTCGTGGAGGTCGGCTTCCAGCGCGGCAAAGCGCTCAAGAAAGGCGTCAGAGTGCTGGGGGCGAATTCGGATCAGTGCATCTGTAATCGCGCGTGCCTGTTCGATCGCGAGTAGTGGGTCGAGCCAGGTCGTCTTGGCAGTGCGAGCGTGAACGTGTGTGCCTTCGGGGCCGTGCATGTGATTGATCTCGTCTTGGAGCTCGATCAGACGATCTCGGAATGAAGCCGAGGCGTCGAGTACTTTTCGGCTGGGAAGCGACGCGCGCTCTACCCAGCGTGTATGCCCCGGTCCGTTTAGAAGAATCAGATCTGCGGTTTGAAACGCTGCAATTTCGTTTGGTGTGGGATTCCAATCGGCGGGATCGATATTCGGGGGGGCGGGGAATACCACGTTGGCATCTTCTCCGACGATTCTCGTGGCGAAGTAGGCGAGTGGGTAGTTGACGCTGTAGATCACAGGTGCGCGGGTGCTCCGTTCCGGATGTTGATCGCGAACTGGATCGTCCGCTGAACATCCAAGGGCGAAAATTGAGGAGACTGCACCCAGAAACCGACAGATCGTGTTCATCGGATTCCTCATCACGATAGGAGCAGCGCTCGAATCGCCGCCGAACCGAAGCGACTGATCGCAAGTGCGAGCCCTCCAGCGAGGATTCCCGCGAATAGTAGAACGGCTGCGACTTCCGAGATCAAAACAGACGCAATGGTATTCCTGGATGCGCCGATCTTCATCATCGTGTCGAGTTCTCGGCGCCTCAGACGAATCGATAACAGAAACACCAATGTTGTTGTCAGTAGCGTCGCGAAAGCTGCAATCGCGACTGCTGCAATCGCGTACTCGCGCACCGTCAATACGGTTTCCAGTAGTTCATCCATCACCAACCGCGGATCTACGAGCTGACTTTCGTCGTCGTCCTGGTAGCGGCCGAGGAGTAACGCGCGGGTCTTCTCGCTGTTGGGAACCGCAATGACGCTGGAAAGCGGATAGGAAGAGAGATCACCGTGAAAGTGGAAGCGATCGATATTCTCAGGCGTGATTTCGTTGTACTGAACGACAGCCGCATTGGCGGTAATGCGGTTGCCCTTTCTGGAGAGGACCGAAGATGCGGCTTCTGGCGACGCGAGATCCTGATGGCCATGGCCAAAGCCTTCGATGATCCAGGTTGTCTTCAAATCGGCAAAGATCGCTCGGTCATCGGGTGAGTTCGAGGGCGCCAGAACTCCGGCGACTGACATCCGAAGTGGGTAGACGCCCCCAAGGTCGAAGACGCCCTCCGGAGATGACGTTACGAAATCACCCGGGCCGATTTCGAGATCCCGTGCGGCTTCGGCGCCGATCACGCATTCGCCCAGTATGGCCATCATCCGGCCCGAAGCAATTTCCAGTCCCCGGAAGTCGAAGTATTCGAGGCTAGTTCCCACGATGGGGTAGTCGCGCGATCGAAAGCGGATGTAGAGCGGGATTGCCTCCGCGAACCGGGAGTCGGAGATGCGGTCCGCATCGGAAAACTTGATCGACGCAGGAGTGCGAGATTCAAAATACAGGGAGCTCAAGACCAGTTCCAGGGGGCTTCCTTTGGCGCCGATCAGAAGCGGGGTCTTGTCCGCCCGAGTGGTCAGTTCTTCCGCGCTTTGATCGACCAACACGTTCAGTCCCGCGGGTAGAAACAGAATTAAGGCGATCGATCCCACCAGAGTCGCGGTCTTGGCTCGGTGGTAGGCGAGGTAGCGCCAGGCGAGAAAAGCGACGTCCTTCATTTTGATCCACTACTGGAAAAGGATTTGACATCGATGACTCGGTCGAATCGATTCAGTAGATCGTGGTCGTGAGTGACGAGAACGAGTGTGGCATTGCGCTGCTTCGCGCACTCCATCAATTGTTCCAGGACTCGATGTTTATTGTCCGGATCCAGATTTCCGGTGGGCTCATCGGCCAAGATGAGATCGGGTTCGGTCACGAGCGCTCTGCACACGGCCACCCTCTGCTTTTCCCCCTGCGAAAGTCGCGCCGGATACCGCTCGAGCTGTTTACCCACGCCCATCTTCTTGGCGAGATCTGCAGCTCGAATTCGACTGGCGGGATCGAGTCGAAGCGCTCGGTGAATTCGGTAGGGGAGCAGGATGTTGTCGAGGACTCGCAAATATTCGAGCAGCTCGAACTCCTGAAACACCAATCCAATTCGCTGGATGCGAAGCAGGCGGCGATCCGATTCGGACAAGGCCACCCAGTCGGTTCCGCCGACCCTGATGCTGCCTCGTTGAGCCAGCACGATCCCCGATATCAGGTGGAGTAGTGTCGTCTTTCCCGATCCGCTCGGCCCGACGATTGCGATTCGCTCACCACGCTCTACCGAGAGTTTCGATACGCGAAGCTTGAAATCGCTTTCCTCATATTCGAAATTCAGATCGTTAATTTGAATCATATTGCCAAGTTCATATCGGTGGGTTCGATTTTTAGCCTGTTGATCGCGGGAGAAATTTCGGCGGTTCTATTCTAGCGTCCGATCGTCCAGTGACTGGATGACCCCTGCATCGACGCTGCGAATGTGAAGATCGCGCTGCGGGAAGGGAATCTGGATTTCCGCATCGCGCAGCGCAGCGTTGATCGAAACGGTCAGCTGGCTTCGAATCGACATTCCCTCTTCGAAGCGCGGGATCCAGACGCGCAAACGAAAGTTGAGAGAGCTGTCTCCAAACTCGAGGAAGAGAGCTTGGGCCTCGGGTTCATCGAGCACCGAGGAGTGAGCTTCGGCGACGCCTTTAAGCAACTCCAACACGACCTCGGGGTCCGTCCCGTAGGCGACGCCCACCTCCAGATCCAATCGCCGACGGCGATCGGAGAGCGTCCAGTTGACCACGGGCTCGGCAATGAGATTTGCGTTGGGGACGATTACTTCAGCGCCATCGAAGGTGCGTATGGTACTGGAGCGCGCGCCGATTCGCCGTACCTCGCCGCTAAGCGTTCCGACTTCGATTATGTCTCCGATCTGAATGGGTCGCTCGAAGAGCAGGATCAGACCAGACACGAAATTGTTGACGACTGTCTGCAGTCCGAATCCGATTCCGACGCTGAATGCGCCTGCAAACAGCGCGACTCGAGTGAAATCCATGCCTGCGGCAGAAAGAGCCAGCGCGAACCCAAGCAGGAGGACGGTGTATTGAAGCAGCGTAGCGATCGCGTTTCCAACGCCACGGCGAAGCTGCATGCGCGGAAAAGCTTCTTCTTCGAGAAAAAAACGAATCAGGCGTGACAGCCCGAAAGAGAGCACGATCGTGAGAAGGAAAGCGAACATGTCGCCTATGGAGATCACGATCTCACCGACTTCCAGGCTCGCTTCGAGAATCGAACGAATCGCGCTGTTAAAGGGATCTAAAAGCTCGAACATGCTGAGCGTCAGGTAACCCCAGTAGATCATCGCGAGTGCGGACGCGTAACGGCCCGTTACGCGCAAGACGGCATCACGTCGACGACGGACGAAAGAGAGGTTTCGCGCGGGCGCGGTATGAAAACTGGCTTCCATCGCGGCCTCCGAGGCTCGGGCAGCTGCATAGAGGAGGATCGCTGCGTAGACGCTAGTCAGCGTCGCACCGCCGACGAGTAAGCCGAACGAGCGAAAACCGAGCGCGCTCGACAAGATTGCGAGCGACAAAAGGAGCAGCGTCGCGCGCATTCCAGTACCCAGCAGCTGTGGTACATGCATGTCTGCGGGTATCTCGCGGAGTTGGGATGGTCTCATCAGCCAGAGTAGGGTCGCGATCATCCCGATGGCTTCGAGTAGGAACAAGAGTTCGCCCGCGAGAGGAGCGCTATGTAAAATCATACGGGCGCGCGAAATCAAGAGGAGAACGGCAATCGCCCAGACCACCCAGCGAATTCGCGGCGGGAGTAGGAATGGCACCAGGCGCACGAGTGGAACGAGTAGCCCCAGGGTCAACAGAATATTAAAGCCGACCGGCGCGGAACCGTGCACCCACCGCGAAAGCAGAATCGTGGCGAGTAGCGCGATCGCAGCCGGTCGTTGAAAGAGTTCGCCCGAGCGGCCGATGGGCGGAACACCTTCGACTGGATTATCGAGTCTGCGCTTGACGGCGAACGCATAGCGAATCACCACGATGAAGATCAGCAGATCCAACAAAAACTGGCTTCCCGAAGCGGCCGCGAACTCGCGCAGCTTTCGCAAATCTTCGCCAGTGGCGAAGCGCGTGTCGTCCATGTGCTCGTCTGGGTGCACCTCGAAAAGATCCCGCCAGAAGGCCGGCGCATCCCGCTCGAACAGGCTGCTGCGACTTTCGCGCTGGGCGGCGCGGATCTGATCAAGGGCTGCGGTTGCGAGCAGATCCTGCTGCACGATCCGATCCTGGAGGGTCAGTAGAGACGATTGCCTCTCGCGAGCTGTTGCAATCGCCTTGTTGATCGCAGTCAGGGTTGAGCTGATTCGATTGGAGATGGTCTCCGGTGCGTCAGTACCCTTCGCTTTTTCGCGCGTGTGCTCCCAAACTTCCAGTTCCTTCGTCACCGATTTGATTGCCGACTCGATTTCCAACAGCTTGGGTGCGAGCGTCTTTCTCCAGCCATCGAGCTGGGAACGCGTTTGGTTCCATTCGGCCGAGAAGTCTAAAAGGCGCCCTCGAGTGCTGTCGCTCTCGAGATTTCGCGTGAGCAATCGCTTTTGCTTCTCCAGCGACTTTTCGGTTTCGGGAATCCTCTCTTCGATTTCAGTGAGATCCGAAGACTCTGGAGACGCAGCCGCGGCTTTGTTCAAGATCATTGCGGTCTGCTCGGCGCGTTGCGAGACTTCGACGAACGGAATCGCGAGATTTTCGGGCGGGTTCTCGGGTGCTTCGACTGCGGGCCCCGATTCTTGCGCAGCTGCAGTCGCCGCGATCGTCAGTGCGGTGAGGGCGAGCGTAAGCGTCCACCGCGCAAAGTGCATATGCGCCTTGGCTACGGCACTCCCGCTGGCCCGATTCGGATGACTTAAGAGAATGTCCATGGCGTGGCGTGCAGTATACGCTAGGCGTCGCTACAACCCTTCGGGATGAAGATTTTCCGACCCGCGATCCTATCGTTTTTGCTGCTTCCCGCCCTCCCGGCGGTTTCGATTGGTGATGCCATCGTTCGCACCCAGGCGATGCGCGCGGGCACCATCGCGGAGTTCTTCATCGAGGAGGATCGAATCCGGGTCGAGCTCGAGATCGGCCTCGCGGATCTGGCGGCTTTTCGCAATCTCCTTCCGGATGAGATCTACGAAGGGATGGGGAATCTGCCGCACCCGCTGCGCGAGCGGATGCCAAGGTTCTTCCGAGATGATCTCGAGATCATCGCTGGCGATGGCGAGACGCTCGAGGGGTACATTGTCGAGATCGGGCCACGGGAGCGGATCCGGCGCGACGAAATCACCGGCGAACCCCTCCCGACCGATGGAGGCAACGAAGAGATCGTCGTATTTGCGCGGCTCGAATACCAGCTTCTCGGTCACCCTGAAAAATTGAAAATCCGCTCGCCGGGCTCCACGGCCAGTGTCGGATTCGTCGTCTACCACCGCGGAATCCCCGTGAACGATTTCCGTTACCTCGCGCCATTCCAGAGTCTCGAACTCGACTGGGGGGATCCCTGGTACACGCGGTTTACGAGCCGGAACCTGCGCCGAACCTACTTCGAGCCGATGAGCGGATTCATCTACATCGAGCCCTACGAGGTGCGCAAGGAGATCATCGTTCGCCCGCTGGATCTCGAGCATTGGATCGATCTCGGCCTGGCAGGCCGCGAGACGATACCAGTGGATATTCAGGCCGAGCTGAAGCAGCGCGTGGCCGCGTTTCTGCGCGAACACCATCGCGTCGAAATAGATGGCAAGCAAATCGAGCCCGAACTTGCACGGATCAATTTTCTCTCCCGAACGCTCAATTCGAGCCGCGTGATCGATCCGCCGGTCGAACTCGACGCGTACTCCGCGATTCTCGGTGCAATCTTCGTCTACCCGACGGATGGACTGCCCGATCGGGTCAGCATGGATTGGGATTTGTGGAACGATCGGATCCAGCGGGTTCCTGCTGCGTCGGTGGATCAGGCGGGGTCGTTGCCCGTCATCTTGGAGCCGGATTTTCGCGTATTGGAGTGGCAGAACTTTCTGAAATTTCCAGATCTGCCCACGCTACAGGTGTTGGAACCGCCGCCGAGTGCGCTCGCCAACGGGATACGTCGGATTCGCTGGCTGCTAATTGTCGCTGCCATTGGGGTGTCCGTCTGGTCGATACGCTCGCCTCGAAGACGAATCGGAGCAGTGGCTGCGTCGTGGGTGGTGGTGGCGGCATGTATTTGGATGAGCCGCGACGCGCTCGAGTTAGACGGGCGCGCGTCAGAAGTGATGTCTGGCCTGCTCCACAACATCTACCGCGCGTTCGACTTTCGCGATGAAGAAAGGATCTACGACACCTTGGCGCGGAGCGTGACGGGTGATCTTCTGACCGAGATCTATCTCGAAGCTCGCCGTGGTCTAGAGCTCGTCAATCAAGGGGGAGCGCGCGTGAAGGTGAAGGAGATCGAATTGCTCGAATTCGAAGCTGAACCCGCGAAATCTGGCGGCTTCTCTGCAATGGCTACCTGGAATGTTTCGGGTTCGGTCGGACACTGGGGGCATGTCCACCAAAGGCGCAATCAGTATCGAGCGATATTGGGCGTGGCACCCGTCGACGGCGAGTGGAAGTTGGTCGCGATGGAGGTCCTCGAAGAGGAGCGACTCTAATGCGCGTCGAGATGTTCGAGCAGGATGCGCCTGGTCTCTTGAATCGTATCCGGATGTGCCTGGGTCGAGTGGCCGCTCTGGAAGACGATGAACTCGCTCTGCGCTTCTTCGAGGTGGGCGCTCGAGTACGCGACCACGCCGTCGTCCTGTCCCTCTGGCGGGGGGGTGCCGCGGACCGGAATGATCGAATGCGCGTACACGCGGGGCTCGACCGGAATCGACTGCAGCGTGGTCGTGAACGGGCTGTCTGACCGCATGTTGTCGACGCTGCTCGGAAGTCGGCGCATCCGGCGGTTCAATTGCGCGCTTTCGTCTTCTATAGAAATACCGCCAAATAATCCGCGACTCGTCTCGACCGCTGATCCAAGCAGATTAACTCCCGCCCGCGCGATGTCGACGCTCTGGCCGAGCAGAAAGGTTGGAGTGCTGACAAGCCCCGAAGCAAATCTTCCTAACCGGCTGCCCGCGAGAAAGCTGCCGCGATGAGGGGTCGAGATGAAGATCACCCGCTCGATGAATTCCTGCCGCTCGAAAAAGAGCGCGCTCCCGAGGATTTCTCGTGTATCGGGCTCGATGTCGAGGTCATCGAAGGGCTTGTCCGAGAGATTGTCCCAGTAGCGCGTTCCACTCGAAGTCACCTGCAGTCTCGTCAGGAGGCCTCCCTGACTGTGGCCGATCAGGACCATCCGCTGAAGCGCGGGATCACGGCCTTCGGGATCGAGTTCCGAAATCGTTGCATTCAAAGCTTTCCGCAGCAGGCTCGCCGAATAGAGGATGGGATTTCCCGTGCTGTAGATGAAGAACCAGAATTGATATCGAGCGCGGATGATCGGATCGCTCTGGAACTCGTTGAGCATCTCGGCCCAGCGCGCAGGGCTCGAGGCGGTTCCGTGCACGAGGACGATCGGAATTCTGCCCGGTTGGTAGGGTTCCAACATGAGCAGGCCGTCTTCCGGGAGCAGTTCTTTGCGCGTGCGAAGGAAATCGCCACTGCGAAAGCCAGCGATCTCGAAGTCCCATATCGTGGAACGGCCGAGTCCATACGCCAGGGCGGAGGTGGTTTCATATTCGAGTGGCACGCGTTGGCCCGCGATTTCGATGTCCGACGCCTCGATTTCGGTGTAGACCTCGAACCGCCCATGTATCGATCCCGTTCGCAGCCCCGCCTCCACGTCTTCGTAACGGACCAGGACGGTGATGGGCACGCTGACGTGAGCGGGCACGCGTGCGCTGCGGATGGGTACGCTTATTCCCTCGACATGGACCGCGCTCGCGACGAATGGCGCGCCGATTCCAGGTCGTCTGTAGCGATTTCGCAATCCGCGCACCGCGAGCTGGGCGGCGGGTACGAGGTCGCTCAAGCGCCGGTCTCCGATTTTCAATTCTTCGGGATCCAACACGAGGTCGAGCGTTCCGAGGTGAAAGGAATACGAGAACTTCCCTGTCGCCACCTCTCCCTGCTGTGGCGAAATTGCCGACGTTATGGAGAGGTTGTAGATATCGGCGGCAACGCGTAGTTGGGGATTGAAAGCGCTCGGACGTCGGCTCGCATCTTCGGGAAACAAGAACGCGTAAGCGTAGATGGAGGCTGCAACGAAATAGGCCCTGGCCCGTTTGCACTCTGGTAGTGGTGGGGCATTCCGAGCCTGGTACGTCCGTCGACGCCTCGAGTCTCTATTGACGCGCTTGCACGCTCGATCCAGGCTTGTCGCGTGCAGATAAGAAAATTCGGAAAGCGCAAAGAGTCGATCGCTGATCATCTCTTGCATGGTAAGGTCGTGCAATTGTTCGAGCGTACTCTCTGGGTGTCGCCGATAGTCGTCACCGAGCCCGAGGCGGAGCATGACCTGGCGTGATGCGATGCTCGGCTCGTCGGCTGAGATCGCGTTTGCGGTCAGCATCTGACGAACGCTTCCGCGGTTCACTTTTTGAACACCAACCGGCGTCGAACACGCGGAGAGGCCTCCGAGCATCAACAGCGCCGTCGCTATTTTCACGAATTGATTCATGGTCATCGGGGTTCAGCGCTCCGGGGGGAAACTCGTGGCGCAGGCTTTCCTCGCCCGGGTAGGCCTTCTCGTATCTTTGCCGAAAAGTCGGAAACGCGTTTGACGCCCATTGCCCGCTTCGTGATGTCGCTCTTCTGCTTGAGTTCGTCGAAGGGTATGCTCGTATCGATGTTACCGCGTTCGTAGGCGAGTTCATCGATGCGCCCGTTGAGCAGAATTCGCCAGTCGAAGGGATTCCCTGGCGCAACGTTCTGGACGAGGTGGCGTATCGCCGTCGTGCAGTTATATCGAATCGCGTTGTACCAGCGCGGCTTCCTCGCGAGTTGGTTGATTTCTTCGAAATAGGCCAACAGGATGTTGCGTGCGAGCTCCGGAGAGGCCAATAGGCGGTATAGGTAGACCTGCTCTCCTCGGAAGTTGGTCCGCAAGCGGATCACGTCTAGCTCGTCTGCGACCACGTAATAGATTTCGAACTGGCGAAAGAAACCGCGCACCGCGGAGTACTCTTCGCCTACCTCCTTGCGCGTCTCGATCGAGATCGCGAGCGGCGGCCCGTCCTCGAATGTCCAACTCATGATCGTGTGCGCGATCCAGGGAGATCCCCAATAGACGAGGAAGATATCGACGCCCTCCAGCTTCGAGAGGTCGTAGGTGCGCTCTTCCCAGCGTTCATCGTAGTCGAACTCAGATCGGTAGACGAAGTTGCGAACATTTCGGATCGTAACGCGATCGCCGTCGATATCAGCTTCCGGTGGCCGGGCGACGTCGGGAAGCCATTCCCGCTCGTTGCTGGGCTCTATCGAGAGCCACCAAAAAACCACGGCGAGAACGAGTGCGGCGAAGAGGGATAGGCCCTTCCAAAAAAACGGTCGAGCCCATCCGAGAACGCCGATCGCTGCGCACGCAAAGGCCGCCGCGATCAGGCCTGAAAACGGACCATCGAAGAACAGGGCCGCACACGCCCATGCAAATGAGGTGAAGAGTAGCGGCGCGAGGAGAGCCCAGTGAATGGTCGTCTTCAAGGGCCAGCAAACCTCTGGGGACCGCAGGCGCGGTCAGGATCGATGGTGGCTTCAAGTGAATCCGCGGCTCGACTACTTACTCGTTGAATTTTTCCATGACTTCTTCGACACTCAGGGTGTCACTACCATCCGTATCTGCCTCGCGGAAGTCTTCGAACCGCACGATCAGGAATTCGGAAAGCGATATCCGAGAGTCGCTGTCGGCGTCTGCAGATTCGAACAAGAGTTTCTCGTCGAAGACCATTAGCTGGCCGATCGTCACGAAGCCATCCCTGTCCACGTCGGCGAAGTAGAAGATTTGGATCATGCGCTGTTCGAATTCGTCGCGGTCGATCTCGCCATTGTGATCTCGATCGGTGGCGGCGTGCGCGGCGCGCGGATCGTGGGGCGGCGGAAGTTCGTCGGCCCAGCCCAAAGCCGGAGCGAGTAGAGCCAACATCAAGAGAGGGATCGAGATGCGTTTCATGGTGGTTCTCCTTTCCGATCGATTCGAGCGAGCGCTCCCTCAGCCCTGAATCTGCCAGGATCCATCGGGTTGTCGACAGGCCGTTCCATAAGTCTTCTCACGCTTGCCGCCGACGACGATGTCCTGCTCGTATTCTCGGCAGTACCCGCCACTGGGCGCTTGGTAGGTTCGTGTTGGCGTGATGCTGCCCGAGTTTCCCGAATCTGGATTCTGCCACCCCGAGGATTCGCCGCTGCGCGAGTTTTCGAAGGCGCGCTGGGCGGCCTGTTGGGCCATCTCTTTGTCCTTTTGATCGAGTGCGTTGCCCACGGCCCCGCCCACGAGTCCACCGATCAAAACGCCACCAATAATGCCCGCCGGGCCCGCTCCCGCTGCGGCGGCGATCAAGCCACCACCCGCTGCGCCAAGCATTCCGCCCCAGGTGGTCTTGGGGTTGTTGCGCACCGTTTCACCCGTCTGCGCGCATGCACTGAGCCCGAGCGACACAATGACAATCAGGGCGATGGTTCTAAGGCTCGCCAGCGACATGGATTCCTCCTTTGTTCCGCCGCGTTTCTCGACCGTGGCCGTCAACGAACGCGGACCTCGACCCGCCGATTGCGACTACGACCCTGTGCGGATTCGTTGGGTTCGTCGGGGAAATTCGTCGAAAAGCCGGCTGGATAGATGTGGTCGTACGGAAACCCCTGTTGGGCGAGGAAATCCGCCACGTTCTTGGCGCGCTGATTCGAGAGCTCCTGGTTGAATTGTTCGTGCCCCGATGAGTCCGCATAACCCTTCACATCGATATGGGCTTGATTGCGATAGGGCGCGGTCTTGTCCGCGAACCAAAGCAGCTCGTGGTAACCCTCCTCCTGGATCATCGAGCTTCCCACGCTGAAGTAGACGACCGCGACGTATTTCTGGGCGTCGGCACGGTTGGCTGCCTCCATGTCCTGACGCTGGCGCTCCTGGTTGCGGAGCTGACCCAGTTCCTGATCGTAGGTCCGGTCATAGGCCGAAGCGCAGCCGAGAAAGCAGAGTGCAATGACGAGCAGCGGGGTAATTTCGAATCGCACAGCCGATCCCTCCAGAGCGGTCGTACACAGGCGTGCCGGGGTTGCGCGTCTAAGCATGGCCGAGCCCCGACGCGCGTGCAAGCATCTGTTCTACGACGGAATTCTGCATCGCCAACGGCGATGACAATTGTTTTCCGCGCAGATGGATCACCTTTTGACCAACTATACGCTATTCCCATCCCGATGAAGGTCGAATTCACGCGCCTCGCACTCTGTGCGGCCCTGATGGCCGGCTCACCCGGGGTAGGCGCTGCAGAACTCGAATCTGAAACTCGGGCATCTGGAACCGGAACCGAGATCTCTGAAATTGGAACCGGGGTCTTCGAGCCTGGAACCCAGAGCCCTGGAATCGGAACCGAGGCCACCGAGCCTGGAACCGAACTCTCCATACTCAGTTACAACGTTCACGGGCTCTTTCCGCTCGTCGCCAAGGACGATCCCCGCAACCGGATGCCGACCATCGGCTGGCTGGCCAGTCGGTATGAAGTCGTGATGTTTCAGGAGGACTTCGAGTACCACCATGTCATTCGCGACCAGATGCCAGGTACGGTCGGTGTTCGAGGCAACGGGATGGGCTGGGACCCGCGTCGCGTGTTCGCGAAGTTGCTTATTTTGCCGGTATCGATCTTCCTACCCCATTTTTCTCCCCCCTACGGTGCGGGTATCTCGATTTTTGTTCGCAAGTCGCTTGCGATTGCCGGTGACGTTGACCGCGAACCTTACGGCCTGTGTCGTGGCTGGTTCGGCGCCACTGGCGATTGCTGGGCGCTGAAGGGCTACCAGCGGGTCGGGATTCGAACTCCCGAGGGTGCGGAGATCGATCTCTACAACACCCACCTCGAAGCCGGTTCGAGCGACTACGCGGTTCAAATCCGCGCACAACAGCTCGATATTCTCGCCCGCGCCATCGAGGCGCGGTCGAGAACGCGCGCGGTGATCATCGGAGCCGACTTCAATACCGCATTCAACCGGATGGGTGATCGCGATACGCTCATGAAGTTTCGGCGTCGGTTGGAGTTGCGGGACTCGGGCGCTGGTCCCGAGTTGAAATATTGGCGCGAGCGCGACTACATCCTCTATCGCGATGGTACAGCGACGGCACTTCACGTCGAGGAAGCTGGCGAGGCGTTGGAGTTCGTCGAACGAAATCGCGCGTTGAGCGATCACCCCGCGATCTACGCGCGCATTCGGATCACGCCGCGAACGGGCGCCGAAGGCGAAGAAAATTGAGCGCGCGAGGGAAACTGGCGATCCTCTCTTTTTTCTTGCTAGTGGCTGGCGGTTGTATGCGATCGGGTGGCTCGCCGATGGGATTCCGCTGCGTGAGATGACGCGGTTCGAATCGGAGTGGAAGAACTACCAGCGCCTGGGGGGTCTGAAGGCGCTCGCCGTCACCGGCGACCTGAACGGTGTGTACGTTTCGGGTTTTGCCTTCGCGTATCCCATTCAGGCATTTGCTGACGACGAGGCGCTCGAAAATTGCGAGGAACGTCGGGTGGATCGCCGGATCGATGATGCGTGTCGGCTGTATGCGATTGGGAACGATCGAATCGAGGAAGTCGAAGCCGA
>Ga0209987_10000261_pt1 | contig 26505 bp, 27 predicted proteins | sample N074metaG_FD_182134 | JGI IMG/M metagenome (GOLD analysis project Ga0209987, IMG submission 182134) | Deep subsurface microbial communities from Kermadec Trench to uncover new lineages of life (NeLLi) - N074 metaG (SPAdes) (version 2) | ecosystem: Environmental > Aquatic > Marine > Ocean trench...
CTCGACGGTCGTCGAGTGGTGGATGCGACGGACTCGGCCACGATCGACACAACCGAGAGCGCAACATCCCTTGGGCAACGCTTGGCCGATCATATGCGCGGCCTGGGGGCCGATGAGATCCTGCGTGACGTACGGGCCTCCCCATCGAAGGACGGGTGATGCGTGCTCGGGTGGTGTTGACCACCGCGAACGGATCCTTCTCCGGACTGGAGCAACTCCTTCGGGACCGCGGCTTCGAAGTCACGGCGTGCCCCCTCCTGACGTTCGGCGAACCCGCTGATTGGTCTCCTGTCGATGCCCTTCTTCGAGGCTGGGACAATGTGCCGGTGGTGGCGTTGACGTCGCCTCGGGCTGCCTGCGCGCTTCTGGATCGTGCCCGCCGGCTGGAGGTGTCGCTGGCACCGGGTCCCGCTCTCTGGGCCGGCGGAACGACAACCAAGGCGGCGCTGGGCGATCGGCTCGGTCCCGTCCGTACGGCCGGCGAGGTGGAGGTGGGTGGACGTGCCCTCGGGCGTGCCATGATCGAGGCGGGAATTCCGGACCGCGTGGTATTCGCCTGTGGCGAGCCGCACCTCGACGATTTCCCCAGTCTCCTCCGCGCATCGGGTGTGGCCGTCGACGAGGTCACCTGCTATCGAAGCGTGCTGGCGACGACGGCAACGGCCAGCGAGGCGCTCGGCGGGGCCGCCGTGGTCGTGGTAGGCAGCCCCCGAGTGGCCGCGTTGCTCGCCCGAGTGCGGCCTCCGGAGTCCGCGGTACACCTGGTGGCGGTGGGACCGACCACGGGAGATGCGGCCCGGGAGAGCGGCTGGGCCCCGTCTGCGGTGGCCGACGAGCCGTCGACGCCGTGGGTAGCCGATGCCGTGCAGGCGGCGATCGATGAATGACCTGCTGCTCCGGGCTTGCCGGCGCGAAGTGGTTCCGCGCCCTCCGGTGTGGCTGATGCGCCAGGCCGGGCGCTACCTCCCCGAGTACCGCGCCATCCGTGCCCGACACCAGTTCCTCGAAATGGTCACCACCCCCGAGCTCGCCGCCGAGGTGACGGTGCAGCCGGTGCGCCGCCTGGGTGTCGACGCCGCCATCGTGTTCAGCGATATCCTGATCCTTCCCCAGGCGATGGGGATGGAGCTGGTGTTCGAGGACGGGGTGGGTCCGAGATTCCGGGAGCCTCTGCGTGACGAGGCCCCACTCGAGCGGCTGCGGGACCCCGACCCGGCGCGCGATCTGGGCTTCGTGCTGGAGGCCATTCAGCGGTCTCGCGAGATCCTGGCCCACGAAGTTCCCGTCGTGGGGTTTGCCGGGGCGCCATGGACTCTGGCGAGCTATATGATCGAAGGTGGCGGCTCCAAGCAATTCAGCCACGCCAAGCGGGCGCTGATGCAGTCCCCGGAGTGGACCCACTCGCTGTTGGACCGGTTGGCGACCGGCGTCGGGGCGTTGCTCAAGGCACAGGTCGAAGCCGGTGCGGAGGTGGTGCAGATATTCGATTCCTGGGCTGGGGTGTTGAGTCCGTCGGACTACCGGACGTTCGGGCTGCCGTACTTGGCCAAGAGCGTACGAATAGCGGCCACCGCCGGCGCTCCGGTCATAGTGTTTGCGCTGGGGGCTGGGTGGGCCCTCGAGGAGCTGGCTCGCGATACCGGCGCTGACGTCATCGGTATCGACTGGCACACGGAGGCCGCCAGTGCCCGGAGGCGACTCGACGGCGAGAATGTGGCACTGCAGGGAAACTTCGATCCCTCATGGCTTTACGCTCCGGTGCCGGTAATCGAATCCCGGGTGCGTACCATGCTCGAGGCCTTCGGCTCCAGGGGCTATATAGCCAACCTGGGGCATGGGATTCTGCCCGACGTTCCGGTCGAACACGCGCGGGCGTTTGTCGATGCGGTGAAAGCGGTGGGTGGGAATTAGGGAACGGACGGCGGCCGGCTGGTATCGACCTCATCCGGCGGTTTCGGCACCGCAATCCCAAAAAGCTCACTGGTAATGCGAGCATACTCGTCGGCCCGGCCATTGGCGGCCTCCGTCCGCAGGCGCTGAGACGGGGCTGCCAGAATGGTGTTCACCAGGGATCGGGACAGGGCCTCGATCTCTTCCCGGAGTTCCGCGGGAACATGCGGCAATCTGGCAGTGAACTTGGCCACCTCACTTCGCCGCGCATCTTCCGCCTTCCGCCGGATCGCATCCAGGACCGGAAGCACACCGTTGCCATGACCCTCGGCACGGTAGCGGCGCGTCTCGTCCTCGACGATCGCCTCCACCGCGGGAATCTCTCCGCGCCGATGATCGACGGAGTTCTCCAAGCTGCGTTGAATATCGTCCATGTCGATGAGGTGGATCGCGGCAATGGTGCGGACATCGGGATGCACGTTGCGGGGAATGCCGAGGTCGACGATGACGAGGGGGGTCCGCGGCTCATGGCGAACGGCCGCAACCACCTGGGGAGTGATGAGCGGCTGTGAGGCACTCGTCGCGCAGATGACGATATCCGAATCCGCCAGCACATCCTCGAGGGCCTCGAATCCCACGCTCCGCTCGTTACCTGCCACCAGTCGTTGGCCCTGTTCCGGCCGGCGGCTGACGACGGTAATGGCCCCGGCGTCGCGCGATCGCAGGACGGTGATCGCTTTCCGGGCCATGCGCCCGGCGCCTACTACCGTGGCCCGCTGTCCTGTGAGAGCACCAAGCGTCTCGCACGCAAGGTTGACCCAGACGGATCCGACGCTGGCGGGGTGTTTGCCGATGGCGGTCTCGGTGCGGGCGCGCTTGCCCGCTCGCAGCGCCGTCCGGAACACACGATCGAGGACCGCACCGCTCGCCCCGGCCCCGGCAGCGAGTCGTATGGCTTCCGATACCTGCCCCAGGATCTCCGATTCTCCGATGACCATCGACTCCAACCCCGCGGCGACTCGCGCCAGGTGGCGCACGGCCCCGTCGCCATCGGTCTGCACCTCGTAGCGGCGGATGATGTCGCGGTCCACCCCGAGTGATTCGGCCAGAAACCCACGTCCCGCGGCCGCCGCCACCGCGGGCGACTCAGCGGTCAGGTACAATTCGGTTCGGTTGCAGGTGGACAAGATGGCTATTTCCTGCAGGTTTCCGTTACCCGGACGTCGTCGAGTGGCGCCCACCTCCAATGCGTTGACGAGCTGGTCGTGCGAGAACGCCAGTCGCTCCCGCTGGGAGAGAGGGGTGTGGTGATGACTGATGCTCAGGCAGTGAACGGCCATGATGATGTCACTCGGATCGAGATACTGGTCCGGTCGCAGGCGCATAACGGAACGTCAAACATCCCGGGATAGGACCTGGGCAATAGTAGCTCAGGATTTCGAGTTTGGCGATACGCTGCTCGTCCGTACGAATGAAATACACCAGTCCCTTGGGTTCGAGCAAGTGTGACGCCATGCCGTAGCGATACCACTTGCCGATCGTCACAGCGCCGTTGGAGTCCACAACGGTCTCTGGCTCACCAGCCGAGTCGAACGGCGCCGAGCCGGTGGCGGACATGGCACCACGAGCCCGAATCTGGTAACGTCGGAAGGCCAGGTCCCAGCCCGCCGTGTCGGGAGGGATGAGAGACCGGCCGTAATCGAGATCGACGTACTGCCACAAGTCAGGATCTGCCGTATCGATGGTCACGGTATCCGGCAGCCCGGGCAGGGTCAGGCCACCAAGCCGGGGAGGATGGAGCAGAAAGGTCGCGATCTCCCGGCGGCTGAGCGACGTGCCAACCACGTAGCCAAGGACACCGACGAACAGGACACAACCAATCACCAGGGGGATGGGGATGGTGGGCAGGATTGGGCGTTGGTTCATCGATACCAAGTTCGGTTTCCGGGCGCCGCGGGTAGTCGTGGCCCGGCGGTCTCGTCTCGACGGCAGGGAATGGACCCGAGCTATCATGCCACCGCCAACCCGTGAGGCGCAATGACAGGCACAGCAAGACAGTATGTGCGTTTTCTGTTTCTCAAGCTCGAGTCCGCGTGGCGCAGGCTCGAAGCGGACGAGCAAGCCCGTCAGAAAGTACAGTTCGCCACGACGCTACTGAGTTTTCGCGCCAAGTTGCTCCTGCGTACCTATAGCCTGTCGGGCACCCGGGGCGATGCCGATCTGCTCCTGTGGCAGGTCAGCGATGACCTGGAGGTGTTCCAGGAGGTGCAGACGGCGGTGTTCTCCACCGACCTCGCCGGTTATCTGTCCATTCCCCACAGTTATGTGGGGATGACACGGAAATCCATATACCAGTTTCCCGACCGGGCCGGCGAAGCAGACAGCATCGTGGTGAAGCCACAGGACTCACGATTCCTGTTCGTCTACCCGTTCGTGAAGACCCGGGCCTGGTACGCCCTACCACACGAAGAGCGCCAGGCGATGATGCAGGAGCACGTCACCATCGGCCGGGCGCACCCGGATGTGCGATTGAACACGATCTACTCCTACGGGCTGGACGATCAAGAGTTCGTGCTCGCGTTCGAATCCGATGATCCCGGCGATTTTCTCGATCTGGTCATGGAACTGCGAGAGACCAAGGCCTCGGCTTACACGCAGCGGGACGTTCCGATATTCACCTGTCTGCAGATGTCCCTGTGGCAGGCGCTCGACGCCATGGGCGGACGCTCGGCCGCCACCCTCGCCGAGGTGGTAGACCAAGCCGGCTTCACGGACGTGGCCGGCGTTGGTGATCTGGACGGCTCCGGTGGGCTGCGCGTCTACTGCGGCCGGGAGGCAATTGCGCTGTTCAAGGTCGGGGAGCGGGTGTTCGCCGTGGCCGATAGTTGTACCCACGGCCGTGCGTCACTGAGTGAAGGGACCGTCCTGGCCGATGGATGCACGCTGCAGTGCCCGTGGCACGAGGGGCGGTTCGATCTCGAGAGCGGGCGACCGTGTGGCGGACCGGCCCGGGTGCCGATCAAGACGTTCGAGGTAAAAATCGAAGCGGGACGGGTCCTTGTCCGTTCATGAGGCGCCGTTCGGGGTGTTGCTCGTCGCCTACGGTGCTCCTTCCACGGTCGACGACGTCGAACCGTATTTGCTCGACGTTCGCGGAGGCCGGCCAACGTCCCCCGAAATGGTGACGGCCTTCCAACAGCGTTATCAGGCTATAGGAGGTGGCTCTCCGCTCCTCGAACGCACCACCGAACAGGCTGCCGCCCTGGCCAGCGCTCTGGGAGGCACCGTGCCCGTGTATCTGGGGATGCGACACTGGCATCCCTACATTCGCGACGTGTTCCGACAGATACACGCCGACCGCGTCACCCGCGTCGTCGCGCTGGCCCTCGCTCCCCACTTCTCGACCATTAGCGTCGGCGCCTACGCCCAGCGGATCGAAGAGGCCCGGGGTGACATCGCCACCACGATGGTGCGGCAGTGGTTCGATCACCCCGGATTCCTCGACGCGGTCGCCGAACGGGTGCGGGAAGGGCTGGACCGTTTCCCGGCCGGCGTCCGCGATGAGGTCACGATCCTGTTTACCGCGCACAGCCTTCCGGAGCGCATCCTAGCGGATGGCGATCTCTATGAAGAGCAACTGCGGGCCAGTGTAGCCGGAGTGCTCAGTCGGATCGCACCCCGCCACCGGCCCCACCGCTTCGCCTATCAGAGCGCCGGGCAGGCCGGTGGCCCGTGGCTCGGCCCGGATGCAGCCGATGTCATCCAATCGCTGGCCGCCGCCGGCAGTCGGCATCTCCTGGTGTGCCCCATAGGGTTTGTGAGCGACCACTTGGAGGTGCTGTACGACGTCGACATCGAATACCGGCGGCTCGCCGCCGCGTCGGGAATCCAGTTGGAGCGAACGGCCTCCCTCAACGCGAGCCCGTTGTTGATCGAGGCCCTCGCCGCCTTGGTGGAGGAAGCGGCCCGCGCCGAGGGGTGGGCGGCGTGAGGATCGTGGTGGTCGGTGGTGGAGTGGCCGGCTTGTGCGCCGCGTGGCGGGCAAGGGCTCAAGGAGCAGAGGTGGTACTCCTCGAAGCCTCGTCTCGCCTGGGAGGACAGATCCTGACCGAGCACGTGTCCGACTGCGTGCTGGAACATGGCGCCGAGGGCTTCGTGGCGCACAGCCCGGCCCTCCACGAGGTGTGCGGCCGTTTGGGCCTTGCCACCGAGGTCATATCCCAAACCGTCTCGCGGGCACTCGTGGCCGAAGACGGGGTCCTGCGTGAGGTGCCACCAGGAGAGGCGGGCCGACGGCTGGGGATTCAGGCCCGCCCCGCGGATTGGGGCCGAGGACTCCAGAGCCTCCGCCGCGGGATGGGGAGTTTGGTAGCAGCCTTGGCCGCAGCCATCGGGCAAGACCGCATTCGGCTGACGACTCCGGTCGAGGCGGTCGAGCCCGCTGACGGCCGGCCATCAGGGGGGTGGCTCGTGCACTCAGGCGCGGGGACGTCGTTCGAGGCCGATGGCGTGATTGTGGCGCTCCCGGCCACCGCTGCGGGGACGGTGTTCCAGGCGGTCGATCCGGCAGCGGCACACACGCTCCAGAGGCTAGGGACGGTGTCGACACTGTCGGTGACGCTTGTGGTGGACAAGGACCACGTTCGCCATCCGCTCGATGCCACCGGTATCGTGGTGGAGGATACCGCCGCACCGGCGGGGTTGCGGGCGTGCAGCTTCGCCTCGTCGAAGTGGGCCGGTCGGGCTCCCTCGAATCGATGCGTTCTTCGAGCGTTCTATCGACCACCGGCTGGCGGGGTGGGAGACCCGGAGCCGTGGGTGGAACGGACCCAGCACTATCTGGAGCGGATCATCGGCCTGAAAGGAGACGCCCTCTATACCCGGGTGGTATCGTGGCCTACTGCCATCCCCAGGTATGCGTCGGACCACGAAGCGGTCCTGGCGGCGGCCCTGGCACCTTTGCAGCGCCTCGGCCGGGTGGCGCTGGCTGGCGCGTCCGTGGCTCGAAGCGGCCTGGACGGAGCGGTCCGGTCGGGCTACGCCGCCGCCGAGGCCATACTCCAAGCGGGGTCGAGGGCACCCGCCCAATGATGTCTCTTGCGGCCGGCGGCAATGGTCGGAAGATTAAGCCAGTTCACTTCATTCACGGTTGACGGGGGTTTCATGCGCGAGCAGAAGTTTCGGCAGGCCGCCTTCGTCTACCTCCATGTCGGGATACTCTATGAAGGCGCCACGTTTCAGATGTGGCGTCAGGGAATACTGCCGGAACGAATGGGGCCGGGGTGGATCTGGTTGCTGGTCGGCCCGGTAGTAGTCGGTGTCGTATTCTGGGCCCTATGGAAGTGGCACAACGCCTGGGTCGCGCGGGTGGTGTGGTTCATCGCAGCCCTGCGGGTGCCGACGCTCATCGGCGGGACGTTCTTGCCGACCACTGATCAGCTACTCGCTCCGGCGTTCTACGGCACGGCCCTTCTGGTGGTCATGATCAACCTCGCCATGCTGGCCCGGGCAGGGTGGGACTTGTGACCTATCGGACGTATCACCAAGTGACCGGTGAAGACCGGTCGCAGCTTGGCGCTCAGGTGAAAGCCCAGCGCGACCGGGTCACGGAGCGTCTGCAGACGGTGGGCCGAGTGGTAGCCGTCATGAGTGGCAAAGGTGGCGTCGGGAAGAGCTACCTGACCAGTTGGTTGGCTCGAGCGGTGGCGTCTACCAGCCGGGTGGGAGTGCTGGACGCCGATCTCCGGAGCCCTACCGTGGCTCGTCTGCTTGGGGCGCGTGGACCGCTTCGTGTCGGTGAATCAGGGATAGAGCCCAGCATCGCGGCCGACGGCATCGCGGTTTTTTCCACTGATCTACTACTCGATGAAGGACGGCCGTTGCAGTGGCGGTCCTCGGCAGGTGACCCAGCCGTCTGGCGTGGCCTCCTGGAGGTTGGAGCCTTGCGGGAATTCCTGAGTGACGTCGCGTGGGGCTCGCTCGACCTGCTGCTGGTAGACCTGCCCCCCGGGACCGACGGCGTGACGGATCTGTACGACCTGGTACCGTCGCTCGCCGGTATCATCGCGGTCACCATTCCCAGCGATGAAGCTCGGCGCTCGGTCGCCCGTTCGTTGCGGGCGGCGCGGGACGCAGACGTGCCGATTCTCGGTGTCATCGAGAACATGAGTGGCTATCGCTGCCCCGGCTGCGCCAGCGTCCAGCCGCTGTTCGATGGTGCGGCAGGTCAGGCATTGGCCGATGAGTTCGGGGTACCTTTGCTTGGCCGCCTGCCCTTCTGTCCCCACGGTGACGGCCCCGGTCAGGAGGCGCTGGCCTCCACGGTCCAGGCGGTTCTCGGGAGGGCCTCGTGAAGTTCTTGTGTATCGACTGCGATGAACAGATGACGTATGAGGACCGGCAAGAGCCCGGTGACGGCACCTTTACCGCCTCATACGTATGCCCGGCCTGTGGCCATCGGATGGCGATGTTGGCCAATCCAATGGAAACTCAGCTGGTGGGGTCTCTGGGCGTCAAGGTGGGTGGCCGGACCCTCGACCAGCAGCCGATGGAGTTGGTGCGGCAAACCCTCGAGGGGCGAGACGATGCCTTTGTTGACGATCCTTCAGGCAGGCCGACGTGGGCCTCGACGAGCGAGGAACGGTTGGCCCGAGTGCCCGGATTCGTCCGAGGCATGGTCAAGAAGATCTATTCCGAGTGGGCCTCCGAGCGCGGAATCCAGGTCATCACGCCGGAGGTGATGGATCAGGCCCGGGTCGATCTCGGCCTGGAGGAGATGTGAGCCCACCTGAGACCGAACGCCGGATTCACGATCTCGTTGTCCGGATTGACAGGACATTGTGTGTCGGCTTCGGCGACTGTATCGGCGAAGGCGCCGCGGCGTTCGTCCTCGATGAGGACGGGATCGCCGTGTTCGCGACGCCGGAGGCCGTGTCTCGGGATGCGTTGCTCCAAGCGTGCGAGTCGTGTCCGGTCGATGCCCTGACGGTAATCGACGCCAGCGGCCACTGTCTCGTGCCATCGTGATACCCACACAGACTTGACAGCGTGCCTATTGGGTTGAATACTCGCGCGTGGGGTAAAGGGATCAGAAAGGTTGTATTTCGCCGTAGTACCGCGGCAGGGTCCGTCTTGACAAGCCCATCCTGTGCCTGTTGCAGCGAGACAGGTTGTCAATATTGCTGGCCGATCCTCAAACGACCGTCACCCGGTCGCTGGGAGCGCTATGTACCATGAAGTCCTAGTGCCGGTAGATAATTCTGCGTGTTCCGACTGGGCGGTGGACCGGGCCCTGGAGCTGTGCGCCGAGTCGGACGGGCGTATCACCGGGACTCACGTGTACGCGGCCCGGCTTCACGACGTGCGATTCCGTCAGTTGGAGACCGGCCTTCCCGCGCAATTCCAGACCCCTAAAGAGATCAAGCGGCAGCGCAGGATCCATGACAAGCTGATCGAGAAGGGGTTGCAACTGATCTCGGATTCCTTCCTAGATAAGGTGGAAAAACGATGCTCCGTGGCCGGTGTGCCGCTGCGTCGGCAATTACTGGAGGGGATCAATTACGAAGAGTTGATCAACGAGGTGAATCGCGGTGAGGGCCAACTTCCCAGTCTCATCGGATTCGACGCCGACGTTGCGGTCAACTACGATGGCGGTGAGCGGGTCCGATCCGACGTGCGACTGGGAGAGGATGGCCGCATCGTCGGAGAGGACGAAACCCAGGACGAGAAACTCGCCGGGAGCAGTGGCCGCCAATACGATCTCGTGGCCATGGGAGCGCATGGCATCGGCCAACAGCCGCATTCACAACTCGGCGGGGTCGTGGCCCGGGCGGCGCGGAGCATCACCAAGGACATGCTCATCGTCAAGAACGAGCGGCCGTTGCGGTCGGGCAAGATAATGGTGTGCGTCGACGGGTCGTCGTACAGCTACAAGGCCATGCGGGTCGGTCTGGAGCTGGCCCAGACCTACGGTGCCACGCTGTACCTGTGCAGCGCCTTCGATGTGGAATACCACCACGCGGTGTTCAATAACATCAAGGATGTTCTGTCGGTGAAAGCCGGGAAGGTCTTCAAGTTCGAGGAACAGGAGGAACTGCACAACAACATCATCGACAAGGGCCTGCTCAAACTTTGCCAGACCAACATCAAGCGCGCCGAGGTGATGGCGCAGGAGTTCCCCGACGTCGAGGTCCAGAGCCAGATTCTCGTCGGCAAGCCGTTTCAGGTGATCCTGCAGTGGGTGGAAGAGATCGAGCCGACGTTGTTGATAATCGGTCGCCACGGGGGACACCGCATCGAAGGCACCGAGATGGGGTCGCAAACCGAGAACCTCATTCGGATGGCGCTGGCCAACGTGCTAGTGACGGGCATCGAAGGCATCACGCCGGAAGACATCCCCTGGATCGAAGAGGATGGCGAGGCCGGCCTAGAGTGGGCCCCCGACGCCGAGGTACGCATCCAGCGGGTTCCCCCGTTCGCCCAGGGCATCGCCCGCCGGGCAGTCGAGGAGTACACCATCGAGCAGGGCGGCGCGATGGTGACCAAGCACTGGCTGGACCAGGCCATTCAGAAACTGCTGCCCACCCACATGCAACTGATCATGGGGATCGGCGACGCCGAGGAACTGGCCCGTGCGGAGGTCAAGGCCGAGGAACAGATGGCCAAGACACTCGTTCTGGGCCGGGACGATGACGCCGAACCCGCTGGAGCAACTGTCGAAGTGGCCTGTCCTCAGACCCCGCACGCAACGACACGGCCTCGCTCCGTGGAAGACCCACCGGTGTGGACGGAGGAAGGCTTCGACCGCCTCAAGGTGGTGCCGTTGATCGCCCGGCCGTTGGCCAGGATGACCGTCGAGCGATTCGCCAAGGGCCACGATATCTGGCGTATCACCACGGCGGTGATGGACGAAAACAAGCAGGCCATGATCGAAGCCGACGAATTCGATGCCGAAACCATGATGGGTATGTTCCGCGAACTGCGGGCCAAGCAGATCAAGGCAGAGGCGGAAGGCGGTGACGCGCTGTCGCCGGAAATGCGGAAATTCATCGAAGAGGCCAAGGCCTCCGGGATGACTCGCTGCCCCATTCGGGACATCGAAGAGCAGATGTCGGAGTGCCCTGTCGATTTCAAGACGGTATCACCCAAGGAAGCGAAGGCGGCGGTCGAAGAGTTGATGAAGCAGGGGGAGGGGAGCAGGTAACAACGCGCCGAAACGCCGGAGATAAGCAGTATGGCAGGATGTCGGTAGCTCCACTTGAAGTCCTGGGGGAATCCCCGGACACGGATCGCAGTGTGTCTGGCCACATTCCGCATGTGGTGGCTTGGAACCTGACGCGCCGGTGCAACTTGGAGTGCGCCCACTGCTATATTGCCGCCGGCCCGGCTGAGAGTACTGACAACGACCTCTCGACGGCCGAGTGCCTTCGCATTGCCGACGAGATCCTGGCGGTCAATCCGGCCCCCATGTTCATCTTGTCAGGCGGTGAACCACTGCTGCGGGACGACCTGGAGACCATCGCCGAACACTGTAGCGCGCGCGGCGCGACCGTCGTGGTCGGAACCAACGGCACCCTGCTCACCCATGAACGGATCGAGACGCTCAAGGCCGCGGGGGTTACCGGCGTGGCGGTCAGCATCGAATCGCTCGACCCCACCTACCACGACCGGTTCCGCCACGGCCACGGCTCGCTCCAGGCGACCCTGGCGGCGATCGACCGACTGGCGGAACAAGAACTCGACTTCGTCATCCAAACCACTCTCACCGCGGGAAACCGCGACGAACTGTCATCGCTCGTCGCCTGGGCGGCCGCGCGCGGGGCGGTGTCGTTCAACGCCTATTTTCTGGTCACCACCGGCCGTGGCGCCGGCATGCGGCCCCTGACGGCGGATGACCACGAGGTGCTCTTGGCCCAGCTTGTCGACCTCCACATCGAGTACCTCGGCCGCATGATGGTCCGCGCCAAGTGCGCGCCCGCCTTCATGCGCCTGGTGCATCGCCGGGCCCCGAATTCACCCATCCTGCAATACGCCACTCGGTGTCCCTGCGGCGTTCAGTACTGTCGCATCACGCCCGACGGTGGCTTGACCGCGTGTCCCTACATGCCGGTGACGGCAGGCAACCTTCGCCAAGACAGTTTCGCCCATCTGTGGAACTCGGCGCCATTGTTTCAGGAGATGCGGCAGGGGACGCTGGGTGGGAAATGCGGTGACTGCGGCTATCGCGCCATGTGCGGTGGATGCCGCGCCCGTGCGTTCGCCACGACCGGAGACTACCTTGCGGCCGACCCGTCGTGTTCCTACCAGCCCAACGGACGCGAGGCCGTGATCACCCCGATACGGCAGGCAACCTACGGCACTGCCAGCGAGCCGACCATGCCGTGGACGGCGGACGCGTTGCAGCGCATCGAGCGAGTGCCGTCCTTCGTTCGCGGCGTGGTGACGACGCGGATGGAAACGTACGCCCGCGAGCATGGTCACGCGGAGGTGACGGCCGACCTGATGGGGGAAGTCCGCCGTTCGCTCCCCATCGATTTCTCGAAACGCCTGCCGTTCTTCATGCGCGATGACTGATCTTCTCCCCCTGCTGCAGGCAGCAGCCCAAGAAACCGGCTATGGGCATTTTCCCTGGATCGGTGGCCGGGGCGCGGTGTGGATTGCGGCGGAAGTCCACTTGATGTTTGCCGCCTTCGTGCTGGGCGTGCCGATGTTCGCGGTCATCACCGAACTCATCGGCATCGTCTCCAAGGACTCGAAGTACGACAAGCTCTCCAAGGAGTTCACCCGGCTGCTGGTGTTCGCCTACAGTGCGACCGCGTTGTGGGGCACCTTGCTGCTGTTCTTCCTGACCACACTCTATCCCCGGTTCTGGGGCCACATGACGACCATTTTCGGGATGTCGATGTGGGTCTACGCGGGGCTGTTCTTCATAGAGTCCTTCACTCTCTACCTGTACTACTACGGCTGGGATCGCTGGCGGGTCGGGCGGGCCAAGTGGGGCCATTGGGGGTTGGGCCTGTTGCTCAACGTCTGGGGTACCATGGTGATGGTGATTGCCAACGGGTGGTTGACCTACATGATGTCACCGCCTGAAGGCGTGACGGCCGAGGTGCTGCCGCAGCAGGTGGAACTGTGGGCCGCGCTGGCGAACGCCACGTGGATGCCCATCAACATCCACCGACTGATCGCCAACGCGGTCTTCGGAGGCTCCATCGTCGCCGGCTATGCCGGGTACCGGTTTCTGGCGGCCAAGACGGACGAAGAACGGGCTCACTACGACTGGATGGGCTACGTCGGCAATTTCATCGCCATCTCGACCTTCATCGTCCTCCCGTTCGCCGGATACTGGCTGGGCCGGGAGATCTACGAGTACAACCAGCAAATGGGCATCACCATGATGGGCGGGTTCATGAGCTGGTTGTGGATCCTCCAGGCCATCCTCATCGGTGTGCTGTTCCTGGCAGCCAACTACTACCTGTGGTTGGGGATGGGGCGCATACCCGGGGCGGAACGGTTCCGCCCCTATACCAAATGGATGCTCCTGGTGCTGGTGATCAGCTGGATCGTCTGGGCCACCCCCAATACCCTGATCGCCAGCCGGGACGAATTCGCGTCCATGGGTGGTTCACATCATCCGTTCTTGAGCATTCTCGGTGTCATGAGCGCCAAGAACACGGCGGTCAACTTCATGATTCTGACGACGTTCCTGTCGTTCCTCCTGTACCGGCGGGCCAATCGGCGCCCCGTCGTGCCGTGGGCCAAGGCGGGCACGCTGGCCCAGGGAGGAATGTTCGGTCTGTCGGCGGCGGTGGTTCTGTTCTACGGTATTTATGGCTACTTCGTCGAGGCGATCATCCGCATCGGCTTCAGTGTGTATCAGGTGGCAGCCGTGCTGGCGTGTATCATCGGCGTGACGCTGATCGACGTCATGATGCTGCGAGGCTCGGAGTCACGCGGGGAGATCGAGTGGGGCAAGATGCCGGATCGATCCCAATACGCCCTCTTCGTGCTGGCCGTCACCTTTACCTGGCTCATGGGGCTCATGGGCTTTGCCCGCAGCGGTATCAGACAGCATTGGCATGTGTGGGAGGTCATGCGCGACACCAGTGAATTCGCGGCGACTCCCGCCCTGGGGTATGCCGCCAACATGATCAGCGTTTGTGTGGTCATTTTTCTGGCCATGGTGGCCTTGATCTTCTGGCTCGGCGGGTTGGCCGAACGGGCGGCGACCGAGCCGCAACCTGCGGGAGGCGGCTGAGCCATGTGGCGTACCAACTTGAAAGTGGCGTTCGTGGGCCTGCTGGTGATCGGCTTCTACACCTCGATAGCGCACATCATCCCCCAACTGCGATCCGAAGTTCCGATCGAACTCGACTTGAGTGCGGGCTTTACCGCGGACGCCCTGGTGAGTGCCGGACAGGAACTGTTCGAGGGGGCTGGAGGCTGCACGGCGTGTCATGGGTTGGGGACGCGGGCGCCGAGCCTGCTGGCGGATTACGCCGGTGAAGGCTCCATCGGTAATCGGTGCGGACTACGGCCCGGAGGGCTCGACTGCAAGGCATACCTCTATCAGTCGTTGACCGAGCCGGAAGCCGTCGTCGTGGCGGGGTTCAGCCCGATCATGCCCGACGCCAGGCGACAGCTGTCGGTCGAACAGATTTGGGCGCTGGTCGCGTTCCTCCAATCCCAGGGGGGCGAGGTCACGGTGACGGCGGACGACATCCCGGCCCAGGGGTCCGCACCGGCCACACCCGCCACGGGAGGGGGGCAGCCACCCACCTTTTCCCAGGAATCGGACCCGCGGCAACTGCTCAACGACAACGCCTGCCTCGGCTGTCACGTCCTCGATGGCACCGGCGGACCGATCGGTCCCTCCTTTGATGGTATTGGGCAGCGCCTGGATGCGGCCGCCATTCGGAAGGCAATTCTGGAGCCCAATGCCGACGTGTCATCCGGGTACGAGCAAATGGCCGGGGTGATGCCGGCCACCTTCGGGACCCAATTGTCCGCTCAGCAACTTGAGATCATCGTGATGTTCCTGGTGGAGAACCAGTGATGGGCCGGTTGAGGATCGCCGTTAGACATTCGCTGGGCCAAGCGGTGTTGCTGATGGTCCTGGCGTATGTCCTGGTAGTGTACGGCATCCCCTACCTCCCGCCGCTATTCGGAATCGAGAGCGCTCCCGTTCCCAAGAGTCTCGTGTTTCAGTACATGGGGTTGGTGGCGGTGGGCGTGCTGATCTACGTGAGCCGCGACGAGGAGCATTGGGCCGAATTCAAGGAGCCGCTCCATCGGACTCTGATCGACCCGAACCGGAAGACTCTCCGTGGAACCATGCTGGTACTGGTACCCATCCTGGTGGGGTGGCTGACGTATACCCAGGCCCGGCCCAGCATCGGCGCGGTGGCGCAGCTCCGGGCCATTCACCCGGCACCCCCGGCCCGGATCACCTTTCAAGGCCGGAACATCGACATCACCGGTCTCGAAAACCCGCTCCGGCACCGGGGTACCATCGAGGAGCACTATGCTGCGGGACGCCGGATCTACTACCAGAATTGCCTACCGTGCCATGGCGACCTGCTCGACGGTCAGGGACACTTTGCCCATGGCTTCAATCCGGTGCCGTTGGCGTTCGACGATCCCGGGACCATCGCCCAGCTGACCGAGAGCTTCGTCTTTTGGCGCATCGCCACAGGGGGTCCAGGATTGCCGCGGGAAGGCACTCCCTGGAACTCGGCGATGCCCGCGTGGGACGAGTTCCTGACCGAGGACGAGATCTGGGCGGTCATAATCTTCCTGTACGAGCAGTCCGGCTGGCAGCCGAGGCGGTGGGAGGAGAGCGATGAATAGGGCGGTATGGCGGTATGGCGGTATGGCGGTAGCAATGGCGGTGTTACTTACCGCCTTACCGCCTTACCGCCTTACCGCCCAGGACGCGGAGCGGGGCAGGGTGGTCTACGACAAGTGGTGCGCCGGCTGCCATGGCGACACGGGAGCGGGAGACGGTGAAGCGGCGGCCTACATGCTTCCCCGGCCGCGCGACTTTCGCCGCGCCGTGTATCAGATCCGGACCACGGCCAGCGGTCAACTTCCGCGCGACGAAGACCTTCGTCGGGTGATCGACGAAGGGATGCCGGGATCGACCATGCCCGGTTGGCGCGGCCGGCTGAGCGCGAGGGAGCGCGATGATGTCATCGCCTACATCAAGACGTTTTCGCGTTTCTTCGAGGATGACGCTCCAGCGCCGGTAGAGTGGGGTAGGGATCCGGGCGCGTCGGACGACGATCTGGCCGAGGGGCGCCGCCTGTATCGGGAAGATACCGAGTGTGTCAAGTGTCATGGCGAGGGTGGCCGCGGCGACGGACCGTCGGCACCGGACCTCACCGATGATTGGGATTTTCCCATCCTCGCCGCGGATCTGACGGAGAACTGGAACTTCAACGGCGGCGGAACGGTCGAAGATATCTACCGGCGGATGAGGGTCGGGCTCGATGGCACTCCCATGCCGTCCTACACCGATGCAATCGAGGCCGGCGTCATCACCGACGAGCAGTTGTGGTTGGTGGCTCACTACGTCCGGAGCCTGTCACCCGCAGACCCACCGAGGGTACGTGATGTGATCCGGGCGCGGCGCACGTCGCTGCTCCCGGCCGGTCCGTTGGACACAGTGTGGGCTCAGGTTCAACCCGCCTATATCCCACTGGTCGGCCAGATAATTCGGGGTCCGCGCCAATTCGTGCCGGGCGTGGACGGACTATGGGTGCAGGCAATGCACGACGGCGAGCGCCTGGTACTCAGGCTGGCATGGGACGATCGAACGGAGAGCCCGGATTCCGATTGGGACGAGTTCTATCAGCTGCTCCGGGGCACCCTGACCGACGTGGATGGCCCGCTGCCGGAGACGCAAGGCCCCGACCGACTGGTCATACAGTGGCCGCTCGAGTTGACCGATGACGTGGCCATGCCGTACTTCCTCGGCGGTGATGCTCGGCGTCCCGTGTCGCAAATCGTGTGGCACAACACTCCGCCTGGTCTGAGCGTGGGCACCGCCACCGGGCTCGGTACCTATGCCGCGGGAGACGCCGGAGGTATCGGGTACCTCGCCCACTTCGCCGAAGGCCAATGGCAACTTCAGGTGGACCGTCCACTCATCGCACCGGATCCGTCCGTGGCTCCATCGCTCCCTGTTGGCGTGCCGGTGCCCATCGCTTTCCGGGTGGCGGACGGGAGTTGGGGCGAAGGGGAGTCCCGAGTGGCGGTGAGTGCTTGGTATGCTATCTATCTAGATGTCCCCACACCCACCCGGGTGTATATCCAACCGATCGTCGCCGGGCTGTTGACGGCGGGACTCGGTCTCTTGGTCGTCTTCAGCGCCCAGCGACGTGCCAACGTCGCGGGCCACAATTCGGAGGTGTCATGAGGTATCCGTTCATTTGCACATTGTTTCTCGCGGCCGCGGCCGCGGCCTGTGGCGGTGGCGACTCCGGGTCGGCCGCAGACGCGCCGGACGCGCCCGCGCCGCCGCCGCTCGGGACCGCGTCGATCACAGGCGTGGTGGAATTTCTCGGGACCCCACCAGTCAACCCGCCCATCGACATGAGCGATGAGATGGACTGCCAGGCCAAGTACACCAATGGCCCAGTCGATCCACGCGTGGTCGTGACCGACGGGAAGTTGGCCAACGTCTTCGTCTACGTGACGAGCGGCTTGCCGGAGGGTGCCTCGTTCGCCGCGCCCTCGACACCGTCCGTCATCGACCAGGACGGATGCTTGTACATCCCGCGTGTCCTCGGTGTCATGGTGGGCCAGGATCTCGAGATCCGCAACAGCGACCCGCTAATGCACAACATCAAGGCAGTGCCCGTCGAGAACCGCGGATTCAACATCAGTCAGCCGCAAGCCGGGATGAAGTCCACCCGGTCGTTCCGTACGCCGGAGATCATGATTCCTCTGGAGTGTAACGTGCACGGGTGGATGCACGCGTTCCTCGGCGTGATGGATCACCCGTACTTCGCCGTATCAGGGGAGGACGGCAGTTTCACCATCGAGGGACTGCCGGCCGGGACGTACCAGGTCGAGGTGTGGCATGAAGTGTTCGGCACCCGGACCGGGTCGGTCACCGTGGCTGACGACGGGACCGGAGCCGTGGATTTCACCTTCGAGCCCGCGGCCTGAGGAGGCCCCTCCATGAATTGGATCATGCCTCCTGGGGCGTCGACCTTCGTGTCGCCGATCGACAGCCTCTACTACATGATTCTGGTCATCACCGGCATCGCGTTCGTGGTTACCGAAGTTGCCTTGGTGGTGTTCCTGATCAAGTACAGGGCCAAACCCGGCCGCCGGGCGCACTACACCCATGGGAGCGTCAAGGCGGAAGTGATCTGGACGGCCGTCCCGACCATCGCGGTGGTGCTGATCGGCGTCCTCAGCGGGGGGGTGTGGAACAACATCAGGGGTCGCGACTCAGTGCCCGAGAACGCATACCCCATCGGGGTTCACGGACAGCAGTTCGAGTGGATGATCACCTATCCGGGTGGCGACGGGGCGCTGGGAACGGACGACGATTTCGAACTCCGCAATCAACTCCACATTCCAGTCGACACGCCCATTGCGGTCCACCTCACAGCGGAAGAAGTCATTCATTCCTTTTTCATACCGTCATTCCGCGTGAAACTGGACGCGATGCCCGGCATGCCGCAGGTGCTCTGGTTCCAGGCGACCGAGACCGGGTCCTACGAGTTGGCCTGCGCCGAATTGTGCGGGATAGGGCACTACCGGATGCGGGCCTCGGTGACGGTGCATACGGCAGAGGAATATCAGCAGTGGATGCATGAGCAGGGCCAACCCGTTGCTCTCAAGTAGGGGATACCATGGCATCGATAGCCGCACCGGTTGAGCACGCAACACACGGGCACGACCCATCGTTCGTCCGAAAGTACATTTTCTCGACTGATCACAAGATCATCGGCATTCAGTTCTTGCTCATGAGCCTGCTGTTCCTTCTCCTCGGGGGCCTGCTGGCCATGGTCATCCGCTGGCAGCAAGGGTTTCCTGGGCAGCCGATGCCGGGCGGGGGCGCCTTCCCGGAAACGATGATATCGGATGGCATTGTCCTGCCGGAGTTCTACAACTCGCTGGTGACCATGCACGGGACATTCATGGTGTTCTTCGCCATCATGCCGTTGCTAGTGGGGGTGTTCGGCAACTACCTGATTCCGCTCAAGATCGGCGCGCCCGACATGGCGTTCCCGCGGCTCAACATGGCCTCGTTCTGGCTCGCCGTGCCGGCCGGGTTTCTCATGTTGGCGGGGTTCTGGGTTGAAGGGGGACACGCTGCCGCAGGGTGGACCGCGTACGCGCCCCTGAGTGCGGATCCCGAATGGACGGGCGTCAGTCTGGGACAACAGTTCTGGTGCGTCAGTCTGATCGTCCTGGGGCTGTCCTCCATCCTGGGTGCGACCAACTACATCACTACGGTCATCAACATGCGGACCCAGGGAATGACATGGTTCCGCATGCCACTGAGTATCTGGGCCCTGTTCATCACAGCGATCCTGGTATTGCTGGCGATGCCGATTCTGTCCGGCGCTCTGATCATGTTGCTGTTCGACCAGACCCTCGGAACCACCTTCTTCCTGCCCGGCGACGGATTGCCGATTCTGTGGCAGCATCTCTTCTGGTTCTTTGGCCATCCTGAAGTCTATATCCTGATCCTCCCGGCCATGGGATTCGTCTCGGACATCATCGCCAACGGCTCCCGCAAGCCGATCTTCGGCTATCACTCCATGGTATTCGCTCTCATCGGTATCGCCTTCCTGGGGTGGATCGTGTGGGGACACCACATGTTCCAGAGCGGGATGAACCCGACACTGGGCATGACGTTCATGATCTCGACCATGGTGATCTCGGTGCCGTCCGCCATCAAGGTGTTCAACTGGCTGGGCACCATATGGGGGGGGTCCGTCAAGTTCACCGTGCCCATGCTGAACGCCTGCGCCTTCGTCGCCATGTTCATCATCGGTGGCCTGAGCGGTGTGTTCATGGCATCGACCCCGGTCGACATCTACATCCACGACACCTATTTCATCGTGGCCCACCTTCACTACGTACTCTTCGGCGGCAGCTTGTTCGCCATCTTCGGCGCGATCACCTTCTGGTACCCCAAGATGTTCGGCCGGATGATGAATCCGTTCTGGGGGAAGGTGCACTTCTGGCTCACCTTCATCTTCTACAACCTGACCTTCTTCCCCATGCACCAATTGGGTTTGGAAGGTCATATGAGGCGGATCTACGACGCCGGCCGCTACGACTTTCTCGCCGGCACCTCAGGTCTCAACGTGCTGATTTCGGTATCGGCATTCATCCTCTTCTCGGTGCAAATCATCTTCGTGATCAACTTCATCGTGAGTTGGTTCAAAGGCCAACGGGCGCCCGACAACCCGTGGGACGACACCGGGTTGGAATGGACGACCCCTTCACCGCCACCACACGGGAACTGGGCGACCGCACCGACGGTCCATTCCGCTCCCTACGAGTTCAGCGTTCCCGGGATGGAGGCGGACTTCCTTATGCAGGACCAGCAACGTGAACGGCAGCCAGCGGCCCCATCCGGCGGATCCATTGAAGGAGGTGCGTCGTGAGCGACGTCAACGTGATGAAGCCCATGCCGCACACCGAAACCGGCGCCGGCGTATACAACGAAAAACTCGGCATATGGGTGTTCCTCGGCTCGGAGATAATGTTCTTTACCGCCCTGATCGGCTCGTACATCATTCTTCGAGTGGGGAACCCGGGCGCCTGGCCGGCGGTAGGGCCCAGAGAAGTCCTCAACATCCCCATTACGGCAGGCAACACGTTTCTCCTTATATGCAGCAGCGTGTCCATGGTCAAAGCCTTCGCCGCCATCGCCGCCGGTGACCAGCGAGGACTCAGGCTGTGGCTGATTGTCACGGTGGTCATGGGGGCGTCCTTCGTGGGTGTCCAGGCGTACGAGTACTCCCAGTTGGTCCACCACGGATTCGTGCCGAGCGGTGGGATCTTCCCGTCGACGTTCTATACGATGACCGGCTTTCACGGCTTTCATGTGACGGTGGGTGTCATCTGCATGGTGTTCGTCACTTGGAAGGCGTTCCGGGGCAAGTACACGGCCCAGGACTATCGAGGGGTCGAAGTGATTGGCCTCTACTGGCACTTCGTGGATCTGGTATGGATTATCCTCTTCACCATCGTCTACCTGATCTGAGGGTGAGGCCTGCAATGGAAGACACACACAACCATCCGAATTACGTCATGGTGTGGTTCGCTCTAGCGGTGATGACCGCAGTGGAGGTCGGGATCACCTTCCTGTCTTGGTCGAAGACCGCGCTCATCCTGGTGCTCGTCGGCTTGGCCATATGGAAGGCCCTTCTCGTGGCGCTCTATTTCATGCACCTCAGGTTCGAGAGCCGACCCTTGCGGATCCTGGCCGTCGCCCCCATTCCACTAGCGTTCATATTGGTCCTCGCGGTGATCACCGAGTTCCGGTGGTAGCTATCGCGCTGCGCCGGGGCTATCTGGCAGACGTGCTGGTGCTCATCAAGGCACGGATCGCGGCGTGGACCCTGTTCACGGTCGTGGCGGGGTTCGTCCTCGGAGCACAGCCGGGTACCCAGGAGGTTCTCCTCCCGCTCATCCTCGGGACGGCCCTAGTGATCGCCGGCGCCAATGCCCTGAATCAGGTGGCCGAAGTGGACGTCGACGCCCGGATGCGACGAACCCGTAACCGCCCCCTTCCTGCAGGCCGGATGGCGGTGGGGCCGGTGGCGACGGTGGCCGGGCTGGCCGGCGTCACGGGGATCGCCCTCTTGGCAGTGGCGGTCAATGGACTCACGGCAGCGCTCGCGGCGCTCACGCTCGTGTCATACGTTTTCTTCTATACGCCGCTCAAACGAAGGAGCACGGTCGCCACCCTGGTCGGGGCCGTCCCGGGGGCGTTGCCCATCGCCGGCGGCTGGGCCGCCGCGCGCGGCCAGATCGACGCCACCGCCGTGGTGCTGTTCTTGATCCTGTTTCTGTGGCAGATGCCCCACTTCCTGGCCCTGTCGTGGTTGTATCGTGAGGATTATGCCCAAGCCGGCCTTCGGATGCTGGCTGGATCGGACCCGACCGGACGGCTGACCTTTGCCCATGCTACCGTCTACGCGGCGGCATTGATCCCCATCACGCTCCTGCCCACGATGATGGGCCTGGCAGGTAGGGCGTACTTCTGGGGTGCTCTGATCCTGACCTTGGCATATGGCTGGGCTGCCCTGACGACCGCCATCTGGCCCAGTACCGCCAGAGCCCGTCGGCTGTTCCTTTGGTCGATCGGCTACCTCCCTGTGCTGTTGACCCTCATGATGGTGGATACAGGCGTATGATCGTATTTCATCGATTTCTGATTGGCACGTTCATTCTGTTCTCACTGGGATTCGCCTGGTGGTCGTTTCACTACTACCAGACGGTAGGGGGAAGCCTGGCCCTGGCGATGGCGGCGTTCTTCATCCTGGCGGCAGCAGCTTTCGGCTACTACCTGAAGCACCTGCTCCGGTTTCTCGGGCGATGAACGTCGATCCGGACGTGATTTCGTCGGCGATGTTCTGGGTGGGGGCTCTTTTCGTCTTCACCCCGATCGTCTGCGCCGGGATCGTGTTGAGCGTGTGGTGGTACCAGCGCAAGAAGGCTCGGACGACTGTCACCTAGTCCCGTTGATCGTCTCTCTTGGGTGGAGGAGGTCATATGCTTCAACATCATCACTCGCTGTTCCGGGAAGGCGTCGTAGCCGGATTGCTCGGCGGGGCCGCGGTTGCTCTCTGGTTCCTGTTCCTGGATATCGTAATTGAAGGCCGCCCGCTGTACACGCCGAACCTCCTCGGACAAGTCGCCTTCTATCGCGGGCATCCGCCAACGTTGGACCTCCAGGGCGGGGCCATCGTTGCCTATACGTTCCTGCACTTTGGCGCCTTCGCGCTCTTCGGCCTGGGACTGACCGAGCTCGTGCGCCTGGCGACCAGATATCACATCTGGCGCTTCGCGCTGGTGATTGTGATCGTCGTCTTCGAGGTGTTCTTCGTCGGATTCAGCTTCATTCTCCTCGGACCCACCGAGGCAGACTCGAGGTGGTGGAGTATTCTCGTCGGCAACACCTTCGCCTTGATCACCATGGGGACCTACTACTACTACCGCTTCCCCAGCTTGCGTCGAGATTTTGCCCGGGAGACCCTGGGCGATTGATGGCGGGCTAACCCCTTATTGCTTTTGTGCTTGATGCCATGAGCCCGGATGCCGAGTCCGGGCTCGTGCTTCTTCAGGCAAGACTGACGACGTTCGTGGCGTCCCTTGTCGAATTCAGTCTCATGTTGTGCCCCCGAGGACCGAAGCTGCGTTTCAGTGGCGTTCTTCCTTGACGAGAAGGCGCCGGGCGGATATCGTCCCTTCTGTCGAAATCCGGCATTTCTCGTACCGATTCTAAGGAAGACCGCACAATGCGTTTCCGGTCCATCGCCATCGGGCGATTGCTCTGGTGGAGCCCCTTGTTGACGCTTCTGGTGCTCGTCGCGGCTGGCTGTGCGGAGAACTACCCGCAGACCACCCTGGACCCCCGTGGCGAATTTGCCCGCATGGTCGACGACGTCTTCATGACGACGGTGCGTTGGGCCATTCTGGTGTTCGTTCTGGTCGAAGGGGCCCTGGTCGTGGCCATCATCAAGTTCCGGGGCAAGCCGGACGATCCCGAGCCAAAACAGATTCATGGGAGTTCGGTGCTGGAGGTGGTGTGGACGGTCATCCCGGCCGTCATCCTGGTGATGGTAGCCATACCCACCATCAAGGTCATCTTCGAAACGGCCAAGGAGCCCGCCGATGCGATGGTGGTCGAGGTCATCGGCCATCAGTGGTGGTGGGAGTTCCGCTACCCGGAATACGGCATTACCACGGCCAACGAGATGTACGTCCCGGTAGACCGTACGGTGGATCTTCGGATGGTCTCGGACGACGTGGTGCACAGCTTCTGGGTGCCGCAATTCGCCGCCAAGCGGGATGTCTTCCCCAATCGTGAGACCCGGATGTGGTTCAATACGGAGGTAACCGGTGAGTTCCCCGGCCAGTGCGCCGAGTTCTGCGGCATTCAGCACGCGCGGATGGGATTCCGCGTCGTGTCCGTCGAGGTCGCCGAGTTCGATAGCTGGGTGGCCGGGATGTCGGCGGCAACCGAGCCCGTTTCGGTCGAGGGTGACAGTGTGGCGCTGGCCGGGCAGCAGTTGTTTCTCACCAAGGCCTGTATCGGCTGCCACAGCTTCAACGCGGCCGCCCCTCCCCCTGGTCAGATCGGCCCCAACCTGGCCAATATCGGCAGCCGGACGATGATCGCCGCCGGCATGTTGGAGAACACCGATGAGAATATGGCCCGATGGATCAGTGATCCGCAGGGCTACAAGGAAGGCAGTCTGATGGTGATCGCCGGCGAGATCACCGAGGCGGAATTGGCGGCCCTGGTGGCGTATCTGCGAGCCCAGCAGGTCGTGGCTTCTCCTCCCGTGGTGGCGGACATCCAGTAAACGACGAGACGGAATTGGTTTCCTCTCAGCCTACATAGGACACGGCATGGCTACTTCTGCAGTCGAGCACGCAGCGCCTGACGCGCCAGCAGCGCACTCCAAGACGGGAGTGTGGAGCTGGATCACGACGGTCGATCACAAGCGGATCGGCATCATGTACGGCGTATCGGCCTTTGTCTTCTTCATGTTTGGTGGGTTGGAGGCGTTGTTGCTCCGCATCCAGCTTGGTTCGGCGGACAACACCTTCCTCTCGCCGGACGTCTACAACCAGTTGTTCACCATGCACGGCACCACCATGATCTTCCTCGGGGTGATGCCGCTGTCGGCGATGTTCTTCAACTTCATGATCCCGCTCCAGATAGGAGCGCGGGACGTGGTGTTCCCTCGGCTCAACTCGTTCAGTTTCTGGATGTTCCTGGTTGGGGCCATCGTTCTGAACGTCAGCTTCCTGTTCAACGCCGCCCCCAACGCGGGTTGGTTCGGCTACGCCAATCTCACGGAAACGCAGTACAGCCCGGGCCTCAACACCGATTTCTGGGTGATCGGCCTCATGGCCTTGGGCGTCGCGTCCCTGGCGGCCGCGGTGAACTTCTTCGTGACGATCATCAACATGCGCGCCCCGGGCATGCGACTGCTGCGGATGCCGATGTTCGTGTGGATGAGCTTCATCACCCAGGTTCTGCTGCTGCTGGCGTTCCCCATCATTACGGTGGCGTTGATCTTTCTCATGGCCGACCGCTATTTCGGCGCCAATTTCTTCCAGCCGGACGCCAACGGCGACCCCATGCTGTGGCAGCACCTGTTTTGGATTTTTGGCCATCCTGAAGTGTACATCCTGATTCTCCCGCCCTTCGGCATCGTGTCGGAAATTCTCCCGGTGTTCTCCCGCAAGCCGCTCTTCGGCTACGCCGCAATGGTGTTTTCGGGGGCGTTCATCGCCGTGCTCGGCTTTGGTGTGTGGAGCCACCACATGTTCGCCACCGGGATGGGGCCGATCGCGGATGCGTCGTTTGGGCTCCTGACCTTGCTCATCGCCATCCCCACGGGGGTGAAGATTTTCAATTGGATAGGCACGATTTGGGGTGGTTCGCTCCAGATGAAGACACCGATGTACTTTGCCCTCGGCTTCATCGCCATGTTCATCATTGGGGGGCTCTCCGGCATCATGCACGCGGCGGTCCCAGCGGATCTGCAGCAGACCGATACCTACTTCGTCGTCGCCCACTTCCACTACGTGCTGTTCGGCGGCTCCATCTTTGCGCTGTTGGCGGGGGCCTACTACTGGATGCCCAAGATGTTCGGCTTCATGCTGAACGAGCGCATCGGCAAGATCCAGTTCTGGCTCATGTTCATCGGGTTCAACATCACCTTCTTCCCCATGCATTTCCTCGGCCTCCACGGGATGCCCCGCCGGGTGTACACCTATCCGGAGGGCCTCGGGTTCGAGTTCTGGAATCTCATCGAAACGGCCGGCTCGATGTTGCTGGGCTTCTCCTTCCTGGTGTTCATCTGGAACATCTGGCTGTCGAAGCGGGCGGGGGTAGCCGCCCCGGCCGATCCGTGGGACGGCGCTACCCTAGAATGGTCGATCCCATCGCCGCCGCAGGAATTCAACTTTGCCGAGATTCCGACCGTCGAAGCGCGCGATCCGCTCTGGGACCAGAAACGCTCACAGGGACGCCCCCTGCCGGAACCCCCGCGGGTGAGCGGCGAGGGTATTCACCTCCCCAATCCATCGGTCAAGCCACTCATCACGGCCCTGGGGATCGGGGTGTTCTTCACCGGCTTCCTCCTGGGAAGCCCATGGCCCATTCCGGCTTCGCTCACCATCAATCTTCCCGTCGTCCTCATCGGCTTTGCCCTGACGGCGTACGGCATTCTCTCGTGGGCCTTCGAGCCCGCCTAGTAACCCACGACCGACCGGGACGACACCTTGTCGCACGATACCGCACACGCCCTGCACCCGCCCACGACGACGGGACTGGACAACCGGAAACTGGCCATTTGGACCTTCATCGGGTCGGAGGTGATGTTCTTCTCCGCT
>Ga0209987_10000263_pt1 | contig 26477 bp, 21 predicted proteins | sample N074metaG_FD_182134 | JGI IMG/M metagenome (GOLD analysis project Ga0209987, IMG submission 182134) | Deep subsurface microbial communities from Kermadec Trench to uncover new lineages of life (NeLLi) - N074 metaG (SPAdes) (version 2) | ecosystem: Environmental > Aquatic > Marine > Ocean trench...
AGCCGGTATTTTACTAGTGAGAATGGGAGACCTCTTAGTTTAATCGCCCGCTGGGCGGGCTCCTACAAACCGGCAGGAGCCCGCCCAGCGGGCGATATGTGCACGCGATGGAACTTCGCGCAGCGGGACCGATATCAGGTTTTATTCAGGGCCGCTTTGCTCGCTTTTGCCAGATCCTTGTCGAAAGCGCTGCGCCAGCGACTTGGCCACCAACGCGGCCACGGCGGCAAGCCCTCCGGAAATACGTGGGGGCCCAATTCATGTAACGCCCGCACGTAAACGCGTCTCTTGAAATAGATAACCTCGTTCACGGGACGCCAGAATTCCACCCAGCGCCAGCGATCGAACTCCGGCGTCTCACAGCAATCAAGTTGTAGATTGTCTTCTGACGAAATCAGCTTGAGAATAAACCAGCGCTGCTTTTGTCCGATGCATAACGGAACACTGCCGTGACGCATGTATTTCTCCGGCAATCGATACTTCAGCCAGTCTGCGGTCGAACCAAGCACTTCGACGTCTGCCACGTCCAGACCGACTTCTTCTTTCAACTCCCGGTACATCGCTTCCTCGGCGGACTCACCGCGCATGACCCCGCCTTGTGGAAATTGCCAACCCTTGCTGCCGATGCGACCTGCAAGCAACAGTCTGCCCTCCCCGTTACACAGGATGATGCCAACGTTGGCGCGAAATCCCTCCGAGTCGATGTTGTCGCTGCTCATGGTCTTGCATTTTGCACGATTCGATTTGCCTGTCCAGACCCAAATTGACGGATCTCTCTTCTAAGCTTGCGAGTACAGATAATGTGAAAATTACGGTATCTTGTGGGGCCGCCTCTCCGTCGCACGGTGCCTGACTTGAATCCGACACGATCGATAATACTGCTGCTCGGATTGGCCGTTTTCCCCCTCATGGCAATCGCGCTCGCCCTGGCGCTTGGCAGCGCCGACATCAGTATTGATCAAACCTGGCAAGCGATCAGGGGGCAGGCGCCGGACAGCGTTCACAGCATCGTTATTGACTTGCGTTTGCCGCGGGCGCTCACTGCTTTCGCAGTCGGTGGTCTGCTCGCGGTCGCCGGCGTTCTGATGCAAGTGTTGTTGCGCAATCCTTTGGCCGAGCCTTATATCCTGGGCAGTTCTGGTGGTGCAGCAGTTGCCGCCCTGCTCGGAATGACACTGGGTTGGGGTGCCATTGGGATCGATTTCGCTGCGTTTGGCGGCGCGATCGGAGCCACGCTGCTGGTCTTTTCGATCGCAAAAGGCACTGGCAGCTGGACGCCGGCCAGGTTGCTGCTTACCGGTGTCGTGTTAGCGGCCGGATTCAGTGCAATAACGACGCTGCTGCTTGCATTAAGTCCTGACAAAGAATTGCGCGGCATGCTGTTCTGGCTCATGGGTGATTTGAGCTTTGCGGCCACTCCTGGCCGCTCCCTTTGGCTTCTTGCAATGATCACCGTATTGGGCACGCTCGCCGCTCGCCACCTTAATGTCCTTGCCCGCGGCGATTTACAAGCTGCGATCGTCGGCTTACCCGTATCCGCATTTCGATTTATTATTTTCGCTGTCACGGCGCTGGCAACGGCGGTATCGGTAACATCCGTTGGCGTGATCGGTTTTGTTGGCCTGGTTGTCCCGCACATGATGCGTCTTATCGTCGGCAGCGATCACCGGATTGTCCTCCCTGCCTCCGCTCTTGCCGGCGGCACATTGCTGATTATTGCCGACACACTTGCCCGAACCGTGATGGCACCGCGACAACTGCCGGTCGGCGCGTTGACCGCAGCCCTGGGCGTGCCGCTGTTCCTGATTCTCATGCGTCGCACGAGCCGCAGCAACTGATGCACAATTAAAAGGGTTTACGTTTTCTCAATCTTTAAGGAACACGACCAGGTGTTTGGTTTCCAGGCGGATGCCGATCTTCTCGCCCACTGCATGGTCATGATGGCTGGGTACAGACGACAATATCAATGCCCCACCCGGCAGTCGCAACTCATATAGAAAGTCCGACCCCCTGAACCGCCTGCCCGCCACCTCGAGCCTCAGCGTGCTGGCATCGTCGTGCACGATGTCGTCGGGTCGCAGAAATATCTCCACCTCTGTCCCCGATGAGTACCGAGACGCCATCTCGCCGTGCGCGGAGCCTATTTCCGTTTCAATTTCGTTTTCACCATTGACGCGACCCGGCAACCACACGCCACGTCCGATGAACTCAGCGACGAAATGATCTTTCGGCTGGTGGTATATGTCGTATGAGGAATCCCACTGCAGCAACTTGCCCTTGTTCATGACGCCCAGCGTGTCGCCAAGCGCGAATGCGTCCTGGTGATCATGAGTAGCGATCAGTGCAGTTGCTCCAACGGAAGCCAGTAGCGACTTGATTTCGCGACCGATGCCAGACCGCATGCTTGCATCAAGATTTGAGAATGGCTCGTCCATCAACAGTAACTCCGGCCCCGGCGCCAACGCACGAGCAATCGCCACACGTTGCTGTTGCCCTCCCGAAAGTTCATGTGGGAAGCGGGCCGCAAACTCAGCCAGGCCTACCTGTTCCAGAAAGCGCCTGGAAATTCGTTGAGCATCACCGCGATCTTTTTCATGCAAGCCAAACATGACGTTTTCCTGCACGTTCAAATGCGGCAAAAGGGCATAGTCCTGAAACACCATGCCGATTCGACGATCTTCGGCTGCAACATGTTTTGTTGCCGAGCTGATGGTATGGCCGTCAATACGAATAGTGCCGCTGTGCAAGTGCTCAAAACCGGCAATACATCTCAGCAATGTTGTCTTGCCGCAACCACTGGGCCCCAGAATGCAGGCGACGTCGCCCTTTTGGAGCACCAGCGAAACATCATCGAGCACCAGTGCCTGCCCATAGCTGTGACTTACGTTTTTGAGATCAAGCATTGTTGCGCTGCCTCGTCAGCAAGACGACGGGTATCAGACCGACGATGACGATGCCAAGTGCAGGCAACGCGGCCCGCTGCCACTCACCTTCTGTCGTCAACTGAAATACCCGAACCGCGAGTGTGTCCCAACCGAACGGGCGCGTCATCAGGGTGATCGGCAATTCTTTCATCACATCGACAAACACTAAAAGAGCGCCGGTCAATATTGCAGGGCGAAGTATTGGCAAGTGCACCCTGAGGAGCATCTGCAGTCCTGACACGCCCATGCCGCGAGAAGCATCTTCGATGCTGGGAGAGATTCGCGACAACGCACCGTTGACCGGACTGTGTGCGACCGCCAGGAATCTCGACATATAGGCAAGCAGTATTACGGCCAGGCTGCTTTGCAATGCGATCGTTTCGGCCCCGCTGAAGCCCAGCAGTTGATTGATGAATCGACTGAATGCAGCAATCGGCACGAAAAAGCCAACCGCAAGCACCGTACCCGGGACGGCGTAGCCAAGCGTTGCAACCCGAGCCAGAATATCGTTTACCGGACCTGGTCGGCGCCGGACGGCGTAGGCCATTAATACGGCTATTGACGTAACCAGCATCGCGGCCATTACTGCTAACAACAGTGTATTCGCCGCAAACTGCCAGTACCGAGAGTCGAATTCCTCGACAAATGCGTTGACGCTCCAGAGCGCAATCAGAGACGTTGGCAACAAGAACGCGAGCGCAAAAACGGCCGCGCAAATGCTTGTTGCCAGGACCGCGCCGCGGCCGTGGAGTGTGATTCGTGAGCGTGAGGCAGCGGTACCGGATGTTGTGTAGCGGGCCATGCCTCGAAACTTGCGCTCGACTAATAATGCCAACAGAACGAGGGTTATGAGAACCAAGGAGAGTTGTTGCGCCGACTCCAGCGAAAACAGTCCATACCATGCCCGGTAAATGGCGGTGGTAAAGGTCGAGTAATTGTAAAGCTGGACAGTGCCGAAATCAGCAAGGCTTTCCATTACCGCAAGACTCACGCCGCCGACAATGAATGGTCGGGCCATCGGCAACGATACTTTGAAGAAACCCTGCAGCGGCTTTAGCCCACAACTTTGGGCCACCTCAAGGCCCCTTATTCCTTGTGATGCAAACGCCTCTCGTACAATTAAGAACACGTAGGGATACAGAACCAGGCTTAAGGTCAGAATCGATGCAGCGCGTGCACCGATTTCAGGGAACGCAAGCGTATCGCCGAACACCTCTCGCCATAAGCCCTGAATCGGCCCGGTGAACTCAAAAATTGCGGCAAACGCAAACGCCAGTACATATCCCGGCATCGCCATCGGCAGCAACAATGCCCAGTTGAAGAAACCTCGGCCGGGAAACTCGTATGCTGCAACTATCCACGCAAGAGCAACGCCGATCGTGCCAGCGATTAAGGCCACGCCTACGGCAAGCCAGAGGGTATTGAGTAACGCCTCGGGCAGCACATATTGCACAAGATGCGGCCATGCGTCGCCCGTGTCCTGAAATAGTGAAACTACCGCCGCCAATATCGGCGCTGCCGCAATCACGGCAATTACAGCAATTACGATGCTGTAAACATTTGCACCCGCGACCGAAGAATGAGCGGCGAGTCGTATAGCGTTTGCGTTAGCGATAATTCGCCCTGTCCATGAGTTTGACCGCGTCGGCCTGGAACACACCCGCTTGTGTGACATTCATGGGGCTTGCATCAAATTCGCCCCAGGCGGCGACAAGGGGGCTTGGTTCTACGGCCGGATTGGCCGGATACTCCAGATTCTCGCCAGCAAGAAATTGCTGTCCAACCTCGCCCGACATCCACTCAAGCAATGCCCTGGCACCATCCGGATTTCTCGAATGCCGGGTTATTCCGGCACCGGATATGTTCACGTGGACGCCGCCGGATTCCGCCGTTGGCCAGAAAATTGCGACCGGGATATCGGCGTTCTCGCGTTGCAGCCGACCGAAATAATAGGTGTTGACGATACCAAGCTGGCACTGTCCGGCTGCAATCGCCTCTATCAGCTTGGTGTCATTCGGAAATACGCTTGTCGCCAGGTTGTCCACCCAGCCGCGGACGATGATTTCAGTTTCCCGCTCACCCATCCGGGCGATCATCATTGCTACAAGAGACTGGTTGTAGACTTTCGCTGACGTCCGCAGACACAACTTGCCCTTCCACTTTTCGTCCGCCAAGCCAGCGTAGCCGGTCAATTGCGAGGGATCAATTTTACGCGTGTCGTAAACGATGGTGCGTGCACGAACGGACATTGCAAACCACAAGTTCTCGGGATCGCGCAGGTGGGCAGGAATATTCCTTTCAAGCACATCCGAATAGGCAGGCCTTAAAACGCCCTCTTCTGCCGCGTACCACAGGTTGCCGGCATCAACGGTCAGCAAAATGTCGGCAACCGTTGTTGCCCCTTCTGCTTTCAGTTTTTGAATCAGCGGTTGTTCGCTGTCAGTCATGTACCTGACCGGAACCCCGGTTGCAGCGGTGTAGGCATCAAAGATCGGTTTGATCAGCTGTTCTGCACGCGCCGAGTAAACGACCACCGGCTTTAGGGCTGTGGCCTCGTCGAGGGCATTCTCATTTGCAGAATCACCACAGGCGGCGACAAGTAATGCGGCTGCTACGACGGCGAATCGACCAAAAAACGGGGGTACCTGTTTTAACATTATGAAATATTCCAGTTAGTTACATTAAGTTAATGCGAATGATTCTCATTATCACATAAGAATCGGATGTCTGCCAGATACAGGCGTCACACTATCGGCGCAAGGCCATATACTCCTTACCCTTCTCCATCAGCGCAACGAATCCGGCCTCATCGCCGTTCGCTACCATCTGCCTGATTCTCTCGGCCGACTCGCACAGGGCGTCCAGTGGACCCAGTCCAAAATCGTTCAGATGCTGAATTTCGAAATACAGATGTGGGTTATCCCGCGCTACCGCGGCCGATACCAGCAACTGCGCATCGAATGTCGTCGATGACATGGTCGCAAGTTTGGGGGCGGCCTCGCCACTCTCCGCAAGCGCTGTAAAGAATGCGATATTCAGGGCATGCGACAAACCAAGTACATACGCGATCAGGCGATCGTGATCGTCGAGTCCCATATCGAGTTGCTCCACCATCGTCGCCGAGAAAAGTTCTTTGGCGCTTTCGGTCGCCTCGCTCGACCCGACATCGACGAAAATGAGATGGCGGCCGGACAACAATTGCGTATCGGGACCGTACATCGGATGCAAGGAAGTCACCTTGCAACCGTTGGCGTATAGCGCCTCAAGTCCTGCTCGCAGGGGTGACTTCAATGAGCCTATGTCGAAAACAAGTCCCTTTGGTTTCAATTCTGCGAGTGCAGACAAAATTTCGCCGGAGATCGCAAGCGGCGTCGCAACGACGATCACATCGTAGTCAACGCCAGCATCTCGCCAGTCCGTAAAGCATCCACTGCCATTTTCCAGTCGATTGTCTGCGATATCGGTATCGAAGCCTTGCGATCGAAAGAAATTGACAAACCAGCCACCCATCTTGCCTTCACCGCCGATAATGAGTGCGCGCTTGCCATCACCCTTACCTTCGGCAACGACGCGGTCTTTTTCCTGGCTGGCCAGCGAAGATTGAATCAGCGCGCTCATAATGCCATCGGCAAGATCCGGATCGATGCCCAGTTCCGTCGCCTGCGCACGCGCCATTTCCAGCACGTCTTTCTCGCGCTCATAATCCCTTGTAGCCCTGCCGCTGGATCGTTTGTGTTTGCCGATTTCGCTGACAATATTCTGGCGGCGTCCGATTAACTCCAGCAGTTGTCGGTCGACATCTGACAAGCTCGTTCTTAAATCATCCAATTTCATCATTTCAGGCCTGCATTCGATACAGAGCCTTTTTACAGGAGAGTGGCAAACGAGCCAAGCGAAAGCGAATTTGCCTTAAGGAGCTTATGCCTTGTGCTTTCGTGACAACAGCAATCGTGCGACCATCTGAGCCGCATCAAGAATCGTATTGGAGAGACAAAAAAATGAAAACTCGTGCTGCCGTAGCCTGGGAAGCCGGTAAACCTCTTGAAATTGAGGAAGTTGATCTGGAGGGTCCCAGGGAAGGTGAGGTGCTGGTGCGAAATGTCGCCAGCGGCGTTTGCCACACGGATGCATTCACGCTTTCAGGAGAAGACCCGGAAGGAATATTTCCCGTCATCCTTGGTCACGAGGGTGGAGCCATCGTGGAAGAAATCGGCGCCGGCGTATCGAGCGTCAAGGTTGGCGATAAAGTTATCCCGCTTTACACGCCGGAATGCGGCGAATGCAGTTTCTGTACTTCAGGCAAGACGAATTTGTGCCAGGCGATTCGCGTAACCCAGGGTCAGGGGCTGATGCCGGATGGAACGTCTCGATTCTCACATAACGGCAAGCAAATTTTTCATTACATGGGCACCTCCACTTTCAGCGAGTACACGGTTCTACCGGAGATTTCGCTCGCCAAAATCAGCGACGCTGCCCCATTGGAGAAAGTGTGTTTGCTGGGCTGCGGCATTACGACCGGTATCGGCGCCGTTTTGCATACCGCGAAAGTCGAAGCTGGCGCGACCGTCGCCGTGTTCGGTTTGGGTGGCGTCGGGCTTAGTGCCATTCAAGGCGCGAAGATGGCCAATGCGGGCAGGATTATCGCAATTGACATCAATGAAGGAAAATTTGAACTGGCAAAGCAGATGGGCGCAACAGATTGCGTAAACCCGAATGACCATGACGCACCCATTCAGGATGTCATTGTCGACCTCACTGACGGCGGCGTGGATTACTCGTTTGAATGCGTCGGCAACGTCGACCTGATGCGCGCAGCGCTCGAGTGCTGCCATAAGGGTTGGGGCGAGTCAGTCATCGTCGGCGTCGCAGGCGCCGGTAAGGAAATTTCCACGCGCCCGTTTCAGCTTGTTACCGGTAGAGTCTGGCGCGGCACGGCTTTCGGCGGCACCAAGGGGCGCACGCAGTTGCCTGGCATGGTTGATCAATATATGAGCGGTGATATCAAGGTTGACGAGTTCATCACTCACACCATGCCACTGGAAGACATCAACAAGGCTTTCGACCTTATGCATGAAGGTGCAAGCATTCGATCGGTTATACATTTCTAGTGCTTGGATGACACAGGTCGCGCTCGCAACTACCTCGCAGCTTGCCGCCGACGCTGCTGCCGGGATTGCCGAGCATGGTGGCAATGCCGTCGACTGTGCTATTGCGGCGGCACTGTTAACGATGAATACGGAGCCCGGCGTTTGTGCAATGGCGGGCAGCGCCTTCGTTACGATCTGGCCGACGGGCATGGATGCCGTCACTATCGACGGCAACGTCGCCATCCCGGGCTGCGGCGATCCGGCGTTCGACCTTAAGTCCGGAGTCCGCGCCGTAAGCATGGAATACGGCGGCGGCGTCGAGACCCTGGTCGGCGCCGCGTCTGTTGCGGTACCCGGGTCATTGGCCGCCCTTGAGATGGCCAGTCGCGATTTTGGTCAGCTTCCCTGGAAAAAACTCGTCGAGCCCAGCATTCGAGCGGTGCGACAAGGCTTTCCTTTGTCTGCGGCTTGCCATCATTATCTTCAATATTCCGCAAAGCCGATTTTTTCCCGAAGCAAGGACGGATTCGCAGCATTGCACGACGCAGACGGCAATCTCAAACCGGCAGGCAGCCACATTATTGTGCCGCACCTCGCCGAGAGCCTGGAATTAATCGCCAATCAGGGCAGTCGGACATTTTACGATGGTGATCTTGCGAAACGCATAACGGATCACGTGCAACAAAACGGTGGTCTGCTGACCATCGACGACATGCGGCGTTATGCACCCATCGTTCGCCCGGCGTTGAAAGTCGACATTAAAGACTGGACGATCGCGACGAACCCATCACCTGCCGTCGGCGGCGCAATATTGTGCGCGATGTTGCTTGGCTTCAGCGGCACCGATTTCAAGGAGTGGGACAAGGCGGCATTGCTGCACCTTGTCAAGGTACAGAATGCAAGCCTGGGCTTTAGAGTCGGTGTGCTGGATGTGAGCGACGACCTGGTCCACGATATTGCCGAGCTGCTTGGGCAAGCTCACAGCGGTGCATTAACAGCCAGATTTGAATCCGGATCCACTGTTCACACGTCCGCCGTAGATGGCCAGGGGCTTGCCTGTGCAATTACAGCGTCGTCAGGTTACGGCTCTGGAGAAATGCCGGATGAAACCGGCCTTTGGTTGAATAATTGCATGGGTGAGATCGAGCTGAATCGCGACGGTCTCGATGCCGGGCCCATTGGCGAGCGCTTGCCTTCCAATATGGCACCATCGGTCGCGCGCAATGGCGACACCGTCCTGGCAGTCGGGTCGCCTGGCGCTGACAGAATTACGACTGCCCTGCATCAATTCCTCATCAACTATATTCAGATGGGCATGTCGCTTGAAGATGCTGTCGGCCAGTCTCGCATGCATCTGGAATTGCGCGGTGAGGAACCGGTGTTGGCGGTCGAACCTGGTCTCGATATTCCAGACATCGCGATTAGCGTTAAGACCTACCCTGAGAAGGGCATGTATTTTGGCGGAGTTGGCGTTGCGCTGCATGATCCAAAAAACGGATTTTCGGTCGCCGCCGACCCACGGCGCGAAGGTGGCACAATCATCAGCAATGCGTGATGAATTACGGGCTGTCTGATAATCTGCACCTTGGTGCAATCATCAGCGATTGCTGGCACAGCAGATTGCTGCACCCGGAGAACTTAGTGACCAATCCATTTCTCGCAGATCGACTACCCGATGATCTGCCGTCGGATCCCATGCATTGGGCGGCTGCCTGGATCAAGGCGGCACATGACGGCAAGCTGCGACGCAATTCCAACTCGATGACCCTGGTTACCTTGTCGGCCGAGGGCGATCCATCGGCGCGCATCGTCCTGTGCAAGGAGTTCGTCGCGGACCCCGGCTACCTCGTATTTCATACTAACTATCATTCGCAGAAGGGGCGTGAGATCGTAGCAAACCCGAAAGTGGCAGCACTGTTCCACTGGGATGGTCCGGGCCGGCAGATTCGGATAGAGGGCATGGCGATTCAGTCGCCTACGGAAGAAAGCGATGCGTATTTTGAAACTCGCGACTGGGGAGCAAGACTTGGCGCCTGGGGAAGCGATCAAAGCGCTGTACTTCAGTCTCGTGACGAACTGATCGCGCAGATCAGGTCGCGCGCATCGGCACTCGGCGCAGATCTCGCTGACGATTTGCAATCACTGGCATCGGGCGACGCGCCAGATATTCCGCGACCACCTCACTGGGGTGGTTTCCGGATTTGGGCGAACTCAATCGAGCTATGGAAAGATGGTGCGGACCGCATTCACGACCGCGGACTTTGGAAACGCAAGCTGGTTCGATCATCCGAGCATGAGTTCTCCGTTACTCCCTGGGTGGGAACCCGACTGCAGCCTTGATGGTCTGACTATGGTATGAATGACAAGCTCATCGAACGCCGGATTCACTGTCCTTTTTGTGCTCAGGCAATGAGTATCCTGGTCGACCTTTCCGCCGGAGATCAAAGTTACATCGAAGATTGCCAGATATGTTGCCAGCCGATGCAGATCAGCTATCAGACTGATGGCAATGCAATCGCCGCCCTGCAGGTGGACTGTGCGAGCTAGCTCGCCAAACCATTTTTTGGCTCTCGTCCTGGCTGCGGCCTGGTTGCCAGCGCTTGCTGGTGCACAGACGATTCTCACGGAAGGCACCAACATCCATCCCGATATATCGACGGTGGACGGTCGCATTGCGTTCGATCTTCTTGGTGGCATCTGGATTGTTCCAGGCAATGGAGGCCAGGCCGAGGAACTGCCAAATTCGGTTGTGCCGGCCCGGTCACCGAAGTGGTCACCATCAGCGGGTGAGATTCTTTACCAGGCCAGCTCTCCGGCTGGCAATCGGTTGTGGTTGCACAATATGCAAAGTAATTTGTCGCGGCCGCTAAGTGACGAGGCGATGAGCGATCAGTTCGCTTCCTGGCATCCGGATGGTGAACGCATCGTTTTTTCTGCAGCATCGCCCGGCAGTGGACTGGATCTTTGGGAGCTTGATATCCCAACCGGCCTGCGCTGGCGACTAACAAGCGACGCCGGCGACGAGGTTGAGGCGGCATGGTCCGCAAACGGAAAACATCTCGCTTATATATTGCATGATGCTGATGGCTGGTCATTGATGATACGCCGCCATGGAGAAACCGAGCAGCGATTGTTGCAAACAGCACGGGCGATACATGCGCCGTCCTGGCGCCCGGACGGCAGCCTGATTACGTTCTTGAGCGAGACCGAAAACGGTTTTTCGCTTGACATGATTATTCTTTCTGATCCGCCTTTGGTACGTCACTACGGTGACAAAAAGCGCGACTATTTTTTATCGCCGGTTAGCTGGCTCAATCGTCACCAACTCATTTTTGCCGCCGACGGTCAACTCCTGACACGAAGTTTTGATTCGCGAAGATCCACGCCAATACGTTTTCGTGCCACTATCAAGCGTTCTGCGGCGAGATCCGAGCGAGCCGTCGTAGAGCGGCGACTACCCGTGGTTACCCCGCCTGATAGCAAGTTGGTCATCCGAGCGGCACGATTGTTTGACGGCTTGCAGGATGGTTACCAGAATAATATTGACGTTGTTATTGACGGCGGCACCATTGCCGCAGTGGAGGCCAGAAAAGACTGGTCCGACGCAACAATTCTTGACCTGGGTGAGGTCACGATATTGCCTGGATTCATCGACATATATTCTGCATTGCCAAAAAGTGCTACAGGCGCAAGCTTGCTCGCGTATGGCATTACGACACTGGTATCGGATGAGCCGACCGGCGCGCGGCAGCATAAGCTGTGGCATGGTGAAAGCGACCCGGGTCCGCGATTGATTTTGGCCAGCGACATTGCCTTGACTGACGAGGAAAAAAGCAAAAACGTATACCTTGCAACTGTAGCGGTGGATACCGCGCTTGATGACGGTCCACGACGCTCTATTCGGCGTTGGCAAAAACGTGGCGTACCGGTTCTCGCCGAAAGCTGGATGCTCGGCATGGGACTCGGTGTCGATCTGCTGTTAGGGGCCGACACGTTGCCGTCATCGCCGATGGGAATTCAGTATCAGGATATGCGCATCTCTGTCAGCAGCGGTCCGGTTATCCTCGTCTCAGGGCTGGCCAACTCCGGTACCCCCGGGCTCGGATCGCTCCTCGGCTCACGACAAGCGTTGCGTTTCAGGCATACAGATTCAAACATCCGACACTATGCGGCGCTGCCTCGACTCAATGCAGACAATTCATCAATCGTATTGGGATCCAAACCCAATGGATTGCCGCCTGGTCTCGCATTGCATGCGGAACTCAGAGCACTTGCGGCAGCGGGCTTGAGCGGCGAGCAGGTACTACGGGCCGCGGGTGCTAATATCGGAATATTGCTTGGGCTGGAGTCCCAGATTGGCATTGTCAGCCCGGGTGCCTTCGCCGACCTGGTGCTGGTGGCAGGCGACCCACTCGCCAATGTTGCCGATACACTCAAGATCGTTGCGGTGGTGAGAAATGGACGTTTTTATAGCCTTGTAGGACTGCTCGAATCGGCTGAAAGGGATTCAACCACACAATAGCAGAACGAAACTGTCGGATAATTTGACAAAATGGACGAAGTTGACGCCTGGCAGCTGCCTGCTACAAAACGGCATAAATTGCGAAGATCTTGCTGTTGCAGCTGCTTGAGCCGCCGACCGCCTCACGCCAAACTTCAAATAATTCAGATGCTTGCCGATTGATGCTTTAGCGGCTCATTATGTGCGAATGCACATTTTGTCGGACTTTTTTACATATGCTCGTCTGACATTAACGTAATTTTCGCGGGATTTATTGTAAGCCATTGAACTTTCTGGTTTTTCCTAACGCTGGCACAGGAATTGCTTTTATATCTATGCCCAAGCGAAGTGTAACTGGAAAAGGCAACCTACAAATCGATACAAACAGGATTTAGACGCCAGAAGAAAAACAATAATAAAAACAAATGATCCAGATCCAATAATTATAATTATAATAATGTTCTGTATTTGGTTACCAGATAAACAGTTACCTCTTTAATAATAAAAAGAGTCATTAGCCCCGCTCTCCGCGGGGCTTTTTATTGGGCGCCAAAACCACGAACCACAAACTGCGACATGGTCGCTGTACTGCAACTCCTGCGATGGGCCTAATTGACTGAAATCGCTGCATGATACTTTTCTATGTTCAAAGCCATTCGCATATTTTTGCTGTTGCTCATTTTGCTGTTCGTTTCAGTGAACACATGGCTGACACAATCCAGGAGTACGGACTGGAATAACAGCTTGTACGTAAAAGTGTATCCGATTAATGGTGATGGCAGCGACTTGTCGGACAGCTACATTGCAAAACTCGAATTAAGACACTTCGCCAGCATCGAAGATTTTGTCTCTCGCGAAGTTGAGCGATTCGGCCACGATTTGAAAAAACCGGTACGCATGGAACTGGGAACTCCGGTTAATGAACAACCACCGCAACTGTCGAAGTCTCCCGGTGCGCTCAGCGTAATGTGGTGGAGCATGAAGATGCGTTGGTGGGCAAGCGGCGTGACCGACGACCAGGACGCAGTGGATCCGGACGTGCGAATTTTCGTCCGTTACCATTCGCCGGAAAAGGAGGTCGTTCTGGAAAACTCCGTCGGCCTGCAAAAAGGCATGGTTGGAATCGTCAATGCCTATGCCAGCCGACGACACGCCGGCACCAATAACGTCATTATTGCGCATGAATTTTTGCACACGCTCGGTGCCACGGACAAATACAACCCTGCAACCGGGTTGCCGAATTATCCGGCGGGTTATGCCGAGCCCGACAGAAAACCGCTCTTCCCACAGCGATACGCCGAAATTATGGGCGGTCGCATTGCATTATCAAATGATGATGCGATGATTCCGAAGAGTCTGAAGTACGCGATTATCGGCGAGCAGACGGCCGAGGAAATTCAGCTCCGCTGAGTAACGCCCTTCCCGCTCACAATTCGTGAGATGCGCCGGATCTTTCGGCATACTGTGTCGCTATGAACGCCACTGCGTCACTTTCATTTTGTTGCGAGTCACTGACCGTCAGCGTGCCCGGTCGGACGCTCGTTCACGAACTTGATTTGCATCTTGCGGCAGGTGACTTCCTGGCAATCCTTGGCCAAAACGGCGCGGGCAAATCATTATCGCTGCTCACCCTGGCCGGGCTACGTGCCGCCGACTCCGGCGTGACAATGATCAACGATCGTCCAATTACCGATTTTCCAAGGCAGCGCATTGCACAGAACCTCGCATTACTACCGCAATACACTGAGGACATTTTTCCCGCCACAGTAATGGAAACGGTAATGATTGGCCGGCATCCACACATCGGACGCTTCCAGTGGGAGTCGGAGAGCGACGTTGAAATTGCGCGCCAGTGTCTGCACCAGATGGATTTGGACAGCATGGCAGACCGCGATGTTGCAACCTTGTCTGGCGGCGAACGAAGGCGGCTTGCGATCGCCCAGGTATTAACCCAGGCCCCCGGCATTTACCTGCTGGACGAACCAACCAATCACCTCGATCCGCAACACCAGCTTGATGTATTGCATGTATTCAAGTGTTGCGCGGCCAATGGCTCTATCGTTGTTGCAAGCTTGCACGACGTAAATCTTGCCGCACGATTCGCAGATCAATGCCTGCTGTTATTCGGCGATGGTCGCTGGGAGCTGGGGGAAACGAATTCGGTTTTAACGGAGTCGCGCCTCAGTGAATTGTATTCGACACCGATGGAAGCCATTCCCTGGCGGCAACATCAACTTTTTGTCGCCAGCAGGGCCCCCACTCCATCCAGGTAGCATTGACGAGGTACTGGCGGACGACAAACCTCAGGATTTACCTGCCGCTGCTCTGTCGATCGGGTCGCCGTCTTCAGACATAGCCATTCAGTTCCGCCAGCAATTGCTTGTGCAACGCCGGATTTGCCGCCAGAACGGATCGCGTATCCAGGTTCGGTGATTTACCGTTGAGGTCCGTAAACAAACCGCCTGCCTCTTCAACGATGATCGACAAGGCTGCTATGTCGAGAATATTCACGTCGGATTCAATGACGGCCTCAATCTTTCCGGACGCGAGCAAATGATAATGATAGAAATCGCCATATCCACGAATGCGGTCGGCGACAGCCACCAGCTCACCCAGTTTCGCCCAGCCATCGCCCTGCGCGAGCGACTTCAGATTGCCAGTGGATATCGCCGCGAGGTGTATATTGTCTTCACTGCTAACCGCGAGTTTTTTGCCGTTTAGCCACGCTCCCTGCCCACGCTCTGCCCAAATCGTCTCGTCGAACATTGTGCCGCTGGATACCCCAAGAACAATTTCGCCGCCGCGCATCAATGCAATCTGCGTCGAAAAAAACGGATACTGGCGAACAAAACCTTTGGTGCCATCGATCGGATCGACCAACCACAGGCTCTCGGCATCTAATCGTGTTTTGCCTGTCTCTTCACCAAAAAAGCCGTGGTCCGGGAATGACCCCAAAATAATTTCACGAATTGCGTGCTCGCATTCCACGTCAGCTTGCGTGACCGGTGTTCGGTCATCCTTGATGCTAACGGTAAAGTCTCCATTAAAATAATGGCGACTGATTTCCGCTGCCTTCGCTGCGGCCAACAGCGCTGTTTTAATCTCGGGTGACATAGATGCTTACACGTTCAATTGCTCTGTGTGTCGAACTATGGCCGCGTTCATCGCAATAAACAAGATTGCCGCTTGACAGCTGGCTTGCCCGATCCTATTGTTCGCGACACATCAGGTGAACCCGAACTGGCAAGTTTGGGTGAACGGGAAGTCGGTGCAGAGCCTGTTACGTATCTCAGGTATCCAAAGCCGACGCTGCCCCCGCAACGGTGATCGAGTTAAACCGTAGCCCCTGTCGCGATCCGCGGCAGAGCCACTGCGAACAGGAGAGCATTTTCTCCACATCGCGGGAAGGCGCTACGGCAAGGAATGCCACAGATTCCGCTCGTCAGCCCGGAGACCGGCCCGGTGACTACGTGATTGGCGCGGCGGGCGTCAGCTTGATCGTGTCACTTCCTGACCAGTTCAAGTTCCCTCCAGGCCTTTCGCACACGCAATTTTACGCATGCGGGCGGTATGCATTGGAGATAGAAATGCCAGTCAACAAATCAGTTTTTGCTTTTATTTTTTCAATTTGCGTCCCGATGACGGTCGTGGCCGATGATGTCGCGCCGAAAGACGTAATTATCGTTACTGCGACGCGCAACGAGATCTCGATCGAGGACGCTACCATTCCTGTAACGGTCATCGACCGTGAGCAAATAGAGATGTCGCTTGCGACCGACTTGTCCGAACTACTGCGCTTCGAGGCCGGTCTTGATATTGGCAGAAATGGTGGGCCGGGACAGGCTACATCCATTTTCATTCGGGGCACGGAAAGCAACCACACTCTGCTGTTGATTGACGGCGTACGCGTGAATCCAGGCACTATCGGCGGCGCAGCATTCCAGCACATTGCCCCGGAAATTATTGAACGCGTGGAGATCGTCAAGGGAGCGCGGTCTGCCCTGTATGGCACCGAGGCAATTGGCGGCGTCATCAACGTTATAACCCGACAAACCGACCAACCCAGTTTTGATGTAAGCCTCGGTTACGGCAGTTTCAATAGCAGATCGGGAACAATGAGTGGCGGCGTCGCTAGTGAAAAAGGCTCCGTTGGCGCAAGCGTAAACTGGCAGGACACTGATGGTTACGAAATTCGCACGGACAGCGACATTACTCGTGGCTATGAAACCTTGACAGCAAATCTTTATGCCAAAAGGGCGTTCAGTTTCGGCGAGCTTGGCGTGCGTCATTGGCAGACCGGCGGCACCGTTGAATACCTGGACTTTTTCCTCACGCCAGTCGATCAGGATTTCACGAATCGAAGTACTGCACTCGAACTTCTAAACGATATTGGCCAACGCTCCAACAGCAAGCTCATTCTTAGTTACATGATCGATGACATCCAGCAAAACCAGTCACCGGACTTTGTGAAATCAAAGCGCCTGGCGCTGGACTGGCAATACACTGTCAACCTGGAGCTACATGGACTCACCGGCGGTATCTACCTCGCCGACGAGAACGCTAGCGCAATATCCTTTGGCTCCGGTTTTGATGAGGACACAGCGACTAAAGCGGTGTTCCTGCACGACAGCATCGATCTGGGGCGACACCGCGGTTTCCTGGCCGCCCGATACACCGACCATGAAACATTCGGCAGCAAAGTCACGTGGAATGCCGAGTACGGTTTCGACCTGAACGATCGCTGGTCATTCAATGCGGGTCTGGGCACTGCTTTTCGTGCGCCCGACGCCAGTGATCGATTTGGATTCGGCGGCACACCTGATCTCGAAGCGGAGTCGGCCGACGAAATTCAGCTGGGCGCAAAGTTTCAGATTGCCGACCACCATTCGGTACGGCTTGAGTTGTATTCGAATGATATCGAAAACCTGATCGAATTCGATTTCACCGACTTCACCTTGCAAAACATCGGCAAAGCCGAAATTCGCGGCGCAGAGGTTAGCTACGACTACCAAGGTGAGAGTTTCGTCTTTCGTGCCAGCTACTTAAGGCAAAGCGCCAGGAATGCAGACACCGATGAGCGACTGTTGAGGCGCGCCGATGAAAGCCTGACGGTCAATTACACGCAGACGATTGGAAAGTATCGTGTCGGCATCAGCGTTTTGGCCAGCGGTGACCGCGAGGACTTTGCGGCCACATTACCCGGATACGTACTCGCGAATTTGACCGGGCAGGTAAGAATCGGTGGAAATATGCAGCTGAACGCGCGAATCGAGAATATACTCGATACAGAGTATGAGACTGCTTCTCAATTTCGCATGCAGGAACGCTCCGTTTTTATTGAAATCAAGTATCACTGGCAATAGCACCGCGTCTTTATGGGTAATCGGCTTAGCAAAATATATACACGCACTGGCGACGACGGCACCACCGGGCTCGGTGATGGCGCACGTGTGGACAAAGACAGTCTTCGTGTAGAGGCCTTCGGCACCGTTGATGAAGCGAACAGTGCTATTGGCGTCGTGCTTGCCCATGACAGTGTGACTGACTCAATCCGCCGCTGCCTGACCGAAGTACAGCACGATCTGTTTGAGTTGGGAGGTGAACTCTGTATCCCTGGCCATACAGCGATTCAGGCAGAATATGTCGACAGGCTGGAGCGTGATCTGGACAGCTTCAACGCCGAATTACCACCGTTGAAAGACTTTATCTTGCCCGGCGGTGGGCATGCGGCGGCGGCCTGTCACCTGGCGCGTACCGTAGCGCGCCGCGCGGAGCGTCGCACGATCACCTTAAAGAAACACGAAAACGTGCGTGATGAGCTCGTTCACTACCTGAATCGGCTCTCGGACTTGTTGTTTGTTATTGCGCGCTGTCTGTCGAGAATCGAAAACGGCGAAGAAGTGCTATGGGACAGAAGCAGACTGTAAGGCACTAATCCGGCCCGGCGCAGTTTGATGCGTCGAAACAAATTGAATCTCCGCCGAGCGGAATGTGCCCTGCTTTATCGAAAATGCCGGACATGCGAAGATTTGCGATATCGACACCCGTTTCTGACACAGTGACCATGGTCACGTGGTCTATAGCCATTTCATTGTTCACGTTTTGCACGCCACCCGTGGTCCCCAGCTGAATATAGTCCCGACCGAGTCGTTCTTCATGCAAATAGTTGTGTTCATGCCCATGAAAGACGGTGTATGGCCTGTCCGCAAGCGCACTTTCTATTGCTGCAAAATGTTCCTCGCCTTCGACCAGCCAGGGCGCCTTGTGTAAGAATACAAAGGTCCATCGTACGTCCGCATTGTCGGCAATCGCCTGCTGCAGATAAGCCGATTGCTCCGCACCTATTGTGCCGGCCCTGTTCTCCGGCATTGCCACATACTGCGTTTGTGCAAACGCATCCCAGCCGTCTCTTTCGGCGATCGCGACAGCCTCTTCTCGCGCAACGAAAATTTCCTGCATGCGGTCAAGTGCATAATCTTCGGTATCCAGGATAAGAAACAGTACGTTTTTGTATACGAAATGATAGTAGCGCGCGCCGAACCGCTGTTCCCAGAACTCGCGCATAATAATGTGCGTCAGATCGTGATTGCCGCCCACTCGAAATACCGGTGCGCTTGCCTGATTGGCCCTGGCGTCGAAACTATCCCATTCTCTTGTGAGCTGGTCGCGGTCAGTCGTCCCGCCCTCGATCAAATCGCCAACACTCATGATCAATTCCGGGCGTAACAAAGCAAGCTGCGCGACCGCTATCTCGAATATGTGTTCGCGTTCGCCGCCAGTCAGGTCGGAAAATACAGCGAAAGTGAATTTGTCTTCGCCGGCGTCGAAATCTTCATTTGTCCACGGCTTCGCGACTGTCGCGAGGTCGTGACGCCACGAGTCAGGATCGTCAACGGTCGTCGGTCGATTATCAGTGCAGGCAGCAAGAAGAAAAAAAGAAATAGCAATCGCGACTACGTTGCAGGTCCTGTGAAAAATCATGGGGTCACTCGCATACTATTTTTTCCGCAGATGGGTGGCGTTTTGATTGAAAAGTATTGAATTGTTTTCGGCATTGTCCTTGCGCTTTTTCGTTTGCTTGTAAAGGTTGATCGCCTCGACTACGGCTGGCCGAATCTTGATTCGAGTACGCCATGCAGCCACGTTCGGAAACTCATCCAGCGAAACGCTTAAGGCCTTGGATATGAGCACCCACGGAAACGAAATCATATCTGCAATACTGTAGTCGCCGAGGATGTAGGCTCTGTCATCCAGTCGATTCTCAAGCACGGCAAGATTTCGCTCGTATTCGCCGGTGTATCGGCGCAGCCCGTATTCCTGTCCGTCCGGCGCATAGTTCACGAAGTGGCTAAGCTGACCTGCAAGCGGTCCCTGATTGCCAACTTGCCAGAACAACCATTCCAGCGTCTCTTTGCGACCTAGCAGATCGGTGGGCATGTAGCGGCCCGTCTTCTCCGCCAGGTAATAAAGTATTGCACCACTTTCGAAAACGGACACCGGGTCGCCGTCTACATCGTTATCGACGATGGCCGGCATCTTCGCGTTGGGGCTTATTCTCATGAACTCATCCGAAAACTGATCACCCTCGTTCAGTTTCAGCAAATGCGTTTTGTACGTGAGGCCGCACTCCTCAAGCATGATGGCGACCTTCCAGCCGTTTGGCGTCGGTGAGTAATAAAAATCAATCATGATCAATTTTAGCCTGCTTGTTACGTCGCGCTTCCGCCAGCGCCTCACAAACGGCCTCACCTGCGATGACAAGCCGCGGCGTTGCCCGGCCTATCTCTGCCGCCGGCATGAAAAAGCGATTGCCATAGCGATTTGCCGCCAACTCCGGCCAGCGATCCCAGACGTCAAACGCGGCTTGCGTGCTGTCTTTCGCCGCCATCATTACCTCCGGGTCGCGGCTTATCACCGCCTCGACATCGACCATGGGTGCCAAGCCGTCCAGATCATCGAAGATATTCCGACCACCACATAATTGCAGTAGCTCACTGATGTAGTGTGTCGAGTTCACCGTATACAAAGGCCTGCTTGATATCTGGTAAAACACATCGATCCGCTCGCTACTGGAGTAGCGATCAGACAACTGCTGAATTTGTTGACGATAGACGGCCGCCGCATCTGCCGCAGGACCCGGATCGCCAGTAAGTTCTCCGATCTTAAGCAATGCTGCGGCGACATCGTCGAGGCTGTCAGTCTGAATCACTTCAACGCGAAATCCCGCCTCGCGCAACTGATCGACCACGCGCGTTGGCGTGCCATTTTCCCAGGCCAGCAACAGGTCAGGCTTTAACAGCGCGAGCTGCTCCTGATCAACCATGAAGGCATCACTGACGATCGGCAGATCGAGCGCAGCTGGCGGGAAGTCGGTGTAGGCGCTGATGCCAACAAGCTTGTCCCCGGCCCCGGCCGCAAACATCAACTCCGCAAGGTTCGGTGCCAGTGTAATTACGCGAATACTCGGGGGGCTGCTTTGTACGCTCGGATGTGTGCCACTTTGACGCTCACAAGCGCTTAGCGATAAAAGTGCTGCAATGAATAGCGCAGCGATTTCAAGTCGTCTCACACAGACCAGCCGTACAAAGTCATCGCGGCAATTATCGCAGCCCAGATAAACAACAAGCGAAAAACCATACCGTTCGCCGCTGTCGCACCGCGTATCGCACGTTCGTTGTCGCTTTCACCTTCGAGTTTGTGCAAATCAAGCGCGGCCGTGCCGACACGCGCGAGCAATCTTTCACTGTGCTCGCTCAACGTCAAATCGTGGTCTTCGCTGCTCGAGCGCCAGGCCAATTTGGCGTTGTCAAAGCTGCCGGCCAGACCGAACCCAATCGCGGTGAGGCGCGCAGGGATCCACGCCAGCCAACCATGCAGTTGGCCCGCCGCTTTCAAGATGCGATCAGCTGTGTCAGATGCAGCAATCTCACCCTCTTGCGGCTTTTCGTCCCGACTGGCATTGAATACAGCGCGACGGCGCATCAGGTCTGTGACCCGGTAAGTCCAGGCCGCGACGGGGCCGAGAACAACAAACCAGAAAATGACCCCAAACAGGCGATTGTTCGCCTGAATGCACACCGCCTCCTCAAAACACTCCGTGCGCTCGGCGACACTAGCCGGCAATTCAGCTTCGGTCATCGCCTTGGTGCTCGCATTTATTCTTTCTTCGTCACCAGCTTCCAGGGCGCCACAATACTCATCGATATCCTCACCGATGTCTTTCGGCCCCAATGAGAAAAACAGGACGAAAACAGCCAGGAACAGGTACGGAAAGCCGTACAGCGAGTCGCCCAGGCTGAGTCGGATCAAAAGGATTGGCAGTACCAGCAAGGTCGCCAGCAACATTACGGGAATCAGCGCCGGCCATCTGTGTAGCTTCGCGGCCTGGTGAAAACCGCTATCGATCAAGCGGTCAAACCATCGCAGTTCGCGCAGGTGGAAGAAGCGGGTCGCGAGCCGCTCGATCACAAGACCTATGAGTAATGCGAGTAATTTCATGCTGTCCCTGAGAGCTGACTGGCAATGCCATCATACAATCGAAGCCAGTCGAAAGCAGGGCCAGGATCGATTTTTCGTGCGGGCGCTATATCACAATGCCCGGCAATTTTTCGACCGTCAAGACCCGGAAACGCCTCCATTAGTGCAATGGTAACGCTCACCAGCACCTCGTACTGCCGATCAGTGTAGTCAGTAAGGTCATCGCCCTCTAATTCAATGCCAATCGAATAATCGTTGCAGCCTTTAACGCCACGAAAAGCAGACTCGCCAGCATGCCACGCGCGGCGATTGAAAGGTACGAATTGCAATATCTCACCATCGCGCCTGATGAGAAGGTGGGCGCTTACCTTGAGATCCCGAATACCCGAAAAATACGGGTGTTCATTCCAGTTGAGCTTGTTTAAAAACAGCTGCTCAATCTGTGGCCCACCGAATTCGCCAGGTGGCAGACTAATAGAGTGCAATACCAGCAACCGGGGGCCCGTTTGCTCCGGCCTGTCGTCCTGGTTTGGCGATGGGCTATGCCGCGCCGCGCTGAGCAAACCACTGTCACCATCGATTGCATAGTTACCTGTTGATACGGTGTCCAGACCAATGTTCCTTTTTGACTGTGCCGTGGTGCTGCCGCGAATCAGATCTCGATCGTCTCTGCGGCGATCATATCTGCAATGGCTTCCAGGTTTGGAACAAGCGGAAACTCATTGATCATCTTTACACGACAAAGTACCGGCGCGCCGTCGGGCCAACCTTCGGTGGACTCCAGTTTGAGGACCTCTCGATTGACTCGCACAAGTTGTGGAAATCCCTGCGTGATGATGCCGAAGAAGCCTGTTTTCAGATTTTCCGTACTTGCATTGAAAACGACGACACGGGTCCTGCCGGTGGTTGCAGGAACCTCTTTGCCAATCGTGCCCTCGAATGCGATCACGGGTAATGCCCGGCCGCTCCAGTTAATGGTGCCGAGCATCCAGTTCTCGGAACCCTCGCGGCTTTCAGGTGCCGTGAAACGAACCACTTCAGCCACGCAAGCACGTGGAATGATCAATCGCTCATCGGCAAGCGGCACCAACAGGCTGTAAAGTTCCTCATCGGCATCGGTCATGCCAATTTCACTCCCTTCTCATCCAATAGCCGCGTGATTGCCTCGAGCAATTTCGAGTCTTGATACGGTTTGCCAAGATAATCATTGACGCCGATCTCTATAGCACGGGCACGATGTTTGTCGCCGACTCTGGACGTAATCATGATGATGGGAACATCCGAAAAGCGCGCGTCGTTTCGCACGTGAGTTGCAAATTCATAACCATCCATTCGCGGCATTTCAATGTCGAGCAAAATCAATGCGGGCTTGTTGTCCTGCAAAATACTGATAGCGTCCAGGCCGTCCCTGGCTGTGACGGAACGCATGCCGTTGCGCTGCAGGAACCGCTCGGTCACTTTGCGTACGGTGATGGAATCATCCACAACCATTATGAGTGGTCTTGTATCGGTTGGAGTCGGCGCCGCGTCTTTCAGCTCGACCACTGGGGCGCCGGTTCTAACGAGCGCATTTATGTCGAGAATCAAAACGATACTGCCGTCGCCGAGAATCGTCGCACCTGATATGCCGCGTATGCTGGACAGCTGCGGCCCTACGGACTTCACGACAATTTCCTGGCTGGCAATCATTTCGTCGGTCAGCAACGCGGCTGAAAACTCACCGGCTCGCACTAGAATGATCGAAACAAATGAGTCGTCGTCGGGAAGGCTCGCAGATTGTCCGCCAAGATACATACCGAGATGCCGGAAGTGATATGTCTCCTCGCCATATTCATAACTGGGCTCGCTTCTCGCAAGCAAGGTCTCAAGTTCCGCTCGTGCGATTCGCACCACGCCCTCGACTGTCGGCAGTGGCAACGCATAAACCTCATCACCTGTACGAATAATTAACGCCTGTGTAATGGCCAGCGTAAATGGCAGGCGCACCGTGAAATTTGTTCCCTGGCCGGTAACCGATGATATTTGCAACGAACCACCAAGTTGCTTGACCTCGTTGGCGACAACGTCCATGCCGACGCCGCGCCCTGCAGACTGCGTCACAACGTCGGCCGTGGAAAACCCCGGCATCAATATGAGTTGCATGATTTCGTCGTCGCTGACCTTGCTGTCCGGGCTCAGCAAACCGCGTTCGTAAGCGGTGCTTCGAATCGCGTCGACATTGAGACCTGCGCCATCGTCTGCGACATCGATCACCATTTCGGCGCCTTCGCGATGCAAGCGAATAGTTATCTGGCCGGTTGCCGGTTTACCGGCAGCCTGCCTGACTTCTGCCGACTCGATACCGTGAACGATCGCGTTTCGCATCATGTGTTCGAATGGCGGCAGCATTTTGTCCAGCACCTGGCGGTCCAGCTCGCCGGAGGCCCCTTCAACAGCCAATTCGGCGCGCTTGCCCTCCTGATTCGCTAACTGGCGGACAAGCCGGGTCAATCGTGGGACATTGCGTTCAAAGGGCACCATGCGCGTGCGCATCAAGCCATCCTGCAGTTCCGCAGTCACGCGAGATTGCTGTACCAGCAACGATTCCGCGTCGGTCGTCTGTGTGTACAGTATGTCTTTCAGGCTGGCCACGTCGCTCGCCGACTCGGCCAGCGCGCGTGACAATTGCTGAATTGTCGAATATCGATCCATTTCCAACGGATCGAAATCCTGTGCCACGAGCGTATCCTGGTGGCGATGCATGATTTGTTTTTCGGTTTCTATTTCCAGCTTGCGCAGCTGCTCCCGGAGCCGGCTAACCGTTTGCTCCAGTTCATCCACACTGAACTCGATTGAGCTGATTTGCTGCGTCAGCCGCGAGTGATAAATGCTGATTTCGCCTGCTGCATTCAGCAGGTCCTCCAGCAGGTCCGCGTCGATACGCGCGAACTCCTGACGCTGCTCGCGAGGCGGCTGCGCACGCAGGCCCGCTCTTTTGTCCGGCAATTCCTCCGCCTCTTCGGCGTCATTGGGCTGCGCTTCCTCCTCTGGCTCAAATACAGAGTCAATTGCCACTGGCGGCGTTGGCGGCTCAACTGCACGTTTTTCTGCCGCCTCGTTGGCCAGGCGAATCTCTTCCATTTCATCGTTGATCGGCGAATCAATGATGACCATGCTGACGGACGCTTCCGGCTCTGCCGTAAACTCGACAGAAACCGAATCACTGGTATCCAGATCGCCGTCACCAATCGCAGCGGCCGCTACTTCGATCGCCGTTTCGTCAGAGGGCCGCGCCTCACCGGCATTAATGCGCTGAATCTGCTGCCCCAGATCCGATGCGGCATAAACCTTTTTGCCGGCCATTACGGTATCGCGCATGCGGTGCAACTCGTCGATGCTTTGTTGCAGCGTATCTTCAACGAGTTTATTGAATTCGATTCTGCCGCTGTCAATATTGATCAGCAGCGCTTCGATCTCATGGCTTAGATCACCCATGGCAAGAATGCCCGACATACGTGCACCCCCTTTCAGGGTGTGCAGATGCCGCAACAATTCTTCAACATACTCTTTGGCGTTTTTGTCTTTGCTCCAGTTGCCAAGGGCCGCGTCTGCAGCCTCGAGCAATTCGGCCGCCTCCTCCGAGAAAATTGCCGCGATCTCCGCATCGAATTCGGCCTCCTCCGCTTGTTCCGGCTTAAGCCCCGGGTCTGGCTTGGCCGGTTTTGATACCTTTACGAGTTGATCAGTCTCTGGCTGCACAGCATTGGTCAAATTGTTCAGGTGGTCGATCAAAACAGCAAAATCTGTGCGTTTTTGAACCGACTTGTTTACCTCTCCAACGATTGACCCGATCGCCTGGGCCGCCGCCCGCAACGCGTCCGTACCCGATTTCTGGAATCCGATCTTGTAATCGTAAAAGCGCCGGACAAATCGATTAAGTGCGCTGGCTACCGCAACACCTCGCTCGACATTCGCCATGTTGGCGCTGCCGTGCAATGTATGACATGCACGATAAAGATTGTCCGTAACCTGAAACGGCGGCGCATGCCCTTCGCATGCTTCCAGGTAGGCCTTGATGACCTGCAGATGACCGGCCGTTTCCTTGGAAAAGATATCCAGCAGAACCGGATCCATTTCCAATGCAGGCGCCTCGTCTTTCTTTGGCTTCGCATCAGGAGAGTGGACTGTCAGGACAGCGGCATTTGGATCGCCGTCTGAAAATGCAATTGCGCGTGCGATGAAAAGAGCGATATCGCTCTCTGGCTCGGCGCCAACTTCAAGTTGTTCGACAAGCTCCGGCACCACCGCTGCCGCCTTGACTATGAATTCGGCCATCGGTGGTGTGCGTTGGAGCGTGCCGTTTATTAATTTGTTCAGCAGATTCTCGACGGCCCAGCAATATTCGCCGATTCGTTCCGCGCCAACCATGCGACCGCTACCCTTAAGCGTATGAAACGACCGCCGAACCGTAATCAGCGTTTCCGTATCTGTGGCGTCTTCCACCCAGTG
>Ga0209987_10000264_pt1 | contig 26461 bp, 26 predicted proteins | sample N074metaG_FD_182134 | JGI IMG/M metagenome (GOLD analysis project Ga0209987, IMG submission 182134) | Deep subsurface microbial communities from Kermadec Trench to uncover new lineages of life (NeLLi) - N074 metaG (SPAdes) (version 2) | ecosystem: Environmental > Aquatic > Marine > Ocean trench...
ACGAATGCCGCGAGCATGAATATATAAAGTGCAATGAATCCGTCAATCATCAGGCAGACCCCCCTTCAATAGCTGCGCGTGTCGGCTCGTGCTTGATCTCGCCATCGCGTGTCAGGGCTGACAAAGCAAACACCTCGTCCTCCCAGTCGATAACCAATTCACCATCCCCGCTGATCGCAGGTTTGATGAAGTTAAAGAGGTTTCTTGCATACATGTCACTCGCATGACGGCCGAGAGCTGCTGCCAGATTGACGGGTCCGACAATCGTTACCCTGTTTGCGACGACTGTTTCGCCGGCTTTCGTGAGTTCACAATTGCCGCCGGTCTCGGCGGCAAGATCGACGATGACCGCGCCGGGCTTCATCGTTGCGACCGCAGCGGCCGAAATAATTCTTGGGGCCGGGCGCCCAGGGATAGCCGCTGTACTTATGACGACGTCGGAAACCGCGATTTCTTTTTCGAGCGCCTCCTGTTGTTGCGCTTTTTCCTCGTCGGTCAGTTCGCGCGCATATCCGCCTTCACCCTCGGCAGACACGCCGGTCTCGACAAACTTCGCGCCGAGCGACTCAACTTGTTCCTTGGTAGCGCTGCGGACATCATAGGCTTTGACCACCGCGCCAAGTCGCCTGGCTGTCGCTATCGCCTGCAACCCCGCGACGCCGACGCCGATGACGAGAACCTGCGCGGGGCGTATGGTGCCGGCGGCTGTCGTCAACATCGGGAAGAATTTGTCGAGTGTAGTTGCAGCAATCAACGTCGCCTGGTATCCGGCAACGGCAGCTTGTGACGACAAGACATCCATGCTTTGTGCACGTGAAATTCTCGGCACGAGCTCCATGGCGAAGCCAACGTGCTTCTTGCTCTGCAATGCTTTAACGAGATCCGGGTTGTTATGGCCGTACATCAGACCCACAACGACGGAACCATCGCCAAGTTTTTTGATGGCATCTGTGTTGGCGGGTTGTACCGTAAACAAAAGATCGCATTGATCCAATACACCGCCCGCGTCGGTAAACTCGACATCTGCATATTGATCGTCAGGAATCTGCGAGTCATCACCGGCGCCCCTTTCCATCACCACCGACACACCAAGCTTTTGCAATTTGCCGGTAATTTCGGGGGTCAGTGCAACCCGGGTCTCGCCCTCAAGATTTTCCTTCAACACGCCAACAGTCAGCGGCATCGTCATTCTCCGTCGTTAATTTCCGCCCTGATTTGTCCCGCACGGTCTCACAGAAGTTTCAGATGGAGCCCTGGACTAGTGTTTTCAGGTCTGCGGCCGGGACTATACGTCACATTCCTATCATGTGAAATGCAAATGATGACAATGCACATACTTCTCGAAAACCGCTTCTTTATTTGATTTTTGTGGGCTGATGGGCAATATACAGAATGTAAGCGAGGAGGCTGATTTAGATGCTTTGTGGTAGTGCATCAGATATCTCGCAACAGGTCCTGCGGACCGATGTGGCGGGGATGCCGCTTGAGTGGATCGACTACCGTGATGCGGTTCGTCTTTACCACACCGAGCAGGTTGCGTATGCCTGCGGTACCCGCCTGTACACGGTATTCGGTGGCTACAGCGCGCTTGATGGCTGTCGCAGCAGGATCGACGTCAGCTCGATCATTGCGACTGAAGGCACCAGCCAGGGCCTCGCCTTCGTCAGAGATCGGTACGTGCCACCCCTGAACAACCGCACCCTCTTCAAGCGCGACGCCAATCTCTGCCTCTATTGTGCGATGCGCTTCCAGACGCGGGACCTGACCCGTGACCACATCACACCGTTGTCGAACGGCGGCAAGGACGTATGGAACAATGTCGCTACTGCCTGCAGGCGCTGCAACAACCATAAGGGCGGCCGGACGCCGGAGCAGTCGGCCATGCAACTCATCGCAGTGCCGTTCACGCCGACGTACGCCGAATATATTTACCTCAAAGGTCGCAGGGTTCTTGCCGACCAGATGAAATATCTGCTGGCGCATATTCCGCGCTCCAGTCCGTTGCACGCCAGGCTCTCGGATCACCTTTCAGAAGGCGCGAATATTTTCGACGAGTCTTTTCAGAGCTAACCCTGCCGGGGAGTAATGCAGTACCTAATTGATGCCAGTGTCTACGTTTTTCGGGCTTATTATTCCATGCCCGATGACATGGTCGATGACGATGGCAAACTCATCAACGCGTTGTACGGGTACTGCCGTTTTCTCGGCGATTTCATGGAACAGGTCAGACCGAAACACGTTGCGGTGCTCTTCGATGAAAGTTTGTCGAAGTCGTTTCGCACTGAAATCTATCCCGAGTACAAAGCAAACCGCGAACCCACTCCACCGGAGCTCAAACGCCAATTCGTACAATGCCGTCGATTCACGACGGCGCTCGGCCTGATGTCCTGCGCGCACCCAAAGTACGAAGCAGATGACCTGATTGGAACGCTGGTGGTCGATGGGCGTGCAGAGGGCCGGCCTTCGACTATTGTTACCCGCGATAAAGATCTCGCACAGCTACTGACCAAGGACGACGTGTTCTGGGACTTCGCAGGCAAAGGAAAACTGAAATACGACCAGATACCAGAAAACTTCGGTGTCTGGCCCGAGCAGATCGCAGATTTCCTGGCGCTCGCCGGTGACAGTGTGGACAACATCAAAGGAGTCCCCGGCGTTGGCAAGAAAACTGCCGGCGCACTGTTGGCGCATTTCGGTTCGCTTGAAGAAATTTATTCGAATCTGGATACCGTGCACGAAGTCAACGTGCGCGGCGCGAAAACACTCGCAGCAAAACTCGAAGCGCATAAAGAAGATGCGCTGCTGGCGCGACGGCTAACGGGAATTGCCTGCGACGCGCCATATGACAAGCTGGAAACAGGACTGAAACCGGTTGCACCCGATCTCGGTGCCATCAATGCGCTTTATGACGAGGCAGGCATTGGCATGGCATTGCGGCGCCAGGCCGAGCGGGTGTCCGATCTCATTTAGCGCTCCGGGACGGCAAAATGCCCGAATGGCAGACTTTGTTATCGGCACTTCGCGAACACGACGTCGATGTGTCAGGCCGGGATATGCCGCGTCCCGTCGGCGGCGGCGATATCAGTGCGGCCTGGCGGGTCAAAGCCAACGACCATTCGGTGTTCCTGAAAACCGGAACATCAGATTCCTACGACATGTTTCTCGCAGAGGCGGAAGGCCTCAAGGAACTGGTACGGGCCGATGCGCTGCGCGTGCCGCGCGTGCTGGGCTGCGTCCGGTCCGCGTCCGAGAGTCTGCTGGCGTTGGAATGGATTGACTTCGATCTGCCGAAACCTGACACCGAAGATCTATTAGGCCGGCAACTCGCAAAGCAGCATCGAGCCTGTACCGAACAATTCGGCTGGCACCGGGATAACACCATCGGCTCAACACCGCAGCGCAATCTGTGGAACGATGACTGGATCGAATTCCTCAGGGAAGACCGACTGGGATTCCAGCTAATGCTGGCAGCCGAGAACGGCTTCACCGGCGAATTGCAGCAGGAAGGTGACCGACTGCTGTCCAATCTGGGGCAGTTCTTTGACGGCTACTGGCCGGAGGCCTCGCTGCTGCATGGCGACCTGTGGGGAGGCAACTGGGCATCATCGGGCGGCGAACCTGTCATATTCGATCCCGCCGTTTACTATGGCGACCGCGAATCGGATATCGCGATGACAAAACTGTTTGGCGGGTTCAGCGCGGAGTTCTATCGCGCCTATGAAGAAGCCTGGCCGCTGGCGGCCGGCAGTGACAAGAGAATCTTGCTTTACCAGCTTTATCATGTCCTCAATCATCTGAACCTGTTCGGCCAGTCTTATCTCGGACGTGCGCTCCGCATAATCAGATCGCTGTTATAAGATGTGAAACCTCAATAAAAGGTCACTCCGCTTCGCCGTCTTCCTCTTCCTCCATTTCGTCGGTTTCCGCAACCTCGTAGCCCGCGCCCAGGAAATCTTCCTTGAACAAATAGAGCGTCGTGCCTTCCGGCGCCTGCAGTGCCATGAATGCGCCCTCGAATCCGGGAAATTCTTTGAATTTGAAACCGTGTTTGGCAATGGCCGTCCACACGGCATCCTTGTCGTCACATCGAAAACACAGGGACGGTCCGCTGAGCGCCATACTTTCGCTGAGTCCCAATGACATTTCGGCCGCATTGAAGCGCATGTGCACGGTTGGTTCTTCGCGAAGTCTCAGTAACTCCGGCGCCAGCGGCGCCCAGAATTGTGCGGCGCGCATTGCGTCTTTGACCGGCAAGCTGGTTTCGAACCAGCTGCCACACAGCGAGTCGTCGGTTTCCTGGTCGGCGGGTGAAAAGGTCCTGGCCTCGATCATTGTGATCATATTTTTGTCGCGATCAAAAAAGCCAAGTTCGTTGAAGACGTCCTGGTCGACTTTGAGATACTGAAAGTCGAAATTATGTTTGGACATCGAGCGCGCCTGGCGCGCGAGATCCTGGTGCACGAAGGTTAGCGCCGGCCCTTCAAGTTTTCCGTCGTGTAAGCCGATATTTAGCTCGCCATCGCTAACGACGGCATACTTGTGCGACCAGACGTCGCCGATCTCGAGTTCCTGAAAGCCGAGCAGTTTGTAAAATCCCAACGATTGGAGGATATCGGGCGTATGGATGCTGAATTCCAGGAAGCGGCCGAGCAAGTGACTCCTCTCGCTCATCTTCCCATTATCGCTCTGCACCCATATCGCGGGCGCGTTGCAAACTCTTTTCCATCTGGCGGGCCGCCTCTGAGGGACTCCAGTCTGGAGATGCCTCGGGCCAGCCGGCAACATTTTTTTCGATGGTTCGGCTTAAGAAAGCAATGTGATCATCGCGCGCGTTCAGCGCAGGAATGTAACGCAATTCTCCGCCGCCGGCTGTGGTGAAAGATGCCGCGTCTCTCATCACAATCTCTTCCAGTGTTTCGAGGCAATCCGCGGCGAAGCCGGGACAGATTACGTCGACTTTATCCATCTTGTCGCGGCCCCATTTTATCAGCGTGTCGTCTGTATAGGGACGTAACCATTCCTCACGACCAACACGCGATTGAAAACTGATCTGCCAATAGTCGTCATCGAGTTCCAGGTCGGCGGCGACGAGGCGGGCGGTTTTCTGGCACTGGCAGTGATAGGGATCACCATCTATCAGTGTACGCCTGGGCAGTCCGTGAAATGACATGAGCAAACGGTCGCCACGGCCGTGCATATCCCAAAAATCGCGAATGCTTGAAACCAGTGCGGATATGTAGCCGGCAGCATCGTGATAGTGATTGATAAACCGCAGTTCCGGAACCCAGCGCCTCTTCGATAACGCCGCCGTAACGGCATCGAAAACTGACGCCGTGGTCGTGCCCGAATACTGCGGATAAAGAGGCAGCACAACGATCCGCCTTAAATACAGATCAAACATTTTTTGCAACGCGGTTTCGATGGAAGGGTCGCTGTAGGACATGCCAAGCTCGACGTTAACCGCGCCCGATAGCCTCGCCGACAATTTTTCCTGCACAGCGTCCGCGATGTCGACGGAATGCAGGAGCAAAGGTGATCCTTGTTCCGTCCAGACCTTCTCATATGCCTTCGCAGATGCCGCCGGCCGGGTACGAAGGATGTATCCGTGCAATGCCACCAGCCAGAGCATGCGCGGAAACTCCACGACGCGTGGATCCGACAGGAACTTCCTGAGGTAGCGACGTACCGCGCCCGGTGTCGGTGCATCGGGGGTGCCGAGGTTGACGAGAAGGACGCCGAGCGACTCGGGGAGTCCGTGTTCATACTCTGGCGATGCGTCAAATGGTGGCATATTGATCTGGCACGGACAGCCTTGCTACATAAGTGCTTGACGAACATTACTAAATCGACTGGACCGACGCCAGTAATGGCGTGTCATAATCGTCCCTGGAAGGAGCGACGCGCATGGAAATGGAAACAAAATCGACTGAAGACGGCCAAATGCCGAATCGCTGGACGCTGATTCGCGACATCCTCGTGCTGCAACTCAAGCTGGTGGTCGATGGGATGCGTGATTTTATTCTCGTGCCGATTTCACTGATTGTCGGCATCGCCAGCCTGCTGAAGGGCGGAGAGTCACCGGGCAGCCAGTTTTACGAACTGCTGAGAACGGGACGCAGGAGTGAGCGCTGGATCAACCTTTTTGGCGCTGCCGACCGCGTGTATGGAGCATCCATTGATGACGATCGTTTTCCCGCCGAAGATATCGATGAAATGGTCAGTCGTGTCGAATCCTTCGTTGTTGACGAGTATTCGAAAGGCGGCGTCACCCGACAAGTGAAGAGCCAAATCGACCGGGCCCTCGAATCACTGCACAAGTTGGCGTCGAGCAAGGGAAGAGGCAGCGTTGACAAAGAGTGACCGTCGCATTTTGCTACATTGGTTCCTGCAAAAAGTCCTGCCTATTGTGTGAATCGAAACCCTAACAGTCTTGTCCGCAATGTATTGTCTGGCGCAATAAAATTCTCAAAAAATAATTCAAGGTAGGAAACGAAATGATAGGGACCGATAAGTTGCTGGCTGGGGCGATGCAGAAAATGACCCGTTCACGACTGCCACGGTCACGCAGGATGGAGCAGGCGCTTACCCTTACGAAGTCAATTTCCTGTCGGTCGGGGAATACACGGCCGCATGCACCTGTCAGGCAAATGATGACCATTCAGATATGAATGACACCATCGTGTTTTCGCCACCGCAATCGTTTGTCATTGAAGATGGCGTTACAACGGTCGTGGATTTCAAAATCAAGATAAATCGAAACACCGGGTATTTCTTTTCAAATTCACTAGGATTGCACGACGCGACCACTTAGCAGATCGTCAATGCTCGGCGGCGGATGATCCGGGCCCATGCGTCCGTCTTTCAGCCGCTGAATGTAGTCTTTGTATGCGCGCATCGCCTGGTACCCGAAGATCCAGCAGATCGGCAGGTTTGCGTAAATAATGACACCGAGACCGATGCCGGTCATGTTGTCGAGATCGGCACTGGTCTTGATGTGTCCCAAAGTCGCAATAAACGTTAGCGAACAATAGATCAATCGAAACGGCAACGTGGCTTTGCTGCCCCACATATAGACTGCGCCTTGTTCCCCGTAATAACCCCAGGCGATAATCGTGGAGAGGGCGAAAAGCCAGGACGCGATCGTGATCAGCCATTTGCCGAGTCCGGGCGCGACGGAATCGAAGGCTTTCGCAGTTAGCGTCGCGCCGACGTAATCCTGGTAGAAGCCAGCGCCGACCACTTGAGGCTTCGCCGTCCCCTCGAATTCCTGCCAGACAGCAACATAGCCGCTGTCGGTCGCCGTTACCGATCCGCTGAGGCGGTGACGATTCTGTCCGGTCGCAGAATTTTCGCCGGCCTCGACAACCATCAATAGTGCTTGCTGATCCTGCCACTCACCTGCTGGCAGTGTCATGTCGGGATAAGTCCAGCCGGTTGCTGTCTGTTCTGGAGCGGGCGTATTGTCGAACATGACATCCGGCGCGCGATTCCAGATTCCGGTCGACAGAATGATCAGTGCGGTGAATGTGCAGACGACGATCGTGTCGATGAAGGGTTCGAGACCGCCAACCAGTCCCTCGCGAACGGGCTCATTCGTTTTCGCCGCAGCGTGGGCGATCGCGGACGAGCCCTGTCCGGCTTCGTTGGAAAAAATGGCGCGTTTCATGCCAAACAAAAACGCCGAGCCGACCGTACCGCCAATAAATGCGCCGGTCGCATCCGTCGCCGTAAATGCGGATCTGACGATTAATGCGAGCATTTCGGGAATGTGGCCGAGATTGGCGAACAGAACATAGGATCCGGCGATCACGTATATCAACACCATGCCGGGAACCAGCGTGCCGGTCACCTTGCCGATTCTCTTGATGCCGCCGATGAGTACAGAGGCCACCGCAATGGTTAGTACAATTCCGGTCATCCATCCGGGAACACCAAAATAAGATCCGGTGATGTCAGCCACATTCCAGGCCTGGAACATGTTGCCGCCGGTGCCGGACGACATCATTACGCAGAATGCGTAGATAAACGCGAGTGTCGTGCCCAGCCAGGCAAGCTTTGGATTCATGCGCTTAAGCGCTTTGTCGGCTACCCACATCGGGCCGCCATGGGGATTGTCCGGATCATCGGTATTGCGATAGAGCATCGACAGCGTAACTTCAGTCAGCTTGATCGACATGCCAAGGAAGCCAACGATCCACATCCAGAATATGGCGCCGGGCCCGCCGAGTGTAATGGCGAGCGCCACGCCGCCGATGTTGCCGAGTCCAACGGTTCCCGATAGCGCGGCAGACAAAGCCTGGAAGTGATTAATGGCGCCGGGATCGTTCGGGTCGTCGTATACACCCCGTACGACTTTGGACCCATGTGTCAGCGCCCGGTACTGGGAAAAACCGCTCCAGACGGTAAACAGCACGCCGGTGCCGGCGATGATAAATATCCAGGTTTCGTTCCAGAGAACGGCATTAATTGTCGCCAGGGTCTGGCTCAGATCCATATCGCTCCCCGCAAGTAGCATCGCGCCTTATTTGGCCGCAATACTAAAGATCAATCCGCACCGATCAATTGGTCTGGTTTCGTCAACGAGGGCGGATTGGGCTGTTACGCGGCTTCCATAATAGCAGTAACGCCCATGCCACCAGCGGTGCAAACTGAAATCAGGCCGCGGCCGCCGCCTTTTTCATGCAGCAATTTGGCCATGGTTGCAACAATACGTGCACCGGTCGCCGCAAACGGATGACCGATCGCGATGCTGCCGCCTTTAACATTAAGCTTTGCGAGTTCAATCGGTCCCAGCGGCACATTGCGGTCGAGACGATCGCGACAGAACTTCTCTGACTGCCATGCCATCAGGGTGGCGACAGTCTGCGCAGCAAATGCCTCGTGAATCTCGTAAAAGTCGAAATCCTGTAAACGAAGATTTGCATCTTTGAGCATTTCTGACACCGCGTATACCGGCGCCATCAACAATCCCTCCGTGCCGACGAAATCCACCGCGGCGACTTTGCAAAAGGTCAGGAAAGCGATGACAGGCAGATTTTTCTGTCTAGCCCATTCTTCCGACGCAAACAGCACCGCAGCTGCGCCGTCTGTTAGCGGTGTACTGTTGCCGGCGGTTATGGTGCCATTATCACTCTTGTCGAAAGAGGGTTTCAGTGCCTGCAATTTGTCGAACGTCGTATCGCGGCGAATGTTGTTGTCTTCTTCTGCATCACGGAAAGGGGTGACGAGATCGTCATAGAAGCCGGAGTCGTATGCCGCCGCTGCCTTGATGTGGCTGGCAAGGGCAAGCTGATCCTGGTGTTCCCGGGGGACCTCAAATTCTTTCGCGGTTATTTCCATGCTTTCGCCCATCGAGAGATTGGTGCGAGGTTCTGTAACACCGGGAAACTCCGGTACAAAATGGTGCGGCCGAAGTCGAAACCACGGTAACGCCTTTTGCAAGATGGAATTGCCGCGATAGCTTGCCAGCATCAGGGATCGAAATCCTTGCGCGAAGACGATTGGTACGTCGCTAAGCGAATCGCAACCACCGGCAATGCCTGATTCGATTTGTCCCAGTGCAATCTTGTTGGCAATGTTGATGCAGGCTTCGAGGCTGGTGCCACAGGCTCGTTGCATGTCTACGCCGGGTGTGTGCAGCGAAAGGCCGGAACCAATGACGCTTTCTCTGGCGAGATTCCAGTCGCTGGAATGTTTGATGACTGCGCCAAGCGCAACATCGCCGAGCGTTTGACCGTTCAGGTCGTATTTCTCAACCAGGGCGGCGAGTGTCGCCGTCATCAGATCCTGGTTCGATGCATCTGTGTAATTAGAATTAGCGCGGCAGAACGGAATCCTGAGTCCCCCGATCACAGCCACGCGTATCGCTCGCCCGTCATGCAACATACGTGTCTCCGCGAAATTAAGAAGGCGTGAAGTATGCGCAACGTTACACTATTGCCGAAGGGTATCGTAGGCCGCCATGCTAAAGTCAAAAGTCAGTCACCACAGACAAACCAATGACCAAAACCTTATCGACTAACAGTCGGCTGATTGAAGCCAGGGCGCTGGCGCGCCTGGCTGGCCCTTTGATCATCAACAATCTGTCGATTGCCGGTATGCAGTTCGCAGATGCCGTCATGGCCGGTCGACTTGGTGCCGAGGCACTTGCAGCTGTTGCTGTTGGCGGCAGCGTTTGGTTCCTTGGCTTTACCGTGTGCCTTGGTTTGATGATGGCGATATCGCCCATCACCGCCAGGCTATTCGGTGCCGGAGAAATGTCGTTGATCGGACGCTATACGAGGCAAGGGCTGTGGCTGGCGGTCGCGCTGGGTCTGACGCTGATCACGCTGGTACAGCTTTTCGTTGAACCTGTATTGACCTTTCTCGGCATTGGCGTCGAATTTCGGCAAGTCACGATTGGCTATGTCCAGGCCATTATTTACGGTGCGCCGGCAATCTGTGGTTTTCTCGCATTCCGCTTTACGACGGAAGGCATCGGCTTCATGCGTCCAATCATGTATACGTCACTGTTAGCACTGGTGTGCAACGTGTTTCTGAATTATGTGCTGATATACGGCCATTTCGGTCTGCCCGCATTCGGCGCCGTCGGGTGTGGAATGGCCAGCGCCATAACAATGTGGCTGATGCTGTTTATGATCGGATCGATAGTCTATTTTCACCCGACCTATGCCCCGTTGAAGATATTTGAGCGTGTTGCACCGGTGCGTATACCGATTCTCAAAGAGATCATAAAACTGGGAATGCCGATCGGCATTACGATTACGGCTGAAGCGGGCTTGTTTTCCGCCGTGTCAATCCTGGTAGGGACACGCGGTGCCAGCATCACGGCGGCGCATCAGATCGCGCTTAATTTCGCAGCCACGATGTTCATGATTCCACTCGCGTTCAGCTCGGCGATAACGGTACGTATCGGTCATGCGCTTGGCGCCGGTAACTCGGCAGCGGCAAGGGTCGCTGGCTTGACTGGCATTTCGATGTGCATGTTGTTCATGTCGTTCTCCGCGGCGTTCCTCCTATTGTTCAGGAACGCGGTGGTCAGTCTGTACACGAGCGATACGTCAGTGCAGGCAATCGCCATCAGCCTGCTCCTGATGGCGGCGGTGTTTCAGATTGCAGATGGCGCACAGATTGGTGCGGCCGGCGCATTACGAGGATACAAGGACACGAAAATGCCGATGGTCATCAACATGTTTGCCTACTGGGCATTAGGGTTCCCGCTCGCCTACATGGCAACGATTACGTATCGTGCGCCACCCTCTTATATATGGGCAGGGTTCGTGCTCGGATTAACGGTGGCGGCGATCTTGTTGACGTTGCGGTTTTTGCGGATTTCCAAGGCGCTGCTATCTACGGAGCAAATAAGGGGACAGTTTACTTAATTGACGCCTGTGCCCACTGCTGTCTCCAGCGCACATACAATTAAGTAAACTGTCCCCCTATTTGCGCTGCCCGAATGCCGGAACGTCGCCGTCGAGGTATTCGTCTTCTTTCGGCGTGTTTTTGCGATCCAGCAATTTATTGCGGTGCGGAAATCGGCCGAATTGCTCAATGATATCGGCATGCAATTCAGCGAATTGGAGGACGGTTTCAAAGGTTACTTTGTACGTCGGTGAAACGGCATTGGATAGCCGTTTGAATATCTCGCAGGACTTCTTTTGCACTTTGCGGGATTCGGCGTGTTGCAGGGGCATATAAAAGAAAACGCGTTGAATCGGTGACAGGTCCTTATCCTTCTTCTCAATCGCGCCTTCGACGCACAGTTTCAAGGCTATCTTGTCTTTGGCGAATGCATCGGCCGTATTGCGATAAATGTTGCGCCGAAATTGATCGAGCAACAAGATCAATGCGAGTCGCCCCCTGGGCTCATGTGTCCAGTGATCGAGTTCACCATCGGAAGCACGTTCGACGTCGTCGGAAAATTCCTTAACTATTTCCTGGTCAAAAACCTGGTCATTGCCGAACCATAAGTCCATGCGGCCGTCGATTTGTGGAGCGCTCAATTCTTTTTCCATGAACCAGAACGTCAAAATTGCATCAATCCGGATCTGATCATCGTCAGTGATGGTTGCTTCAAGCGCTTCGCTAAGAAGTTTTACTGCCATTGTCCCTATATTCCAATCATTGCGCCGTCATTGCGAGGAGGTTGCTTCGCTGCGCTCCTCGCAATTACGTCGCTCTGCGTTCGCAAAAGCTCGGGCATTATGCGAACCGCATCACAGAAAATTCGAGGTCCGACCGCCCATAGTGTCTTCTATCACCGGACTCTAGCAAATGCTGTGAGCCGGAACCCGAATTGCGGTACAGGCGAGCCCGAACACGTTCTGTTCCGATGAGTTGCGACGATGCGGATTCTGATATTCAGCCTGATATGCGCATTCCTGACGGGATGCGGCGGCGGACCCGAAGCAGGCCCTGAAGAGGCCGTGCGGGCGTGGATCGACGCAGCTGAAGCTGCCGCCGAGGATAAAGATCACCGCGGCCTGCTGGCAATGATCTCTGAAAATTATGCCGACTCACGGGGCAACGGTTACGTTCAGATCGGCAGCATGCTTCGGTTCCATTTCCTGCGGCAGCAATCTGTCGCCCTTCTTACAAGTATTGATGACGTTGTGGTTATGGGAGAAACCGCGGCGCAGGTTACTTTGACGGTGGGTATGGCTGGTACCGACGCTAGCGCGTTGGGCGTCCGGGCGGACGCGTATAACTTCGAGCTCGAACTGGAGAACACGGGCGATGAATGGATGTTGATTGGAGCGCGTTGGGGAGAAATTGGCCGCGATTTGCATTGATCGGGCGTGATGGGAGGCGGATATGGGGTACATCGAAATTTTTCGCAAAAAGCCATCGCTGTTTGCGGTCGTTTTCTTGTCAGCTTGCGCAAGCACAGGGACCGTCATTGAGTCTCCCAGGGTCAATCTGACCGGTGTAGAACTGACATCAGCAAATTTTCAACGTCAGACGTTCTTATTGAGATTCGACGTCAGCAATCCAAACCCTTTCCCCTTACCGGTGAAGGCAGTCGAGTACCGGGTGGATTTCGACGACGAGAAATTCGCCGACGGTAAGACGCAAGGAAGTTTTACGGTACCTGCGCGCGGCGACGATTCTTTTGCAATCAGTGTCGAACTGGACTTTCTGAGCTCCGCGAAACATCTGGCCTCGTTGTTCCAGGGAGGCTTCAGGAACAATATTTCCTACGAATTGAAAGGCAGCCTTGCTGTCGACGGTCAATCCGCAGGTGCCAGAGGCAAGCTGACGGTGAAAGTCACGCCGCCGTCCGTGTTGTCTGCGGAGATGGAACCGCTGTGGCCTTCTGCAATCAACCGGGCGATATAAAGCCCGAGCCCAAGATGTCTTTTCCCGTCGCCGGCCCTGACCGAGACCATCGAATGGAAAAGCTGTGTGCGCATGTTGTCAGGCAACGACGGGCCCGGATTGAAAATCGATATCTCCGCATATTCAGGATTGCTGTCGAGTGCCACCCGGATTTCGTCGCCCACGGTACTGAAATCGACCGCGTTGTCAGCCAGTTTGTCCAGCATCTGAATGACGAGTTCGGGAGAACCAAATACATTCGCATCCGTCGAGCGATTCAAGTAACTGAATCGCCTTTCCGGCCAGGCGTCGGCATAAGCGGCAAGCGTCGATTCGAGCACCTTGTCGAGATCGAACTTTTCGGGTTCCACATTTTCGATAAGTTCTTCGGTGCGGCTGGCCTCGCTCATCGCACTTAGAATCTTTCGCAACCGCTCGACGCCCTCTTTCGCTCGTGCCGTATAGACGGCCGACTCTTTGGAGAGTGATTCGTGTTCCAGGTTTTCCAGCGACGACTTGACGATCGTTAGCGGTGTCCTGAGTTCGTGCGACAGTTTTGAGGCGAGCGTTCGCAAATAGTCGTTGTAGTTGCCGAGTTGCTGCAGCACGCGGGAAAAACTGCGCGAGAGATCGCCAATCTCGTCTCCGGCCAGGGCGCTTGGCAGGGACGTCCGAACATGCTTTTCATCGAGCGCACGTTCGGCGGCGCCACTTAAGTGACTGATGCGCGCCGATAGCCAGCTCGCGTAACCGAGTAGCACCAGCGCGACACCGATCGTCACAATTAATGTCAGTGTGATTAACCGGATCATGGCCTGATTGGTCAGGCTGAGGATTGCATCTGTACCTTGCTGCAGGATGATTGCACCGGTTTGCACGCTGCCGGAAAAAATCGGATGCGCGACGGATACGACTGCCCGGCCCGTTCCTGGATTGCGAAACCATCTCGTGGCTGCATGTCCGTTCAATGCCTCGCTGACATAGCTCTGTTGCTCGCGGCCGCTGGCATCGGGTTCCGCAAGGGCCGCGTCCGCCCCCGGTTCGAGCAACAGGTTGTAGGCAAGGCGCAACCAGCCTGTCGATGGCGGCAGCTCTTCGAATCCGTCCGGCGCGCCGGTTATGCTGCCGGCCTGCCCCAGTCGCCAGCCGTGCATGTCGGTAACGATAAGGCGCCACCCGGGCTGCACGTAACCCGCGGCAACGCTTTGCAATACCGGCGAAACCGTAACAAATCGACCTGGCAGGTCGCCGTCAAATGTTGCGCTTCGAACGCCGGCAGTGGTCGCGCTGTCGGTGTTGGTAATGACAAACCCTAAGCGGTTGCCCAATAGTGATCGCGGGATTCTCGCTTCGAGGCGATAACCGCCCGGTGTGTCCTGCCAGTACGCGGCAATCCTGGTGTCGTCGAAGACCTCGCCGCCTGATTCTCGCGTGGCGATGATTACTCCTGGCGCTTCTGCGCGAAACCTGAAAACGGTGCGTTCTCCCGTATCGCTAACGCTGATGAGGGCGACATGATCGGAATAGCTACGTGGGAATATTGCATCCTGGCCGCGGTCGAAAATCATCGATGCATCACGGACGTCAACATGTAAATAGACATGCGGGCGATTGATGCCGACAACATAGTTGATGGTGCCGTCGGTTCCACGTAACGGCATCGCAGATCCTTCGGGCGCCGTCCAGTCATCCAGATAACCATCAATCAGGGGCGCTGTCGCCAGCGGATGTCCATACAACTGGTTCTGGCCGAATCTCAAATCATCCTTGCCGGCGAGCAATTCATCCGGAAACTGCGACAGAGAATCGGCTATCGCCTGCGCAGTTCCCGACAAAAACTGCTGCTGGCCTTGTCGCAGCGCCGACTCGGTATCACGAAGCACCTGGCATCCGGCCCAGGGAAGTATCAGCGTTATTAAGCTAACCAGCAGTAACTGCTTGCGTAAGTTCATCTTGATTGACTAGTCGACGAGCCAGCGATACCCCATTCCGTAAACCGTCTCGATCGTGTCGAAGTCTGGGTCGATTACGATGAACTTGCGCCGAATACGTTTGATATGTGAGGTGATCGTGTTGTCGTCAAGAACGGCTTGCGCAGCATCCATCAGTTGCTGGCGGGATTTGACATGGCCCGGATACCGGGCAAGCGCGTGGATCATCCAGAATTCAGTCAGGGTCAGACCAACGGGTTGGTCCTTCCAGCGCACCGTCATGCGATCGATGTCCAGCTCAAGATCTCCGCGATTGATTCGATTTTCCTTTCCTTGCGGTTTTCGCATGGCATCGAGTCGTCTGAACAATGCCGCAACCCTCGCCATCAGGTGTGGCAGGCTGATGTCCTTGGTCAGGTAATCGTCGGCGCCAAGCCGTAAGCCGGACACCGCGTCGAACTCGCTGTCCCTGGCCGTCAGGAAAATAATCGGCAGGTCGCTGGCGCGGCTTCGCAGTTCACGGCAGAGATCAAAGCCGCCCTCGATGTCATCTTGCAGATTGATATCAATAACGACGAGATCCGGCAGGCGCGCCTCGAACGCCTCCATCGCCGGCTTACGGGCTTCGTACAGGTCCACCGCATAACCTTCGCGCCGAAATGCCGCCGCATAGTTTTCACGGATAGCGGCTTCATCTTCGACTATGGCAATTCGCTTGGACATGGAAGTTCCAACTGTATCAAAGACACAATTTGCCACATTCCGTCGGTGCATTGCCACGCTATCGCCCCTGGGCCGGCGCAATAGCTTGTTGAAATCATGGTCAGTCAATCAGGGAGGCTGGCATGAACCAACGGGATTCGCAGCTGCGCACAGGACAGCGAGGTAACAACGGCGAGAAAAGGCAGAAAAAGACCTGGCATCCGAAGATCAGGTTTAAGGCAAAAGCGCGCATCTGCGATCTGCTAAGAGGCCAGTCTTCATGGACCTGGACATCCGTCATGCTGCTGCTGACGGTGTCATTCCCGGTTGTCGCACAGCCCTATCCGGAAGCGAGCACGGACGTGACGCCTGGTCAAATGCGATCCGGCAGCCTGTTGCTGCGCATGAAATCCGGTTACGTCATTGCGACGCGCATGAATACCGACATTCAGGCGCAGGTTAGCGGACTGGTGGCACGTGTCACCGTCAGCCAGTCGTTCCGGAATGACGGACAGGAATGGGTGGAAGGCATTTACGTTTTTCCATTACCTGATACGGCGGCTATCGACGGGCTCCGCATGCGTATCGGCGAGCGAGTTATCGAAGGTGAAATTCGCGAAAAGGAACAGGCAAAGAAAGAGTACGAGCAAGCGTTGTCTGCAGGCAAGAAAACGAGCCTCGTCGAACAGCAACGAGCCAACCTGTTCACCACCTCCGTTGCCAATATCGGCCCGGGAGAATCCATTACCGTCGAAATCGAGTACCTGGAGACAATTCGTTACGACGAAGGCAATTTCAGCTTGAGATTTCCGCTGACGCTGACGCCGCGTTACATACCCGGCGCACCGTTGCCTGGCCGCAAAGGTAGCGGATGGTCGCCCGATACAGCGATAGTGACGGATGCATCACTGTTCACGCCACCGGTCGTTACGCGATCGCGGGATCACAAAATAAGCTTCGCGGCGACGATCAACGCCGGTGTGCCGTTGGAGTACATTGCCAGTCGCTATCACCCGATCGATGTCAGCGATGTGTCGAGCCGCTATGAGATCAAGCTGGCTGATGCGAGCACGCCGATGGACCACGATATCGAGCTAACCTGGCGGCCGGTTGCGGACCGGGCGCTGCGTGCCACCGTATTCACGGAAACCAGGGAAGGCGAGCCGCACCTGCTTATCATGCTGTTGCCGCCGAATGACCTGTCTGCGCCGGTGACCAATATTCCACGGGAGCTGATTTTTGTCATCGATACCTCAGGCTCGATGCATGGCACTTCTTTGAGCCAGGCCGTAAGGGCGCTCGCCCTCGCACTGGATGGATTGCATGCGGCAGATCGATTCAACATCATTCAGTTCAACTCGGTCACCAGCAGTTTGTTTCGAAGCAGCGTCGACGCAACGCTGAACAACATCGGCATCGCCAAGCGATACGTGGCTGGCCTGAAGGCCAATGGTGGCACGGAGATGCGGCCGGCAATTTCACAGGCACTAAATCAACCGCAGTCAGAATCGCATCTGCGCCAGGTGATATTCATTACCGACGGAAGCGTCGGCAACGAACTTGAACTGTTCGGCCTGATCGAACGCAACCTCGGCAGTACTCGCCTGTTCACCGTCGGCATTGGATCAGCACCGAACAGCTGGTTCATGCGTAAGGCCGCGGAAGCGGGACGCGGCACTTTCACCCTGATCAGTGCGCTGCATGAAGTAAATGAAAAGATGAGCCGCCTGTTCAGGAAGCTCGAGCAACCACAGATAACGGACATAGCGGTCCAGTGGCCGGACGGCACGACAATAGAAGCCTATCCGCAAACGATTCCCGATTTGTATTCGGGCGCACCGATCATCATCAAAGCACGACTCGAGCACGCACCGAAGCAAGGCGACCTGCTGAAGATTTCGGGCGATTCGGCGCATGCATCCTGGGGCGCTGAACTGGTCATCAATAGCGGTGAGGTAAGCCCAGGTGTTGCCGCCGTATGGGCAAGAGCACGCATCGAGCACCTCATGGACCAGCAACGGCGCGGCGCACAAGACATCAGGCAAGCAGTGATCGACACGGCGTTGTCGTATAACCTGGTCAGCAAGTACACAAGTCTTGTCGCCGTCGATAAGACGCCATCGCGTCCGCAGAATCTGCAACTCGGAAAGGAGCAAGTGCCGAACCTGTTGCCCTATGGGCAGAGCACGCAGGCGATATTCGGTTTCCCGGCAACTGCCACCAACGCCGGCGCGTATCGATTCAACGGCATGCTGCTGGTCGCCGCCGCGTTGCTGCTGATTCTTTCAACACGGAGGCGCCGCCGTGCTCCGCCGACTCCGCTCTAGGTATCGCGCCGGTCACTTCGCCGTGTCCTGTCTTTTGTGTCTCGGGTTTTGGCAACTGGGCCAGGGTGCGTATATCCCTGCCAAGGCCTGGGTGGCGCAGGAACTCATGCAACGTGCCTGGCACAGAGCCCAGGATGGGGATGCCGAAGTTGCGCCATGGCCATGGGCAGACACCTGGCCGGTTGCGCGACTCTCGGCGAAAGGGGGCGATATTGAGCTCATCATTCTGGAGGGCAGTTCGGGCCGCACGCTGGCGTTCGCGCCAGGCCATCTGAGCATTAGCGCGCTTCCGGGAGAGGCGGGCAACAGCATAATCGCCGGCCATCGGGACACGCACTTTCAGTTTTTGCAGTTCATGAAACGCGGTGAGTCGATCATGATTGAAATGGCAGACGGCAATAATCACCTGTACCAGGTCACCGACATCGACGTCGTCGATTCGCGCCGCGGCAGTATTGTTCTCGATACGGAGTCACCAATGCTGAGCCTGGTTACCTGTTACCCGTTTGGCGCGCTTGAAGCCGGTGGGCCGATGCGTTTTGTCGTGACCGCCAGAATGATTTTTTAATGGACCTGCTGCGCAGGTCCCCGCCAATTTGATTGCAGGAAGTAGGGCGCTGAGTCATAGTTGATCGTCCCGCCTACCGCGATTTCGCTTCCGGGGGCGTTCACTTATTCCGGAAAATTATATGGCTTCACCGCAAGCGCGGCTGACACACGGGTCGGTTGGTCGACATCTTGTCGATATGGCTGTACCCGTTTTGTTCGGCATCTTCACAATGATGGGGCAGGCGTTCGCGGACATGTGGTTTATCGGGCGCGTCGGGGACCGGGAACTCGCGGCACTCAGCTTTGCGTTTCCAATACTGATGATCGTCACGAGTGTTGCGATCGGGCTGGGGGCTGGCACCTCCTCCGTCGTTGCCCGTGCGATCGGTGCCCACAATCACCGCCGCGCTCGCCGCCTGGCTACAGACAGCCTTATTCTGTCGTTCGGTATCACCGCGTTAGTCAGCGCGCTCGGGTTTTTTACGATCGAGCCCCTGTTCACGCTGCTCGGCGCGCCGGCAGACATGATTCCACTCATCGCCGGTTACATGACAATTCTTTATGCCGGTGTGCCTTTCGTCGTTGTTGGCATGGTCGGCATGAGCAGTATGCGTGCAACAGGCGATACACGCTTACCGAGCATGCTGATGGTCATCGCTTCTGTGGCCAACGTCATTCTCGATCCAATATTTATTTTTGGCCTCGGGCCGGTGCCAGCGATGGGGCTAAATGGCGCAGCAATGGCGGCACTGCTGTCGCGCGCCGCGATATTTGGAGGCACGCTGTACTTCATGCGCATGCGTCTGGACATGCTCACCTTCAATAAGCCGGATCCGGGTGAGCTCCGGAGTTCTTGGGCTGACGTATTGCATGTTGGTATCCCGGCTGCGGCCACCAACGCCATCATTCCCATAGCAACAGGCGTCATCACTGCAATGCTCGCCCGTTACGGGCCTGAAGCGGTGGCAGGGTTCGGGGTCGCGAGCAGGGTGGAATCTTTAACCCTGGTGCTTTTTTATGCGTTGTCGGCGGTTATCGGCCCATTCGTTGGCCAGAACATTGCGGCGGGCCGGGCCGATCGAATTTTCGAGGCCCTTCGACTCTGTATGTTGTTTTGCGTCGGAACGGGCCTCGCTGTTGCTGTATTGCTGGCACTTTCCGGCGCGTGGCTGCCCACACTGTTCAGTGACAATCCTCAGGTGACAAAGGTTTCGACGTTGTACCTGATGATTGCCCCGATAAGCTATGGCGCCTATGGCATGGTTATGATTATGAACGCATCATTTAACGGCATGGGAAAACCGATGCCCGCGGTACATATAAGCGTTTCCCGTATGGCGCTAATCTACGTTCCGCTTGCATTTGTCGCGAACCGGTTTTTCGGAATAACGGGAATCTTCGTCGCGTACGCGTTTGCCAATATTGTTTCCGGAGTCATTGCTTATATCTGGGCGCGCGCATCCGTTCAAGAGCAATGCGATATTCACGCAGAGCCGCTGATCGTTGCGGAAACCGTCTGACTGGATTCATTCCGGGATGCCCGGCAGCACCCGGTAGCGATAATAGAAATGCATGCCTAAACCGCGGCTCGCCAGGAAAATCATAAATGCCAGCCACAGCCCGTGATTCCCGAGATAGCGGAATGCAAACCATGCCGGAATAAACACCAGGAAGGTTGATGCGATCATGCTGTTGCGCATTTCCTTCGCATGCGTCGTCCCGACGAAAACACCATCGTAGATATAACCCCACAATGCGATCACTGGCGCCACAATCATCCAGGGTAGATAACGCATCGTCGTGTTGACCACCTCGGGTATGTTGGTTAGCAAACTGATGAAGAGTGGCCCGGTAATCCAGATTATGACGCTGAAGCCAACGGCGAAGTAAAATGACCAGCGCATCGTCAGTTGCACCGAGCGTCGCAGCGCCTGCCCGTCTTTCGCACCCGCCGCTTTTCCGACCAGCGCTTCCGCTGCATGCGCGAGCCCGTCGAGCGCGAACGCGACCAGGTTCAGGAGATTCATGAGAACGGCGTTAGCTGCGAGAATCAAACCACCCATTCTCGCACCTGCTGCGGTGACAAACGCGAACGTAAACATCAGCGCCATCGTGCGAATAAAGAGGTTCGCATTTATCGAAAAGAATTCTGCGTACTCTTTGAGGGTTGTCAGGTGAGAAACGTCCAGGTGACCACCGCGACGCCGGAGTTCGGAAAACGCAAGGCTGATACCGATAGCGGCTCCGGTAAATTCGGCAATGACGGATGCCGCGGCGACACCATCTACCTTCATACCGAGCAGCAACACGAATACGAGGTCGAGTGCGATATTCGTCAGGTTGATGGCGAGGACGATGTAGAGGGGAATGCGCGCATTCTGCAGGCCGATAAACCACCCGATGAGCGCGTAGTTTGCAAGTGTCGCCGGTGCGCTCCAGATACGTATCGAAAAGTACTCGCTTGCGAACTCCGCAATTTCAGGCTCGGGGCCGAGCAGCTTCATTGCCAAAGTAATAAGCGGCACTTGCAGCAGGAGCAAAATTGTTGCGATCGCCATTGCAACGACCAGTGCCTGTCCGAGCGCGACTCTGACACCATCATCATCGCCCCTGCCAAATCGCTGTGCTGTGATTCCGGTGGTTCCCATGCGCAGGAAATTCACGCCGCTGTACAGGAATCCGAACAACGTGGAGCCGATGGCTACTGCGCCGAGATACACGGCATTCTCCAGATGGCCGGTAACCCCCGTATCGACCATGCCGAGTAAGGGCACGGTGATGTTCGAAAGCATCATCGGCGCGGCGATGCGCCAGACGTCACGGTTTTGTGGTAAGTGGGCCAATTGGGGGTCAGAGCCCTTTCTTGCTAATGAGCGAAGGAAACAACTTGCGTGCTTTCATGGATAAAAAGGGCTCTGACCCCTTACCACTAGACGGGGATTCCGAGCCGTTTGTACAAAATCGAAAGCAGCCATGCCGGCGCGATCATCATGAGCTGAATATCGTGAAAAACCGCCTTTATTCCACCGCTACGGTAGTGTCCAAGATAAAGGCCGACGATGCTGGCTACAAACAGTCCGCTCGATACCCCGATCAGGGAAAACGACGAGTGAACCAGCCACAATTGCAGGGCTGTCACACCGACCACGAATGGCAGCATGCCGATGGCGAGCGAAATGGAGATAATGAAGTAGTAAACGACGGCAACCATCAGGAAGGCGCTGCCCCAGTTGAGAACTGGCGAGATCTTGACGAATTCTTCCGGAATCGGCAGCGACCACAGCATGCCGACAGTGCCCAGCACCAGGATCGGAACTGACGGCCAGTAAATCCCCGGATTCGTTATGTCAGCATGACTATCCCCATAGTCGGATAACCACCGATCTGTCTCGGACACCACCATCCCCCGCATCCCGCCGTACCAGGCGCCTTATTCTACACACCGACCCGGTTCCGCAGACAATAGCTTGTGGGGGCGAAAACGAGAACTGCTACACATACTTGTCGGATTTTGCTGGCAGACTTGAATGCTTCAGTGATTGTTCAGGATCGGGGCCCAGGAATAGCGCCCCGGACTTCGCGAAGGGCACTGTTTTACATAGGAAAGCTGGAACAGAGGTATGGCTATGAATATCAATATACTGAAAGTCATCGTGATTACCGCAGGGTTGACCGTCGGACTGGGTGGTTGCGAGACGCTTCAGACGTATAACCCGTTTACGCAAGAGCCGGAAATGAGCAACGCGGCCAAGGGTGCAATGATTGGTGCGGCAGCCGGTGCTGTGGTTGGACTGGCGTCCGGCGACGATGCAGTTGAGCGCCGCCAACACGCTTTGATCGGTGCTGGCGTTGGCGCACTCGCCGGTGGCGCAATCGGTTACTACATGGACCGGCAGGAAGCCGAGTTGCGGGCAGAGTTGGAAGGTACTGGCGTCAGCGTGACTCGTATCGGCGACAATATTACGTTGAATATGGCTGGCAACATTACGTTCGCGACCAACAGTGCGGACCTGAGCCCGGCTTTTTTCGATGTGCTCACTTCCGTTTCAAAGGTGTTGGCCGAATATGAGCAGACTGTCGTTGAAGTCGCCGGGCATACCGATAGCAGCGGTTCGGACGCTTACAATCAGAGCCTGTCGGAACGGCGTGCTGGCTCGGTAGCGCAGTATCTTCAGTCGCAAGGGATAATCAACGAGCGTCTGTTGACCATCGGCCTCGGCGAAAGTATGCCAGTTGCCGACAACTCCATGTCGAGCGGCAAGCAGGCAAATCGCCGGGTCGAAATCACGATGGTTCCGCTTACATCGTAAGAAGCGTACTGCTATCCCCGAATGATTCGCGGCAGGATCTGCTGATGACGCGGGCAGATTGATCGCGGGTTCTGATAGGCAGCGCCTGCGAATGCCTGCAAGTAGGACCGCAGGTCACCCAGGTTGACAATCTCGTCAACGAAACCGTGATGGGCGCAATAAAGAGGATCGGAGGTATTCCGGTAGCGCTCTGCGAGCTCATTCATTTTTTCGATAACCGGTTCAAGTGGCCGCTTGGCGTCTTTCTCTTTGACCGCCCGTCGGGCATACATCGCCACCGCCGCCGTTTCCCCGTGCATCACCGCGATTTCGGTGGCTGCAGTACCGAGAGTGAATGCGTTGTGGCGATTCGCATTCGGGCCACCGAGCACATAATGTGCCGCGGCGCTGCCCTTGCGAAGGACCACGAGCATCAGGGGAACATCGGTCTGCTGGATGGAATAAATCAGCGACTGGCCTAGCCCCAACAGTTCGGCGCGCTCAGCCACGTCGCCGACATCAATGCCTGACGTATCCTGAAACCAGATCATCGGCACGCGGTCACGACCGCAGAGCGTGACGAACTCATTCATCTTGATCAGACCCTGACGGTAAAGTTTGCCGCCGATGCCGGGATAGTCGGCGTACTCCGGATAATTCTTGCCGAGAAAGCCCTGCCGGTTGCCGATACAGCCGACCAGCATGCCGTCGATCTTGCAGAGGCCGGTATACATCTCCGGTCCGTAGTCCGGACGGAACTCCAGATGCTCGCTGCCGTCGACAAGCCGCGCAAGAACCTGCTCGAAGTCGTAGGTCTCTTTCTGATTGAATGGGAGCAGGCTGTACAGGTCGCTGGAGGAAAAAGCGGGATCAGCCGGTTTTGCGACGCGAAAGAATTCCGGCGCATAGGCCGGTGTACCCTTCATGTAGTCCTTGATGCCATCAAGAACGCCGGTCTCCTCTTCATAGACGTGAGAAAAGAAGCCGGTATGCTCAAAGTGTGTCTCCACATTGCCCGGTGGCCGACCGGAAAACTCGCGCGTTTTCGTGATAATTTCTTCGAGCATTGTCGCGTCAAATCCGCCACGCGGCGCCATCCCGGAAACAATCCCAACGCCGCCGACGGCCATGTTGGCATCCTTATGCGCTAACAGGATCATCGGGCTGATACTTTGATAGCCGCCGCCTGCAGGATTCGTCCCGTAAATCCCTGCGAGCACGGGAACACCCGCCTGAGCCAGCTCGGCGTGCCGGTAAAATGGAGTACCGGCGCCGCGCCGGTCTGCATAAAATTTCTCCTGCTCGGTCAATTTCGCGCCGCTGCAATTGACCAGCCAGACCAGCGGGATGTTCAGTCGCTGCGCCAGGTCGGTGACGCGCAGGATGTTTTCGGATTGTCCGGGCAACCAGGCGCCAGCCATGACCTTGTTGTCAAAGCCGATGACGACCGCCCAGCGACCCCCGATTTTCGCCAAGCCGTCGACGACATTGGTCGTGCCCTCGGTATTGTCGAGCGGGTTGTACAAAGTATGCAACGGCGTCCAGCTTCCCGGTTCGACCAGGTACTCGATGCGCTGCCAGACCGTCATCCAGCCACGGGCATTGATCTTTTCGGTGGAAAAGCCGACTTCCTCGACCTTTTTCTTTTCGCCGGCAATGGTGGCCTCGGCTTGCTCCAATTGGCCCTTGCTCTCGAGCGCACGCTTGATCCGGCCAGTTTTCAGTTCCTTGCCGAAAGTATCCATGTGTTCGAAATACGATTTCATTCTTGCTTGTCCTTATCTACCAATTTTTGGTGAATCCGCAGGCGACATCGGAAATGATTATCTTTTGTATGTTTGATGTTCCCTCGACGACCTGCAGCGATTTGGCGTCCCGATAGAAGCGCTCTGCCGGATACTCTGTCGAGAAACCATAGGAGCCAAAAATCTTCATGCACTCATTGGCCGCATGTACAGCGGCCTCGGAAGCTGCAAGTTTCGCGATCGAAGTTTCGTACTGGTTCGGTCGATTCTGATCCTTGAGCCACGCAGCGCGGTATACCAGGAGCTTCGCCGCTTCGTGTTCGACCGCCATTTCGGCGATCTGCGCCTGGATCATCTGATGTTTGGATATCGGCTTGCCGAACTGGGTACGCTCATTGGCGTAGTTGATGGACAACTCGAGGGCGCCGCCGGCCACACCCAGGGCGCCCGCGGCACAGTTGATGCGCGTGTTGTTGAGCTGCCACATGCATATCTTGAAGCCTTGCCCTTCCTCGCCGAGCAATGCGTCCTTCGGAATTTTCGCACCGTCAAAGACAAATTCGCCGGTTGGTGAGCAGTGTAAACCGAGCTTGGTGTCGATGGCTTTTGTCGTGCAGCCTTCAATGTTTTTCGGCTCGATTATAAATGCCGAAATGCCTTTGTGGCCTGCGTCTTTGTCCGTATAAGCATAAAGCAGTCCGGCATCACCAACTTGTGCGTTGGAGATCCACAGCTTGCTGCCTTGTACTTCCCAGTGATCTCCCTTATCGACAGCGACAGTTTTCATGCTGGCGACATCCGAACCGGAGTTCGGTTCGGTCATCGCAAAAAAGCCCAGCTTTTCCCCTGAAATCCAACCGGGAATATATTTTTCCTTCTGCGCAGCGGTACCGAAGCGGGCGACCGTCAACGGCGGCCCGAGATTCTGCATGTTGAATTGCACCCGCCAGGAAGCCGAGACGCGCGCGACCTGCTCGGCCATGACAACGGATTCCAGGAACCCCATGCCGTTGCCACCAAGCTCATCGGGCAACGCGCAGGCAAAAAACCCGAGTTCACCCATGCGGCCGACACGATCAGCGCGAAATTCGTGTTTCTTTTCCTCCTCCTCAAGTGTGGGGGCTATATCTTCCTCGGCAAACCGCCGCGCCGTATCCTGTACAAGGAGTTGCTCTTCTGTAAGTTCAAACATTGATTCCCATCACTCCGTTCGTTGCCTGCTCAATCGATCACGGCCATCACATCATCTTCTTCGACCGCATCGCCTTTCTTGACCCGGATTTCCGAAACACTGCCGTCACAGGGTGCATACACCGGGATCTCCATTTTCAGCGCTTCAACGACGAATAATTCATCGTCTTCTTCAACGGTGTCGCCGACCTCAACGGAAACTTTCCAAACGTTACCCGCAAGCGCGGCCAGAACTTCTTGTGCCATGTCAAATCCTTATCTCTTATTGATCACTTTAGTAACGTCAGAAAAATACCGGCTGCGATAACGGTGCCAATCACGCCGGCAATATTCGGTCCCATCGCAAACATCAGCAGGTGGTTCCTCTTGTCTGCTTCCATTCCCATCTTCTGCACCACACGGGCTGCCAT
>Ga0209987_10000267_pt1 | contig 26431 bp, 25 predicted proteins | sample N074metaG_FD_182134 | JGI IMG/M metagenome (GOLD analysis project Ga0209987, IMG submission 182134) | Deep subsurface microbial communities from Kermadec Trench to uncover new lineages of life (NeLLi) - N074 metaG (SPAdes) (version 2) | ecosystem: Environmental > Aquatic > Marine > Ocean trench...
AAGGACAGGCGCAGTGAGCTCGCCCGATACCCCCTGAGGGTGAGTTGTTGCATCCTCTTTGCAGCGATCAAGGGTGGCCAAACCAAGGAAGTCATGCGTGAACCCGTACTACCCGATTCCTCGGTTCAACGCTTGGCGCACATGTCAAGCCAATACCGCTGTGTTTGGTGCGACTCCATGACGCAGATCCTGGGCTGGTGATGGCGCGAGCAAACAGCGGCGGAAGCGACCGGCATCTTGCCCTGATGGTGCCCGGTCTCCAGATCGGTGGAGCCCAGCGGCGCATGGTCCTGCTGGCGCGCGCATTCGCGGAGCGCGGCTGCGACGTCGACCTCCTCGTGGTGGACCCGAGCGGACCGCTGCGCGAGGAGGTGTCGTCCGGGGTGCAGCTCGTCTCTCTCGACCGCTGGTGGACCCGGGTTCCGCCGATGGCGCTCAAGAAGCGCTGGCGTGTCATGGCCAGCCTCCCGAGCCTCGTTTCCTACTTGCGGCGAGAGCGGCCGACGGCTCTCATGCCCACCTCCCACTCGGCTTGCGTCACTGCCCTTCTCGCCTCGCAGATCGCGCACGTTTCGACACGCTGCGTGGCGCGCATCGACAGCGTTCCCTCACGAGCTCCAGAGCTCGCGGGAACGCGCACCCAGCGTCGGCGCATGCGCAAAGCCCGGCGCTTCTTTCCGCGCGCCGACGCGCTCATCGCCATCTCACAAGGGGTCGCCGACGACCTCATTGGCGAGATCGGGGTGCGGCCCGAGCGCGTTACCGTCATTCACAACCCGATAGACAAGCGCGAGATCCGCGAGCGCGCGAGCGCTCCACTGGAGCACCCGTGGTTCGAGCGGGGCAAGCCTCCTGTCGTGCTCGGTGCAGGCCGGTTCGTCGCGCAGAAGGACTTCGCCACCCTGCTGCGAGCCTTTGCTCGGGTGCGCGCAAAGCGCGAAGCGCGCCTGTTGATCCTGGGAGAAGGCCCGGAGCGGCTCGCCCTCGAGTCCCTCGCCCAGGAGCTGGGCGTGGCAGCAGACGTGAGTCTGCCGGGCTTCGTCGTCAACCCGCTCCCCTACATGAAGCGGGCTTCGGTCTTCGTGATGTCTTCGGCCTGGGAGGGCTTCGGTCACGTGCTGCTGGAAGCCCTCGCGTGCGGTTGCGCGGTGGTCAGCACCGACTGTCCGAGCGGTCCGGCGGAGATTCTCGAGGGGGGAAGCTTCGGCCCGCTGGTACCGGTGGGCGACGATGCCGCACTCGCCGGCGCGGTGGAGGGCATACTCGACCAACTGCCCGATCCGGCGAGGCTCGTAAAGCGGGTCGACGCATTCGACATCGATCAGATCACGGACCGCTACCTGAAAGTCCTGCTCGCCTGATACGCGTGGTTTGGAAAGGTTTGGCCTCGTCAGAGATGACGGCGCTGTCAGATACCCATCAACTCCGTGGGGCGTTGAAGCATGAATAACCGGACGCGTAGATGAGAATTCGGACGCTGCTCGTCAATCTGGCCCTGTTCTGCGTGGGGCTGAGCTTCGCTCTCGCGCTGGCGGAGTTCACCGTGAGGGCGCTCGAAAGCCGCGACCTGTTACCTGGCGAGATCGACACCGAATTGTTTCCCGAGGTCGAATACTCGGGAAAGTTCAAGCTGTCGACCAACAAGGTGCTGATCTTCGAACTCGACCCGGAGAACCCGCTCATCAATTCCGACGGCTTCCGGGATCGGGAGTTTCCGGTCGCCAAGTCCGAGGTCAAGCGGATCATGATGCTTGGAGACTCCGTGACCTTCGGCCGCGGCGTGCCGCTGGAGAGCACCTTTCCGAAGCTGCTGGAACAGCTCTTCAATCGCAACGATCGAACAGGGCGTCGTTACGAGGTCATGAACGTCGGGGTGCCCGGCTACAACACGCGCCAGGAACTCGAATTCTTCGAGGTGAAGGGGCGGAAGTACGCCCCAGATCTTCTGGTGATCACCTGGATCCTCAACGATTGCTGGCCCGCTGACATGCTGCTCAACGAGTTCGAACGAATCAAGCAAGCCGAGGCGGAGACCGGATCGGATCCGGCCGCGGGCAGTCCGTCGCCGCGAGCGCCGGCAGCGAATGAAGGGGAGAGCCAGCCCGGAACGCGATCTGCGCTGCCGCCTGAAGCGAGTTCACCGCTCGCCACAGCGGCCCCAGCCGTGAGCGCAGAGCCCCGGGGCCTGCTGGCGCGATCCCGGCTGATCGCGCTGGTGCGTGACCGAGTGGGCCGCGCCACCTCGAGACGACCGCGCGATTGGCTTCCGCTGGAGCGGATCTGCGCCGTGCCGCAGAACTGGAAGCTGGTGAGCCGCTCTTTCGCGGAGTTCGCGAGGATCGCGGCGCGCGACCGATTTCCCGTGGCCGTCGTGATCTTTCCGATGCTGGTGGATTTCGAGCACTATCCCTACCACCGCCTACACCAACGCGTCGCCCGGGCAGCCCGCCGAAATGGCTTTGCGGTCCTGGATCTCTTCGAAAGTTTCGAGTCCCACGATGCTGCCGAGCTTCAGCTGCTGCCCGGCGACACGACCCACCCGGGGACCCTGGGCCACCGCCTGGCGGCTGAACGCATCTACACGTTTCTGCGCCAGGCCGGCCTTCCCCGCAAGACGGCGGTCGCACCGCGCCCGCCCCCAGGGTGACCGTTCACCCATGTCCCCACTCTTCCGCATGGCTTCAGCCGTTTCCGCGTTCGATGTCGGCGGCGAAGCGTTCTTCTGGCGATAAGACCAGGCGGTGGCGGCCCACGAAAGCGAACCAGGCGAGGCCGAGGGCGTACCAGATGGCGGCACCGACCACGACCTTCTGGTAGACGGGGTCGACGACGAACAAGGCGACCAGGGTGACGGCCGAAATGATGAGGGCCGTCCAGGCACCCGCCCTTCCGAACGGGCTGCGGTAGGGGCGCACGATGTTCGGGTACTTGCTTCGGAGCAGCAGGTACGAGGTCATCTGGAGGCCGTAGGAGATGACGGCACCGAAGACGGCCATGTTCAGGAGCACAGCGCCGACCGGATGGTCGGAGCCGAGACCGTGGATGGTGAGGGCGACGGCATAGCCGAGCACGGCGCCCACGATCAGGGCCCTGTGGGGGGTCTGGCGCTTGCCGTGGGTCACGGAGAGCCAGGTCGGGAAGTAGCCTGCGCGCGACATCGAGAAGATCTGACGGCCGTAGGCGAAGATGATGCTGTGGAAGCTCGCGACGAGTCCGGCGACGGCGATCAGCGCCAGCAGCTTCGTCCCGATTCCCGTGCCGAAGATGGTCTTCAAGCCCTCGAAGAGCGGCTCCTCGGAGCGACCGAGGGCGGCGGCGCCGGGCGCCATGCTCGCACTGAGCACCAGTGTGAGGAATGCGCAAACGACGAGGGTCAGCAGACCCAGCAGAATGCCGCGCGGGAGGTCTTGTTGGGGAGCCTGGGCCTCTTCGGCGGCAAGGGGAAGCTCTTCGATGGCGAGGTAGAACCAGATGGCGAAGGGGAGCGCGGCCAGCACGCCTCTCCAGCCAAAGGGCAGGAAGATGCTGTTGCCTTCGGTCGGTTCGATGTCGAGGGCGAACTTCGCGAAATCGAAATGGGACAGGGCGCCGATCCAGAAGACGAGCAGGATCGCCAGGGCCAGCAGGGTGATGAAGACGGTGAAGCGGAACGAGGCTTCCACGCCCGAGATGTTGAGGCCGATGAAGGCGGCGTACGCGGCCAGCCACCAAAGGGGAGCCCAGGCAGCGGGGGTGCCGAAAATGGCGCCCAGGTAGCCGCCGATGCCGACGACGATGACGGCCGGTGTGAGGACGTACTCCATGTTCTCGGCCAGGCCGGTGACGTAGGCGCCCCAGGGCCCCAGGGCCGAACGCGCGAAGGAGTAGGCGCCGCCCGTATGAGGCAGCGCGGCCGTCATCTCGGCGATGCTGAAGCAGAGGCCGCCGTAGAGGACGGTGATGATGACGGTGGCGATCAGCAGGCCGCCGAAACCGCCGGCCGCGATGCCGAAGTTCCAGCCGAAGAAGTCCCCCGAGATGACGGCACCGACACCGAGCGCCCAGAGTGAGCCGACGCGCGCGTGACGCCGCAGCCCCCGGCTCTCGAAGTAGCCGTCCTCAGTCTCTTGGTAGCGGACGCCACCGGCCCGCTCTTCGCTCCGCTCCGACACGACAGGTCGCTACCGCAAAGTCGCGGGGTGCGTCAAGCCTCAGCCTCGAGACAACGTTGCCTTCAGCGCTTGCGCAGGTTGGGCGGCAGGATGCGCTTGCGCAGGCGCAGCGCCTTGGGCGTGACCTCGAGGAGCTCGTCGTCGCCCATCCACTCGAGCGCCCACTCGATGGCGACTTCGCGCGGAGGTGAGAGCACGTTCGCTTCGTCCTTCCCGGCCGCACGCATGTTGGAGAGCTTCTTGGCCCGGGTGACGTTGACGTTCATGTCTGCGGCCCGCCGGCTCTCGCCAACGATCTGGCCCTGGTAGACGGACACGCCGGCACCGACGAAGAGGGTGGCCCGCTCCTGGATGCCATAGAGACTGTAGGTCGTCGTCTTGCCCTGCTCGGTGGAGACGATGGCGCCCACCCCCCGGCCCGAGAGGTCGCCCGCCCAGGGCTCGTAGCCGCGGACCGTGCGGTGAAGCACCCCCTCGCCCCGGGTGTCCGACAGGAATTCGCTGCGATACCCGAACAGGCCGCGGCTCGGAACCACGAAACACAGGCGCACGCGGTCGCCGCGTTGCTCCATCGACACCATGCGACCCTTGCGGCCCGAGAGCTTCTCCATCACCACGCCGGTGTAGGCCTCGAGCACCTCGGCCACGACGTCTTCCACGGGCTCGCAACTCTTGCCGTCCACCTCACGCTTGATGATCTCGGGACGCGAGACGCTGAACTCGTAGCCCTCGCGGCGCAGGGTCTCGATCAGGACCGCGATCTGGAGCTCGCCGCGGCCGGCCACGACGAAGCTGTCGGTGGTCCCGGCCGGATCGACCTGGATCGAGACGTTGCTCAGCGCCTCACGCTCCAGTCGGTCGCCGATCTGGCGGCTGGTCAGGAAGCGACCCTCCAGGCCCGAGAAGGGCGAGGTGTTGATCGAGAAGTGGACGCGGATCGTGGGGGGATCGATGCTGATCCGGGGCAGCGGATCCAGGTGGTCGAGCGCACAGATCGTGTCGCCGATCTCGATCGAGTCTACGCCAGCGATCACGGCGAGTTCGCCGGCCCCGGCCGATTCGAGCTCGATACGCTCGAGGCCCCGGGCGCCGAGCAGCTTGGTCACGCGGAAGACCTCCTTGTCGCCCTTGGCCCCGATCCGGGCGACCTGCTGGCCCCGCGTCAGGCGTCCGCGCTCGACCCGGCCGATCACGAGCCGTCCGATGTACTCGTCATAGCCCAAGGTCACGGCCTGGAACTGGAGCGGTCCATCCAGATCGACCCGGGGCGCGGGAGCGTATTTGATCAGCGTCTCCAGCAGGGGTCTCAGGTCCTTGCGCTCCGCTTCGAGCTCGAGCGATGCCACGCCCTGCTTGCCCGAGCAGTAGACCACGGGGAAGTCGAGCTGCTGGTCGGTGGCGCCGAGCTCGACCAGCAGATCGAAGACCTCGTCCACCACTTCTTCGGCTCGATGCTCGGGCCGGTCGATCTTGTTGACCAGCAGAATCACATGGAGACCGTGAGACAGGGCCTTGCCCACCACGAAGCGGGTCTGGGGCATGACGCCTTCGACCGCGTCCACGAGCAGCAGTACGCTGTCGACCATGCCGAGCACACGCTCGACCTCGCCGCCGAAGTCGGCGTGACCCGGCGTGTCCACCAAATGGATGCGGACCCCTTCGAACTCAATGGACGTGTCCTTCGAGAGGATCGTGATGCCGCGCTCGCGCTCGATGTCACCGCTGTCCAGCACGCGGTCCACAATGGCCTGGCCTTCCCGGAACACACCCGTCTGGCGCAGTAGACCGTCCACCAGGGTGGTCTTGCCATGATCGACGTGGGCGATGATTGCCACGTTCCGGACGTCCTTGCGAAACTCGTTCATCGGGCGCGCAGAATAGCGAAAATGGGACGTTGGTGAGGTAGGTTGACGGCGTGAAAAGACCCTGGAGCCCGGGACAGCTGCTGTTTGCCGGTTTCGAGGGAGCCGAAGTCCCCGAGGACCTGGCGACCCTGATCGCGGCCGGACGCATCGGAGGCGTGGTGCTCTTCTCGCGCAACATCGTTTCGCCCCCGGCCGTCCGGCGGCTGGTGGCCCACCTCCACGCGCTGGCTCCCACCGATCTGCCCCTCACGGTGGCCATCGACCAGGAGGGCGGCCGGGTCCAGCGCCTGCGCAAGCCCTGGACCGAGTGGCCCCCGATGCGCGACGTGGGCGATCGCGACGACCCGAAGCAGACCGAGGCGCTGGGTGCGGCGCTGGCCCAGGAACTGGCCGACCTGGGCATCGATCTCGACTTCGCGCCCGTGGTCGACGTCGACACGAATCCCGACAACCCGATCATCGGCGATCGCTCGTTTGCCCAGACTCCCGATGTCGTCTCGCGCCATGCGATCGCCCTGATCGCAGGCCTTCAGAACGGCGGCGTGGCGGCCTGTGCCAAGCACTTCCCGGGACACGGCGACACCCAGCTGGACAGCCACCTGGGCCTGCCCCGGGTCGATCACGACCTCGAACGACTGCAGCGTGTCGAGCTGCCACCGTTCCGGGCCGCCGCCGAGGCCGGGGTCGCCAGCATGATGACGGCCCACGTGGTGATGAGCGCCCTCGACGCCGAGCGGCCCGCGACGCTCGCTCCGGCGGCACTTTCGCTGTTGCGCCAAGAGATCGGTTACGACGGCCTCGTCTTCAGCGACGACCTGGAGATGGCGGCCATCGCCGACCGCGTGGGTGGCGCCGACGCAACGCGGCAGGCCCTCGAAGCGGGCTGCGACGCCTTGCTGGTCTGCTCACGCACCGACCTGCGTGACGAAGTGCTGGCCGCGCTCGAAGCGTTGCCCGAATCGCTCGTCGCCGAGCCGCGACGGCGCCTCGAAACCTTCAAGCAGAGCTACGCCGGCGGGCGCAACGCAGACGGCAGCGACCCGCCCTACCGCCAACACGCGATGCTGGCGGACCGCCTCCGCCGCACGCCCGCCTAGGGCCCGTAGTCGAAGTAGAGATCGTCGAAGTAGACGTCGGCCAGCGCGCTTCCGCCGGCCGGCATGTTGTCCCAACGCGCCTCGAAGAGCAGACGGATCCTGTCATAGCCTTCGGGCACGGTGCCCCACAGCTTCTGGAAATCGGCGCGCACCGGCATCTCGAAGTGGACCCACGTTCCCATCTCCGGCTTCGACCGCTTCTCGACGAACAGGAGCTTCGCGTTCAGCAGGACGAACGGAGGCTCGGTGATTCCCGCCAGGTAGTACCGCAGCTGATAGTTCTTGAGTTGCTGCCGCGGGTTCTTGGGGGACACGATCTCCGGAGTGCGCGGGTCGTTCCAGACGATCACCACAATCTGGAGATAGAGATCGGTCTGATCGTCACTCTTCTCGAATTCATCGACCCGATACCAGCCGCCGATGCGTTCGGGAAAGCGCGCGGGGCGCGGCTCCTGAACGATCCCGGCGACCAAGGCGCGACGAGTTGGCTCGTCCGCCAACTGCTCGACGTGGATCCGTGCCGAACGACGACCGCTACGCGCCACCTGGTCGCTCACCTCGAAATTGATCCAGTAGGGACTCGCATCCATGTAACGCCAACCGGCGCGATCCATCTCGAAGCCGGGATTCACCAGCTGGTTGCCGCCGTCGTAGTCGTCGTATCCCGGGGCGAGAATTCGCGCACAACCTACGATTGCGAGGCAGAGGAAGATGAACCCGGTTTTCAATCGATGCATGGGCCGAGTCTAACCCGGAGTGCGCTCGCCCACAGTGCCCGCAGCGGGCGTCGGAAAGATGAAAGGCTCGTCCCGCCCATCGCGCCAATGCGTGTCGGTCTTCACTTTCGGCTCGAGCCGTGCTGATTTGGGGTCGAGCTTCAGGCTCAGCACCGCCACCACCACGCCTTCAAAATCGGGATGCAGCGCCAGCAGCGCCTCCGCCAGCTCGTCGCTCGACTGAAGATCACCCAACGTGCGGCGCAGCTCACGAAACCGGTCCACGACCCGCTGCTCTTCGTCGTCATAGGCCATGAAGTCGAGCATCCGCTGGCTTCCGTCACTGGAGACCTCGTAGACGCGAACCGTCTTCATCGGGCCTGGCACGCAGTACATGGCGAAGCCCATCAGCTTCCAGGGATCGACGTCGTAGGCGCGCACCAGTCCATATTGGATGAGCGGCCAGATCGCGAAGAGAATCAGGAAGAGGCTCAACGCGCGGCGCTTCATATGTCGCTTCCGTTCTTGAGCAGGAACCGTCCCGGCGCACCCAGCAGCGCCAGGATCAGCCAGAGATAGGCCATCAGGAAGACGGGCATCAATTTGCGTTGCCATTCACCCGGCACGAAGAGCACTATCAGCTGGGAATAGAGAAACGCGAACATGAACTCGCGGGGCGGGAGCTGGATCGTATATACCAGTAAGATGGCGACGAAGACTGAAGGCAGACGGGTGCGCCGAAACAGGAGACCGATCGCCAGCGCGATCTCGCCTACCCACACGGAATTCGACACCGTCCAGAAAAGGACGGAGTCGATCCGGTAGGGTCCACTACCCACCAGGTAGCGTGGGTAGCTCCGCACCCGTTCGATCTCTTCTGCCGGGATCATCCAACCGAAGAGGTCGGCCCAGCGTTCGACACCGTGGCCGATCATCCAGGTCAGGAACTCACCACGGAAGTACATCCCGTGCAGCACCTTCTGGAGCCCAGCGTAGAAGAAGATCAGGATCACGATCCAACGGATGCCCTGGATCAGGAGCGCATCGTCTTCGGAGTCCTCGGGATCCAGGACAACGAACAAGAGCAACAGCAGGCACACCAACAGGGTGTGGTTGGCCGTCGCGGGAAGCGTCCAGTAGACGGCGGCCAACGTGAAGGGAGCGGCGACGACACACGCGAGTCGGGCATGACGAGTGAAGGAGGCTGCCAGACAGGCCGTCAACATGATCGCCATCACGAGCGCGAACACCGGCGCAAACGTATACGGATCGGGCAACGGCCGCAGCGCCCACGCCCAGCCCTGGGTCGCCCAATGCGCCAACACCAACGTGCGACAGGCGCGCAGATCCGGTGCCGACCGGACACCTTCCGGATTGGCGGTCCAATCCAGCGCGTTCACCCTCATTCCGTCAGCCTAGCAGGTTGAATCGCTAGACTGGACAGGGCAAAACGGGTCAGTCCTCGTCGACGCCGGCGTCTGCCGCGTCAAAAAAAATCAACGTGGCCGCGAGTCGGATGCAGGCCGTCGAGCCAGCGGGCCTTCGGATCGAAGCGCGCGATGCAGGTCTCTCGACCCGTTCCGGCTGCCGCGCCAGAAGGAACTCCAGGACGAAGAGATCCTTCCCGAACAACTCGGTCACACCCTTCACGAGAATCTTGCGCGCCGTCGTCGACATGGAGGGCCCGCGGACCGTTCGGCAGCGGCCCGACACCTGCCGATCGGCAGCCTTGAAGGGCGGGGGCCAGCGGAAGCAACAAGTGCAGAAGGCACGTCCGTCCTGACCGGCCGCCCGGAAATGAAGGACCGTCTCGCGGTACTTGGGCTGGATCCCGGGGACCCATCGATCCGCTGGTCGACGAAGGAGTGGTTGAGCCGGAACGGCAGCATCGCGGAGACGGCCAGCATGGCCTCACAGTCGGCGCTGGGAAGCCTCTGAGGCTGTGGAATCCGCTCGAGTCGAGACCTCGGACGAGCCCGATGCTTCGTCCAAGCCGTCGAAAAAGAAAGGCTTCTGGATCCTTCCAGCCGCGCTCGGCGGGAACTCCGGATGAGCCTTCCGGCGAGCATCGCGCCGCGCGGTAAAGCCCGGCCGGACAAACCCACCAACCTGCTAGTTTCGGCCACCACACTGGTCATGGCACGCGAAATCCTCGATCTCGTCCTGGTCCTTCTCGCCGTTGCGTCGGCAACGACGTGCATCGCGGCGCATTATCGGGACCGACAGCGGCTCTTCTGGATCACCAAGCCCCTGACCCTGGTCTTCGTCCTGTTGCTGGCCACGCGCCCGTCGCTGGGCACCAGCGGCATCTACCAGGGCCTGTTGGTGACAGGACTCGTTTTCTCACTGGCCGGCGACGTATTCCTGATGCTGCCCTCGGACCGATTCGTCGCCGGACTCACGAGCTTCTTCGTCGGTCATGTCTTCTACATCGCCGCGTTCGTGGTCGACGCGGGGCCGGCGTCCGCGCTCGTCCGCGAACCACTGCTGCTGCTGGCAATGCTGGCCGCGAGCGCTGGGGTGTACGCCCACCTGTGGTCGGGCCTTGGTGACATGAAGCTTCCCGTCGCCGTCTACGGGGTCACCATCGCCGCCATGGCTTGGCAGGCGACGGCTCGTTGGAACGAGATGGGACAGCTCGGCGCACTGCTCGCCTGTAGCGGCGCCCTGCTCTTCGTGGTCTCCGATTCCGTATTGGCCGTGAACCGCTTCCGGCGCTCCTTCGGCGCTGCCGAGGCCGTGGTGCTCGGCACGTATTACTGCGCCCAGTGTCTAATCGCCCTCTCGATCGGCTCGGGCGAGTCGATCGCCGACTGGGCCATGCGCTGACCATGCCGGTCTACCGACTCGGGCCGGACCTGATCTTCCCGCCGCCGGAGGTGGCCGAGCCCGACGGCATTCTGGCCGTCGGCGGCGATCTTCGTCCAGAACGCCTGCTGCTCGCCTACTCCCAGGGGATTTTCCCCTGGTACGACGAGAAGCTGCCCATCATCTGGCACTCGCCGGATCCCCGCATGGTGCTGATGGCCGAAGACCTCCACGTGCCGCATAGCCTGCGCAGAGTAATGCGACGCCGTCCCTACGAATTGGCTCTCGACACCGCCTTCGCCAAGGTGATCCGCGCCTGCGCGCAAGTTCCGCGCCCAGGACAGGACGGAACCTGGATCACGGACGACATGATCGAAGCCTACGAAGAGCTGCATCGACAGGGATTCGCGCACTCGGTCGAAGCCTGGGAAGACGGAGAGCTCGTGGGAGGTCTCTACGGCCTTTCGCTTGGCCATTGCTTCTTCGGTGAATCAATGTTCACGCTGCGCAGCGACGCGTCGAAGATCGCGTTCGTGTCTCTGGTCGAACAGCTCGAACGCTGGGGAATCGACTTGATCGATTGCCAGGTGCACACCGAACACCTGGAACGCTTCGGCGCCGTCGAGTGGCCGCGCGCACGTTTTCTCGATCGCCTCGCCGAAAGGCTCGAGCACGAGACGCGGCAGGGCCGCTGGGCGTTCGACGAGCGGCCGGCAGAATCTTCCCCGGCAAAAGGTGAGGAGCCGATCCATGGCGATTGAATCGACGGGCCCGAATGCGGAGCAGATCAGCCATTGGAACGGGACCTTCGGCCAGCGTTGGGTCGAGTTGCAGGAGATGCTCGACGCCCAGATCGAGCCACTCGGGCGCACCGCCCAGGAACGGGCCCGCATCTCCCAGGGCGAACACGTGCTCGACGTGGGCTGCGGCTGCGGACAGAGCAGCCTTCAGATCGCCAAACGCGTCGGGACGAGCGGACACGTGCTCGGAGTCGACCTCTCGGAGCCCATGCTCGCCCGCGCCATCGAGCGTGCGTCGGGTTTCGAGCAGGCTTCGTTCGAGCATGCCGACGCCCAGCTCTTCGAATTCAGAGCAAGCGACTTCGATCTCGTGTATTCGCGCTTCGGGGTGATGTTCTTCGCCGACCCACCCGCCGCCTTTGCCAACCTGCGTCGGGCCTTGAAGCCCGGGGGGCGGCTCGCATTCGTTTGCTGGCAAACGGCGTCCCAGAACCAGTGGATCCTGATTCCGATGCTGGCGATCGCCCAGCACGTACCCCTACCGCCGCCACCCGAACCCGGCACGCCCGGGCCGATGTCGCTGGCGGACACTGACCACACCCGCGACATCCTCGAAACGGCGGGCTTCGAAGACGTGGCGTTCGAAGATCGGACGGGAGAGCTGTCGATCGGGGGGGGTGCCAGCCTGGACGCCACGGCGGACTTCCTGATGCGGATGGGACCCGCTTCACGCGCGCTCGGCGACGTCAGCGAGCAGCAGCAGCAGGCGGCTCGCGCCGCCGTGCGCGAGGCGCTGGCGCCGTTTGCGTCCGACGCGGGCATAAAGATGACCGGATCGTGCTGGATCGTCACAGCGCGCAGCCCGAGGTAGGGCCGCCCGGGGACATTGTTTCAAGTTTCTCGGCGCCCACGGCAGATCCCGCGGTCCTAGCAACATGAAACTCGAAACGACATCGCCTCGATGCTCAAAACAACGGAGACCAGGAGGCAGTTCGGAGCAGCTTGCTCTCCCAGCGGTCGCGGACCTCCAGGGCGTCGTTCATCCACGTGCCCGGAAGCTTGTACTCGGCCGGTACTTCGCGGCCCACGAGAGGAGCGAGAGCCTTGGGCTTCGTGAGCTTCTGCCACAGGACGATCTCGCGTCGCTTGTGGCTGCCGAAGGCAGTCCGGAAGCTGGCCTGGATCTCGAGGAGTGCCGCACCCGCTTCCTTCCGCTGCGCCATTTCCCGGGCGTAGTGGTTGCCCGAGCGCTCGACATATTCCTCGAGCTTCCCTTCGTAGGGCCAGACGGTGTCCTCCATGAAGATGGAAGGCTCGCGTTCGCAAGGTTCCGTCGGGACGCTGGCCAGGTCGACCTGCTGCAGCGGCGACCAGCGAAGCGGGACCAGCAGCTTGGCAGTCACGTCGTGTCGGAGCCCGTCGACGCGCTCGGCCCACTTGGCGAGATTGCCGCCGTCGATGCGGCGCACCAGGCCCTCCCAGGCGGCACCGTCGCGAATCGCCGTGATGGTGATGACGTTGTACGAGACACCGGTGCCGTGGGCGTGGTGGAGAAAGTAGAGGAGGCGCGCCGAATCATCCCGGCCCAGGGTCGGCATCCACTCGTCGCGGAAGGCGACTTCGAAGGCGTCTTCGTGACGGCCGATGACCTGGTGGGTTTCGTGGAGGAAGAGCATGGGGTTCTCCCGGGGACGTTGGTGAACATTCACCCCTCTGGCAAGGCGCGATCGTTCTCCCGGGACAGGGATGGAACGTTCACCAACGTCCCCTTCTCAGGCTAGCATTCGAGCCATTCGAGGATCGAAGCCCGGTGTTCGTCGAGCTTGGGTGCAGGGCTTCGAGTCTTGAGATCTTGAACGCCTGACAGTTTCACGGGGTTCCCGGCAACGCGCATCTTGCCGGCGACCGGATCGTCGAGTTCGACGAGCATGTTGCGCGCCTCGACCTGGGGGTCGGACATCACCTGGGCGACGTCGTTGATCGGACCGCAGGGGACGCCGGCCTGCTGCAGAAGCCTCAACCAGTCGTCCGTGGTGCGGGAGCTCAGCCGCTGCTCCAAAAGGGGTCTCAAGGCGTCGACGTTCCGGGTCCGATCGTCGTTGCTGGCGAAGCGGGCGTCGCCAGCCACGGATTCGCAGCCGAGCACCCGACAGAGTTGTACGAAGAGTCCGTCGTTTCCGGCGGCCACGATCAGGTGGCCGTCGCGGGTGGCCAGCGCTTCGAACGGCGTGATCGAGGGGTGGCGTGAGCCGAGTGGGCCCGGTACCTCGCCGGTCGCCTCGAAGCGCGCAATGGCGTTCTCAAGGGTGGCGACCTGACAATCGAGCATGGCCACGTCGACATGCCGCCCCTTTCCGGTGCGCTGCCGCTCGAGCAGGGCTGCCTGGATGCCGATGGCCGAGAAGAGTCCGGCGCTGATGTCGCCGGTCGAGGTTCCGACCCGGGTCGGTGGCCCGCCAGGATGACCGGTCAGGCTCATGATGCCGCCCATCCCCTGCACGACGATGTCATAGGCCGGACGCCGAGCGTAGGGCCCCGTTTGACCGAAGCCCGACGTGGAAGCCATCACGAGCCGCGGGTACTTCTCGTGGAGCGCATCCCACCCGTAGCCGAGACGCTCCATCACACCGGGTCGAAAGTTCTCGCTCAACACGTCGGCGCGCTCGACGAGTTTCTCGAAGACGGCGCGGTCGCCCTCGTCCTTCAGGTTGAGGGCGATCGACTCCTTGCCGCGGTTGAGCGATGCAAAGTAGGCCGAGCAACCGTTCATGAACGGGCCGATCTGGCGCGCGTCGTCGCCGCGACCCGGCGCCTCGACCTTGATGACGCGTGCACCGAGATCGGCCAGCACCATCGTGCAGAACGGACCTGCGAGAACGCGGGTCAAGTCCACCACGAGGATCCCGTCGAGCGGCCCCGGGGCTGCGGTCACGCCACTACTTGGCGGCTTCGAGCCGCTCCTTGAGGGCGTCGAGCTCGGCGCGCAGCGGCTTGGGCACGCTGTCCCCGAACTGCTGGTAGTACTCGTACACACCCTGGGTTTCGGTGAGCCAGCCGTCAAGATCGACACGCAACAGCTCTTCCAGGTCTTCGTTGGAGACGTCGTCGAGGCCGTCGAGATCGATCTCGCCCGGCGCCGGAAGGTTTCCAATCGGCGTCTCGGTGGCCTTGGCGGTTCCTTCGCAGCGATCGAAGATCCACTTGAGCACGCGGCTATTCTCGCCGAAGCCAGGCCACAGGAAGTCGCCGCCCTGGTTCTTGCGGAACCAGTTCACCATGTAGACCTTGGGAAGCTGGGCGCCTGCGCGCTTGCCGATGCTGATCCAATGCCCCCAATAATCGGCCATGTTGTAACCGCAGAACGGCAGCATGGCCATCGGGTCTCGGCGCACCACACCGATCTTGCCGGTCGCCGCCGCCGTTTTCTCGCTACCCATGATCGAGCCGAAGAAGGTGCCCTGCTGCCAATCACGGGCCTCGTTCACCAGCGGGATCGTCTGGGCGCGACGGCCGCCGAAAAGGATTGCGCTGATGGGAACGCCCTTCGGGTCCTCCCACTCGTCGGCAATCACGGGGCACTGGCTCGCTGGGGCCGTGAAGCGTGCGTTGGGGTGGGCGGCGGAACTCTTGGCGAGGGGCGTCCAGTCATTGCCGTGCCAATCGATCAGGTGGGCGGGCGTCTCGTCGGTCATCTCCTCCCACCACACGTCTCCGTCATCGGTGAGCGCGCAATTGGTGAACACGCAGTTCTTCTCGAGGGTCAGCATGGCGTTCGGATTCGACTTCACGCTGGTGCCCGGCGCCACGCCAAAAAAACCAGCCTCGGGGTTGATGGCGTAGAGCCTGCCGTCCTCACCGAACTTCATCCAGGCGATGTCATCGCCGATGGTCTCCACCTTCCAGCCCGGAAGCGTAGGTTCCATCATGGCGAGGTTCGTCTTGCCGCACGCGCTCGGGAAGGCGGCGGCCAGGTAGTGCACTCGGCCTTCCCCATTGGTGAGCTTCAGGATCAACATGTGCTCAGCCAGCCAGCCTTCGTCGCGCGCCATCACCGAAGCGATGCGCAGAGCGAAGCACTTCTTGCCCAGCAGGGCGTTGCCGCCATAACCCGAGCCATACGACCAGATCTCGCGCGTATCGGGAAAGTGCACGATGTACTTGTCGTCGGCGTTGCACGGCCAGGGAACGTCCTTCTCGCCTTTCGCGAGCGGTGCACCCACTGAATGAACGCACGGAACGAACTTCCCGTTGCCCAGGGTGTCGAGGACCTCCTGACCCATGCGTGTCATGGTGCGCATGCTGGCCACCACATACGGAGAGTCGCTGAGCTGAACACCAATGTGTGCAATGGGGGATCCGATCGGACCCATGCTGAATGGGATGACGTAGAGGGTGCGCCCCTTCATGCAGCCGCGGAAGAGACCTTCCAGCGTGTTGCGCATGGCGGCCGGGTCGTGCCAGTTGTTGGTGGGACCGGCGTCTTCCTTCTTCTCACTGCAGATGAAGGTGCGGTCTTCGACACGAGCGACGTCGCCCGGATCCGACCACACGAGGTAGCTGTTCGGCCGCTTGGATTCGGAGAGCGGCTGTGCGGTGCCGCTGTCCACCATCAGCTGGATCATCTCCCGGTATTCCTGATCCGAGCCGTCGCACCACTGGACGCGGTCCGGCTGGCACAGCTCGTCCAGCTGCTTGACCCAGGCGAGAAGCTGCTCGTTGTTCGTCATCTCAGCGTTTCCTTCTCTCAATTACCGAGGCGGGCCGGGCACCGCGCGCCCGACAGCACCGGGCCGGCTACGGCCCGTCATGAAAATGGAAGCAAATAGTATAAGGATTTTGGACCGGGGGGGTCGTCCGCCGCAATTCCCCCACGGGAAGAAGACCTGGCTGGATCCGATGCCCGTCCGCGGGTCAGTGCCGGGGCCGTTCGCGCCAGAAGCGCTCGTACCACTCCAAGGTCCGGCGCCAGGCCTCCCGCGCGGGCAGCTCGCGATAGCTCGCGCGGTAGTCGGCATGGAAGCCGTGGGGCGCCGTGGGGAAGATGAGGATCTCTGACGTCTGGCCGGCTTCGGCCAGTTGCTTGCGCATGGAATAGACGGACTCGAGCGGGATGCCCTTGTCCGCTCCGCCATACAGACCCACCACCGGCGCCAGCCTGCCGGAAGCCAGACCGATCGGATAGAGCGGCTTGAGATCGCTCTTCTCTCCTTCGAGTCGTCCGTAGAACGCGGCTCCCCCGGTGAGTGCGGGCCGATGGCCCGCGTAGAGCCACACGATCCGGCCGCCCCAGCAGAAGCCCAGACTGTAGGCCCGCTCGGGGTGTGCGTGCTGAGCCCGGACCCAGTCCAGGGTCGCATCCAGATCGGACAACACCTGCTGGTCCGGAACCTGGTTCACGACCTGATCGATTATTTCGCGAACCGACTCGAGCTTCGAGACGTCGCCCTGGCGTTGGAACAGGTCCGGCGCGATGGCGAAGTAGCCCTGCTGGGCCAGCCGTCGACAGACGTCCCGGATGTACTCGTGGACACCGAAGATCTCGTGGATCACCAGCACGACGGGCGGCCGCTGGCTTCCCTCGGGCAGCGCCCGGTAGGCGGAGACGTAGCCGTCGTCTACGGGAATCCGGACGTCGCCCGCGACGAGCCCATCGCTCGAGGTCTGGATGGCCGAGGCCTTCGCCGGACCCGCCGCCAGGGCATAGCCAGCAGCGGTCGCCCCAGCGACCGCGAGCACTTCGCGCCGAGTCCAACGCGCTTCAGAGGTACTCAATCAGCGCTCCGACCAGGCCGCCGACCAATAGAACGATGTTGGAAAGCAGCGTCAAGCCGAAGCCGGGTCCCCGCTTGGCCGGGTCGACCGCGTAGCCCCGACCGTAGAGAAAACGGCCCAGCACGAAGACGAGGCCCAGTCCGGCGGCCACGGACGGATTCACATATTCCCCGAAGATCCAGATGGCCGGCACGAAGATGATGAGCTGCTCGAGTGTGTTCTGCTGAACCCGGAAGCGCCGTTCGAACTCCGGGTTCCCCGTGACGGCGGGTGCCGCGATTCCGAGCCGGCCCCGCGCCTGACCGCATTGCCAGGTGAAGACCAGATACTCCAGCAGCGCTAGCGAGATCACGCCGGAGACGAGTTCCATCGTCCTTCCTCCTAGGTTCCTTTGGGCGCACCGCCGGTCTTACCACCGGAGAGGGCGTCGTGACAACGAAAACGAGAACGGGGCTGGAAGTATATTCGTGCTGACTGCGCCTATTCCGGAACGGAACGATGGTTCGTTCTGCCCGTCTCGATGCGTCGGAGTCACGAATCCTGTTTGGAAAGGACTCCGTCATCCGGTGGGTTCACGCGGCGCATCAGCCCCTCCTGAACCACGGACGCCACGAGCCGACCGTCACGCGTGAAGAGCCTGCCCGGGTGGATGGGCGTTGTCGGGTCGCCCGGGCGCAGGAAGTGTAGGCGTGGAAGGAGTGGGCCGGGGACTCGTCGGCATCGACGCTCCGACCTGCCGCAACCAGGGCCTGTCCGAGCACCTGGCCCCCGAAGACCCGCTGGGAGCCCTCCTGGGGACTGTGCGCCCGAAAGATGTTCACCTCCAGCTCTTCCACGTCGAGGAGAGAGAGCAGCTGATCGAGTAGCTTCTGCATGCTTGCGACAGAAGGTACATTCCGGCCGAACACCCTGCCCCGTCCCCATCGGAGTGGCGGGTGGGTGAGGCCCGGAGGACGCAAGACCGCGATGTGGCGAACCCTCGTCGAAGACGTGGAGGCCGTGGCCCGCAACGACCCGGCGGCCCACAACCGTCTCGAGACGATCGTGGCCCACACCCCGCTCCACGCAATCTGGCTCTATCGCCTCGCGCACGTTCTGCACACGAAGCTCCACGTCCCGGTCCTGCCGAGACTCCTCTGCGCCGTTGGGCGCTTCTGGTCGGGAGTCGAGATCCACCCCGGCGCCCGGATCGGGAGGCGCCTGTTCATCGATCACGGTACCGGCGTCGTGATCGGCGAGACGGCCGAGATCGGCAACGATTGCGTGCTGTTCCACAACGTCACGCTGGGCGGCACCGGCAAGCACCAGGGCAAGCGCCATCCGACCGTCGAGGACAACGTCTTGATCGGCACCGGCGCGACCCTGCTGGGGCCGATCACGATCGGACGCGGCGCCAAGATCGGGGCCAATTCGTTCGTCCGAATGCGCGACGTTCCGGCCGGGTGTACGGCCGCCGGCACACCTGCCCGGGTGGTGAAGCGCGACGGCCAGCGCGTCGACGAGGAGCTCCCCGCAACCCGGCTCTCCGCCGAATCGATCCCGGTCAACGTTCACCCACGTTCCCGCTCCGAGGTAGACTGAGGCCATGACGTCTCCGGCTGACCAGCTTCGCGCCCTGCTCGAGAAGCCTGGCTTGCGCGTGATGCCCTGCTGCTTCGACGCGCTCTCGGCGCGCCTGATCGAAGCTGCGAGCTTCGAGCTCACCTTCATGAGTGGCTTCGCCGTCTCCGCCACGCGGCTCGGTCTTCCCGACACCGGACTCATCTCCTATGGCGAGATGCTCGACCAGGGGCGCGATCTGTGCGCGGCCGTTTCAATTCCCGTGATCGGCGATGCCGACACCGGCTATGGGAATGCCCTGAACGTGAAGCGCACCGTTCAGGGCTATGCCGCGGCCGGCTTCGCCTGCGCCATGATCGAGGACCAGCTCGCACCCAAGCGCTGCGGCCATACGCGGGGCAAGCAGGTGGTCTCCCGCAGCGAAGCCCAGGCGCGAATCCGTGCCGCCGTCGACGCCCGGGAGCAAGGCGCCGACATCCTCGTAATGGCGCGCACCGACGCCAACGCGACCGACGGCTTCGACGAAGCCCTGTGGCGGGCCCGGGCCTTCGCCGACCTGGGCGCCGACATCGTCTTCCTCGAGGCGCCGCGAACCGAGCATGAAATGGAACGCACCTGTCGAGACGTTCACGTCGCGTGCATGGCCAACATGGTCGAGGGCGGGGACACGCCCGTGCTCGCTCCGGCCCGTCTGGAAGCACTGGGCTACCGCATTGCAGCCTATCCGCTGACGCTGCTCAACGCCGCCATCGGCGCCATGAACCGGGCACTGACCGCCCTGCGAGACGGTCGCACTCCGGAGGGCATGATCACCTTCCCCGAGCTTCGTAAGATCGTGGGTTTCGATGAATACGACCGCGAACGGAAGCGCTACTCCGACGACGGTTGAGCCGCTCCGGCGATATCCTGCAGCAGTCGCGCGTAGAAGCGCACACCGCGCACGAGATTTTTGGTGGATAGACGTTCGTTCGTTCCGTGGACCAGGGTCATCGCGTCCGACCCGAGCCGAAACGGCGAGAAGCGATAGACGTTGTCGCAGACCCGATAGTAGTGGCGCGCGTCGGTTCCTCCGACCACCAGATAGGGAACGACCACAGCATCCGGGTATACGCTGCGGATACTCCGATCGAGGATCCGGTAGGCGTTGGAATCGATCGGCGAAACCGGACTCGGCTCCCGCGGCTCCGAGCGGACACCCACCTCGAGCTTTACGTCCGGCCCGACGACGCGGCGCACGTGGGCCACGACCAGGTCGACGCTGTCCTCGGGATGGATGCGGAAGTTGGCAATCGCCCGGGCCCGGATCGGCAGCACGTTCTCCTTCACGCCACCGTTGATGATCGTGACGGCCGTCGTGGTGCGGAACATCGCGTCGAGTGCCGGCACGCGGCTGAAGACGACGTTGAGCACCGGCGCGAAGATCCAGCGGTTGGCGAGCACGAGCCGGGCGTAGAAGGGGAGCTCCAGGGCAAGACCATCGAGCAGCCCACCGCTCACGCCGCCACGGTGGACGGGCATCGGATGGCTCTCGAGTGCGACCACCGCGGCGGCAAGCAGGCCGATGGCGGTGTGGCGCGGAGGCGTCGACGAGTGTCCGCCCTTGGATTCGACGTCGAGCGCGATTCCGACCGAACCCTTCTCGGCGATTCCCACCAACGCGACCGGCTTGTCGATTCCCGCCAGGAAGCCCTGTACGACGATGCCTCCCTCATCGAGGACCATCTCGAGATGAACGTCTCGCGCTTCGAGCAGCCTGGCAATGGCCAGGGCACCCTTGGATCCGCCGACCTCTTCGTCGTGACCAAAAGCCAGGTACACGGTTCGCTCGGGCTGAAATCCCTGGCGCACCAGCCGGTCGACGGCATCGAGCATGACGACCACGTTGGCCTTGTTGTCCAGGCTGCCGCGTCCCCAAACGACGCCGTCTTCGATCACACCTCCATAGGGCGGATGGGTCCAGTCAGCGAGACTGCCCGCGTCGACTGGCACCACATCCTGGTGGGCGGCGAACAGGATCGGGGCGAGCTGCGGATTCAGTCCGGGCCAGGTGTAGAGCAGACTCCACCGGGAAACCCGCTCGCGCTTCAGGGTCGCATGGGCGGCCGGCCAGCTGCTCTGGAAAAAGTCGTGGATGCCCGCGAAGGCTTTGGTGTCGAGCCGGGCGGGATCCTGGTACGAGATCGTCTTGAAGCGGATTGCAGCCGCAAGCTGTCGCGCGATGCGCGACTCGTTGACCTCGAGCGTCCCGGCCGGCGGGGCCTCCGTCGGGCTCGATCGAAGCCAAGTGGCGCGGACCACAATCAGCAACACGATCAGGGCCAGGCCGAGACCGACGACACGACCGATTCGTTTCATCGCGCCTACTCTCTTCTCCCCTCGTCCCGCTGACGTTGGCCGGCCGGACGAGGCCGCCATCGATGGGCCACCAGGTCGATCCGTTCGTTGAGACCGAAGCAGACGCCTTCCTGCTCGAGCAGCGTCCGTTGCAATGGTTCGGTGCCGAACTCGGAACGGGCGCTCACCCGCCCCTGGGCATTCACGACCCGCTGCCAGGGCACGCGGCTGCCCGGGCGAAGCGCGTGAAGGGCATATCCGACCTGGCGCGCATGTCCGCCCAGACCGGCCAGCTCGGCCACCTGTCCGTAGGTGGCGACGCGACCCTGGGGGATCCTGCGCACCACGGCATAGATCTGCTCGTAGCTCCCCGAGCGCTGCATCCCGTTCATCGCCTGGCATTGTGACCCATGCGGGTCCGCAGTGTCACGCACCCCACCCCGATCCTTCTGTGATCGATGCGGGAGGTCGCCAGCTTTCGAAGCGGCACGTATCCTCGGTCGATCCAGACGGCAGCCGCCCGCCCGCCATCCTGGACCGAGGAGCATCCCCATGGCCGTCGTGCTGATCGATCGCAAGGGCGCCGTCGCCAGCATTACGCTGAACCGTCCGGAAGCCATGAACGCACTGTCGGCCGAACTGCGTGACGCGACCACGCGAGCCTTTCTCGAGCTGGCCGAGGACGAAGCAGTCCGCGTCGTGATCCTGACCGGCGCAGGCCGGGCCTTCTGCGCCGGACTCGACCTGAAGGAGCTGGGGAGCGCCGAGCGGCCCGCGGACGAATTCGCGGGCGGCGCGCTGATCGAGGCCGTGCGCCGCTTTCCTGGACCCGTGATCGCCGCCGTGAACGGATTCGCCATTACGGGCGGCTTCGAGCTGGCACTGGCCTGCGACTTCATCGTCGCCTCGAGCGAAGCTCGCTTCGCCGACACCCACGCCCGCGTCGGCATCCTTCCAGGCTGGGGTCTCTCCCAGAAGCTGCCGCGCCTGATCGGAATCGGACGTGCCAAGGAGCTGGCCTTCACGGGCAACTTCATGCTCGCCGAGCAGGCCGAGGCCTGGGGGCTGGTCAACCGTGTCACCGCCCCCGACCTGCTGCTCCCGACCTGCCGGCAGCTGGCCGAAGACATGCTGAGCTGCGACCCGGCGTCTCTGCGCGGCTACAAAAAGCTGATCGACGACGGGTTCGCCCAGAGCTACGGCGATGCCCTGGCGTTCGAAACCAAGGTGTCGGCCGAACACGCGCGAAACGTTCCACCGGACGCCATCGCGAGCCGACGCGAAGACATCCAGAAACGCGGCCGTTCGCAAGCCAAGGAGTAAAGGGAGAGCTTCGAACGTGTCCCCCATCATCATTCTGTATGGCCCACCCATGGCGCCCTTCACCGAGAAGTGCCGACGCGCCCTACTGCTCAAGGGCGTCGCATTCAGCCTTCGGGAGCCCCAGGGTCCCGAAGACTACCAACGCTGGAGTCCCAAGACGGGGATGCTTCCGGTCATGACCATCGACGGAGAGCTGGTGACGGATTCGACCGACATCCTGCTGCGCCTCGACGAGCTCTATCCCGATCCGCCCCTGTTGTCGCCCGATCCTATCATCGCCGAGCAGCAGCGCAGCCTCGAGGATTGGGCCGACGAGTCGTTTCTCTGGTACTGGAACCAGTGGGCGCGCATCCGGCCCGATCCGAGTGCCGAGAACGGCGACGCAGACCGATCGACCAGCGGCGCGTTGCGCCGAATCCGCGCGTGGCTGGCGGCCGGTGGAACCTGGGAGCGGCCGCTCACGGGCATCCTGCGCGGAGTGAACGACCGAATGGTCGACTTGGTGAATTTCCTGGGCTCGCGCCGTTACTTCTATGCCGAACAGATCAGCATGGCCGACCTGGCCGTCTACGCGATGCTGAAGACGATGGAGCACGACGCGATTCCCGGCACGGCGCAGCTGCTGAGTCAACACCCGAACCTGAACGAGTTCATCGGACGAGTCGAGGGCGAAACGGACCGCAACGACTGAGGCGACGTTCACCAACATCCACGCCTCTCCCGCGGCGAGGTAGACTGGAGCGATGACGCGGGCGGAGAAGGCGGAACGGATTCGGAAGATCCTCGATGAGATCTACGCCGAGACCCGCGTCCCCCTCGACCACAGCGACCCTTTCAGCTTGCTGGTGGCCGTCGTGTTGTCGGCCCAGTGCACGGACGTCAAGGTGAATCAGGTCACGCCCGCTCTCTTCGCGCGCGCGCCCACGCCTGAGGCCATGGCGCGGCTCACCCCGGCCCAGCTGGAGATGACCATCCAGACCCTGGGTCTGGCCCCGCAGAAGTCAAAGGCCCTGGTGGGGCTTTCGAAGCTCCTGGTCGAGCGGCATGCGGGTCGCGTTCCGGAGAGCTTCGAAGAGCTCGAAGCCCTACCCGGCGTGGGCCACAAGACGGCCAGCGTCGTGATCGCCCAGGCCTTCGGTCGGCCTGCGTTTCCTGTGGACACCCACATTCATCGGCTGGCGGCGCGCTGGGGTCTTTCCAACGGCAAGAACGTCGAGCAGACCGAGCGCAACCTGAAGCGGCTGTTCCCCGAAGAGAGCTGGAACAAGCTACACCTCCAGATCATCTATTTCGGGCGTGAGTTCTGTCCCGCCCGCGGCCACGACCTCGCGACGTGCCGGGTCTGCTCCTGGGCCGCCACGCGCAAGCGCATTCGCGAAGCAGCGAAGCGCCGCTGAGCGCCGGTCGCGACAGGCGCGAAAATTCATCTCGCCGAGGTTGAGCGGGTCGGGCGCGAGCTGCGGCGGTCGATCACGGGAGCGAGACGGGTTCGCAAGGCTCAGGGTCCGATGCGACGCAGCCGCAGCAACGGACCTTCTGGATCGCGCTCTTCGCGAAGATCGATCGTGGCCAGGATGGCCCAGAGATCGTCACGCTTCGAATCGCACAAGACCTGGCTCGCGTCCCACTGGCGCGAGTCGGTTTCGACCAGTCGTGTGCAGTGGGTCTGGCGCGCCCGCGGTGTAAACTCGATGGCCCCGTACTCGTCGAGAAAGGGTCGCAGCACCGATTCGAAGCGTGAAGCATCCCAGGGATCGGCCGGATCCTGGACGACGCGCAGGGCGGCGGCCTGGTACTCGCCTGTGGCCAGGTCTCGGACCAGGGCGTGAAGCTCGGCGCGGACCCGGGCCGCCAACGCCTTGGGTTGCGTTGCCAGATCGAAGCGCACCGGCGCAGGCTCCCGGCCCACCGAAATCAGCCCATCCGGACGCTTCACCAGTGTCTCCCAGGCCTCGACCAGGCTGGAGTCGACGCCCTGGATCAGTGTCCGCAGGTACGCGATCGTGTCGTAGACGGCTTCGGTCTTGCTCTCTTCGGGGACGTTCTGCACCAGCGTGTTGTGCACCTGGCTCAGGTAGCGCAACAACGTGCCCTCGCTGCGGGCGATGCCATATTCCTTCACGTAGTCGACGAAGTCGCGATAGTTCTCGACCATCTCGCGCGCGATCGACTTGGGGCGGACGTTCTCCTCCCCGAGCCAGGGATGATCTCCCGCATATTCGGCGAAGGCCCGATACAGATAGTCCGCTTCGGGCTTGGGCCAGGAGATCCGGTCCAGTTTTTCGAGGCGCTCCTCGTAGGGCACGCGCTCGGCCTTGAGGCGCGCCAGCAACTCGCGCTTCGCCTTGCCCTGCTGGGCATAGAGGATCGGCCACGGATTCTCATGGATCGCCTCGACCAGGCTCAGGAGCTCGAGCGCAAAGTTCGGCGCGTCGGAGTCGAGCCCCGCCAGCGCCTCCACCAGGAAGAGCGAGAGATTGTGGTGCAGGTTGAAATCGAACTGGAGATCCGGGTGGACGCGCGCGCGCCGGCGGCCGGTTTCGGAATCGATGAGCGTCTGCACGATCCCTGCGGAGCGGAGGCTACGAAACAGTGCGGCCGCACGCCTGCGCAGTCGGGCCCTCGACTTGAGGCTCTCGTGGGAGTGCCCCACCAGATCGATCAGGGCCGCATAGCCGTGACCACTGCGCCCGGCCTCCTCTTCACGCTGGAGCACGTTCACGAACATTCCGTGCTGGAGCTTGAAGCGCGAGTGCAGCATCTCGGGAGGGTTCGTACGGAGCTTGTCGAAAGTGTCGCGGTTCCAGGGCACGTAGCCCCGGGTTGGCGGCTTCTTCTTCTGCGGCGGGCGCCGGCCCTTCCGGACCGCTTTCTGCTTGAGACGCTGGTTCTCGATCACGTGGTCGGGTGCTTGACAGACCACGTAGCCTCGCTCGTCGAAGCCCTTGCGACCGGCGCGGCCCGCAATCTGGCGGAAATCGCGAACCCGCAGCAGCGCGACCCGCTCACCGTCGAACTTGCACAGCTGTGTGAAGAGCACGCTCCGAATCGGAACGTTCACGCCGACGCCGAGCGTGTCGGTTCCGCAGATCACCTTGAGCAGGCCCTGCTGGGCCAGCCGCTCCACCAGCAGGCGATAGCGCGGCAGCAGTCCCGCGTGGTGGACGCCGATGCCGGCGCGCAGGAAGCGCTTCAAGTCCTTGCCATATTCCGTGTCGAAGCGGAAGTTGCCGACGGCTTCCGCGATGGCCTTGCGCTCTTCCTTGTTCACCAGGTTGGCGCTGGTGAGGCTCTGGGCCCGCTCTCCGCACTCTCGTTGGGTGAAGTTCACGACGTAGATGGGCGCACGATCGCGACGTACGAGTTCTTCCAGCGTCTCGTGGAACGGTGTTTCACGGTACTCGAACTCGAGCGGAACCGGCCGGTCGTCATTCCAGACATGACTCACCTCGCGACCCGTGCGCTGCTGGAGATGGGCTTCGATCACGGCCGTGTTGCCGAGCGTCGCCGACATCAGCAAGAACTGGGTGCGCTCGAGGATGAGCAGTGGCACCTGCCAGGCGACGCCCCGGTCACGATCGTCGTAGTAGTGGAATTCGTCCATCACGACGTAGGGAACGTCGAGCTCCGATCCGTGACGCAGAGCCATGTTCGACAACACCTCGGCGGTGCAGCAGATCACGGGCGCATCCGGATTGATGCTGGCGTCGCCCGTCAACATGCCCACGTTCTCGGCGCCCAGGTTCTCGCAGAGCTCGAAGAACTTCTCGTTGGCCAGGGCCTTGATCGGCGACGTATAGAAGGATCGCTTGCCCTCGCAGAGCCCCTTCCAGTGCAGCGCGAGCGCCACCAGCGACTTGCCCGAGCCGGTCGGTGTCGCGAGCACCACGTGGTGGCCACTCATCAGCTCGAGCAGGGCCTCTTCCTGGTGGGCGTACGGCTCGATGCCCGTATCGGCGACCCAAGCGAGGAAGCGGTCGAGGATCTCATCGGCGTCGAGGAGCCTACCCTCGGGCAGACGGCTCGCGAGTCTGGGCCTCGGGCCGGCGGGCAGGTCGGCGGGCA